>Ga0310834_101673_pt1 | contig 12557 bp, 9 predicted proteins | sample SM_ome_2_FD_201314 | JGI IMG/M metagenome (GOLD analysis project Ga0310834, IMG submission 201314) | Sorghum-adapted microbial communities enriched on stacked mutant (SM) sorghum from Joint BioEnergy Institute, Emeryville, California... ... | reverse complement strand
GCTGGTTGGTTGGGGCGCAGTCCTCACATGGACGCGTGCAAAGCGGCCGGAAGATCCGCAAAAGCATAATACCGCCGGGGAGCCGTCATCCGACCGCTCCCCGGCGGTATTCGCTTCTGCGTCGCTTATTTCCCCGCCTTCACGTCCAGCACGGCGCGATGAATCAGGTCGAACAGGTCCTCCAGCTTCGATTCCTCGATGCAGGAGAACGCCACCCGCAGGTCGGTCCCGCCGAGCGCGATCGCGCCGACCCCGTACTCGTCCAGCAGCCGCTGCCGCACCGCTTCCGCGTCGACATCCAGCTTCAGGCACATGAAGTAGCCGGAGTTGAACGGGTAATAGTTCAGGTCGCCGCCGTATTTTCCGCTGTCGAGCAGCTCCTTGACCCGATTGGCGCGGCCCTTCATAATCTCGTATTTCCGCGCTTTCTGCGCGGCGAAATCCGGGGACTTCAGCGCCCGCAGCACGAACGTCTGCGAAGGATGCGGTCCGCTGGAGATCGTCGCCCGGATGATGCCGAGCGTCTTCTGCTCCAGGGCGGCGAGACAGGCTTCGGAAGTTCCTCCGTACGTAATGAAGCCGACCCGGAAGCCCCACACGTATTCTTCCTTCGTCGCCCCGTCGATCTTCACGGGCAGGACGCGGGGATGCAGGCCGGCCAGCTTGCCGAACAGCGATTCGTGCAGCGAATCCTCGAAGAACAGGGCGAAATACGCGTCGTCCGTCACGGTCACGACGTTCACGCCGGCGTCGGCTGCTTCCCGGATGGCGGCGACGATCTCGTCGCCCTCTTCGCGGTTCGGCGTGTAGCCCGTCGGGTTGTTCGGGAAGTTCAGCAGCACGATCGCTTTGCCCCGTTCCTTCTGGGCCAGAAGCGCGTCCCGCAGACCCGCCGCGTTGAACAAGCCGTCCGCGTCGTACAGCGGGTATTCGACCATCCTCGCCCCGCGGCGCACGCCGAAGGTCAGCTCGTAGTTCTCCCAGTTCTTGTCGGGCAGAATCACCGCGTCCCCTTCGTCGGCGAACAGATCGGCGACGATGCTGAGGCCGTGCGTCAGCGCGTTGGTCGCGATGGGAAGGCTGAACGTCTTCCCCTGCATCGACGGGTTCTCCTGCAGCATTTTCTCGCGCCATACCGTGCGAAGCTCCGGCTTTCCGGCAGGCGGCGCGTATTCGTAGAGGTCCTTCGGATCGTACGCGGACAGCGTCTTCTGGATCACGTCCAGGTGCATCGGCTGTCCGTTCTCCGTCGCGATGCCGATCGTGGCGTTGTACGTCCGGGCCCGCTGCTTGGCTTCGGCGGACTGGCTCAGTATGCCGATCTTCGGGAAGTAGATGGCCCGGCCGAGCTTCGAGAGCATGTCGTACACGCGGGGCTGCTCCCGGGCGATCGTGTCGTTCAACTGCTGGGCGAGGGGGTTCATGGTTTCCTTCCTTCCAAAATATCGATTCGGTCTCATGATACGATGGATCATCGATATTATACACGAACGGACCGGTAGCGTCATCGATCAGGAAGGCTGCAGGACGAAAAACGGCGGAACATGACGGTTATCCCCGCTCAATCCGCGGGACGCTTCGGCGCCATGTCCCGAATCCATTCCATCGTCTCCCGGTCGCCGGGCCGATTCCGGCCGTCCAGCCCGGCGAGCACGGCTTCTCTCCGCTTGTCGCTCAAGTTCTGCCCGAATTTGAATTTGCCGGTGATCGACTCGGGGTCGAGCCGAAGCACCCCTACGCCTCTCAGTTCCGGAACGTACCGCGGATCGGCGGCGTCGATCGGGGCGTGCCCGCCTTCCGGCTGCATGGCGGCCATCAGCGCGCCAAGGGCGCGGGCTTTCTCCCCAAGGTCTTCGACCTGGTGAACGATGCCCCGAATGCGGACGGAACGGAAGAACACCGTCGCCGGACAGGCTCTCACGGGATCGGAGAAATAGGAGGGGATGAACGCGTGCGCTTCGTACACGACGAACCCGGCGCGCGGATCTTCGGCGAGCCCCTTCATTTTCTCCCCGATTTTGCTGCCGTGAAAATAGACCGCGCCCTCATGGAACACGTAGTTCAGCGGAACCGCTTTGGGCCACCCGTCCTCTCCCCGGAACGTGAGCACCCCGTCGTGCTTCTCCCGCAGGAACGCTTCGATCTCTTCGCGGTTGTCGACTTCGAATTCTTTTCTTCTCAATGGCGAATCCTCCCCTGCCGATATGGTGGTCGACCGATCACCGGTTCCGGTTGCTGTTCAGTGTAAATCTTGCATTGACAGATGAAAAGATCCAATTTAGATTAAAAACACTATACCAATTTGCGAGAAATGGGAGTGAATGTGGATTGACGCTGCCGATCGCGTACGAAGCACGTCTGGCGGAGTGCGGGAGCAAACACATGGCGCTGTATCTGGCGCTGAGAGACGCGATTGCGGGCGGCCTTCTCCCCCCGGGGGAGAAGCTGCCTTCGACCCGCGCGCTGGCCGGGATGTATGGCTTGTCGCGGGGCAGCGTGAATCTCGCGTACGAGATGCTCGCCGCGGAAGGGTATGTTCGCGCCGGCGTCGGCCAGGGGACTTTCGCCGCGGGGACAGCGGGCGCGGCGCCGCGTGGACCGCGGAGCTCGCCGCCCGCCCAGCCGCTTCTGTCCGCGTGGGGACGCCGTCTGGCGGACATCGCCCGAACTTCGGGCGCAGACGTTGACGAAGGGCGCGCAGCACGCGAAGCTGCGGGGACGGACGATTCGGCGGCGCCCGTGAGCTTCGTCCCCCGGAACATCGGGGAACGCTGGTTTCCGTGGGCGGAATGGCGGTCGGCCCTGTCCTCCGTCCGGCCGGGCGTGGCGGCGGGCGCGGAGCCGGCTGCCGCATCCGGAAGCCGGGAGCTTCGAAGGGTGATCGGGGTCCGTCTGCGGCGGGAGCGCGGAATCGTATGCGACGCGGACGACATCGTGCTGACCGGAGGATCGATGCAGGCGATCGCGCTGCTGTCGCAACTGCTGCTCGAGGAGGGGAGACGGGCGGTGGTCGAAGACCCGGGCTATACCGGCATCCGCCATGCGGTGCAAGCCGCGGGAGCGGGTCTGGTCGCCGGGGAGGTGGACGACGGCGGCATCGTGCCGCGCGATTGGGAGGCCGACGTGCTGTTCGTGACGCCGACGAGGCAATATCCGACCGGAGCGGTGCTCGCGTACGAACGGCGGCTGGCGCTGCTGGAGTGGGCGTCCCGGCGGGGAGCCTGGATCGTGGAAGACGATTACGACAGCGATTTCCGCTGGGGCGGACGGCCGATCGAACCGCTCAAGTCGCTGGATCGGGAAGGCCGCGTCGTCTACGTCGGCTCGTTCTCCCGCTCGCTCCGGCCCGATATCCGGATCGGGTTCGCGGTCGTTCCGGCCGCGTTGCGGGGAGTGTTCGAAGCGGCGAAGCGGCTGTACGAACCCCGTCCCACGGGGTGGACCGAGCAGCGGGCGCTGGCCGCCTGGATGGCCCAGGGCGGCTATGACCGCCACATGCGCAGGATGAGAAGAATATACGGCCGGCTGGAAGGAACGCTGCGCCGTCTCTTGGAGGAGAGCATGGGCGGGTTGTTCCGCGTCTTGCCGTCGGACGCCGGACTGCATCTTTATGCCATCTGGAGACAAAATGAGGTAGAATATGAGAGACTGAGACAAGCATGCCGGAAAGCCGGCGTCGAATGGATGGATGCGAGGTGCTATGAGCTGGAACCTCGCGGCCGGTCTCCGTCGGCGATATTCGGATTCGCCCATCTGGATGAAGATCAGATCGGGGAAGGGGTCGCGCGGATGCGCCGGGCGGCGGAAGCGCTGAACCTCATCGGACAATCGAACTAGGGAAGGATGAACCCGGATGCGGAACGCTGCGCCGTCTTCGTTCGTGCTGACGCCCTCATTTGCCAAAATCTCTTGCGAACCGGCCTGGAAATGGCAGAAACGTCCGAAGGCGATGGAAAATTACGATTTGTTCTACGTGTGGAGCGGGGAAGGGGAAGTCGTGTTGGGTGAGCAGGCCTATCCCGTGGGCAAAGGGAGCTGCTTCCTGTTCCGTCCGGGCGACCATCCGACGGCGACCCATAATCCGCAGAAGCCTCTGACGCTGACCTATATTCATTTCAACGTGTCGGAGAAGGTGGAAGAGGTTCCCGAGCGCTACCGCGTCATCGAAGATTCGATCGATTTCGAATTCATGCTGGCCCGTTACGTTCGTTTGTTCCTCGTCCGCACGTTCGCCGCGGAGGAGGAAGCCCAGCTGCTGCTGAAGACGATGATGATCCATCTGCTTCGTCTGGACCGGGAGGCGCCGGTGGAGCGCAAAGCCAGCAACCAGCTGACGGAGAGCATCCACGAGGTGGCGAATTTTATCCGGCAGCATCCCGGCACCGCCCACCGGGTGGAGGAACTGGCGGCCCGGGCGGGGCTGTCGTCGCGTTATTTCTCGATCAAATTCAAGGAATTGATCGGCGAACCCGTGCAGACGTACATGATCCGCAGCCGGATCGAGCGGGCGAAGCATCTGCTGACGCACGCGGGCATGAACGTGACCGAGGTGGCCGACGCGCTCGGGTACCGGGACATTTTCTTCTTCAGCCGTCAGTTCAAGCAATATACGGGAAAGAGCCCGTCGGAAATCCGGTAGCGTCCGGTTGCGCGGCGGGCTGGCACGTTCTTTGCACCGATTGTACCGCCTGTTCCGCGGCGTGAGCGCAGACGCCGCAGACGGGCGGTTTTATTTGCGGGAAATCAGCGTTCCGAGGCGCTGCCCCATGCGGACGATATCGCCGGTTCCCAGATCCGTTCCCGGTTCGAACGTTCCGTCTTCGGTGAGCAGGACGACGGTGGAACCGAATTCGAAGTACGCGAGCTCATCTCCGCGGCCGACCCGGTGCGGACGCGGCTCCACGTAGCGGATGCTGCTGACGTTCAAGGCGCCGACTTTCACCAGGGCGAGTTCTCCGCCTTCGTGGCGAATGTACGTGATGAGCCGCTCGTTCCGGGACAGCACCCGGCGCATGAAGGTGAGCCCGAAATCGTTGACCGGGTACACCTTGCCGGCCACATGCTCGGATTCCGCGATCTCGCCCGAGCAAGGGGAATGGATGCGGTGGTAGTCGGTCGGGCTCAAGTACAACACCCAATAGTAGCCGTGACGGTACAGGCTCGTGCGGGGAGAGCCGTTCAGCAGCTCGTCCAGCGTATAGTTCTGGCCTTTGACCTCAAGCAGCAGTCCGTCTTCGACCGGACCGCATGCCGTAATCCGGGCGTCGACCGGGCTGACCAGGGAATCCGGTCCTTCGTCGATCTTACGGCTTCCCGGCTTCAGCCGGCGGGTGAAAAATTCATTGAGCGAGGCGTATTCATCCAGCCGTTTCTCCGCTTCTTCCACGGCGATTCGGTACGTTCTGGCAAATCGCGGGATCAACCGGCGGCTGAAGGCGGATTTGGCGAAGGCGCCGGTCAACCGCGACACGAATTTGCGCGAGGACAACTCGGTCAACGCGCGCAGCAGTCGGCGATTCATAGGGCCGGCCACTCCTTTGACATCATGGATCGCATCTCTGGAATCATTGGATTAGTGTGCCATATCGCGCCGCAAAGTGCAATAGACAGGCCTGCGCCCATCCTCGTGACGTGCCTATGGGTATATGCATATGATACTCCAGACTTGATCACGGGGAAGGAGAAGGACATGAGAAGGGACAAACCGAGAAAAGCGCCCCAATCCCGCAGGCGATCCTATATCGTCGACAATCCGAACACGCTCGAGCTCAAGCTGCTGGACGACATCCGCAAGAACGACGCCAAGCCGGTGACCATCCTCGGCGCCTCCGCGGCGGAGAAATCTGCGAAAGCCGAAGCCGGGGAACCGGTCCGGGCGCCGAGAGACGGCCGCGCGGACCGTCCGCCCGGCCGGAGGCGCGCTTCATCCGCGGCCGGCAACGCCGGGGCGAAATCGAGATCCGGCGTGTGGAGTTCCGCCCAGCCTCCGGCTGCACAGAGCGAAGCGATCGCCGCCCGGGATTCTTCCCGGCGCAGCGAATATGTCTCCACTCCGCAGGAGACGGATCGGATCGCGGCGCTTGCGGCCGCGTCCCCGCCCGCGAACGCGGAGGAGTCGGACGCGGATTCCGCGATCGCCATCGCGGTTGCGGAATCCTCGAAGGAAGAGCCGGGCCATGATCCGGTCAGTTCGCCAGAGGCTGCGGAAGGCGCTTCGGCGGATGCGTCTGCGGCTTCGGCCGAAGAAGCGCAGGCGGCGGACGCGTCGGCGCGCCGGGCGAGGCTGGAGGAGAAGCGCATGCCCGCGAAGCCCCTTCCGATCGTCTATACGGACGATTTGGCGGACGGGGCGGTGACCGGGGACAAGATCGCCCCGTACGCCATCGGCCCCCGTCAGCTGGGCCGGGAATCCGTCGTTACGGACGCGCTGGCGGATTTCTCCGTCACGGCGATCAAGCTGGCGGACGGTTCGGTCACCTCGACCAAGCTGGCGCCGGAATCGGTGTCGGGCGACCATCTGATCAAAAATTCCATCTCCGGCCAGAAAATCCGGGACCGCTCCATCACCTCCGAAAAATTGAAGGACGGCAGCGTGACGTCGGAGAAGCTGGCGGATCGGACGATCAGTTCGGACAAAATCGCGGAAGGTTCGATCACGGCGAAGCATTTGAGTCTGTCGGTCATTACTTCCGAATTGCTGCAGGACCAAGCCGTCACGTCGGAGAAAATCCGCAGCGGAACGATCCGCAGCGAGAATCTGGCCAACGAGAGCGTCGATACCTCCAAGCTGGCGGACGGTTCGGTCACCGCCTCCAAAATTCGCGAAGGCGCCGTCACGGGAGCGTCCATCGCGGCGGGGGCCGTGGAATCGGGACATCTGGCGGAAGGGCTCATTCTGGCGGAACATATCAGGCCGGGGGTGGTGCAGGGAAAGCATTTGGCCCCGGGGACGATCACGCCGGATCATCTCGCGGAAGGGGCCATCGGAACCCGGGAGTTGTCGAATCAAGCCGTAACCGGAAGCAAGCTGGCCGCCGGCACGGTGTCGGGCGGACATCTGGCGGCGGAGGCGGTGTCCGGCCGTCATCTGGCCGAGAAGACCGTTGAGGCCCGGCACCTCGCCGACGATACCGTCACGGCGGCCAAGTTGGCGGAGCAGTCGGTGTCGACCGCCAAGCTGGTCGATCAGTCGGTAACATCGACGAAGATCGCCGACCAGAGCGTGGTGTCCGCCAAAATCGCAGACGAGGCGGTGCTTTCGCGGCATCTGTTCCGCGGAAGCGTCACCGCCGACAAATTGGCGGACGGCTCGGTGGAGCGGCGGCATCTGGCACCGGAATCGGTGGAAGAGACGAACCTGGCGGAAGGTTCCGTCGGGCAGAAGCATCTGCAGGCAGGCGCCGTGGACGCGGCCCGCCTGGCTGCAAGCGCGGTGGAGCGCCGCCACATGGCGGCAGGCTCCGTCGCCTCGGAGCAGCTCGCGGAACGTTCCGTGACGGGCGATCACCTGGCGGACGGGATCGTCGAAGGCCGTCATCTGGCGGCGGGAGCGGTGGAAGCGGAGCACATCGCCCCGGAAGCGGTGACGTCCGACAAGCTGGCTGTGGGCGCGCTTCGTCCGTTCCATTTCGGGATCGAGTCGGTCACATCGGGCGCGTTGGCCCAGCGGGCGGTGGAGAGCCGCCATCTGAAGCCGGGAATCGTCAAGGCGGACCATCTGGCGGAAGAATCGGTGGGAACGAGCGCGCTGCAGCCGGAATCCGTCACCGACAAGACGATTGCTTCCGGCGCGGTCGGAGAACGGCATCTGGCTGTTCGCTCGGTGCTCCCCCATCATCTGAGCGACCATGCGGTCACTTCGCTCAAGCTGTCGCCGGAATGCGTCTCGACGGACAAATTGGCCGACTTCGCTGTTACCTCGTCCAAATTAGCCGACGGCAGCGTGACGTCCTCGAAGCTGGAGGAAGGCTCCGTCGGGGCGGCGGCCTTAAAGCCCGGCTCCGTCACCGAGAAGGCGCTGGCGAACGAAGCCGTCGGGGCTTTGCAGCTTCGCAAGCAAGCGGTCGGTTCGGCCCATCTGGCAGACAGGAGCGTGACCGAACGCGCGATCGCGGATGGAGCCGTGGGAACCGGCGCGCTGGCGGATGAAGCGGTGACCGCCTCCAAGCTGGCTCCCGGGTCCGTGGAAAGCCGGCATCTGGGATCCGAGTCCGTGCAGGCTTCCCATCTGGGGACCGGCAGCGTCCGCGCGATCCACCTGGGCGAAGGATCGGTGGACTCCGTCCATCTGGTCCCCGGCAGCGTCGGCAGTCTCCATCTGGCCGAGGGAGCGGTGACAGGCGTCCATCTGGCGGCCAAAACCGTCGGTTCGGATCATGTGGAATCGAACGCGATCCAATCCCGGCACTTGGCCGTAGGCGCGGTGCTGCCCCAGCACCTGGCCGACAGCAGCGTGACCGGACGGACGCTGGTGGACGAATCCGTGTCCACTTCCAAGCTTGCCGAGCGAGCGGTCACGTCGGATAAAATCTCCGCCGGCAGCGTCGGGTCCGAGCATCTCGCCCCGGAGAGCGTCGGGGGCAAACAACTGAAGCCCGAGTCGGTCCATGGATACCATCTGCGGAAAGGAACGGTTACGCTGTCGCATCTGTCGCCGGACTTGTATGAGCGGGCGAAGACGGCGGATCTCCCGATTGGCCCGGAGCGGCTGGCGCCAGGCGCGGTCGGCGCCCGTCAGCTTCAAGACGGCGCGGTGGGGGAGAGCAAACTCGCCGAGGGAGCGGTGACGACCGCGAAGCTGGCGAACGAGAGCGTCACCGCCCAGAAGCTGGGGCCCGCCGTGCTGCAGACGCTGGCGTTCGCGGCTTCCCCCGTCGACGAGGAACGTCTGGCCGGCGGCGCCGTCACGACGGAGAAGCTGGCGGACGGAGCGGTGAGCGGAACGAAGCTGGCGGACGGCGCCGTGACCGGCGCGAAGATCGGGGACCAGTCGGTCGGCACCGGGCATCTGCAGCACGGCGCGGTGACGGAATCCCGGCTGGCGGATGGGGCGGTTACGTTCGAGAAGCTGGATCCCACGTTGGCCGAAGCGATCGCGCTGGCGAATACCCCGGCCGGTCCGGATCGGCTGCAAGATCGCGCGGTGGGCCCCGACAAGCTTGCGCCGGAAGCCGTCACCGCAGCCCATCTCGCCGCCCATGCGGTGACGGCGGGCAAGATCGCCTCAGGCGCCGTCGGGGCCGCCGAGCTGAAGGCCGGTGTGATCACGGAAGCGCATCTGGCGGATGGAGCCGTCACGACCCGCAAGCTCGCCCCCGAACTCGCGGAGACGTGGACGCAGGCCGCCGCGCCGGTGGGCGAAGACCGGATCGCCGACGGAGCGGTGACGGCCGCGAAGCTGGCCGGCGGATCGGTCGGGCGCGTGCAGCTGGCGGATTCGTCCGTCACGAGCGAGAAGCTGGCGGCCCGCTCGGTCGGGAGCGATCAACTGGCCGACGGAGCGGTGGGCGAAGCGAAGCTGGCCGACGGCAGCGTCTCGCTGCGCAAGCTGGACGCCGCGCTGGCTTCTTTCGTGGAGCGTCAAGACGCTCCCGTATCGGAGGAGCGGTTGGCGGATGAAGCGGTCACCTCCCGGAAGCTGGCGCCGGGGGCGGTCGGCCAGGGCCAATTGGCCGAGGGGAGCGTCACAAGGGAGAAGCTGGCGGACGGTGCGGTGTCCGGACGGCAGCTCGCACCTGGGGCGGTGTCCGGGGAGAAGCTCGCTGTGCGGAGCGTCGGATCCTCCCACTTGATTCCGAAATCGATCGGAACCGTGCATCTGGGCGATCAGGCGGTGACGCGGGACATATTGGCCGATGGAGCGGTGAATGAGGCGAAGCTGGCCGACGGCGCGGTGGGCGAAGCGAAGCTGGCTCCCGAATTGCGGAAAATCTTGGCCGACGCGCAGCAGTTGGCGGCGCAAGCGAAGACTGCGGCTGAAAAGCCGGAGGCGGCCGAGCCGTCGGAAGCCCAATACGCAGAGATGCCCCCGATTCCCGACGGTTCCATTGACGGCTCCAAGCTGGCGGCGGGTTCCGTCACGCCAGGTCATCTGGCTTTCCTGCCTGTGGCCGCGCGGGCTGAAGGCGTCTTCCTGCAGTACGGAAATTTGGCGTACGCTTTCCACGGCCCGGATGAATCGATGGACCTGACCCTCACGTTCGAGCATCCTTATGCCGATGCTTCCTACGCGATGATCGCGATGTCCGACCATCCTTCTTGCGCGTGCTACATCCGGTCCAAGACGGAGAAAGAAGCGGTGCTTCAGATCGTGAGAACCCGCCTGGGACCCGAGCCGCAAGGCGCGATCCAATGGGTGGCCATCGGCAGGTAGACGTGCGTATCGCGACCTTCATCCGGTCTTTCGCGAAGCGGAAGACCGGATTTTCATAACCTCTTCCCGGCTCCCGTCATGGCCGTACAGACGCCGTTGCGGCTAGACGGATGACTCATACAATGTCGTAGTGACCGGAGCTCGGCATCCGCTAGGCCGGGCCAAGACGTCCCAACTTCGAGCGTCGGTCATCATGACGAAGGGAGGAGACGGGGTGGCGGAGACGGCCGGAAAGCCGATGAAGGAGGACAGCCGTTCTCTGTATCTCGAAGGGTTCGAAGAAGGTTGGCGGCAAGGGGCGGAAGCCGGGCGTCGGCAGTACGGCGAGACGTTCGCAGGCACCAGCATCATCATTCCGGCGCGGGACAACTTGCGGGAGCTTCGCCGGTGTCTGGACAGCATGGAACGGCATACCCGATTGCCGCATGAGATCATCGTCGTCGATCGGGGTTCGGCGGACGGGACGGGCGCCTATCTGGAGTCCCTGCGCGGACAGGTGCGTTTTCGGGTGCTCGAGGATTCGTCTCTTGGACTCGCCGGCGCGCTGAATGCCGGCCTCATGATGGCCAAAGGCAGAACGTTGGTTCTGCTGAGCGCGGATACCGTCGTCACGCGCGATTGGCTGGAATCGCTGCGGTCAAGTCTGGACAGCGATCCGGAAGCCGTCTTGGCGGGACCCGCGGTCGGCGGAGAACAGATCCGCACGGCGACTGATCGCGCAGAAGCCGTTGCTGCTGCGGAGCTGCAACCGTATTGCCTCGCGATGAGAAGAGAAGTTTTCGAAGAGGTCGGATATTGGGACGAAGGAATGGAAGCCGAAGAAGCGGCGGCCGATTTCCATCTGCGCCTTCGCATGTCCGGCAAGAAGCTGATGATCGCCCGTGGAGCGTACGTGCCGTTTTCCGGGGAAAGCTGGAAGGCGGCGGATGTTCCGCGTCGGGGACTTCTGTGGAACAAATGGAACGATCCGAACGCCTGGATCAAGCGGGCTTGCATGAATGCCGGCTCCCGCTCGTTCCTGTTCTGGTATCCGCAGCGGGTGGTGGTGCAAGGGTTGGGAGACACGCGCTATTGGATCGACAGGGGGATGAAGCATCCCGTCCAGGGCGAGTTGACTTTTCCGGTCGTTCGGGTCTCGCAGATGGATCTGCGCCGCTGGAAGACGGGAGAGCCGATCTCCGCGGAGAATGCGGAGCGGCGCTGGCGGGGAATGGACGATCCCGCGGGCTGGGAGGCCGGCCTTGCGATCCTGCCGGACGGTTCCATGCATCATCTGGAAGGCGGCGAATACCGGCCGCTCATCAGCCGCAGGGCGCTCGAGTGCTGGCAGCTCCATCTCAAGCCGATCCGGCTGGTCTCCTGGGGAGAGATCGCCACTCGCAGGGAAGGTATGCCGATCGCTCCGCTTCCGGAGATTCGCCAGCGTCTATAATGGGGCGTGCGGCGGCGAAAGTGGCATCCTTCGGGAACGCGAATAGGATGTAAAGATCATGGCGGCTGGAGGCGAACAGAAATGCAAGGGACTTTGACAGAGACGGTCGTCCATCTGTCCCAATCCCATCGGCAGCTGGCCCGAATATTGGAAGCCAAGCGGCATATCATCGTGCGAATGGCCGAACTTGTCGGCGGACTTCCGGATCATCATCCCGACCTGAACGGTATCGAAGGACTGCTGGACAGTTCATCTCAGGTGACCAAGAACATCGCAGCCTACTTAAACAGTCTGACCGAGTTGGTGGAATCGGCGGGCGACAGTCTGTCCCACGTTCTGAAAGCAAGCCGATCGGGCGAAGAGGAAGAATAGCGGCTGGGGGTGAAGGCGATGGAGGCGAAGCTGGAGCAAGCGTTCAAGACGACACTGGAAGCGATCGCCGGCATCCAGAGGGACGTCTCATTGATTCTGGAGGCGAAAGCTGTGGAAGCGGAGAAGGCGCGAAACTGGATCGTTCATCACGTTCAAGAGGGGACGTTCCGGACGCAGTACGACCGATTTTCCGCCAGCATGCAGATCCAGGAGCAGCAGATCGAGATCATTGACGGTCTGGCGAAATTGTGCAACGGACTTGGCCGAAGCCTGCGGATCATTCTGCACCCGGAGCAGGACGACGGACAGGGACTGCCGCCGTATCCCGGCGGGTATATGCCGGAGGAGCCCATGAAATGAACGGAAAGCGTCGGGAGTGGG
>Ga0310834_101669_pt1 | contig 12579 bp, 12 predicted proteins | sample SM_ome_2_FD_201314 | JGI IMG/M metagenome (GOLD analysis project Ga0310834, IMG submission 201314) | Sorghum-adapted microbial communities enriched on stacked mutant (SM) sorghum from Joint BioEnergy Institute, Emeryville, California... ... | reverse complement strand
AGGGTTAAATATATACGTACATAATTATAAACGAATATAAGAGACGGAGAGTGGGCGCGTTGCGGAACAGCGGAGAGGCGGGAATGGATCAGGCTCGGGGACAACGGCAATCAGCAGCGGCATCGGATACGGCGGTAACAAAAAGGGAAGCAACACCGGAAATGGGGGCGGATGCGGTTACGGAAGAAGCACCTGAAACGGCGGCGGATGCGGTTACGGAATCGACGGCAGATACGGCGGCGGGGGCGGAGATGGACAGGGTGACGGAAACGGCGGCGAGAACGAATACAGCATTGGAAACGGCGGCGGCTAACGAACCATCCGGAGGCAAACGGCGGGTGCTCCGGTCCGTCTGTCCGCTCGATTGCCCGGATTGCTGCAGCTTGCTCGTGACGCTGGAAGGCGACCGAGTCGTCGAAGTGGACGGGAATCCGGACCACCCGGTCACGCGCGGCGCGATCTGCGCCAAAGTCCGCAGCATGCCGGACCGTATCCACCATCCGGAGCGCATCCTGTACCCGATGCGGCGCGTCGGGCCGAAAGGCTCCGCGGATGCCGCGGCGTTCCGGCGGATCAGCTGGGAGGAAGCCTACCGCGAGATCGTGGGCAGAATGAACGAAGCGATCGCGGAGCATGGGCCGCAAGCGATTCTGCCTTACAGCTTCTACGGCAACATGGGCATCTTGAACGCCGAAGGGATGGATCGGCGCTTCTTCCACCGCCTGGGAGCGACGCGGCTCGACCGGACGATCTGCAGCGTGGCCGGCAGCGTCGGATACGGCTATACAATGGGAGCAAGCGCCGGAATCGATCCGGAAGATACGGTGCACGCCAAGCTCATCTGGATCTGGGGCTGCAACTTGGCGTCCACCAACATGCACCAGGTCATGTACGCGACGGAAGCCCGCAAGCGGGGCGCGAGAATCGTCCACATCGACGTGCACCGCAACCGCACCTCCGCGTGGGCGGACGAATTCGTCGCCGTTCGGCCGGGCACCGACGCCGCGCTGGCGCTGGGCATCATGCACGTGCTGATCCGGGAAGGCTTGACGGACGCCTCCTTCATCGCCGAGCGGACCGTCGGATATGAACCGTTGTCGGCGAAGGCGGCGGAATACCCGCCGGAGCGGGTGGAGGAGATCACAGGCGTGCCCGCGGACACCATCGTCCGACTCGCCCGCGAGTACGGGGCCGCGTCCCCTTCCTATATCCGCATCGGCAACGGGCTGCAGCACCACGACAACGGCGGAATGGCCGTGCGCACGATCGCCTGCCTGCCCGCGCTCACCGGACAGTGGCGCCATCGGGGCGGCGGCGCGATCAAGAGCAACAGCCACTACTCCGCGCTGAACGCGCGGCAATTGGAACGTCCCGACCTGCTGGCCGATCCGTCCACCCGGACGGTCAACATGAACCGGCTGGGAGACGCGCTCCTGACGCTGAACGATCCGCCGATCAAATTTCTGTTCGTGTACAACAGCAACCCCGCGATCGTCGCACCGGATTCAGGCCGCGTGCGTCAAGGCCTGCTGCGGGAAGATCTGTTCACCGTCGTGCACGACCTGTTCCTGACCGACACCTGCCGATACGCGGACCTCGTGCTCCCGGCGACGAGCCATTTTGAAAATCTCGACCTGTATACTTCCTACTGGCACCTGTACGTCCAATTGAACGAACCGCTCTTCGAACCGATGGGAGAGTGTAAGTCGAATTTTACGGTGTTCAAGGAATTGGGGCTTCGCATGGGATTCGAACCGGAAATTTTCGGAATCTCGGAGGAGCAGATGATCCGCGAGGCGCTCGACCATCCCGACAACCCCTATCTGGCGGACGTGACGTTCGAACGGCTGAAGGAACGGGGCTGGATGAAAGTCGGATTGAAAGGGCTGTCTCTTTACGAGGAAGGTCCGGCCCCCACGCCCTCGGGCAAAATCGAGCTGTACTCCGAGCGGATGCGGAACGACGGTCTGACGCCGGTTCCGGAATACACGCCGGTCGGCGGCGAGGAAGAAGATTTGCCGTTCCTGCTCGTCGCGGGGCCGAACCACGGCTTCCTGAATTCGACATTCGGCAACCAGGAGAAAATGAAAAAACTCGAGAAGCGGCCCACGCTGCACATGCATCGGGACGACGCCGCCGCCTTGGGCGTCGCGAGCGGCCAGCCAGTTCGGGTGCGCAACGGGCGCGGAGAGATCCGCATCGTCGTCCGCGCGGCGGACGACGTCCTGCCCGGCGTGCTCGTGACGCAAGGGCTGTGGTGGGAGGACGGCTATGAGGGCGGACAGACGGTCAACGCGCTCACTTCGCAGCGGCTCGCCGACATGGGCGGCGGCGCGACGTTCTTCTCCACCCGCGTCGAGGTGCTGCCGCTTGACGCCGATTCCTGATGGGCGCCGACGGGGGCGAGATCCCGCCTTCATCCGAACGCCAGAAGGAGCGCGGCCGCGACCGTCGTCATCGCCAGGCCCGCGAGCACGGGGATCAAGTTGCGCCGCGCCAGTTCGAACGGACTGACGCCGCAGATGGCAGCCGCCGGGATGAGCGCCCACGGGATCAGCGTGCCTCCTCCGACCCAGATGGCCGCCACTTGGCCAAGCGCCGTAAGCGTGTCGATGCCGCCGGCGGAGAGCGAGAACATGTGCGCGATCGATCCGACGAGCGATATGCCGGAGAAGCCGGAGCCGTCCAGCCCCGTGATCGCGCCGACCGAAGCCAGCGTAACCGCGGCCACCGCGCCGTTCACAGGAACGTGTCCGGCGAGCGCGACGCCGAGATCGTTCACGATCCCGTGGGAGCCTTGCAGGAGGCGGTCCCCGAACAGCTGCGGGAACGCCGAGTCGCCGAGATAGAAGAACGCGGCGATCGGAATGACGGGCCCGAACACGCGGAAGCCGAATTGGAAGCCTTCGATCATGTACGAAGTCGTCTCCTCCAGCCCGCGGTTGCGATGCGCGATCATCGTGACGCCGATCAGGATCAGCACAGCCGTGCCCCCGACGAGCGCGGCGGCGTCCCCGCCCTGCAGATGAAAGGCGATCATGGCGCCCACGTCCGCCGCGAACAGCAGCGCGATGACGGCGGCCAGCAGCCGTTTCATGCCTTCCGGAAGCGTCACGCCGGTGCGAATGACGCCGGCCCGCCCCGCGCCGGGCAGCCCGCCCTGGCCCGCGGGGCCGACGAGGCCGCTGCGCCACGCCCCGGTCTTCTGATCCCTGCGCATCCTCCAATAGGCGACTGCCGTCGTGACCGCGCCCATGATCAAGACGAGCGGAATGCTGGCTTCCATCACTTGGGACACCGGGATGCCCGCGGCGTCCGCCGTCAGCTTCGGCGCTCCCTGGATGATATAGTCGCCTGAAAGCGCGATGCCGTGGCCGAACAGGTTCATGGCCATGGCCGCGCCCAGCGCGGGGAGCCCGACCCGAAGCGCCACCGGGAGCAGCACCGCCCCGATCAGCGCGACGCCGGGGGACGGCCAGAAGAACAGCGACACCGCCATCATGATGAGGCCGATGCCCCAGAACGCCATCGCCGGCGTCCGCAGGAACCGGGTCAGCGGCCGCACCATCGTCTCGTTGATGCCCGTGATGATCAGCACCCGGCTCATCGCAACGATAATCGAAATGATGAAGATCGTCCCGAGAAGCTCCTTGGTCGCGTAGATGAAACTGTTGAAAATGCCCGACACCGAGCCGCTGATCGTCTCCGTCGCGATCAACCCGAGCGTAAAGATGCCGGCTACGCAGATCAGCGTCGTATCCCTGCGCCGGATCAACACCGCCAGAATGAATACGATAAAGCACATATAGACCCAGTGCAGCGCTGTCAATTGAACTTCCACCGGGATCACCTCTTTGAGCCTGCCTGTTGGGTGATCCATTGTATGCGCGCGGCCAGTTGGGCGTTCGTACCGCGGTGCGACGGAGGCGGCGGTTACGGCGGTGACGCTAGTGACGGCGCTGCGGGCGCGAACCCGTCTCCCGGGCCGATCATGGACGCCAGTCGGGCCGGGCTCACGGGATGGCAAGGAATGCATGTTAAGCAAGCGAAAATTTCGTTACAACGGATCAACCGGAAAATGCGGGAGGGATGTCCATGCCAGCCATCAACCGACGCCTCGTCACCCAATCCGACCTGCAGGACGCGATGGAGCGCCAGATCGGCGTCCGGGTGTTCGAGAACAACCACATCGCGGAGTCCGGCGGCATCATTCTGCGGTTTGACGACCGCACGGTAGTCATCCAATCCGGCGTCGGAGACTTGTCCTATTTCTCCCGTCAGTCCTGCGAGTTCTTTGAACTCAAGAAGAGCTAGCGGCGCGATTCCCGCCAGACGCCGGCCCATGCGGACCGGCGCGGCTCACGTTCAGATTCCTCTCTTCGCCTTCACGCAGCGAAGGCTCCGCCTGATTCCCCATGCCGCCTGATACCGCACAATTCTCCGGAGCGCGCCGCGGCTCGGCAATTTCGTGAACGGGCACGGGTCCGGACGCGTATTCGCTTCGAGAATCCAGGGCTTTCCCGCCCGGTCGATTGCGACATCCAGTCCGATCTCCACGACGCCGGGAAATACGGCGCGCATGCGCCGCGCCGCCCGGATGCCGATCCGGCCGATATGCCGCAGCCTTGCACTGTGTGGCAGCAACACGGATACCGGGTAGATCGTCCCGCCCTGGCTGCCGTTGGTCACCACTTTCCTCGGATGCGCGACGCGTCCGGCCATGCCCGTCACGGTCCAGGACCGCTTCGGCGTCCGCTGCACCATGACCCGGATGTCGAACGGACGGCCGCGATAGCGGGCGAGACGGATCCCCTGCTGCACCATGTACGGCTTTCGGCGCGTCTCCCGCACAATCGCGGCATATCCCGGACGAAGACGGGCGAACCTCCTTATTCTCAACCCCGCTTGGTACTGCAGGCCGCTTCCCCGCCTCTCCACTCTCATGACGCCTGCGCCGAGCGATCCGATCACCGGCTTGACGTACACCATGCCGTATTTTCGAAGCATGGCGTCCAAGCTTGAGCGGGTCAAGCGCCGCGTCTCCGGCATGTAGCGGGACAATCGGGCGTGCTTCCTCAGCACCTCGTGCTTCTTCCATTTGTCCGGAATGTTCCGGGGATGATCGGCCATTGCGCTTCCCCCTTCCTTTCCTCTCCATCTTATCGAAGGCGGTTCCGCCGCGACCCTGGCGGCTGTCCTTGCCGGACATTCGCCTGTCACACGCGGGGCCGCCGCGCACATATGCTGAACCATATGGCTTGGCACCGGCAAGGTCGGCTTGTGCCCCGGGCCGGACGTACCAGCCCGAAGCCGTCAGCGAACAAGCGAACAAGCGAACAAGTGAGGTGCCCCGACCGTGAACACAGACGCCTTGGTGATCCGGGCCGCTCGGGAAGCGGCCTCGCGTTTCCCCTGGTATGCGGAGATATGGGCGCGGAGCGCGGATTCCGAAGGCTCTTCCTTCCCCCCGCTGCTCACCGCCCGCCTGCTGGAGCCGTACTACCAATCCCCTCCGCCCGAACCGTTCGCCGGCACGGCCCTGAACGCCTACTCGACTTCCGGCACCAGCTCGGGCCGCCGCAAGACGATCTACTACTCCCGGGAAGACGAGAACCGATATATGGACATCAAAGCGAGAATGTTCGGCGAATGGCTGTCGGCAGAGGGCAGCGCGCCTCTCCGCACAGCGTTGTCCGACATGGGCACGGGACATGCCGCCGCCACCGCGCCGGAGGTGTTCGGGAGCATCGGCCTGATCTGCGAATCGCTGTCCTTCGAGCTTCCGATCGCCGAGCACCTGAAAATGCTGGAGGAATTCCGTCCCGACGTGCTGTACACGATGCCTTCCATCCTCGATCGGATTGTCTCCGCCGCCGGGGAAGCATCCCGGTTCGGCGTCCGCAGAATCATTCTGGTCGGCGAGATCGCGCCGCCGGCCTGGCAGCGTAAGATCGCCGCCCGATTCGGGATCCGGGAGACGGACATTCTGGACACGTGCGGTTCCATCGAGATCGGAACGATCGCGTGTTACGACCATGGCATCAGACGCTACGTGCTGGCGGAAGGCTTGCATGCCGAAGGCGTCCCCGCCGAACAGCTCGGGGAAGGCTTCGATCCGCTCCCGCCCGGCGAGCAGGTGCTGGTCCTGACTTCGACGGTGCGCGAGGCTTTCCCCGCCGTGCGTTATGTGACGTACGACGTTGTGCGAGATTTACGGACGATGACCGTCCGCGGCGCCGAACGCCAGACGTTCTTGGGGCTGGTCAAGAGAATCGGGCCGGAGCTGAAGCACGGCGAGAAAATCAGTCTGTACGATATCGAGGAAGCCGTGCTCCGGCACGCGGACGATGCCGAGATCCGGGTCGAGGTGAACAGGCGCCGAATCCGCGTCCGCCTGCGGAGCGCGTCGCTCACGGAGGATCGGCTTCCCGCCGTCCGGCGGGCCGTCGAAGAGATGATCCCGGCCATCGGGGCGATGATCCGGGGCGGCCTGCTGGACGGGATCGAAGTCGTCCTCGAACGCGCGGCCGATCCGGACCCGGCCTCCGCGCGGCGATCCATCAAAACGCGCAAAATCCATTACGGGGAGACCGGGAAGCCATGACCTTCGCCTTGCTGTCCGCGATCGGCCGCACCCCGCTGGTCCGGCTGACCCGCTTGTTCGCGAACGAACGCGGCATACGGGTATACGCCAAGCTGGAGATGCTGAACCCGGGGGGCAGCGCCAAGGATCGGCCTGCCCGGCGCATGATCGAGGAAGCCTGGAAGGACGGGCGTCTGGCCCCTGGTGCGACCGTTGTGGAATCGAGCTCGGGCAACACCGCCATCAGCCTCGCGATGGTCTGCGCGCAGTTGGGCCTTCGTCTCATCTGCGTTGTCGATCCGCGCACGGCCGGTCACAATCTGGCCATTCTCCGCGCATTGGGAGCCGTCATTGATGTCGTAGCCGAACCCGACCCGGCCACCGGGGAATTTCTTCCGGCCCGGATCGCGAGGGCGCGGCAATTGCAGGCGGAAATCCCGGGCTCCTTCTGGACCAACCAATACGGAAACGAGGACAACTGGCGCTCCCATCTGGAGACGATGCAGGAAATCGTGGACGCCGTCGGCGTCGTCGATTACGTCGCAGGCGCGATCAGCACATGCGGCACGATGGCCGGCTGCGCCCGCAAGGCGCGGGAGCTCGGTCTCCCGACCCGGATCGTCGCGGTGGACTCGGAAGCCAGCGCCATTCTCGGCGCCGGGAGAGGGACTCGCCGATTCCCGGGCATCGGAGCGGGCATCGTGCCTCCGTTCGGACAGACCCGGTTCTGGGATGAAGCGGTGACGGTGTCCGACCGTGAGATGGTGGTCGGCTGCCGGGAATTGGCCCGAACGGAAGGCTTGCTGGCCGGCCCCTCGTCGGGCGGGGTGGTCGCCGCCGTCCGCCGGCTGCTTCCGGGAATGCCGGACGGCGCCGTCTGCGCGTTGATTCTGCACGACCGGGGAGAGAGATATATGGACACCGTGTATTCCGACGACTGGGTGTGCCGGCACTTCGAAGACAACGTTCCCGGCGGGAAGGAGGGGGAGGGCGGATGCTCGTCCTGACGGACGGTCATATCCGCTCGCTCGACGTCCGATGGCCGGACTTGACCGGCTGCGTCGAGCGGGCGGTTCGCGTCATGGCCCGCGGCGATTACGCCCAGCCCGTCAAACCGTACTTGCGATACCGGAATCCCCGCAACCGCATCATCGCCATGCCCGCCTTTCTCGGCGGCGAATTCGATATCGCCGGAATCAAATGGATCGCCAGCTTTCCCGACAACCTGGCGCTCAGCCTCCCGCGGGCGCACGGCGTCATCGTGCTCAACCGCGCGGACACCGGTCAGCCGCTGGCCGTTCTGGCCGGCGGCGAACCCAACCGGCTGCGGACGGCGGCGGTCAGCGGGCTGATGTTGAGCCGCTGGCTTGAGGCGCGCCCCGAAGCCGCCCCGCTTCGCATCGCGATCGTCGGCTGGGGCCCGATCGGCCGCGCGCATTTCGACATGTGCGCAAGCCTGTTCGGCAATCGGATCGACCGGTTCTATCTCCACGATCTGCGGGGGATCGAAGGGTCCTCGATTCCCGAACCATGGCGCGGCCGCACGACCGTCGTCTACTCCTGGCAGGAAGCCTACGAGAACGGCAACGTGTTCATCACCTGCACGGTGGCGGACCAGCGCTATATCGACCGTCCTCCCGCGAGCGGAGCCTTGTTGCTGAACGTCTCGCTCCGCGACTATCGGCTGGAGGCGCTGCGGACGTTGAAAGCGATCGTCGTGGACGACTGGGAGGAAGTGTGCCGCGAAAATACGGACATCGAGCTGCTGCATCGAGAAAACGGGCTCAAGCGGTCCGATGCCACGCCGCTTGCGGACGTCGTGTGCCAAGACGCCTTGCACGGATGGGATCCGGCCGAACCCGTCCTGTTCTGTCCGATGGGGATGGCCGTCTTCGATCTGGCTGCAGCCGCCCATCTGTACGGACTGGCGCGGGAAGCCGGCGCAGGGACGGAGATATAAGCCGCTCGAAGCGGTACGAACTCGCGTTGCGCTCCTAGAGACACAACAACCAGGCGGCCCCTACCGGTTCGGTCTGTTCGCTTGACAGACCGGAACCGCCTGGGTTATATTGATTGAAAAATGGAAACACGCGTTCGGGAAGCACCCGTACGGATGAGGATCGTTCCTCGCCGTCGGGTGCTTTTTGCCGTGTCCCGGCGCGTGGCGGAAGAGGAGGATAAGGTATGAACGTACGGAGAAAATTACACCGCCTGAAGAACGCGTTCGCGCTAATCTGCGCTCTGGCGCTGTGGACGGGAAGCGCGGTTCCGGCCGGTGCGGCCGCCGCCCCGGAACTGACCGCAACCCAGCAGAAAGCTTTCGACAAGACGGCTGCAGCGGCGGACAGCGCGCTGGCGGCCAGGCTGAGGAAGCTGCACGCGGAATACACGAGCCTGAAGACGCAGAGCCAAGCCTGGGAACAGAAGATCGCAAGCGCCCACAGCCGCAATACCGCCGATCGCGACGATCTGCTGAAGCGGATTCGGCTCGTCGATGCGGCCAAGCTCGCGTCATTGAAGAAGGACGCGGAAGACACCCGGAACCGTCATCAGAAGCTGTTTGACCTCTACCAGACCGTCAACGCGCAGCTCAAAACAGCCAGGCAGCTCAAGAGCAAGACGCTCGTGTCGGTTCTGACCCTGCAAGCCGGCGGCATGAAGATCCCCGTTCAATTGGCCCGCCAGGAGATCAAGGCCAAAGAAGAGGCCTACCAATCCGCCCGCAAGGCCGCCGACGCCAAGATGAAGAAGCTGAGGAACGCGCTCGCCGCAGCCGATCCGATATGGGCCCGGATCCGGGCGTCGAAGAGCGCCTTGAAAGCGCCGAGCGACAGCCGGAGAACCGTCTGGAACGCCTATACGAAATCCCTGGGCAAGCAAGACGCGAAGTCCGCGTGCGACTTCCTGGCCTCCGTAAACGCGCTGACTCGCCAGATCCTCGAACGGCAGCAGAAGATCTGCGAGTTGGAAGAGAAGGTCGCCGCCATCATTCGGGACACGGAGAACCAATTGAAGTCTTGACCGATTGCCGGGTATAACCCATGTCGGGCCGCAGCGACAAGCCGGACAACGACGGATCGGCTTCCGCACCCGGCGCCGATGGCGGAGTTTGGAAGATGAGAATCGGCTCATATTCGACATCCGCGCCCAATGGACATGTTATAGTTTCTTCTGTCGCCAGAAACCCAAATGACAGGAGGAACATTATGAATATTGCAAAACTTGCAAAAAAAGTGATTGCAGCGTCCGTTCTCGGACTTTCATTGATCGCCACGCAACTGCTCGGTGCCGGCGCTCCCGCCGCCAACGCCGCGACGTCTTCATCCGTTACCGCTTCTTCGGCGAAGGCGACGAAGATCGTCAACTACGCGCTTTCGCTTCGCGGCAAGGTCACCTATAAATTCGGAGTCAACAACCCGAGTAAATTGTGGTTCGATTGCTCGTCCTTCACGAAATACGTCTTCGGCAAGTACGGCGTCTCCCTGAAATGGGGCACGAAATACCAATCCAAGCAGGGCCGCTATGTCTCCATGAGCAACCTGAAGCCTGGCGACCTGATCTTCCTGAGCGTAAGCAAGCCCGGCCAGATCAACCACGTCGGCATCTATATCGGCAACGGCAAATTTATTCACAATACGATCGGATCGAATTGGAACGGCGTGCTCGTCAGCAAGCTGAGCGATTATTCCAAGCGTTATATCACGGCCCGGCGGGTTCTGTAATTTCCGCCTGACGCCGCCAAAGCCCCCGGCTGTCAGCCGGGGGCTTTCCGTAAGTCGGACGAGCCGTTCCGCTCGATACGGTTCGCCGTCCCCCTTCCATCCTGATTGATGACCGTCTTCATCGCCTCCCCTCCTCCCCGCATATAGATGAATGGGGAGAGGAGGGATCGACGATCAAGTTCAACGGGATGCGCGTCCTGACGGCGCTGCTCTGTCTGCTGGTGTTCTTTCCGGCCGCCGCCGCCGGCGCGAAGTCGGCGAAGCTTGACGAGAAGTACGCCAAATACGAGCAGTTCATCCTGATCGACAAATCCGCCAATACGTTGAGCTTCTACAAGAAGGGCGAACTCGTCAAATCATTCCCCGTGGCGACCGGCCGCAAAAAATCGTATACGCCGGAAGGACTGTTCACGATTCGCGAGAAGATCAAGAACCGTCCGTATTACAAGGAACACATCAAGGGAGGGGATCCGAATAACCCGCTCGGCGACCGCTGGCTCGGCCTCAAAGTGACGATCGGCGGCAAAGTCTCGTACGCCTACGGCATCCATGGCACGAACAACGAGAAGTCGATCGGCCAATATGTCTCCGCGGGCTGCATCCGCATGCACAACAAGGACGTCCGCTGGCTGTACGACCGGGTCGATGTCGGCACGGCCGTGCTCATCCGGTAACGGGAAGCGCGGTTCCATACGGACATGACAAAGGAACTGCCGGAGCCTGCGGGCTCTTGCAGTTCCTTTGTGTTGCGCGTCAAAGCTTACAGTTTGACGACATTCTCGGCCTGCGGGCCGCGGCTGCCTTGCACGACGTTGAACTCGACGCGCTGGCCTTCGTCCAGGGAGCGGAAGCCGTCACCGGTGATCGCGCTGTAGTGAACGAATACGTCATTGCCGCCTTCGACTTCGATGAAGCCGTAGCCTTTCTCGGCGTTGAACCATTTCACGATTCCTTGCTGCATCTTTATTGCACCTCCTTTGCCTCGTACCGTGAGACTTTTTATTTCTTAAGGAAATAAAAAAACCGCATCTTGTACAAGGTTATTTGCCTAAAATTATAACCCTCTACAAATATGCGAGTTCAGGTCAAAATTTTAAAAGCAAGCCCATCGTACCATATTCGGTTGACCATTGCAAACCATTTGTCCGACAACGACTTCCCGGTCCGAACCTTCTCCGGCTTCCGCAGCGGAAGCCGGTATTTCTATTATGTCCCGCGATCGGCGGTTCATTCGGACGAGCCCGAAATTATTTCCGGCCGTAATCCGCTTTGATCTCCCCCCACGCGTCCGTCTCCCATTTCAGCAGCCTGTTGTCGTAGTCGTGCGTTCTCAACCACTCCAGCGCCCGGTCGACCAACGCCCACACTTCGCGGGTGGAGTCGTCACGGGCCAGATTCGTCGCGACGCGCTTCTCTCGAACCCATTTGATGGCGGTGCGGGAATCGCTATACACGGTCTTGCTGCTGCCTTGCTTCTTCAGATAGGCCAGAGCGTGGACGATGGCGAGAAACTCCCCGAGATTGTTGGTTCCTTTGGCGATCGGCCCGTACGAGAACAGCACTTCCCCCGTTCGCGTGTCCACGCCTTTGTATTCGATCGGCCCCGGATTGCCGTGCGTTCCCACGTCCACCGATATGCTGTCGAGGTCGACGGAGGCGGCCGCCGCTCCTGCCCCCGCGCCCCGATCCTCGTCTTTCCGGGCTTCCGCGAAGCTCCGCTTCCAGCCGCTGCGGTACGCCTTCTCCGCCTCGGCCCGGGAAGCGTACGATTTGTATTTCGCGCCGGCCACGCCGTCGACCTGCGCCTTGCATGCCGCCCAGTTGTCGTAGATCCCCGGCGTCCTGCCTTCCCATACCACGTAATATTTCAATGGCGCCATGATGCCGCTTGCCCTCCAGCCTATCCTGAATTTGTCGCCATTATACCACGGGAGCGGATTCATCGGAATTTCGCTCCCCGGATAGAGGCGGCGAACGGCGGCAACCCTAAGCCTGACATTACCCCCGAGGAAGGAGATATGGACCATGCCCCAGACACAGACCCAGACCCCGCCGGCGCAGGCTGTTCCCCTCATGCAGACGCCGCCGCAGGTCATTACCGTCAAGGACTGCAGCTATTTGAAGGACATGCTGTCCTGGGAACTGCTGGCGATGAAAAAATGCAGCCATCTCGCGAAGGAATGTTCGGACGCGGACATCCGGACGAAGATCGACAGAGCCGGGCAAATGCATCTGCGGCACTACAACTTGCTGCTGAAGCATTTGCAGAACGAC
>Ga0310834_101668_pt1 | contig 12599 bp, 9 predicted proteins | sample SM_ome_2_FD_201314 | JGI IMG/M metagenome (GOLD analysis project Ga0310834, IMG submission 201314) | Sorghum-adapted microbial communities enriched on stacked mutant (SM) sorghum from Joint BioEnergy Institute, Emeryville, California... ... | reverse complement strand
GCCGGGGTTCCTGAACGACTTCGCGGACTCGTATATCCGGTTCGGCGCCAAAGACCTGAAGTCCCGTTCCGACAAGGTCGAACTGCTCTCGGAACTTCAGACGCGCGCCTCCGTCCTGCAATTGACCCGATCCCCGCTGAACCCCGAGCGCACCGTGCTGCTGCTGGCCGCCACGGAGCGCGATCGGCTGCCGTCCATGCGCAAGGCGCTCACCGAGGCGGAGCAGGCCGCGCAGATCCGCGGCCGGGTCATCGTGGTCGACCGCCGGGACGTCGTCCACGTCTTCCCGAAGACGATCGATGCGAGCCGGCAGGCGGCTTCCGACTTCATTCCGGCGTCGAACCCGAAGCGGCCGCTGCCGTACGGAAAATACGCCTTCGCCGGCGGATTCGCCCTCGTCCTTGTTGCGGCCGTCGTCCTGCTGGTTGCGATTCGAAGGAGGGGTCGCCCATGAACCGTTCCGATCGTTCCGCCGCTTCGCCGCCCGGCCGTACGAGCCGCAGCGAACGGCGGCTGGACGCCGTCCAAGCCCGGATCCGGGCCGTTGAGACGGCGATTCGCCAGGAGAAGGAGGCGTTCGAGAAGCTGATGGCGCAGAAACGTTGGTTCTATGACAAGCTGGCGGAAGAATGGGAGGCGGTATCCGCGGAAGAACGGTCCCTGGCGGAAGGCGGCGGCGCACCTTGAGCCGGCTCGCCGCCTGGCTGCCCGGACCTTCCCGCCGCCGGCGCCTTGAGGCGGAGCGGATCCGGCTGAAAGACAAGCAGGACGAGCTCAGGCGCCAGAGAGCCCGTCAAGCGGCCAAACTGCTGCGGATCGAATGGGAGATCGAGGAGTTGAAGCGCCGAATCGCCGCGGCGCGCACCCGCATCCATTATATGCGGCAAGGCGCCCTTGCCCATTGGCTCTCCGCATCCGGCGACGAAGATTCGGCAAGGACTTCGCCGGCCGACACGCGGGACCAACGGGAATTCGGAAAGCCGGCGGCGGAACAGCCCTATCGCGAACCGATGCCGGCCGCCCCCCGGATGCGTCTGGGAGAATGGCTGATCGCAAGCGGGCTCGTCCGCCAAGAGCAATTGGACGAAGCGATTGCGAGGCAGCAAGAGTACGGCGGCAGGCTGGGCGACATCCTGATCGACATGGGCTGCGTGACGGCCGAACAGCTGCTGCCGTTCGTCTTGCAGCAACAGCAGAAAGCCCGGCTGGGCGACATGCTGATCCAACTGGGATATATCACGCCGGAACAGCTGGAGAAGGCGCTCATCTTCCAGCGCAAAAGCGGGGGCATGCTCGGAGACATTCTGCTGTCGCTGCAGTTCGTCGAGCCGGAGCAACTGTACCGCGCGATTGCGACGCAGAACAACATCGGCCGGATCGGCAGCGAAATCCAGCTCCATACGGAATTCAAACTTCCGGAGCCCATCGCGCGCGAATACGGAGCCGTCGTCATTCACAAGTACAGCAACCGGTATTTGGTCGCCGTCGGCGAACCGCTGTCCGACGACCGGAGAACGGTGCTCGAACGGCTGCTGGAAATGCCGGTGGAGCAGGTGCTGGCTTCCAAAAACGAAATGGAACTGCTCTGGTCGGACGCGTACGGGAACGAGATGCTGGAGGAAAGCACGACCAAACTCGCCGCCGAGCAGCCCCACAATTCGGCCAGCGTCACGTTCACGCGGGCGCAGCTGGGCTGGATGGCCGCCGCCGTCGTCTTCTTCGCCTGCGGCTTGGTCTGGGACTCCTTCGCGACGCTGATCGCGGTCAACCTGCTGATTCAGTCCTTCTATTTCTTCATGACGCTGTTCAAATTTCTGATCATTCTGTACGGTTCCCGGAGCGGCGCCCAATTCCGGTTCACCGAGGAGCAGATTCGGAACCTGGATGAGCGGGAACTGCCCGTCTATACGATTCTCGTGCCGATGTACAAGGAGAGCGAAGTGATTCCCCGGCTGATCCGCAATCTGGAGAAGCTGGATTATCCGAAAGCGAAGCTGGACGTGCGCCTGCTGATCGAGAAGGACGACGTGGAAGCCCAGACGATCTTGCGCCAGATGAACTTGCCGCCCTATTATACGGTGCTTGTGGTGCCCGACAGCCTGCCCAAGACGAAGCCGAAAGCCTGCAACTACGGCTTGATCCGCGCCCGGGGCCAATACGTCGTCATCTTCGACGCGGAGGATCGTCCCGATCCGGACCAGTTGAAGAAAGTCCATCTGACGTTCGCCTCGTGTCCCGATCACACCGCCTGCGTGCAGGCCAAGCTGAACTACTTCAACAGCGAGCAGAACTTGCTGACCCGGTGGTTCACGCAGGAGTACAGCATGTGGTTCGAGCTGCTCCTGCCCGGCATTATGAAGCTGGACATTCCGATTCCGCTCGGCGGCACCTCCAATCATTTCAAGACGGACGTCCTGAAGGCGCTGAACGCCTGGGACCCGTACAACGTGACGGAAGACGCCGATCTCGGCATTCGGCTGTACAAGGAAGGCTACAAGACGGCCATCGTGGATTCCCGCACCTGGGAAGAAGCCAACAGCCGCTTCGGCAATTGGATCCGCCAGCGTTCCCGCTGGATCAAAGGCTACATGCAGACGTGGCTGGTCCATATGCGCCATCCGGTTCAATTGTGGAGAGAGATCGGTCCGCGGGGGTTTTTCGGATTTCAGGTGATGGTGCTCGCCACGCCGGTGATTCCGCTGCTGAACCCGCTGTTCTGGCTGCTGATGCTGATGTGGTACGGCTGGCACCTGGGCGTCATCTCCCGTTATTTCCCCGGCGTCATTTATTACATGGCTTCGGCGGAGCTGATCCTCGGCAACTTCTTCTTCGTCTACAGCAATCTCGCCGGCGTCTATTGGATCATCCGCGACCTGGAACGCGCTGAAGACTCCCTCGTGCCCCATCGGCTGGTGAAATACGGAATATTGACGCCGCTGTACTGGGTCATGATGAGCATCGCGGCCTACAAAGCCGCCTGGCAACTCGTCACCAAGCCGTTCTACTGGGAGAAAACGGTGCACGGCCTGGATTCGTCCGGTGGTCCTCCCGCCTCCGGCCGCCAACATACCGCCTGATCGGAGACGCCCGCGAAAGGAGACGCCAAGAGATGAGAAAGCAAGGTTCCATTTGGTTCGTCTTCCTGGGGATTCTCTTGGCCGAACTGGCTTTCGGGTATTACGCCGCGGTTCATCTCGGCTACGTGGTCGGGGACGCCATCAGCCGGGTGGCGAATTCGTTCTTCGCGCTGTACAGCCGCGATCCGCACCTGGCCGCGATCGGCTTCATCTGGAACCCGTTGCCCAGCCTGCTCAACATCCCGCTGCTGCTAATCTGGCCGATCTGGCAGCCGATCGCGTCAAACGGCTATGCGGGCATCGTGCAATCTTCCGTATTCGCGGCCGCAAGCGCCGCCTGTCTGTACGGCAGCATGCGGGCGCGGGGGATGCCCGCATGGGCGCGCTGGGCGCTCACGGCGCTGTTCGCGCTGAATCCTTTTATTTTCTGGTATGGCGCCAACGGAATGAGCGAAGCCGCATTCGGGTTCTTCCTGATCGTGGCGATCGTCCAATGGACGGAATGGATGGCTGCGCCGCACAGCACCAAACCGCTCATCTTGACTGCCCTGATGCTGGCCCTGGCGTTCCTCGTGCGGTACGAGGCGATCGCCTTCTCGGCGGGCATCGGCGCGGCCACGCTGCTCCATCTGTGGGCCGGCAAAGCCCGATACGCCAAGATCGAAAGCACGCTGATCGTCCTCCTGTTCCCCGTCCTGTTCGCCGTCGTCGTCTGGATCTGGCTGAACGGCACCATCATGGGCGATCCGCTGTATTTTCTGAGGTCCACATATTCGAATCTGTCCCAGGTGACGGGGGCGCAAAGTACGGGCTCCGCCGCCGTCCGGCATGACGCGCCGGCGGTGCTGCGCTTCGTGTGGGAACGCTCCTCCGTATTCTCGATCCCGCTGGGCGCGATGCTGGTGTTCCGCATGCTGCGCCGCCAATTGCTTCGTCCCGATACGCTCGCTCTGCTGCTGATCGCCCTGTCCGTCCCGGCCATGCAGGCCGCGATGCTGTACACGGGAAGCTCGTTCGGATGGCTGCGCTTCTTCTTCTACCCGATGCTGTCGGCTGCGGCCTGGCTCCCGTACGAATGGTCCGTGCAGCGGAAATCCCGGACACGCGGATGGTTCGCCGCGGGCATGGCGTTGTCCTTCGCGCTGACCGCCTATCTTCTCGTCCCCGTGATGAACAACGCCCGGCTGGCGCCGGACGAATACAGCGCGATCCGGTACAAGGACAGCGATATTTTGGCCGCTTCCGTGCTGGCGAGGGAACTGGCGCACCGGATCGACGAGGACATCCTGTCCCGGCCCGGCGCCCCGAACATCATGACGGATTCTTTCAACGCTTACGAGATCATGGTCAACAGCCGGTATCCCGACCGGTTCATCAACTCGACCGATCTGGACTTTAAGCAAATTCTGAAAGATCCGCAGGCGCACGGCGTCCGTTACGTATTGGTGCCGAAGCCGGAAGATTTCGGCACGTTCAACGCGATCAACCGCGCGTATCCCGATCTGTATGACAAGGGGGCCGAATGGTGCGTACTCGAACAGACGTATCCGGGCGACTGGAAGCTGTACCGCGTGCTTCCCCGAGCGGACGATGCGGGATAGCGGACGTTGGACCGCGACCGATTTTTCTGGAGGTGATTCCATGACAAGCGTGCTCATCGTCGGAGCCACATCCGGCATCGCCTCCGCGGCCGCGGAACGGTTCGCGGCCGGCGGATATTCCCTGGCGCTGGCGGGACGGGATATGGCCGCCGTGCAGCGGATGGCCGGATCGATCGCGTTGCGATACGGCGTCCGCACGGCCGCCTACCGGTTCGAAGCGTTGGACGCCGGCAGCCGCGAGCCGATGTGGCGGCAGGTCGCGGACGATTTCGGCGACCTGGGCGGCATCGTGGTGTGCCACGGCGATCTGGGGGATCCGGAACGGGCACGGACGGATTTCTCGGAAATCTGCCGCCTGTATGAAGTGAATCTGCTCTCCGCCATTCATCTGCTGAATCTGGCGGCCGCCCATTTCGAACAGCGCGGAGAAGGCTTTCTGTGCGCGATCGCATCGGTGGCCGGCGACCGGGGGAAAGCCGGCAATTACGCTTACGGAGCGGCCAAAGCCGCGCTGGCGGTCTACATGCAGGGCTTGCGCAGCCGCTTGCACCGGCGGGGTGTCGCCGTCATCACCGTGAAGCCGGGCTTCGTCGACACCCGCATGACCCGCGGCAGGAAAGGCACGTTCCTTGTCGCGAAGCCGGCAACGGTCGCCAAGGGCATCTACCGGGCGATCGTGAAACGGCGGAACACGGTCTACCTCCCCCGCTTCTGGCGCCCGCTCATGTGGGGGATCCGGTCCATTCCCGAGTCGATCTACAAGCGGCTGTCCATCTAACCGATCATTCCGGAGGTTGCCTATGAACACGGAAATCCGGCATCAGGCGGCGTGGAGCGCCTTCACGCCCGTCCTTCTGCTTCAATCGATGCGGATCAGACAATGGAGCAAGAACGTATTCGTCTTCTCCGCACTGCTGTTCTCCCTGAATCTGGTGCAGTGGGCGGACATCTGCAGGACGTTTGCCGGATTCGCCCTCTTCTGCCTGATCTCCAGCTGCGTCTACATCGTCAACGACTATGCGGACATGGAGGCGGATCGCCGGCATCCGTCCAAACGGCATCGCCCCCTCGCATCGGGGCGGCTGTCGCCGGCGATCGCCCTCTGGTACGCCGGCCTCCTGGCGTTCGCCGCCCTGGGCGGCGCGCTGTGGCTCGGCTACCCGTTCGGCCTGCTGTTGGCCCTTTATCTGGCGGTCAACCTGCTGTACTCGTTCTATCTGAAGCACATCGTCATCCTCGACATCATGACGATCGCGCTTGGCTTCGTCCTGAGAGCCGTCGGCGGGGCGCTGATCATCCAGGTGCGGATCACGCCCTGGTTCCTGCTCTGCATCATGCTGCTGGCTCTGTTCCTGGCGATCGGCAAGCGGCGGAACGAGCTCGCGACGCTCCAGGCTGAAGGGGAGAGCGCCCAGCGCAAAGTGCTGGCTTCGTACTCGCTGCCGCTGCTGGACCAGATGAACGGCATGGTCACGTCCGCGATTCTGATCAGTTACGCGCTGTTCACGTTCACGTCCGATAATTCGGTTGATCTCATGTGGACGATCCCTTTCGTGCTGTACGGCATGTTCCGCTATCTGTATCTGATCCATGTCCGCAAAAAGGGAGGCGCGCCGGACAAGCTGCTCTTCGAAGACAAGCATATTCTGTTTACGGTGATCGGGTATGTGGGCTGCGTAATCGCAATTCTTTATTTCTAGCGGCGGCGAAAGAGAAGGCCGCTGCCGAGACAGGGAGGTTGTAGCAATGGCGAAAGTAATGGTGTTCTATCCACCCGGCAAGCTGTACCAGCGCGGGGAAGACCGATCGCAAGGCAATATTGAGGATTCCACCGCCACCGCTTCCAGGGCGGCCAACGATCTGGGATACGCAAGCTCGACGCTCAAGAAGAACGGGCACGAGGTCTTCCTGCGGGATTACCAGAACGAGAGAGTGCCGTTCGAGGACTTGCGGGAGGACTTTCTGGCTTTCGCGCCGGACTTCATGTTCATCAGCATCACGAATTCGACCATCTTCTCGGACATCCGCGTCGTGAACGAGCTGAAGTCGCTGAAGCCCGATTGCGTCGCGATATTGAAAGGCGCCCTGTTCTTCGATCCCGAACCGGAGCTGCTCGCCCAGCTGGACTTGTCGCGGATCGATTATTTGATCGGAGGCGAGAGCGACTTCATCATCGCCGAACTGATCGAAGCCCATCTGTTCGATCCCGGCCGCATTCCGCAGATCGACGGCATCTTGTATCGGTCCGGCGGCGATTTCGTTCCGACCCGGTTCCATGTGTGGGAAGAGGATCTGGACTCGATCCCGTTCCCCGACCGGAACAGCCTGCTCAACCATCTCTATACGCGCCCCGACACCGGCGAGCCGATGGCGACGATCGCCACATCGCGCGGCTGTCCCGCCAGCTGCATCTATTGCCTGACGCCGACGATCTCCGGAAAGAAAGTGCGCCTCCGCACGCCGGAGAACATTTTCCAGGAGCTGCTGGACTGTTACCGGAACCACGGCATCCGCAACTTCTTCTTCAAATCGGACACGTTCACGATCGACCGGATATGGGTCAAGGAATTGTGCGACCGCATCATCCACAGCGAATTGCACGGGAAGATCGAATGGGTGGCGAATTCCCGGGTCAATCCGATTGAACCGGAGACGCTGCAGTACATGAAGCAAGCCGGCTGCTGGCTGGTCGCCTTCGGATTCGAGTCCGGCAGTCCGGAGACGCTGCAGAAAGCCCGGAAAGGCGCGACGCTGGACCATGCTCGCAAAGCCGTCGCATACGCCCGCCAGGCGGGGCTGCTCGTATTCGGCTTCTTCCTGATCGGGTTCCCCTGGGAAGACCGCTCCCATCTCGAGGCGACCCGGTCGTTCATCTGGGAGCTGAAGCCCGACTTCATGGAGCTGCATATCGCCGTGCCGTACTACGGAACGGAGCTTTACCGGATCGCCAAAGAAGAAGGCTTGATCGACGAGACGGTTCTGGGCAAAGATTACTTCAACGCGCCTACAATCGGCACGAAATATCTCAGCGTTCACGAGCTCGAGGCGTTCCGCCGCAGAGTGCTGCTTCGTTACCACTCCCGCCCGGCCTATATTATGAGCAAGCTGAAATTTGCCGGAGCGAGGCCGAAAATCTGGAAGAACTATGCGAAATTCGGCATCAAGCTGCTGAAGAACAACTTGCTGAAGGCGTAGGGCCTTCCAATGCGTGCGAAGGCCGACCCCGGTTCGGGGTCGGCCTTCGTTCATCTCTGGAACATGTCCATGATCAGGCTCGCGGTCTCCTCCACCGCCTTGTTCGACACGTCGATGACGACGCAGCCGATTCTCTCCATCACTTCGCTCGCGTATCGCAGCTCCGCTTCGATCCGCTCCGTCGCGGCGTACGGGGCGGAATCCGGCAGCCCGAGCGCCTTGAGCCGCTCCTTGCGGATCGCGTTCAGAACGTCCGGACGGATCGTCAGTCCGACGACCTTGCCGCGCGGAACCGTGAACAGTTCCTTCGGTGGAACGAGCTCCGGCACCAGCGGCACGTTGGCCACTTTAAACATGCGATGCGCGAGCACCATGGACAGAGGCGTCTTGGACGTCCGCGAGACGCCGGTCAACACGATGTCGGCTTTGTGGATGCCGGTCACGTCGCGAGCGTCGTCGTATCGCACCGCGAATTCCACCGCCTCCACTTTGCGGAAATAGTCCGCGTCGAGCACGTGGTTCAAGCCGGGCTGATGGCGGGACTCCGTGCCGAAACGCTCCTCCAGCCGCTCGATCAGCGCGCCGAGCAGGTCGATGGCGACGACCCGCCGCTGCTCCGCCCGCTGGACCATGTAGTTGCGGAGATGGGGGATGACCAGCGTGTACAGGACCAATCCCTCTTCCGCCCCTGCCGCTTCCAGCACGGCATCGATGCCTTCCGGCGATTGGACGAATCCCGCCCGGCGAATCTGAACCGTCAGGGGATAGAACTGCGCCGCGGCCGCCCGGACCGCGAGCTCTCCGGTGTCTCCGGCCGAGTCGGACACGACGAATACCGTTACGCTCTCCTGCGCCATCGCTACTTGCCTCCCGGTTCCCTGCGGATGTCAGCCCGCCAGCTTCGAGAAGTCCGCGAACGACACGATGTCGTCGGCGATCCGGCGAAGGACGGCCAGTCGGTTGGCGCGGACGGCCGCATCTTCCGCCATGACCATGACGGCCTCGAAGTAGGCCGCCACCGTGCCGCTCAGCGACGACAGCGCCTCCAGCGCTTCATCCGCGCGGGCTTCCGCCATCGCGGCGGCGAACCGGCCATGCGCGCCCTGCCAGGCGTCGAACAAGGCGCCTTCCGCCGGCTCGGCGAACAGGGAAGGGTTCACCTCGCGAGTCTCCGCCTTGGCCGCCAGGTTGCACACCCGGTTGAACGCTTCAACCGCCGGCCTGAACGCCTCCTTCGCATCGTCCGTCGTTCGGGCTTGCAGCGCCGCGGCGCGCAGCACCGTCCGGCGGACATCGCCGAAGCCGGCGGCGAGCACCGCGTCCGAGACGTCGTAACGGATCCCTTGCTCGGACAGCACGTTCCGTATCCGCAGCGCGAAGAACTCCTCCAGATCGCGGCGAATTTCCGCGGCGTCCCGCTTCAGCCCGCGTCCGGCATGGACGTCCAGCGCGATGCCGAACAACGCGTCCAGCTCGATCTCCATCCCGTGCGCCAGCAGCGTGGAGACGATGCCGGCGGCCTGGCGGCGAAGCGCGTACGGGTCCTGGGAGCCCGTCGGGACGATGCCGATCGAGAAGCAACCGGCGATCGTGTCGAGCTTGTCGGCGATGCCGACGATCGCGCCGACAAGCGAAGCCGGAGGCGCGTCTCCCGCGTTGCGCGGAGAGTAATGCTCGTTGATCGCCCGGGCCACGGCTTCGCGTTCGCCCGCCATTCGGGCGTAATCTTCGCCCATGATGCCCTGCAGTTCGGGGAACTCATAGACCATCTGGGAGACGAGGTCGAACTTGCAGATGTCCGCCGTGCGGCTGACGTCCCGCTTCACGTCGCCGTCCGCCCCGAGCCGCTCCGCCAGACGGTCGGCGACGGCGCGCACGCGGCGCACTTTCTCCGCCATCGTGCCGAGCTCCTCGTGATAGACGATGTTCTCCAGCTTCGCCAGCGCGTCGGGGATCGCCAGCTTCTTGTCTTCTTCATAGAAAAATTTCGCATCGGACAGCCGAGCGCGCAGCACTTTCTCGTTGCCCTTCGCGACCACATCGAGCGACGTCGAGTCGCCGTTGCGGACGGTGACGAAATGCGGCAGCAGCTTGCCCGCCGCGTCCAGCACCGGGAAGTAGCGCTGATGCTCGCGCATGGAGGTGATGAGCACGTCCTGCGGGATGTCCAGGAACGCCGGATCGAACGAGCCGGCGAGCACCGTCGGCGTCTCGACGAGGAACAGCACTTCTTCCAGCAAGTCGTCCTTCACGGCGATATGCCAGCCGCGCTGCCGCGCGAGCTCCCGGATGCCGGACTCGATGGCCGCCTGCCGCTCGCCGACGTCCGCGATCACGCTCTGCGCCCGCAGCGTCTCTACGTACGCCTTCGGTTCGGGAATATCCGCCTCGCGGCCGAGCACCCGGTGCCCGCGCGTCGTGCGGCCCGAGGCGACGCCCGCGATCTCAAACGGCACGATCTCGGAGCCGTGCAAGGCGACCAGCCACCGGATCGGCCGGACATACCGCAGCTCGCGGCTTCCCCAGCGCATGTTCTTCGGGAACGCCAGCGACGTGACGAGCGCCGGCAACGCTTCGGGCAGCAGGGCCGCGGTATCGGCGCCCCGGCTGCTCTTGCTGGCGAAGACGTACTGGGCGCCGCCGATCTCCTTGAAGTACAGGTCTTCCGGCTGTACGCCGTTGCTGCGCGAGAATCCGAGCGCCGCCTTGCTCCAGCCGCCATTCTCGTCCAGCGCGATTTTGCGGGAAGGCCCTTTGACTTCCTCATGGACGTCCTCCTGGCGGTCCGCCAGTCCGTAGACGGCGACGGCCAGCCGGCGCGGGGTCGCATAGGCGCGAATGTCTTCATAAGCCAGGCGGCTCGACTGCAGCCATTTCTCCGTCTTGTCCTTCAACTGGTCCATCGCTCCGCGGACGAAGCGGGCGGGCACTTCCTCGAGCCCGATTTCCAGCAGCAGATCTTTAGGCATTCGCGGTCACTCCTTTCAGCAGCGGGAATCCGAGGCGTTCCCGCTCCTGCAGGAACGTCGCCGCCACCTGGCGGGCGAGGTTGCGCACCCGGGCGATATATCCCGTCCGTTCGGTCACGCTGATGGCGCCGCGAGCGTCCAGCAGGTTGAACGTGTGGGAACATTTCAGCACATAATCGTAGGCCGGGAACACGAGGTTCTGCTCCATCGCGCGCTTCGCTTCCGTCTCGTATGTCGAGAACAGCTGGAACAGCATGGCGACGTCCGATACCTCGAACGTATATTTCGAATGCTCGTACTCCGGCTGCTTGAAGACGTCTCCGTACGTGACGCCGTCGACCCATTCCAGATCGAACACGTTCTCCTTCTCCTGGATGTAGGAAGCGAGCCGCTCCATGCCGTAGGTGATCTCCACGGCGACCGGATGGCAGTCGATGCCGCCGACTTGCTGGAAATAGGTGAACTGCGTCACTTCCATGCCGTCCAGCCACACTTCCCAGCCGAGCCCCCAGGCCCCGAGCGTCGGGGATTCCCAGTTGTCTTCCACGAAGCGGATATCGTGATGCGCCGGATCGATGCCGAGCCGCTTCAGGCTCTCCAAATACAGTTCCTGGATGTTGTCCGGGGACGGCTTCATGATGACCTGGAACTGGTGATGCTGGTATAGCCGGTTCGGATTCTCCCCGTACCGTCCGTCCGCCGGGCGGCGGGAAGGCTCCACGTACGCCACGTTCCACGGCTCCGGCCCGATCGTGCGCAGGAACGTCATCGGATTCATCGTGCCCGCGCCTTTCTCCACGTCGTACGGCTGCACGACGATGCAGTTCTGCTCCGCCCAGAACTGCTGCAGCGTCAGCGTCATTTGCTGAAAGTTCATCGCGATCTCTCCATTTCGTCACTAGGAATCGGAATTCGCTTCGAAGGCCGGCGTCACTTTTGGGGGAATCATCCCGGGGGCTCCCCCAAAAGTACTCGGAATCATCTTCGAAGGCCGGCGTCACTTTTGGGGGATCAATAAAAATCCCGTCCTTACGGCTGCGGCAACGCGCAGACGTAGGGACGGGATCGATTCCCGCGGTTCCACCCTACTTGGCCTCCGCCGCCCGATCGGGATGATTCGGAGACCCGCTTTCGCACTTGGCGATTCCTCCGGAGGCGCCTTTCACACGGACCGTCCGACCGGGCTCGCACCCTCCCCGGCTCGCTATGCCGACGGCATCCGGCTACTCTTTCTCCTTCAACGGAATCCTATGTTACAGTATTCTATCCAACCGGGTCGGGATTGTCAAACGGTCCCGAAGCCCGCTCCCCGGGCTCCCGGGGCCGCCCCAGCAGTTCGCCGTGACGTTCGAGCTGATCGAGAAAATGGCGGGATTTGAGCTGCAGCCCGAGGTGGGTGTCGATCCACAGCCGCAGGGCGAGCTGAAGCTGCCGCTTGGAGCTCACTTTGACCGAGATGCTGCCCAGGCGGGACAAGTCCAGCCGGACGAACAGCCGAAGCAGCTTCCATACCGGCTCTTCCAGTTCCAACGCGGCCGGATCGCGATGGCGGCATTGCGGACAGAGCGCTCCCCCGGCCGCCGCGCTGAAGCGGAACCCGCCTACGGTCCGGCCGCAATGGACGCACTCGTCCAGCACGGGCAAATATCCGGCGGCCGCCGCGATTTTCATCTCATAGATTCTCAGAATGACGGACGGATCTTTGCCTTCCGCCAGCGCCGTCAAACAGCCTTTCAACTGGCGGAACAGAAATTCGC
>Ga0310834_101658_pt1 | contig 12654 bp, 8 predicted proteins | sample SM_ome_2_FD_201314 | JGI IMG/M metagenome (GOLD analysis project Ga0310834, IMG submission 201314) | Sorghum-adapted microbial communities enriched on stacked mutant (SM) sorghum from Joint BioEnergy Institute, Emeryville, California... ... | reverse complement strand
TATTGGGGCGTTTCGGAAATGTCAAGAGGAAAATTTGTTCGCATCCCCGTTTTGGGGGTGAAACAATAAAAGACCTTGGCCAAAGGGCCAAAGCCGGTGCGGAGTTTTTAATTCCGAGAGGCTATGATTTGCGAAAGGAGGTGAACATCAAAATGAATACGTTCCTGGATGGCCTTTTTCGGTTCCTTGTTGTTTTGGGTTCGATAGGTCTGTTTTGCGGCTTCATTCGTTGGGTGATGATTAAGATCAACGGTGTTCTGCGTGAGATCGAGGTGACGTTTGAAGCTTCCGCTCGCCTTTCAAGAATCAGAAAAAAAGGACGCCAAGCCACGCATAAGCGAAGGACGTCCTAAGTCTGTGACCGAAGGAATGGCCATAAATGGCCTTTCCTTCAAACAATAATATACCAAATCTAAAGTTCATGTACAAATGATGAAAGGTTTCCAGCTATGAGAATACTATTGCGCCTGCATTCCGACGCTCCGCTTGAATTGCCAATGAACTATCAGGAATACCTTATTGGATTTATGTACAAAAATATCCGTGACAAGAAATATCGTTCATTTTTACACAATGAAGGCTACACATTCCAGGGCAAAACATATAAACATTTTGCCTTTTCACGGTTGCTCGGTCCTTATCGATACAATCGATCCAGGAAAACCATCACTTTTGCGCCCGCCTTTTCATTGATGGTCACATCTCCGCTTGATCATTTCGTACAAGAATTTGCGCAATCGATGCTACGGTCTGACGAATTGCAGATTGGTCAGTATCGTGTGTATCTGAATTCATTTGAAACGCTGCCTGAACCGAATCCGTTCCCTGATACCCTTCGCATTCGAATGCTCAGTCCGATTGTAACCTACAGCACGCTCAGGCATCCGAACGGTGCGAAATATACGTACTACTATTCTCCGCATCAAGAGCAGTTCTCTTCCATGATTGAAGCCAATCTCAAAAGAAGATATTTCAGCATGCATCCTGATGAGAATGATAACGAGTTGGCACGACCACTATCCATCGTTCCTTGTCGGGTGGATAGGCGTCACAAGGTGGTGACTCGTTTTCACGGCGTCATCATTGAAGGTTGGATGGGGGAATATGAAATTTCCGGCGATCTCCGTTTATTGCGATGGGCGTTCCATTCCAATTTGGGAAATAAGGGATCTCAAGGTTGCGGTGTTTTCGAATGCATTGATTGACAAGTTCACAAGGGACGAAAGAAATGAACCAGAGGGTGAGGTGATCCGTCTTTGAATCTTCCGCAACTGACCGCTCTGATTGGCGAACAGATCAAGAACAGCATGGGCACGAAGAATGAGCTTGCGATGCTGGTCAAGACGATCGAGGTCAAGGAAAAAGACAAAGAAGCTTACATGGTATTTTTGACCTTCGATTTGGCCAATCGTCAAATTCGCATAGAAGAACCGATTCCATTCAATGAAGAAAACCATGTCTATGAATTCAACTACTTCGGAAACAACTCTGCGGCCGGCCTGCAATACTATGTTACTCGTGATGTGGCCGGATCGCTCCATTATCTATTGACCAGTACGTTGAATGATCTGGCCATCGCTTTGCAGCGGAATGGACTTCATCAGGGAGATTTATACGCACACTTGCGATCACTTGAAGAGAACGGCCTCGTCATCTTGGGTACAAATAAAGGACAGGGTTCCGTTGATTTGAAACGGTTCGCCAACATCGGTGCTTCGATAGTTGAAGTTGACGGCGGCAAGAAAAAAATGATTCTCGATGGAAACGCGCTGTCCTTTGAGCAATTCGTATTTCGGGCTTTGGGATTTGACGGAAAGTTGCCCTATCAGTTTGTATTGATTACGCCTCGCATCATCACCATGAATCAAGAAACCGTTGTAATCGCTCAGCATCCGGACTTCATCGCCGTAACAAAGCTTGAACAGAAGCTTGAAACCGGCTCCTCCCCAAACCAAACCGATGCAAAGTACTGCTATGTTTGTCATGAGATTCGACCGGATGCTTCCAGCTCGCTGACGACAAAATTCAGCCGTTCCGGAATCAACAAGATCTTTACCACCACCACGATTAACGCTTCAAAACAAATCAATCCAGTGCACTATGATGATAATTATGCCATTTGTACGAATTGCTTTCAGAAGCTGTTGTTTGGTGAACAGGCCATTAACCGTTTATTCCAAGGGCGAATCGCCGGAGAACGGACCTTCATTATTCCGGAAGGGCTCGAAGGGCAATTTGAATACCACCACCTCCATCAATTGAAGGAAAAATTGGATCTTGCATTTTCGACACGAGCGTCAGAGAACTGGTTAAACGAACTGGAATCGGAACAGGAAGAGGCTCTGGACGGATCGGAATATCTGGTGCATTTCATCATTTACCGAACCGACGGTAACTCCGTGTCCATCCTTGAGGCATTTGAAGATGTGCCGATACTGCATATCCGAAAAGTTATTGATACGATGGCCGACCATGCCCACAGACTACAATCGCACCTTCGTGGACTGAAACTGGACGATATTTATCGACTGATAACGGTTCACACCAACAAGAATGGCGACCAATTGGACGTTCACCGGGTTTTGTCTGTGTACAAGTCATTGTTGTGCAAATATCGGATGGATTCGCAAGTCCTGATTCAATATGCGTTGGAAGCTTTGGACAAAGGGCTTAAGCAGTTAGCCAAAGAACAATCCAATCAATTCCCGAACATGCGTCTCAATTGGTTTAAAGAAAAAACGGATTTTTATATCCGGCATATTGTCATGAAATATATCGCTCTGATCCATACGTTCCAAACCCTCGGGTTGCTGGAGCAGGAAGCATTTGATGCGTTCAAGGAGGTTGCGAAATTGGAAGCGGCTGAGGAGAAGCGGGATTTGATTGCGGAAACGGAACAATTTCTGGATGACAACGGGTTCACACGCGAGCAGAGAGGCCTGTTTTACCTGGGAGCGCTGATCAACAAGATTGGACTCGCGCAGTATCACAAAGAGCATAAGCACAAACCGATATTGAACAAGATCCAGTATCAGGGAATGAACAGGAATGAGGTTCTGCGGCTGCATCTTGAAGTTTGCGAGAAAGTGACACAATACGCGCGCGGCGAAAATTCGGGCTGGAGGCTGGACTGTGAACGTTTAATGGAACGCTTCTGCTTCTATACCGGTAATCCCGATTCTCAAAAATGGCTCTCCGAACAGCATAACGTCTTCTTTATCATGAGCGGCTATTCCTACATGGTGCGCTACTACTCCAATCAGGAATTGCAAGACGCGGAAGCGAATGAAGAGAATGAAGAGGAGGAAGATTCGGATGATTAAGCACAACAGCGAATTTCTGTTTGCGTTCGAAGCGGTGATGACGAATCCCAACGGTGATCCGGATCAGGAGAACAAACCGAGAATGGACTACGATACCAAGACCGCATTGGTGAGCGACGCAAGAAGGAAGCGGGACTGCCGGGAATTCTTCAAACGCAAAGGATATCCGATCTTTGTGGACACCATCGAGGAGCAGAAGGTTCCCGCAGATGTGATGTTCGAACATATCGTCAAGAAATGGATGAACGACGAATCGCAATTCTCGTACCTGTTGAGCTCGCGCTCCGGACTGCGGGATAAGTGGGAAGAATTGTCGGCGAGCATCAAAAAGTCCGGAAGCTATTTTGAGATCTATACGGAAATCAAGGAAAATTTGAAAAAAGGCGAATCGAAAAAGCAATTTTCCCGCTTCAACAACGATCTGATCACCGCCATCATCCAGGAAGAGCTGATTGACGTCCGCCTGTTCGGCAGCGCGATGGCGGTGGAGAACGTGACACGGACGTTTACCGGTCCCGTACAGATCACATGGGCTTATTCTCTGCATCCGGTTGAGCTTGTGAAATCCAATACCATCACCTCCATCATGAATGAAGACAACTCCACATTCGGCAAGAAGCACAAGCTCTATTATGGTCTGTTCATGCACAGCGGAACCATCAATAAATACGCCGCAAAGCTGACGGGAATGACCGATCGGGATCAGGAGCTGTTCCGCAAAGCGCTGGTGCAGGGCATGATGCAGAACCAGACCGACAGCAAGCAGGGTCAGACGCCGCTGTTTTATCTGGAAATCCAGTATACGCCCGAATTTGATGGTTTCATTGGCGATATCCGCAAGTATGTGAATGTGGCCTGTGACGAGAGCAAGCCGATTCGTTCGCTGGGGGATTTGAACGTTTCGCTGGACTCGCTTGATGGCGTCATTCGGGATATGAAAAACAGGGGCTATGTCAGCAAAGTCGTTGGCTGGCATCATCCGCTCAGCAACTATCGGAACGTCTTTCAATTCCCGTTCGACGAGCACGTGGATCTGTGGGAACCGGTGACGGAGGGCTCCGCATGAAGATTCTTTCCTTTCATCTTAAGGGAAAGATGGCGCATTTTCGCAGATACTATTCCAACTCTTCGGCCCTTTCCTATACCATTCCGCCCAGAACGACCATTATCGGAATCGTGGCCGGCATGCTGGGGTATCCGCGTGACAGCTACTATGAAGCGTTCTCGAAAGACCAATGCAAAGTCGCCGTGAGCGTGCGGGCGCCGATCAAGAAGCAAATCCAGAAGCTCAACCTTCTGATGGTCAAATCGCCGAATGACCTTAACGGATATCAGGAATTCCACTCCCAGACGGCAACGGAACTGGTACTGCCGCAAAACATTCGGAACGGTTTCATTGACTATCAGATTTGGCTGGCCCATCGAGATCCATCGGTAATCGACGATTTGTTGTCGTTCACTTCGGGACCGGGCTATGTCTCCAAAGGGATCTCGGTCGCCCTGGGGACGGCACAGCATCTGGGCTGGGTAGAGGGTGGACAAGCATTGGAAGGCGAGGCAAACGGGGAGGGATTGGCCGACATTCATTCGGTCATCCCTTCCAGAAAATTGCACAAAATTGATTTTTCAAACCCGGTGTCCGAATATCGACTGTATAAAGAAGACATGCCCGTCGAATTTGATAAAGAACGAAAATTGATTGACAAAGGCAACATGATCATCAATGTTCATTCTTCGCCTGTACGCGCCCATGTTTCGGATTTTGTCCGCTTGAGCAACGGAGAAATCATCACATGGATGGAGTAGACGGGACGATGAACGATTGGAAAGATATTGTACTGGCTCACTTCGACAAGAAAACCGGGCATTATCAACCGCTGGATGTCCATCTGGACCGGACGGCCGCCATTATGCTCGAATCGCTTTCAGCGGCTGTCCGATTTGATGTGCTTCAAGCTGAAGAACTGCGTACCATCATATCCTCCATCGGGAAATTTCATGACCTCGGGAAATTTACCGATTTTTTTCAATCCTACATCAAGTACGACAGGAACACCGGTGAACTGAAAAACCATGCTCACATTTCCGCGCTGACGCTGTACCGTTATTTTCAAACGTCCAATCCGTTTTCCAGTGAACCGAAGGATCAGGAAGTTCTTCTTTTCATAATCTATATTGCGGTTCGTCTGCATCATGGACATCTGACAACGGACGGATTGTTTCTGAAGACGGATGTGTTGTCCATGTCTTCAGTGCTGCACCAACAGGCTGGACAATTACTCAAGAAAGCGAACGAGATCGCAGCGTTCTATGGAATCCCTTCTTCCGAATGGCGATTACTGCTAGATGTCAAACCGCTGCTTCAAAACAAATCACTGACCCTCATGAATGTAAAGCTGCGGGACAGAAGAAAGCATGAGCGCTGGTATTTCCTGTTGCTTTACCTTTTTTCTCTGTTGATCGACTCGGACAAGCTAGACTCCGCCAGTCTTGACAAGAGATCGCTCACCGGATTGCCTCCCGAGCTTGTTCCCCTGTACTTGCGTGAGAAGCATGGTCGAAATTTCGGGCAGCATCAAGATATCGGTGTCACCGACAGTCGTGAAGCGGCGAGGCAATTGATTCTCTCCATGGTGGAGACACTGACCGAAGAACAGTTGGGAGATTGCCGGCTTTATACACTCACCGCCCCCACCGGCATCGGAAAAACCTTGTCATCCCTGCAAGCTGCGTTGGTGCTGCGCGAAAGATTGAAACCGTTGTTGGGCCGTTACCCGAGGATCATCACCGCCATTCCCTTCATCAACATCCTGCAAGGGGCCGAGAAAGATTACAGGGGGGCTCTGGGAGAACAAGCCCATCTGATCGTTCATCATCAGAATGCCGATCTCGCCTCATCAGAGCCGGACGAAGATATCCCTCTCGAGAAAAAGCTGCTGGAAGTTGAATCGTGGGAAGGCGATGTTGTCCTTACGACGTTCGTGCAATTGTTCCAGAGTCTGATCACCGGCCATAACCGAATGCTGAAGAAGTTGAACAAGCTCGCAGGCAGCATTGTCATTCTGGATGAAGTTCAATCCATTCCCGAGAAATATATGCCGCTGATCGGCGCCTGCCTGATCAAGTTGGGTGAATACTACGGAACGCGCTTCATTCTGATGACGGCCACTCAACCCAAGATCATCGAGTTGGGAATCCGATTGCTCAGGGAAACTGACTCCAACCTTCCCGATGATCGCATGTTGCGCAGAATCGAGCTGCTTCCGGATTACCCGAGGTACTTCCAGTCCCTGCACAGGACCGAGATCATTCCAATTCTCGACCGCAAGATGGATGTCCCGGAGTTTGTGGATTTTTTCCTGGACACTTGGGGACGGCGATCGAGCGTCATCGTGGTCAATACGATCAAGCAGAGCTTGAAACTCTATGAGGCATTGGTTGAGCTGGAACTGGAGGATACGGAGATCAGATATTTGTCCACCAACCTGATTCCGAAGCATCGCAAAGAGATCATAAATGAAGTCAAGGCCATGCTCGACAGTGGACAGCGCGTGATCCTGGTTTCCACCCAAACCATTGAAGCCGGGGTGGATCTGGATTTTGAAGTCGGTTACCGGGCTCTCGCTCCGCTTGAAGCCATCGTGCAGACTGCCGGGCGCGTCAATCGCAAGGGTGAAAAGATGGATCAAGAAGGACGGCCCGTGGTTTGCCCGGTGTATGTGGTGGAACTGGGGGAAGGCCATTTAAATGTGTACGACTTGAATCAAATTGACCGTACAAAACATTACCTGTTGAAGTATACGGATAAGCCGATTGCTGAAAACGAATACCAAACCTTGATTGAAAACTATTACGCTGAGCGATTCAATCATCCGATCGACGACACTTCAAGAGTGATCTGGGAGCAAGGCATCAGAGCCTTGCAATTTGACGTGATCGGGCAATTCCAGTTGATTGAGAAAATCGGCGAAGTCGCAGATATATTTGTGGAATGGGATGACGAGGCCACGCGGCTGGCAGACTGTTATGCGGAACTAAAGGAGATCAAAAAGCACTATAACCTGGAAATCTTCAAGGATCTCATTCCCGATGCCGAGCTCGACAGACTGGATTCCGAGTTGACCTTCCATCAGCGCAAAGCTCTTCTGAAAGTCATATTGAACAAGATGGGAAATTACATCATTCAAATCCGGTACGAGCGATTTCGCAAGAATCGTCCGATGTCCTTCAAAGACCGGTTGCTGAAAGGAGTGGAAGCGCCTTTCTATTGGGTTCCTGGAGAAGACATGGACCGTTACTACAATCCGCGCACCGGCTTTATGGATGAATCGGGCGAAGCTTACGTGATTTAGGAATTGGAGGGAGGGCATTGTCGAATCTGAGCGATGATCGATATGTCATGCCTGTCACCGGTACGCATATCTGGTATTACTTCATCTGCAAAAGAGAAGTATGGCTCATGGTCCACCAGATCGCGCCTGATCAGGAAGATGAAAATATAGATTTGGGACGATTCATCAACGAGCATACGTACCAAAGGAACAAGCAGGAAATCACGATCGGAAACATCAAGGTGGACCGGATACGCCGGGAAGACGGACAGTTGATCATAGGAGAGGTCAAGAAATCGTCGACTTTTCTCGAAAGCGCCCGTTATCAACTGTTGCATTATCTCCGGACGTTGAAGGAAATGGGGATACAGGCCAGAGGGGAGCTGCTTTTTCCGGAAGAGAAGAAAAGGGAAATCGTCATGCTGACGGATGATGAGGAAAAGAAGCTGGATGCGGCCATTGCGGATATCCGAAGAGTCGCCAGACAGCCGGTTGCTCCCCCTCCGCGAAAAATCGGATATTGTCGCCGTTGCGCCTATCGGGAATACTGCTGGGCGGAGGAAGAGGAATGAAGAAGACGCTCTATATTTTCAAGAATGGTGAATTGCGCCGGAAGGACAACACGTTATTCTTCGAATCGGAAGAAGGCAAACGGGTGATTCCCGTCGAGGACACGAACGACATCTATATCTTCGGTGAAGTGGATGTCACGAAACGATTCCTGGAATTTGCATCGCAGAAGGAAGTATGCATCCACTACTATAATCATTACGGTTATTACGTGGGCACCTTTTATCCGAGGGAACATTTGAACGCCGGTCACGTTGTTGTCAAGCAAGCTGAACACTACATCAATACTGAAAAACGAGTCCGTCTGGCCAGAAAGTTCGTGGAAGGCGCGATCGGCCAGATGAGGCAAGTCATCCGCTATTACCGATCAAGAAACAAGGAAGACGCCGATGCGCTAACCTTCATACTCGATCAAATCGAGACACAAACGGAGACGATTCATGATGCGACGACCGTGGAAGAATTGATGGCCGTTGAGGGACATGTTCGTGAGTCCTACTACAAAGCATTTGACATCATCCTGAAAAATCCCGATTTCCCGTTCGAGAAAAGAAGCAAACGTCCGCCCCTCAACCGCCTCAACGCATTGATCAGCTTTGGAAATTCCATCTGTTACACCATGGCATTGAGTGAAATCTACAAGACGTATCTGGATCCTCGCATAGGTTATCTGCACTCGTCGAACTTCAGGCGATTCTCGTTGAATCTGGATGTCGCTGAGGTATTCAAGCCGATTGTGGTGGATCGGTTGATCTTCACACTCATCAACAAGAAAATGATAACGAAAAAGGATTTTGACAAACACACGGACGGGATCATCCTTTCGGAAGCGGGACGCCGCACTTTTGTAAGCGAACTGGATAAACGGATGCAAACGACGGTCAATCATCGACATCTGGGGAAGTCCGTATCCTATCGGAGAATGATCCGGCTGGAACTTTACAAAATTCAGAAGCATCTTCTGGGCGAAAAAGAATACCAACCCTATCAATCCTTATGGTAGTGTGGGATCGAAGATGTTCGTAATACTCGTATATGATTTCGGGGAAAAGCGTGTAGCCAAGGCGCTCAAAATAGCACGCAAATATTTGCATTGGGTGCAGAACTCTGTATTTGAGGGGGAGATATCGGTTGCTAATTACGAGAAGCTGAAGAGGGAATTGCATAAGTTGATGGATGAAGAGGAAGATTCGGTAATATTCTATACCTTCCGAACAACCCGCTATACGAAGAGAGAGTTGTTAGGACTAAAAAAAGGTGGGGATGAGAATATACTGTGATGGAAGTGTCGTCGATCCCCAATAGCGTAGAAAACTCAGGGGATCGACGACAGGTAGGGAAATCTGAATTCACTGATTTTTCTAGGTGAATTTGATATACTTAATAAAAATCTGATGTATTCGGAGCCATGTGAGTACGGAAAAAATGCATGATAATTCACTATATTTTGGGGTTTGTATCGTACCTATGAGGAATTGAAACTTCCGATGGCCGAGTCTACGGACCTGGAAGCGGAGGAAAGTTTGTATCGTACCTATGAGGAATTGAAACTCGACCATCAATCCTAAACCAACACTATCAATAATAGTGTTTGTATCGTACCTATGAGGAATTGAAACAGCTTGTCCACTTCAAACCGATGCGTGATGTCTCGGTTTGTATCGTACCTATGAGGAATTGAAACCAAAAGTTCCTAAATGTTTTCGCCCGATCCTGGCAACGTTTGTATCGTACCTATGAGGAATTGAAACATGTCTGTCCGATCGCACCGGTTGGGCGCATCACCCGTTTGTATCGTACCTATGAGGAATTGAAACCGACTGCGTGGCGTCTCGACCGGCGAAGGAACGGCGTTTGTATCGTACCTATGAGGAATTGAAACTGAGTTGGGCCGAACCTGTATTGGTATGGCCCCCTCCGTTTGTATCGTACCTATGAGGAATTGAAACTAGAGCACGACAAGCACGGCGGTCAATCCAGCGATCGGTTTGTATCGTACCTATGAGGAATTGAAACTCAAGAGTAAAGAATTCAGGATTATGAGCTATAAGCGTTTGTATCGTACCTATGAGGAATTGAAACTAATTTCCTCCGCACTTCCCGCATCGTATGATGCCGCTAAGTTTGTATCGTACCTATGAGGAATTGAAACTGGAGATTAAAAAATTGCGCGAAGCCAAAGGCTGGGTTTGTTTGTATCGTACCTATGAGGAATTGAAACTACGCCGTTGCATTCGTATCGCTGAGCTCCATCTCGTTTGTATCGTACCTATGAGGAATTGAAACACGCGGCCGCTGCCTCGCTCCACGATTGATCCTCGATGTGTTTGTATCGTACCTATGAGGAATTGAAACACGTCCGAAACGGCCGGCTGGACCTGCGCACGATGCAGGTTTGTATCGTACCTATGAGGAATTGAAACTCAAGATCAGGTTCGTCCTTCAAAATCTTCTCCAACGTTTGTATCGTACCTATGAGGAATTGAAACCCGCGTGAATCTGTTCAGCGGACAGGTACGGACGTATGTTTGTATCGTACCTATGAGGAATTGAAACTTCGGCGAATCGAACATCAAAGGAGCCTTGGTCAGTCGTTTGTATCGTACCTATGAGGAATTGAAACAATCCTCGTTTTGCCCCCATACACGCCCCCCGAAAAACCGTTTGTATCGTACCTATGAGGAATTGAAACTGGGCAATCGAAAAAGGAGAGCAGCCGGGCTCATCCGTTTGTATCGTACCTATGAGGAATTGAAACTATGCGAATGTGCGTTCGGTAAGCAAGCATAATAAGTTTGTATCGTACCTATGAGGAATTGAAACTCGGATACGAACCAAACGGCATACAACGGATTCTTCGTTTGTATCGTACCTATGAGGAATTGAAACGAGGAACTCGCCGGATTGGAGGAACAGTACAATGATGAGTTTGTATCGTACCTATGAGGAATTGAAACCGGCACTCGCGTCCGGGAATTGCCTTTCGGTTCCCGTTTGTATCGTACCTATGAGGAATTGAAACCCCACCGTATGGAACTGGAACATGACATCGTCGAGGTTTGTATCGTACCTATGAGGAATTGAAACTGAAGGCAAACACGATCGCCAACAAAGCGGTGTCAACGCGTTTGTATCGTACCTATGAGGAATTGAAACTTCCGAGCATGAAGACAAACATGCGCCCCATCGCTGTTTGTATCGTACCTATGAGGAATTGAAACACCCAAATTCCATACTGAGCCAGAATCTCGCTGACCTCGTTTGTATCGTACCTATGAGGAATTGAAACTACAGGACCCTACAGTTTGTATTCCGTGTCACTTGTCAGGTTTGTATCGTACCTATGAGGAATTGAAACACTTTAGAAACTCATAACCCATCTGTTGCTTGGACACATGTTTGTATCGTACCTATGAGGAATTGAAACAGGGATCTGGGAGAGGACCAGAGTGGTGATATGCAACAGGTTTGTATCGTACCTATGAGGAATTGAAACCCCTGCTGAGCGCTCGTCACCTGTGCAAAGGATGCACGGTTTGTATCGTACCTATGAGGAATTGAAACCGCCGCACAAACGGAAGCCGAGAGACAACAGGTTCTGCGAGTTTGTATCGTACCTATGAGGAATTGAAACTAGATGATTTTCATGCTCATCCCTCCATCACCGCCAGAAGTTTGTATCGTACCTATGAGGAATTGAAACCGGAGCACCTCAAGCTCATCCGCCTCAACAGCAAATTGTTTGTATCGTACCTATGAGGAATTGAAACCAACACTCGTTTGACTCATTGACTGATCGACTCCTTATCAGTTTGTATCGTACCTATGAGGAATTGAAACCAGCCTGACCTCTGGATCGCTGCGGTCATTGGCGCAGTTTGTATCGTACCTATGAGGAATTGAAACAAATGAACGAACCGGTGTTTGTAGCCAGATTAACAGCCGTTTGTATCGTACCTATGAGGAATTGAAACGGACATACAAATGCGAACTGATGGCAATATTGCAGAGGTTTGTATCGTACCTATGAGGAATTGAAACATGAGGCCGGCCGAGGCAGCGCAAACAGGCTTGGGCTGGGTTTGTATCGTACCTATGAGGAATTGAAACCGCGTTGGACTGGATGCGCCGCGGTCGACGACCGGGCAGGTTTGTATCGTACCTATGAGGAATTGAAACACGATAGCAAAAATTCAAAAGTCCAGTACACGACGTTTGGTTTGTATCGTACCTATGAGGAATTGAAACGTCAGCGCGAACCTCGTGAGCCTGTGCAACGAGTGCCAGTTTGTATCGTACCTATGAGGAATTGAAACCCGCATGTGAGGGAGGGCGAGTAGATGGCAGAAAGTATCCGGTTTGTATCGTACCTATGAGGAATTGAAACCGCGGACAACACGCTGTATTTCAGCTACACCGCGAAGTTTGTA
>Ga0310834_101656_pt1 | contig 12660 bp, 17 predicted proteins | sample SM_ome_2_FD_201314 | JGI IMG/M metagenome (GOLD analysis project Ga0310834, IMG submission 201314) | Sorghum-adapted microbial communities enriched on stacked mutant (SM) sorghum from Joint BioEnergy Institute, Emeryville, California... ... | reverse complement strand
CGAACCCTTCGTCTGGACGGCCACCGCCGACGAGATCCTCGCCAAGGTCCGCGCTGTCCAGACCAACGTCAAGAAGCTCGTCCAGAACAACTCAAAGTAACGCCAACAGGATCACGGAACACTAGCCGGGTCAGGGGCGAACCCTGGGCGCTCAGCACTCATTCTTCCTGCTGGCAGGCGTAGGACGTCCACTCCGTACGCGCTAACGGAGGGGTGATGGAGGACTCGGAACATCGGTACGGCTGGCTTCTGGAGGCGTTCGTCCGGCGGGCAAGCGGCGACGTTGGCGCCTTCGTCGTCTCGAAGTACGGCCGACGCGAAGCCAGCAGCCGCAAAGGCGATTTGGCCACGGTAGGTCCTCTGGCCACGTACGCCGTAAGGATCAGCGAGCTCGCAGAGGTGGCCGGCGTGTGGTGCGGTTTCGGTCGCTGCCATCAGGTCGTGATGAGCGTTTCGGGCGACCGCACGCTAGTCATCGTTCCCGTCGGCGACGGTGCTCAGCTCGCCGTCATGGCGTCCGGTGCTGATCTCGGACAGCTTGCCTTTGAGGCGTTCCGACTGGTCGAACGACTGAGCAAGTTGTGAGTGACCGTTGGTATACCGCCGCGTTGGCGGACCGGGCTGCCGCCGCTAGCGCTAGGCGATGTGCCCGGTCCTCAACGGGGCAACGAGGTCGCTCATTGAGGTAACGATCGCCCCGGCCCTCTCCCGCTCCAGGATGGCGCCCTTACCGGGCTTGTTGGCGAAACCGATGCTCGCAACGCCCGCGGCGTGGGCTGCCTGGATGTCGGTGGCGGAGTCGCCCACCAGCACCGCGCGGTCGGCCGCCACATGAAGGCCGCCCAGGGCGCGATGCAGCAGGTGAGGGTCCGGCTTCATCAGCGATGGTGGCATGGTGGCGTAGCGACTGGCGACGACGTCGACGTGGGCGGTGAGGCCATGGCGTCGAAGGTAGGCCCGCACCGCCTCCTCGGAGTTGTTGCTCACGATGGCGACCTTCCAGCCGGTCGCGGAGGCGGCCGCGATGACCTCGTGACCGCCCGGTGTCGGCGTCGCGCTGTCGACGGCCGTGACCTCCGCGTCGATGAGCGCATCGACGAGCGCCCGGGTCAGCCCCGGCGAACCCAGCCCGTCGACCAGGCGCAGCACCAGCAGCGGATCGTCGGTCTCCGACAGGTGCGGCGGCACCGACCCGTTGTGCTCACGGACGACGGTCCGCAGGCCGGCGGCGATGTCCCGGGCGCGGTTATGAGCGAAGATCTGGCACACGGGACCGTCGAAGTCGAGCAGAAGCGCGCTCTTGGTCGCGAGGATGGCGCCGACGGGCGCAGCGTTGCCGTTCACGACGGGTACTCGTAGCTGATCGTGTTCCACACGCTGTCGAACCACTGTTGGGCCTGCTCCGCGAAGGGCGCACCAATTCCTTCATCGCCGTCGCTGACCGTGAAATGGAAAAGCGTCGAGTCCTTTCCCATGACGTCCAGAATCGCGACCGACCGACCATTGACCCGCACATTGTGCTTGACGATGGGATAGAAGCCGAAGAACACCTCTTCCCGATTGACAATATATAGCTTCATGGGTGCGCTTCCTCCGTGGGCCCGGACCTCGACCGTGGCCTCCCGCACCAGGCCCAGGTCCGCGAGCTCGTGCACAGAGTCCTTGATGGCATCCATATGCCGCCTGGCGATGTTCGCCGAACGCGCACGCACGGACTCGTCGTCACGAGCGTTGGCGAGCGCCGGCACCACACCCGGGATCGTCATGTCGGGCAACAGCACCCGGATCGCGATCGTTTCTGGCGCGAGCCGCCCGATCCGGACCTTGTCCAACGGCTCCTGCAACGCACCGTGGAGGGTCTCGCCCGAGAAGCCGGCAAAGTCGATCGACACCTGCGCGCGCTCAAAGGCGGCCTCAAGGTGTGGCCGGAGGCCGACAGGCCGCTCCGTGCGCGACCGGACATAGGCCCCGCTCCCCTGACGGGTGACGATCAGCCGCTCGTCACGCAGGATTCGCAGCGCCGCCTTGACCGTCTCGCGGGCGACGTCGTACCGCTCAGCCAACTCATACTGGGAGGGCAGTCGCTCACCTGGCGCGAACCTGCCCATGAGGATCGCGGCCCGCAGATGGCTCGCGATCTGCTGTGACGCCGGGCGCGGATCATCCGGATCGATCGGCCCCAGAACGTCAGCCTCGGTCACGACCCCAGGATACGCCTGACTGGCCTGGCTAGGAAGATCTTGAGGCAAACCCTTGGTTTGACTAGCCAGGATGGGCTAGTTTCCTTGCGGAGCGGTTGGCTAGCCAGGTCAGTCAACGGCGTCGCTCTCAGCCTGACCAACCCGCCCCATCGACAGGCGGGCGCGTGCGTCAAAGGAGCAGGGTCATGACAGTCCGATCATCAATGCCTCTCGACTGCGTCACCGGCGGCGAGTCCCGCCTGACGATTGAAACCGGTCTCCCCGAGCCGGACACGGCCATGTCGATCATTGAACGAAAAGGTCTCGGGCACCCCGACACGCTCGCCGACCACCTTGCCGAGGCGCTCTCCCGGGCGTACGCGACCTACACCCTTGAGGCCGTCGGGGCCGTCCTGCACCACAACTTCGACAAACTGGCGCTACTCGGCGGCTCGTCGCGCGTGACCTACGGGGGCGGAACCATGCTCGCGCCAGTGCGAGTGCTGGTCAACGGCCGTGCGACGCGCAGATGTGGTGACGTCGTCATCCCGGTTGACGAGATCATCACCGACACCGTCGGCCGCTTCTTCGCCGACCGGCTTCCTCACCTCGAAGGCCACGTTCGCATCGAGCTGAACGTCACGTCGAACTCCAGCCCCGGCGCGGTCCACACAGGAGAGCGGACACCCGAGCGTGTGTCGTGGTTCGCTCCGGCGTCGATCGATCAGCTTCGTGAGCGCGCGGTGCCGCTCGCCAACGACACATCGATCGGCACCGGCTGGGCGCCGTTCAACGACGTCGAAGCCTTCGTGACCGCCGTCACCGACGCCCTCTCAGGACCCAGCGCGTTCACCAGCACACGTCCGTGGTGTGGCACGGACGTCAAGGTCATGGCATGCGCGGTCGAGGATCGCTGCGACGTGGTTCTCTGCGTCCCGCAGATCAGCAGGCATGTCGGTAGTCGTGACGAGTACAGGAGCAACTCGGGTGAGATCGTCGATTTCGTCGACGGTCTGGCCGCCCAGATGTTGCCCGGACGCAAGGTCACCGTCCGGCTCAACGCCCGCGACATCGTCGAGAAGGACGAGGTGTACCTGACGCTCACCGGAAGCTCGATCGAGTCCGGCGACGAGGGAGTTGTCGGTCGCGGTAACCGAGCATGCGGCCTGATCACGCCCTTGCGCCCGATGAACCTCGAGGGCGTCAGCGGCAAGAACCCCGTCTACCACGTGGGCAAGGTCTACAACATCGCGGCCCGCCGAATCGCCACCGCACTTCACGAGACGTTCGGCGGATATGCCGAGGTCCACCTGGTCAGCGCGACCGGACAGGAACTCGCTGCGCCCTGGCAGGCCATTGTCCGCCTGACATCGCCCGACGCCGACCACGATGCCGTGCGCCGGCTGGTCACCGAGATGCTGCGAACGTTTCCGCGGATCACGGCCGACCTCATCGCCGGCCGGGAGCGAACGGCCTGACGCGCGATGAAGGTCGGGATCTGTGACTTTCCCAGCGCTTATCAGTTCCCGCCGCGCGGCTACGGCGGGATCGAGCGCTGGTTGTGGTCAGTCGCGGTGGGCGCCCAGGACTGGGGAGCCGAGGTGTACCTCATCGGTCCTCAATGGAGATCGGACGCCCCTGGGCGATTCCGGCGTCGCGAGGTTCGCCTTGAGGACGCGGACGCGTCGGCTCTCGCCGACCTCAACCGGCTGGGGCTGGACCTGCTCGTGGTCGGCCACGAGTATCCAGCGCTACCGTCATGGCGAGCGGCCTGGCAGAGCCTCGACTGCCCCGTCGTGACCTTCCAGCACGACGCGACCTTCGCTCACCCGGCGGGAACGTTCGACGGCGCTCGTAGCCGGTTGTACTGCTACAGCCCGGAGATGTGCGCCCGCTACGCCGCGCACCAGCCGGTCCAGGAACTCAGCGTCCAGACCGGCATCGACGAAGACCCCCGGCCCGCTCGTCACGGGCACCATCTTCTCTGGCTCGGACGGGTCTGTGCGCCCAAGGCGCCCCACCTGGCGGCGCTCGCCGCACAACGCCTGGGCCGGCGACTTCGCATCGTCGGCCCCATCCACGACGAGCAGTACGTCCGCCGCCACGCGGACATCCTTCACGCCGACCACGTCGAGTGGGTCGGCGAGGTGGGCGGCGCGGACAAGGCGGCAGTCCTGCGGGCCGGCCAAACGCTCGTCTACACCTGCTCCCGTGCCTACGTTGAGGCGGGTGCCGCTGTCTTCGGGGAGGCGCTGCGGGCCGGTACGCCCGTCGCCGCCCTCGCATGGCGGCCAGGCACGTGCGCGCAAGCGGCGCTCTGCGAGCAGACGGGTGTCGTCGCCGCGGTCAATGCCGAGGACGATGACGAAACGGCGGCCGATGCCCTGGCGCTGGCCATCGAGGCGGCCGACCGCTTGGATCCTCACACCGTCCAGGCTGTCGGTTTCGAACGATTCCATCCGGTGAGGCACTTCGAGGTACTGGCGGGGCTCAGATGATCACGCCGGACGAAGTCATCGAATCCATCCGCGACCGGTTCAGCGATCGATGGATGATCGTTGCCGACGGTACGACGGTCCGCATGCGGCACCGCCGTCCGGCCCGGGCGTCGGCCCGCCGGTCCTGTCCCAGTCACCAACAGATCGTCAGCTGTCTTCGCAACTCGTTGCGCGCCAGCGGATTGACCGTGGGCAGCAGCCTCCTGCCCATGCGGTGGAACCGTGACACCGACGTCACGATATCGGCCATCCAGGCGCTCGACCCATGGCTGAAGGATGCCCAGCCGCGGGTATGGCGGGAAGGCTTCCTGCCCCAGCCGGTCGTCCGGCACACGGGCGAGCGCGACGCCAGCGGGGCGCTTCTCGACGGCTACCTCACCGCGTTCATCAACATCTCCTACGTCCAACGAGTACGCGGGTGCGCGGAGGCGTTCGCCATCCTGGACCACTGGTTCACGGCGCTGTCCCGCGTCGGTCTGCATGCCGGCCGGCTCAGCGTCCACGGAGACCTGCGACCATGGCAACGCCCGCCGGTCGGTGGCATCACCCTTTTCATCGACTGCGACCACCGTGGCCTCGGCGATCTCGTCCTGTTGTGGAACCTCGACAATCCCCACTTCATGGCTGTCGATCTGGGCTCAGGCATTGAGCGCCTGCGGTGGTACCTCAGCGGACGCTCGTGGTCGTGGGCCGCGTTCGGGGAGCTGTCCGGCTACCACGACGCCCGGCTGCTCGACACCGTACGAGCCGTCACCCTGCTGCTGATGGCGGGGATCCGCGCCGCGCACCGGGGACCCGGCTACACCGTCCGATCCCTCGCCCGCGCCATCGAGCCGGCGGTGGCGCGCACCGGCTTAAGCCGCTTGGTCCGCCAGCAGGTCGCCTACTGGCGGGCCTTGGGCATGACCGGGCCCGAGTGGCCGATCATCACCACGCAGCTCGAAGAGACCGTGCTCGCCCAGCACTCCCGCCTGAGGAGACTGCCGTGACCAGTGCCGTCAACGATACAAGCGCCGTGCCCGACGGCACGGTCGCCCGCCTCACCGCACACTATGGTCCCTCGATCCGTGACTGGCTCGCCCCGGCGGTCCGCGGCATCGAACAGGCGGCCACCGCCTGGGGCGTCACGCTCGTCGGTTATCACGACGCGGGTTGGGCCTCCATCATCGCCCACGGCGCCCTCGACGACGGGCAGCGGGTCGTCATCAAGGCGACCCCGGAGCGAGACCGCTACCTGCGCGAGACCGCCTGCCTGCGCCACTGGCGCGGCCGGCACGTGCCACGCCTGTTGGCGGCCGAGGACACCCGACAACTGCTGCTCATGGAGATGATCGGGCCGAACCCAGGGGGATCCGCCCGGCCCGGGGATCACGAACAACGCGTCGCTCGGCGGCTCGTCGAGCTGCACCGGGCGACGGCGTCGGCTCTGCCGGACGTTCCGCAGGTTCGGAGGAAGCTGCAGACCCAGACGCTTCCAGGCCTCCGCCGGTCCGACACCTTGAGAAGCCGCATCGGCGCGCAGGTCGTTCGCGGCATCATCTCCGTGGGCGAGCAGCTGGCCGAGCGCGTTCATGAGCCGACCTTGCTCCACGGCGACCTCTACGCAGAGAACATTGCCTTCGACGCCGCCGGCGAACCGAGGTTCGTCGACCCCCGGGGCCTGATCGGACCGATCGAATTCGACTGGGCCTTCTGGTGCGTGTTCTACGTGGGCGAGGGCTTTCTCCGGCGAGTATCCGTTGTGGACGAACTACGGCTCGCCGACACCGACCGGGTCCTACGCTGGTCGGCTGTGCTGGCGGCCTCCAGAATTCGGTACCAGCTGGACGCTGGAATCGACCATGGCCTGCCGGCGCTGGCGGAGGTGCTGAGCACCCCCGCCGTTCACAACGTGATTGCGCGTCCCTGATTGGGCATCACCATGACGATGAGGCGTATCCGCCGACCCGGCCATGCCGTGGCCCACGCCACTGCGCCACCTCGGCGGCCCAAGCCGACGCGCCCACCTCGGCGCCGAGGGCGGCTGCCGCAGGCGCCATGCGGCGAAGGCCTCATCATAATGGTCGACGCATATTTGATCGGCCTGGCCGGGCTGGCTTGGGCCGGTCAGAGATCGGCAACGGCCGCACTAGCGTAGTCGGTAGCAACCTATCGGATGGAGACGACATGCACGACGCGCGCCACCTGCTCGACCCCGCGACCGAGGCGGTCCGCCGCCTCGCCCGCCGTGGCTACCGCCTCGACGTCGACCGGCTGTCCGGCCTCGTCGCATCCCGCAACCAGTCCATCCAGTCCGCCGACCGGGCCCGCGCCGAGGCCAAGAAGGTCGCCGCCGCCGTCAACGCCGCTGCCAAGGCAGGTCAGCCTACGGACGAGTTGGTCCAGCAGGCCCGGGCGCTCAAGGCGCGGATCCAGGAGCTCGAGGCCGAGGTGGCTCGCAACGACGCCGAGCTCAACGGCCTGCTGCTGGAGATCCCGAACCTCCCCGAAGACCGCTGCCCGGACGGCGACAGCGATGAGTTCGCGGTCGAGCTCCGCCGCGAGGGAGCGTTGCCGGCCTTTGACTTCGACCCGGCCGATCACGTCGCCATCGGCGAGCGGCTGGGCATCTTCGACTTCAGCACCGCGACGAAGCTCTCCGGTCCACGATTCGCCGTCGTCAAGGGCGCGGGAGCCGCGCTGCAGCGGGCGATTGCGAACTTTTTTCTCACTCTGCACACGACCCGGCACGGCTACATCGAGCACTCGGTGCCGTCGCTGGTCACCCGCAAGACCATGACCGGCACCGGCCAACTGCCCAAATTCGAGCAGGATTTGTTCAAGACCAGCGTCGGCGACCGCGAGTTGTTCCTGATCCCGACGGCCGAGGTCCCGCTCACCAACATGTTCGCGGGCGAGACGCTGCAGGCCGACGATCTGCCCATCGCCGTCACGGCACACACGCCCTGCTTCCGGTCCGAGGCCGGCTCATACGGACGTGACACGCGCGGACTGATCCGGGTGCACGAGTTCGCCAAGGTCGAGCTCGTCCGAATCTGCCGGCCCGAGGATTCCACAAAGGAACTCGACATCATGCTGGGCCACGCTGAAGCCTGCCTCCGCGAGCTCGGCCTTGCCTACCGCGTCGTGGCGCTGGCCGCGGGCGACATCAGTTTCGCCGCCCAGTTCACCTACGACATCGAGGTCTGGCTCCCCAGCCAGAACCGCTACCGCGAGATCTCCAGCGTCTCCGACTGCTCCACCTTCCAGGCCCGCCGAGCCGGTATCCGGTACAGCACCGGCAAGGGCAAGCGCGAGTACGCCGCGACGCTCAACGGCTCGGGTCTGCCGATCGGACGTACCCTCGTCGCGATTCTCGAGCAGTACCAGCAGCAGGACGGCGGCGTCCGCATTCCCGAGGCGCTCACACCGTACACCGGCTTCTCGTATATACGACCCGATGGGACCGTGGAGTAAGGCGCTCGGCAGTACAGATGCCGGAGCCGGCGGGCTGCGCGGGGGCGTACACCGACCTGCGCAGCCTTGACCGCTCGCCGCCTCACTGGGATGGCGACCGGCCGGGCCCGAGTCAGGACCCGAGCACACCGGCGAGTCGCCTGATCCGCTCGGGAACCGGGCGGTAGTAGACCCAGGTGCCTCGGCGCTCGCCCTCGATGAGGCCAGCCTCCCGCAGCACCCGCAGGTGGTGCGAGATCGTCGGGCCGGAGACGTCGAAGTCGTCGCCGGTGATCTCACAGACGCAGATCTCCCCCTCCGGGGCCGACGTGATCCGCGACAGGACGCGCAGCCGCACCGGGTCGCCGAGGGCCTTGAACATGCGGGCCAGGTCAGCCGCCTGGGCGGGGTCCAGGGACGCCTCCCCGATCGACGGGCAGCACGCCTCGGCCAGACCCTCGATCACGATCGGCATCTTCGGCACGCCGCAATCTTGACAGATCTCGAATCAGCCGGCAAAGTCATCGACGCCCGGCTCTCCGCCTCCCGCCTTGGTTGGTGATGCTTCCTGCCTTGGTTGGAATCTCGCCTGAAGTCGCCCTCGACGCGGGCCGGCCCCCTAACGTGGGCCCCGACGTGACCGAGCGCCCCTGGCATCGCTGAGCGTGCCCACTCGGACACGTGGACGGACGCGATCCGACACCATGTTCCGACCCGTGCGGTGGGTCGCCAACCACGCCGCGACCGGACTGAAGGATTTGCCCCGCAACAGCGCCTGGCTGGTGTCCAAGGCGCTGCGCGCGAGGACGGCGACGGACAGCCTCCGCCGCATGACCGTGGCGGCCGCCGATGTGCTGCCCGGGGCCCGCGACACCGTGGAGGCACGGCTCCGACGAGCCGAAGCGGCCGTGGTCCGGCCATGCAGGCCGAGCAGGACGCGCTGGCCGAGGCCCGGCGGGTCAAGGATCTCGCCGACACGGCGACGGCGGTGGTCGAGGCGGGCAAGGAGCGCATCCGCCACGCCAAGCGCGATGCCGAGCAGGAGATCGACCGCCGTACGCAGTCCGCCCGCGAGCACCTCACGCAGGTTCTCGACAACGAGCGTGACCGGGCGCGCCGGGAGGCGGCCGAGGCGGTGGAACGGGTCGCGGCCGACGTACGCGCCTCGGCGGAGAAGGCCCTCCAGGTGGCGCAGGCGGCGGCCGAGGCGGCCAAGGATCGGATCGACACCGTACGCCGGCAGATGGATGCCGCCCGATCCCTGGCCGAGGAGGCCGCCGCCGCGGCCCAACGCGTGGCCAACGAGGCGTACGAGTACGCCCGATCCCTGGCCCACAACGGCCAAGCGGATGCCAAGTCTGCCGAGGCTGCGGTCGACAACGCCCGGAGAAGCCAGGAATCCCTGGCCGAGGAGACCCAGGCCAAAGAAACCGCCGTCGCGGTCCACGCCGAGCAGGCGGAGCAGCTGCCCGTCAAGCGATCCGACATTCCCGAGACGCTCGTCTAGCCGGACACCCACGATCGAAGGTTGACAACCAATGCGAATGTTCAAGCGCAAGCGGGGGTGGCGGCGCGCCGTCGCCACGATGACCCGGAAATCCGCCAAGAAACCCGCGCTCAAGACGGGGGCCGTCGCTCTGACCGGCATCGTGACGGCGGTGGCGGCGAGCGCGGCCGTCTCCTCCGCCCGCCGGAGAAGCGAGTCATGACGCTCGGCCGGGCCACGCCGCGCTGCGCGGGAGGCGGCGGGTAACACCGTGGGCGCACGGTGGCGACGACGCCGCGGCGCGACGTCGCCCGTGACCTGGGGCTGCCGTACGACGGGGGCGCCGCGTCGCGATCGGCCGACGCCGCTCGGCGTCCGCTCGACGGCGACGACATCCGGGTTCGAGTCACACCCGGCGGCCACCTGGCGGATGGAATGGTCATCGACGCGTCGATCGTGGCCCGCCTGTTGGGCCTGCGCCTGCTGACGCTGGACGCCCGCCTCCGCTTCGCGCCGGCGCAATTCCGCGACGCTCGCCGGAGCGGAATCGGCAAGCAACTCCGCGACGCTCGCCGGAGCGGAATCGGCGAGCCGTTCCCCGCCGCCGGGCCGCCGGGCCGGGCGTGGCCTCCGCCCGGTGGTCTCGATGAGGCGACCGACCTGCTCGCCGACGCCTCCCGGACGCTGGGCCGGGTGCGGCAGGACCTGAGCGCCTCGCTCCGGCCCAGCCACTCTGAACAGGCTCGTCCTCAGGCCGGGTAGAGGTGCAGGCTGCGCCGCTCCACCAGGACGACGTCGCGCCACGGCCCGCCCGGTCGCTGCATCCGGCCCGGATGGTGCCGGACGCCGATCACCCGGAAGCCGACCTTCTCGTGCAGGCGCAGGCTGGCCACGTTCTCCGGGAAAATCCCCGCCTGGATGGTCCAGATGCCGCCCGCCTCCGTCGAGGCGATCAGTTGCTGCAACAGGAGCAGGCCGACGCCCCGGCGGTGCGCGGTGGGATCGACGTAGACGGAGTCCTCCACGACTCCGGCGTAGACCCGACGGCTGGACACTGTGGACACAGCGACCCAGCCGAGCACGGTGTCGTTCTCGTCGACCGCGACGAACCGGTGCTCGGGCAGCTTGCCCCGTCGAACTCCTCCCACGCGGGGGCGACGGTCTCGAAACTGGCCAGATCGGTGTCCAACCCGGCCTGGTAGATGCGCAGGACCGCCGGCCCGTCGGCGGCGGTCATCGGTCGTACGGTAATGGTCATCGACGTCATTGTCGCAATCTTGGGCCGACCCCTGTCCATGACCCTGCTCGGGGTTGGCCAGCAGCACCGGTTCGCAACCACTGTGCGAGCAATCCACCAGTATCGGAGAAACTGCCCGTTACGCGGCGTTCTCGATTGGCGGGACCACCGGACGCCCGGTTCCCGGTAGGATGCGGCGCACTTGATGGACCACAAGGACGGCTCATGTCGAACAACCGCGCCGCCCGCCCGACCGGGCTGGGACAACGGCGCATCTGGGTAGCCATCGTCGCGGTGCTGGTCGTGGCCGCGCTCGCGTCCGCGGCGGCGGCCGCCATCCGGGGAGCGACGTCGCCCGAGTCCCGTCAGCAGGCCGACGTCGGGCGCTCGGAGCAGGCGATCCCGAGCGACCCGGCGACTCCCCCGAGCTCGCCCGAACCATCACCCACCTCGGCGGTCCCCACGTCGGCCGCCCCGGCGTCGTCCGCACCGCCCGGAGCGGGCCAACCCGCGTCCGCACCCGCGCCCAGGATCACGTCTTTCTCCGCCACGGCCAACGGCCTGATCGTGACCATCACCTTCACCCTGGCGGCCCAGTCCGACCGCGGGCCCTTCACCTGCAACGTCCGTCGGGCCGCAATGGGGACCGAGGAGTTTCCCTGCACCGTCGGCCAGGTCAGCCGAACCTACGACTACGACTACTGCTGCGGCGGCGAGGTTCACATCACCGCGACTGACCGGCACGGCGTACGCAGCAACCAATGGGACGGCTGGGTCGACATGACCCGCCCGGACCCGCCAACCTACTCGAACGTCCGGGGCTGGCACGACGGCTCGACGGTACACATCGAGTTCGATGTCACCGCGGCGATCCCCGATGCGACATCTCTATAAATAGATTTCCATCGGGCCTTGACGACCCCGTGGACGGCCCGCGCCTCCGGCAGGACGGTCTCCCGTGCGAGGGCACGGGCCGGGTTTCCTTTCCGGGTCCGAGCGGCACGTACCACGTCACCATCCTCGGCTCTTCGCAGTTGGCGGTGTAGTCCCGGCGCGTCGTTGTCTTGGTAGGGTCGAGGTCTTCCGATGATGAAGGTTCCTACACCGCTCATCTGGAAGACCTCGACATGCGTGACGTTACCTTTGCTCGCCCTGACTTGACCACGTTCTGCCGACTGGATGAGCTGGGTTTGGAGGTGGTGGGGCAGCGGCTTGAGCCTGATCGGGCGGTGTTGGCGTGTCGGGTGGTCGACCCGGATGGTCGGTGTCGTCGTTGTGGGGGCGAGGGCGTGGTGCGTGACACGGTGACTCGGCGGCTGGCGCACGAGCCGCTGGGTTGGCGACCGACGACGTTGGTGGTGAGGGTGCGCCGCTACCGGTGCCCGGGCTGTGCCCATGTGTGGCGGCAGGACACGAGCCGGGCGGCCGAGCCGCGGGCCAAGCTGTCGCGTCGTGGCCTGCGGTGGGCGTTGGAAGCGATCGTTGTGCAGCATCTGACCGTCGCTCGGGTCGCTGAGGCGTTGGCCGTGTCGTGGAACACGGCCAACGACGCGATCTTGGCCGAAGGCAAGCGTGTGCTCATCGATGACCCTGCCCGGTTTGACGGCGTGAAGGTGATCGGCGTCGATGAGCACGTGTGGCGACACACGAGCAACGGCGACAAGTACTGAGCTACCCCCGCGTTTACGGAGTCTCTTGATCATGGTCTGATGGCCATGGGAGGAGGGCGTTGATGCCTGCACCGAGGAAGTATCCGGACGAGTTGCGCGCCCGCGCGGTGCGGCTGTATCGGGAGTCGAACCCGAAGCCGGTAATCCGCCGGCT
>Ga0310834_101652_pt1 | contig 12704 bp, 17 predicted proteins | sample SM_ome_2_FD_201314 | JGI IMG/M metagenome (GOLD analysis project Ga0310834, IMG submission 201314) | Sorghum-adapted microbial communities enriched on stacked mutant (SM) sorghum from Joint BioEnergy Institute, Emeryville, California... ... | reverse complement strand
CTGGAGGTCAACCGGGGAGCGTCTCCGTTCCTCCGGACGGCGCCGGGCGAATCTTTCGACATGGAGAAATTTTTATCCGGCTTGCAGACGCAAGAAGAAGCTAACGATTTTCTGTATAAATACCGACATAATCCTCAGGAGCGCCTGCAGACGGAGATCACCTTGCAGGATGCCGCCGTCCGCCACGTCACGATCCAGATTTCTCCGGTGCTGGACGGCCGGAAGAACGTGATCGGCAGGGTGATCGCGTTTCATGACGTGACCGAGCTGCGCAAGCTGGTGGACGAGATGAACCGCAAGAACGAGGCGCTTCATGAACGGAACCTGGAACTGATCAAAATTCAGGAGGAATTGTTCCAGGTCAACCAGAAGCTCGAACAGATGGCGATCACCGACGGACTGACGGGCTGCTACAACCGTCGGTACCTGATGCAGCAGCTGGAGCACGAAGTGCTGCTCAACATGCGGTACCGGATTCCGTTCTCCGTGTTCCTGTTCGACATCGACCATTTCAAGCAGATCAACGACCGCTACGGTCATCTGGTCGGCGACGAAGTGATCCGGAGAACGGCGGAGACCGTGCGCGAGAAGCTTCGTCGAACCGATATTTTGGCCAGGTACGGCGGGGAGGAATTCACGGTCTATCTTCCGCACACCAACCGGGAACAGGCGATGCAGCTGGCGGAGCGCATTCTCCATTCCATCCATGACAACGTCGTCGACGCGGGTGAAGTGAAGGTGGGTGTTACGATCAGCATGGGCGTCGTATCCGAGGACGGCGAGAATTTGAGATTCGATGATCCGAAAGAATTTTTGCGCGAAGTGTTCGCTCGGGCGGACGCGGCCTTGTATCAGGCGAAGAACGGCGGCAGAAACCGCGTCGTAGCCGCCCGCTGATGGTGGGGACAGATTGCTGGAGGTGTCGGAATGAGACGATACGGACAAGCGATCGGAATCGGATTGGCGCTGGCATTCAGCGCGCTGGCCGCAGCCATCGGCTATGGGCGCGGCGGAGGGGCGGAACCGCTGCGTTACGCGCTCTGGAGCGGACTTGCGCTGCTGGCGGCGTCGGCTCCGCTGGGCTGGTTGCTCGGCATCCGATATGACCGCCTGAAAGACTGGGCGGAGAAGGACGCGCTGACCGGGGTCTGCAACCGCCGGTTTCTGATCCATGTCTTCCCCAAGCTTGTGGCGCAAGCCGATCGGCGGCGCAAACGGATCTCCGTTCTGCTGATCGACCTCAACGATTTCAAATCGATCAACGATACGTCGGGCCATGCGAAAGGCGATGAAGTGCTGCGCGCGTTCGGTCATGGACTGCTGGATGCTTCCCGGCACGGCGAAATCGCCGCAAGGTGGGGCGGCGACGAGTTTCTGCTGTTGTGTCCGTACGGAGATCGCGCTCCTCTCGACCAGATCAGGCGGTCGGTTGACGAACTGGCTTCCCGGATCGTTCTTCGAGGCGGGGAGACGCTGCGGGTCTCTACCGGGGCAGCCGTGTATCCGGACGACGGCCGCGTGCTGGATGAGCTGGTTCAGGCGGCGGACCGTCGCATGTATGCGGAGAAGCGTCAGGTCAAGGACGTGCATGCGCAGCGGCTGAAGGCCTAGGCGGCGGATCGTACTTATGAACTAAATTTGGGCACAAGGGCCTTCCCTTTTGAGGACAAGTGTGATAAAATGACATTAATTGCTAGCTGATACAGCAAGACGTCGATAAATGGCAAACTTGCCGAAAGGCAAGGACGCAAAGCCACAGGGTCTACCGTTCGCTTGATGCGGACCATGACAGCCTGGCCGCCGAAACGTCCCTTGAATATGGGTATTTAGGCGACTGGGCTGCTTCCTGCGGAAGCTGCCCTTTTTGTTTGCATATAAAGATACATGGGATATGGGGAGGTATCGAGATTGAGCTTGAACAAGGATTATCGGGACGGCGGAACCGATCTGCTTCCGCTGGGCATTTTGCTCCATTGCCGTACCGTCGTGGAATCCCAAAATTTCGTAACGACGGGTCTCATGACGCACGTGGAGGGGGAATTGTTCGAAGTCGAGCTCAGCGAATTCGATGCGTTCGAACTCGGGGAGAAAGTCAAGCTGACGGTCTATACGCCGGCGGGCATCCAGAGCTTCCCCTCCAACGTCTTCGCCAAATACGAAGGGGCGATCGCGCTGATCCAGCCTCCCGAACTGCACAAGCGATTCCATGAGAAGCGCGAGCATCCGCGCGTGGAGGTGGAAGGCAGCCTGCGGATCGCCGATATCGTCGATCCGCATGGACGCATCACCGCGTTCGAAGAACCGCTGCAAGTTCCGCTGAAGAACATCAGCGTCTCCGGTCTCGGCTTTGAAGCGCCGGACTTGCCGGAGTTGACCCGTGCGGCCAAACTGAAAGCCAGCGTCGAGATCGGCTTCGAATTCCGGTGCGAGCTGGAGATCGTCCGCCGGGAGAAACAGGAAGACAACGTGATGTGCGGGGCGATCATGACCGTGCTCGAGCCGGATATGCTGCGCCCGCTCCGCGCCTTGATTCTCAGGCAGCAAGTGGCGCGCAACGTGGTGTCCCGCAAAATGGGCGAGAAGGAGCTTCATAAGAAGCATACGTTCCGCAAGGTGAGATGAACCGCTTCTCGCCGCCAATCGCCATGGGCGTTCAATATGGCCGGGTCAAGGCAGGTCCGTCATCCCGGGCCTGTCTTGACGAGGCGGCTATCCTCCGAAAGCGTCGCGGAAAGCCCGGCACAGCCGGTCCCGGTCCACGCTCCACAGTTCCGCAATTTCTCCGCTCACCGACTCGTCCCACCAATCCGCCAGCCGTCTGCGATTGTCGTGATTTTGCGCGATCCATTCCAAATTTTCGATCACCCGCCGATAATACCTGTCCACGGCTTCCTGCATTTTCTCTTCCGGCACGTGTTGTTTCAATCGCTTGAGTGTCCGGTACAGCTCTTTGCCGCACGCTCTTCGGATGCTTCGGGGAGTCGGCAGCGTCGCCTGATGTTTTGCCTGATCGGCCTTCATGCCGTTCTACGCACCTCGCTCTCTTGCCATACCCTATGCGGAGCGAAGGAGAACGGCAACCGCACGATTGGCGGCGGGCTGCGCCGAAGACCGATTGAAGCGCCCCCGGCGGGACGCTTCAGGCGGATACGGGACTGGCGGCATCGGGCGCAGAGCGCTATTGCACCACCAGATAGCCGACCATCGGAATGCCTTTGGACGGGTCGTTATGCGTCTCGCAGATGATCGGGTACGTGCCTGCCGTCTTCGGCGTGAAGCGGACGATCGTCGTCTTGCCCTTGTGGACTTCGCCGGAAATGTTCAGCCCTTCGATCACGAAAGGATGGGACTGTCCGCTCACGCCCGAAATGCGCAGCTCGACCGGCACATCCCGCTTCACGATGATCGTGCCCGGATCCCAGCGGTAAGACTCCAGCACCTTGCCGCTGTCGGACTTGGACGTGAACTCGCCGGTCACGAGCTGCCGAACCTGGATGCCCTCCGCATCCGCGGCGGCGGGGGCGGGCGCGGACGACGCGGACTTCGACTGCTGCCACCCGATATATGCCCCCGCCAATATGACCGCAACCGCCAGAAAGGCGTACAGCTGCATTTTTTTGCGGTCGATGAATACCACTTTGCTCATGTTTGTGAATCCCTCCTCGGCTTTGTCCCTCTACCGAAGTGTATGCGGAGGCCCGTCCGCTCATGACAAGCCCGCTCGCCAGCACACTCGTCCCGCCTTCGGTGGAATCCCCGCCCGGCGCTGTGCTAGAATAAGTAAAGCTTTGGATACGGGGAGAAAGCGGGTGTTGCCGCGGGGATGGGCATGATCCATGACGCATTGGCGCAAATATTGCAGTGGTTGGAAGATCTCGGTTATTTCGGCATTATCATCGGGCTTGCGATTGAAGTCATTCCCAGCGAAATCGTGCTCGCTTACGGCGGCTATCTCGTCTCGCAAGGGCAGATCACGACGCTCGGGGCGGTCGCCTGCGGCACGCTGGGCGCGCTGCTCCAACAATGGCTGCTGTACGCGATCGGCAAGTACGGCGGACGGCCGTTCCTGCTCAAATACGGGAAGTACCTGCATATCAAGGACAAACATGTGGATCTCGCGGAGCGCTGGTTCGAGCGGTACGGCCCCGTGATCGTGTTCACCGCCCGGTTCGTTCCGGTCATGCGGCAGGTCATCTCGATTCCGGCCGGCATGGCCCGCATGAATTTCACCGTCTATACGCTGCTGACGCTGATCGCTTCGATTCCGTGGTCCATTCTGTTCGTCATTCTGGGCCGGGAACTGGGCGAGAATTGGGAGCAGATCAACGAGAAAGCGGCGCCTTACACCCACATCATCATTCCCGCGGCAATCGCGCTGTTCGTCGCGTACTTCGCATACGCCGTCTGGCGGAGCCGCAAGAAGAAACCCGCATAGATCGGTCCTTGCATCGCGAGCGGGAATCCATATTCGAGAAAAGAGGCGATGGAGATGAGCATGCAAATCGGCGACAAATGGGCGGAGGGCCTGGTTCCGAAGCAGTTCCGGGAAGGCATGACCAAGAATCGGGAAGCGTTCGAGGGCTGGTACGACAACTTCGCCTGGCCCAGCGGCGAGCTTCGGGAATTTTTCGAATCGCTGGGCCATCGGGACGACCTGCGCTGCGTCATCCTAGCGGCGGATTGGTGCGGGGACGTCGTCCGCAACGTGCCGGTCGTGCTGCGGGCGATGGAGACCGCGGGCATTCCGACGCGCATCCTGATCATGGAACAGCATCTGGATCTGATGGACCAGCATCTGACGATGGGCGGGCGTTCGATTCCGGTGGTGTTCATCGTCGATACGGGCGGCGTCATTTTGGGAAAATGGGGGCCTCGTCCGCGTTACGTGCAGGAGCCGATGGTGAAGTTCAAGCAGGAAAACCCGGATCGCGAAGCGCCGGACTACCAGGACAACCTGAAGGCGGCACGCCAGGAAATTATGCGCCGCTACGGCGAAGGCGCCGGCTATCAGACGCTCGTGCTGGAGGAACTGCGCGAGCTGCTGTCGCGGGTGTGATGGGACGATGTTGACATTTCAGGCTTATTCACTCGGGCTCCTCGCCACGAACGCCTATCTGGTGACGGACGCGGAGCGCAAGCGGGCGGTCGTCATCGATCCCGGCACCGCGGATCCCGCGCTTATGCGCCGGTTGGAATCTTTCGAAGTCGAAGCCGTGCTGCTCACGCACGCCCATTTCGACCATATCGGAGGCGTCGAGGCGGTTCGCGATCGCTTCGGCTGCCCGGTCTACCTGCATGCCGCCGAGAAGGACTGGCTGACCGATCCCGCCAAGAACGGTTCCCTGCTCTGGCCGGAAGCCGGTCCGCCGGTCTCGGGCCGCGCTCCGGACCACTTGCTTGCGGACGGGGACGAACTGCCGCTGCTTGGCGAGACGTTCCGGGTGCTGCATACGCCTGGCCACTCGCCGGGAGGCGTCGGGTTCCTGTGCGGAGATCTGCTGTTCGCGGGCGACGCGTTGTTCCGCCGATCGGTGGGACGAACGGATCTGCCCGGCGGCAACGCGGACCAGCTCGCCCGCTCGATACGGGAGAAGCTGTACACGCTGCCGGAGGACGTCATCGTCCTGCCGGGCCACGGCCCCGAGACGACGATCGGCGAGGAGCGGCGGGACAACCCGTATATTCGGGCATGACGGAAATTGTAAAAATTTGCGTTTCAAGTATTTACACATCGCTTTGCATTTGATATAGTGAATCGTACCAATACTTCAATACCGCGATACGCACTGCGAAGCACGCAGGCCGAGGAGAAGATTTCTCCTTTGCCTGCGTTTTTATTTTTCGATCTGAACGAGGTGATGGAATGAATCGAAGAAGGCAGATGGCGATCAGCCTCTCGGCGGCCGTCCTGTCGGGCCTGCTCGTCTACGGAATCTACTGGCTGCAGCTTCGCCAGTTGAAACAGCAAGAGTCGCTGATGGTCGTCGTTCCGAAGCAGTTCGTCCCCGCCGGAGTCCGGTTGTCCGCCGACCGGTTGGAGAAGAAGCCGATTCCCCGGAGCGCGCTGACGGAAGAGATGATGACCGATCTGAACGAGGCGGTCGGAATGGAGGCGTCCGTGCCGCTCGGGCAGGGTGAACCGCTGCTTCGATGGAAGCTGGACCGGTACCGGCTGCTGCCGGGGCCGGGCGAGGCGACCTTCCAGATTCCGCGGGAATACGTCAAGGCGATCTCGAGCGGCATCCGGGCCGGGGATTTGGCGATCGTGTACTTGTCCGCCCCGGATTCGCCGTCCCGAAGATTGTTCCCGGAGCCGGTCGTCGTCGCCGGGGTCAAGACTGCCGGGAATCTGGAGATCGACAATCCCAAAAATCCGAATCTGCTGTCGATGGCGAGCGGGGACAAAGAAAGCATGTACGCCTCCAGGCGGGACGCGAACGGAGCGATCGACACGATCAACCTGAACCTGAGCGAAGAGCAGTGGCTGGCATTGGATGCGGCATGCAAATCGGGCGAAGCGAAGCTGGTCGTCGCGTTCGACGCCGCTTCCCTGCGTCCTTCTTCGGAAGCGGGGGCGGCGCCGTGAACGGACAACTGGCGGTATTCGCGGGTTCCACGCCGAACATCGGAACGACGCTTGCCGCATTCGGGACGGCGTATCGGATCGCCGCCCGCAGCGGGCGGAACGTCGGGTATTTGTGCCTGAACTTGAAAAGCGCCAAGACGCATTTGTACCTGGGCATCGACAAGCCGAGGGTCACGCTGGACGGACTCCGGCCCGAGCTTCGCGCCGGTACGCTCACCGCGGACAAGCTGCGGCAATACGCGTACGGTTCGCCCCGCCTGGGCGGCCTGAAGGTGCTGTTCGGCAATCTGGCCCGGGAGCAGGCGGAATATTACGAGCCCCGGGACATGGAGACGCTGCTTGCAGCGGCCCGGCAAGCGTTCGATCTGACCGTGGCGGACGTCAGCGCGTATTGGGACAACGCAGCGACCGTGTGCGCCGTGAGAGAGGCCGATCACCGCTATCTGGTGACGACGGCCAGCCTGAGCCATTTCCAGGAGGACGTGCGGAGATGGACGGGACAGGTCGGCTCGATGTTCGGGCTCTCGCCGGAGAATTTCGGTTTGGTCTTGATGCAAGGAAATCGAGTGACGGGAGGATTCGGGATGAAAGAAATTCGCAAAGAAACCGGGTGCGCTTCGTTTGCGGAGCTGAAGCTCGTGGAGAGCGTTCATCTTCAGCTCGACAGCGGCAGGCTGGATGAGTGGCTCGCTTCCCAGGGCAAGGAGTCGTCGGCGTTCGATTCGGTCGCCGATCCGCTGATGCGCCGGCTGAACTGGCAGGAGCGTCTGCAGCGAACGGATCGCCCTTGGCTGAGAAAGCTGATGCGCCATCGGGAGCGGAGAGGATGAACGCGGAAGGAACGCGGTTCTCCGCAACCGCGTATGCCGCGGAACAGATGCAGCGGGGAGACCGGATGGTTGCCCGGGACAGCCGGCTCACCGATCCGAGCCCGGAAGGAAAGTCCACGCTGCGAACATTGACGGAAGAAGTCCGTCATATGCTGGCGGCTCCCCGGGGATACAACGAGGAAGAGCGGCGCAAATACGCCGAGAAGCTCAATCGTGCGGTCATCGGATTCCCCCAGGAACGGGCCGAGATGCTGGCGATCATCTCCGACTGGACGATCCGGAAGCGGCTGCAGCATGTCAGCCTGGAGGGGCTGCCGTACGCGACGCTGGCCGAAGCGTTGTTCGCGGAAGTGATCGGGATGAACATGCTCGAATTGGTGCTGCGGAACCGGGAAGGCCTGGAGGAAGTTCAGGTCGTCGGCACCCGGATCTTCGAAGTCCGGGACGGCCGGGCCGTTCCTTCGCCGTACCGGTTCCAGGATGCGGCGCAGGTTGAACGCATCCAGCAGAATCTGGTGCTCTTTAACAACGACCGAATCAATCCGCGCAAACGTTGGGCGGAGGTGATCCTGCTCGACGGTTCCCGCGTGACGATGACGGGATTCGGGTTCACGTCCCGGCCTACGCTGACCATCCGGTTCTACACGGTTCGGCGGTTCGACCTGGACACGCTGTGCCGGCCGGAATACCGGACGATCGACGAGCAGGTCAAGGAGCTGCTGCTGGCGATCGTGCGCAGCCGCTTCAATATGGTCGTGATCGGGCCGACCAATACCGGCAAGACCCATTTGATCAAAGCGTTGATCGCCGCCATGCCGGACGAGGAGAGGATCGTCACGATCGAATCCCGCTTCGAGCTGATGCTGTCGCGGGACTTTCCGGAGAAGAACGTGGTGGAATACGAAGCCGATGAAGAAGACGCGGCGCATGGGCCCAGGCAGGCGTTCAAGCTCGCTCTGCGGCAATCCCCTCAGCGGATTTGCCATGCCGAGATTCGCGACGAGGACGCGAACATTTACGTACGGGCTTGCACGCGAGGCCATGAAGGGAGCATTACTTCCGTGCACGTCAGCGCTCTGGAGGACGTGCCGGATGCGATCGCCGATATGTGCATGCTCGATGGCCGCGCCATGAACGCGGTCCGGCTCACCCGGCGCATCGCGGAACATGTGACGCAGATCGGACTCGAGATGCGGATGGTCGGTGGAATCCGGCGGCTGGTCCGCATCGGGGAATTCACCTGGGAAGACGGGGAAGTCGTCGTGCGGGATCTGGTCAAGTTCGACGAGAATGCGGAAGCATGGACGTTTCCGAAGCCGTTCTCGCGGAAAGGATCGGAACGCATCCGCCGGTCGGACCCGGAGACGTATGAACGGCTTCGGAAGAAAGGATTCATCAGCGTATGACGGATTACGTCCGCTTGTCTTGGTGCCTCTTGCTGTTTTTGATGATATATGTCAGCTTGCGGTTGGGCTTCGCCGCCGCATGGGACCGGATGTCCCTTCGCAGACGGCTGTCGGTCCGCGGCGATTCCGTCCCGGAGACGAAGCGGATGAGCCGTCCGCTGCGCGGGATGGGCAAGCTGCAGTCGCACACGGCGGACTTGCTGTCCGCCGCCCGCTGGAGCATCGGTCCGGAAGCGTTTTTTGCGACTTCCGGCATGATGGGATTGGGAGGTGCGGCGGGGGGCATGGCGCTGTTCCAGACGCCGCGCTCCGCAGCGCTTCTTGGGCTCATGCTGGGGCTTCTGCCGTACGTCCTGCTTCGGATGCGGCTCGTCAACCGGCAAATGGCGGCGAGGCTCGAATTTTTGCCGGCTGTGGAACTGTTCTATCAGTGCTATTTGCTCACGGGCGGGCGACAAATTCGCGTTGCGCTGCAGAAGACGGTGGAAGAACGGCGGCTGCCGGGAGAAGTTCAGGCGGTGTTCGAACAGCTGGCCCGGAACTTGACCGTCCGGAGCGACGACGAGGAGAGTGTACGTCGGTTCTGTCTCGCGTTCGGCCATACGTGGGCGGATCACTTCGCGAACATTCTGATGGTGGCGCTGGCCGAAGGAAATCCGATCGGACCCAATCTGAAGGAACTGATCGACGACATGCGAAAGGCCCAGCTGGCGAACCAGCAGGAGCGTCATCGGCTGCTGGAGATCCGGATCGCCAACTTTGCGCCGGCGCTGTTTCTCGGCTTGTTCATGGCGGTCAACTTCCGGTTGAACCCGGAAGGGAGCTACCGGTCGTACATCATGGATCCGACAGGACGCGGCATGCTGCTGAACGCGGTGGCGCTGTTATTCGGCTCATTGATCATGGGAATTTATTTGTCCCGCAAGAAGCTGTAGCTTGCGGGCCGGGGAGTAGGATGGCATGACCGATGCGGGAGTGGCGCTGTATGCCTGGATCTGGCGATTGATCCAGTTCATTCTGGCTTTCGCGGGAATGTCGGCGCTTCTGGCGGGGGCGTTGCGCCGGAGGTATCGTTGGCGCATCTCCAAGCGAGGGTGGCGCGTTCGCGAGGCGCCGCCGTGGTTCTTGAAGCTATGGGGAGCGGATCGGGAAAGCGTGGCGCTTCAGGAACGAAGGGTCTGGCTTTCCGGATGCGGCTGGAGGATCGACCCAAGGTTGTATCTGGCTTGCCGAAGAATGGCGATCTCCGTGTTCGCGGTCACGGCGCTTGCGTTGAGCATGGCGGGCAAGGGGGGCGCCGCGGCGCTCCCGGCTATGGGCACGCCCATCGGCATCGCCGCGTGCCTATGCATCGCCGCCTGGTACGACGGCATGCTGCTCGGCGCGATGCGGCGTTACCGGACCGACCGGATCCGCAGGGAGATTATGGCTGTCGCCAGACAATTGCTCTACTATTCGGGCTCCAAGCTGCATCTGCACGGCAAGCTGATGCGAATGCTGCCGCTCACCCGAATGATCCGCCCGGAGCTGGGGCTGTTGCTGAACGAATGGTATCACGACCCCGACGGGGCGCTCAGCCGATTCCGCGATCGCCTAGGCACCGAGGAAGCCGGCAGCTTCGCGGAAAATTTGCGGTCTCTTCGGCTGCATGAGAGCGAGGAAGTGTACGAAATGCTCCGCGCCATGGTGCAGGAGTACAAGGCGAGAACGGAGCTTGCCCGGGAAGGGAGGAAGGAGACGGCTTCCTATCTGCTGTTCGTGCTGGCCGGCATCCCGATCCTGTATACGTTTCAGGTGTTTCTGTACCCATGGGTGCAAGAGGCTGCCAGACTGTTTGACGCTTTGAATCCATAATTGGAAAGGAGATCGTTCGAATGCGCAACATTCTCATCACGGTAATGATGCTCATCGTCGTCGCCCTTATGTTCAATGCGATTATCGCCCGGGACAACACGGGAACGAGAGCCCGGATCGAGAGCCAGGGCGAGCTCGCGAACACGACGCTGGGCAATCTGCAGCCGTAGCCAGGAGGCTAGGAAAATGAGACAACTGCTGATGACCGTTCTGCTGATCGCCGTCGTCGTCTCTCTGTATTTCTCCGTAGTGCAGAGGGATGGAGGCCTGAAGGCGCAGCTTACGAGCTCCGGCGATCGGATGGCGGACGGCATTTCGCGGATCAGCCCATGAAACAGCTGCTCGTGTTCATCCTGTTCTCCGCCATGTTCTGTTGGCTCATGTTCTCGCCGATCTATAAGCACGTGCTGATCATCCGGCAGGCGCTGTTGCAGCAGGAGGCGGACTATTTGCTGGAAGTGGGGGCCAGCGGTCGTTATGGGTACATCGACGGCGGCATGCTGGCGGCTTCCCGGGACCGTCTCGCGGCATACGGGTTTCAGCCCGGCAAGCTGGAATACGAGGTCTCTTCCACGACCGGAGAGCCGGCGGACGATCCGTCGGCGCCGCTGCCAAGGGGAACCGGTCTGCGGCTGTTCATCCGGTACCCGTATGAGAACCTGCTGAATATCGACCGGTTGATCGGCGTGGAACCGCCTCTGGGCGCGCGTCTTGCCGCGCAAGGATTGAAAATGAGCGAGTACGTGCCTTCACCCTGATCGGAGTAGGCATCTTCGGCATGGCCGGCATCCTCAATCGGCCTCAGGCGGTCGCCTGGCAGTCATACGCGGTCGCCTGGCGGGCCCTTGCGATCACAAGCTGTCGTCTGGCGGTCCCATGCGGTCGACTGGCTGAAGGATGGCGGGCTCCTAATGTGGGGAAAGGACGGAGGCAAGCTTGGCCAAGCTCGTGTTCGGAATATTGATGACCGTCGTATGGTGGATGATCCACGCTTTGCAGATGGACGAGGAGCTTGCGATGAACACCGTCTTCGACGTCAAGCGCGCGGTGAGCCGGGCGGCGCACGCGGCGGCCCAGCAAGTGGACCTGGAGAAGCTGGAGATGGGAGTGCCGGCGATCGACCGGGATCAGGCCGAAGCGTCGGCGCTGGCATATTTGCGGGAGAATCTGCGTCTGGACGCCGATCTCCAACCGCTGCCGGGCAGCTTCCTGAGGGAACGCGTCGAGGTGGAGCAGTTCGTCGTGCTGGGCGAAGAGCTCGATTATCCGTTCACCTATCGCAACGAAGTTTTCGATTACGAAGTGACGCTGGATCGGCCCGGCGTCGTGCTGATCGTTCACGCCTCGTTTCCCCGCCTGTTCGGCGTGCTGGCGCCGGTGGAATGGGATATCAAAAGTTCGGCGGAGATGGTGTATGACTGAGACGGCCGGAACGGAAGGAGTCTATCCGCCATCTTCGGAAGACAGAAAGGTGACGAACAAGATAAATAGAGGATAACAACAGGCCCAACCCAGAAGCATGAGACCCGCCGCCGGCAGAGGCTGATCTTGGGGATTCGTCAAGGGAACGTGCAAAGCAAATTGTCGGATCAGAATCCAGTAGATTGGAATCCATGATACGCACAACCCATATTTCCATTTGGAAGCTCCCGGCAGCCTCTTGGTGAACCAAGAGGCTGCCGGAGTGAAGACGATATAGAACGACAAGATGCACAGGTTCGTGATCAGACCGGGATGATGGAGACCAAAGAGTCTCTGAATCCGATATTCGTTCACCCACAGTTCCGTATGCGCGAATAACAGGAAGGCGTATATTGCGCTGATCCCGATCATCCCCGCTGCGAATTTCATCTCTTCGACTCCTCCTTCACATTGCGGACGGTTCCGATTGCGCCCCCACCCTTGGCGGGAATCGTACGTACAGGGGGTTGTAGATGACAGGGGCCGATTATCCGGCTTCCATACGATTAGACGTTGACGCGGGCTTCCGGGTTTTGCTCTAATGGAGTCAACGACGATGACAAGGAG
>Ga0310834_101646_pt1 | contig 12729 bp, 9 predicted proteins | sample SM_ome_2_FD_201314 | JGI IMG/M metagenome (GOLD analysis project Ga0310834, IMG submission 201314) | Sorghum-adapted microbial communities enriched on stacked mutant (SM) sorghum from Joint BioEnergy Institute, Emeryville, California... ... | reverse complement strand
GGCCGGGCGGCTACCGGTCGTGGATCCGGGCGGGCTCGCTCGCCCTGCTCGTGCTGCTCGCCGTGCTGCTCGCCCGGGCGCTGCGCGAGCCGTACCGGCTCACCGGAACCGGCGGCGATCCCGCGCCGGGGGCCGCGGCCGTGGTCGTCGCGGCCTGGCTGGTCGCCGCGCCGTACGCGCTGCCGTGGTACGACGGGCTGCTGTTCGCGCTGCTCGCCATGGTGCCCGCGACCGCCCTCGACGGCTTCGCGGTGGCCCGGCTCGCCGTGCTCTCCCTCGGCTACCTGCCCGCGCGGCAGGCCGGGCGGCCGGAGGACCTGGAGTGGCTCGTCACCGGGGTCAGGGCGACCGTGGTGCCGTGGATTCTGCTGGCGCTGACGGTGGCGCTTGCGGGGTGGGCGTGGCGTGCCGGATCGCGTGCACGCACGCGGCGAGGGTGAGCGGCACGGCCACGGTGAGCGCCATCGCCGGGATCGCCACCCCCGAGTCGTTGCTCACGAAGCCGACGAGCGCGCAGGTGAGCACGCCGAACAGCCCCGGGCGGAGCGTGGGCGCCTGCTCGAACGCCCGGCTGAGCGCGGACGCGCCCCACCGGGAGGGCCGGGCGAGCACGAGGTAGAGGAACGCGAGCGCGGCGATCGCGAGCGCGGTGAGCGGCAGGTTCCCCAGCGTGCCGACCATCGCGCCGAACTTGCGGCCCACCACGGCCAACGCCTCGCCGTCGAGCACCTGCTGCACGAACGCGCCGAGGTGGGTGCGCCGCTCCGCCGGGCGCAGCCAGTCCGCCACCGCGATCGCCGTGATCAGCACGCCGCCCGCGGCCGCGCCGATCGCGAGCCGCGCCGGGGAGAGGCGGCGGCCGGTGAGCATGATCATGAAGATCGCGAACCCGAGGGTGAACGCGGGCACGCCCCCGAAGTCGGCCCCCCACCCGGGCCAGCCGTCCGCGGCGATCGCGAGCGCGCCGTACCCGAGGCAGACCGCCACCGCGAGGCGGCGCCGCCCCCGCGCGAGCAGCGCGCCCGCCACCCCGGCGAGGGCGAGGATCGTCCCCGTGGCGTACACCGCGAAGGCGATGTTGCTGAACCCGTAGAACCGCCCGCCGGTCACCGGCTCGTACCCGGTGACCGCGTTCACCTGGAGCCGGGAGCCGGTCATCACGTCCGCGAGCAGCGCCAGCGAGGTCACGGCGGCGACCACGGTGAGCGGCCCGAGCACGTGCCGCCGCCACGGCCCGGCGAGCGCGACCGCGGCGATCAGCCCGGCGAAGCCGAGGATCGTGACGATCAGCGCGGTCATCGGGTACGGCATGCCCCACCACGGCACGAGCTGGGCGAGGAACGTGGACACCGCGACCGCGCCGCTCACCACCGCCACCACCCGGGTGGCCGCGAGCGCCCGGCCGCCCGGCCGCCTGCGCACCGCGACCGCGGCGGCGCCGTAGAAGACCAGCTGCACCGCGACGAACAGGCTGAAGAACGGCGCCCGCACCCGCCGCAGCACCTGACCGGCGACGTCGGCGTCGGCGAGCTCGGCGACGGTGGCGAGCACCGGCTCCGGCGCCGCGCCGCCCGGCGTCCAGGCCCGGCCCACCATGCCGGGCACCGTCTCGAGGCCGAGCGCGGTGAGCACGGTCGCGGTGAGGTCGGTGATCGTGACGAGGGCGTCCTGGCGGGTCGACGCGGCGGTGAGGAACCCGCGCGGGTACGGCGCGCCGCCCGGGGCCGCCGGTCCGGCCGCGATCGCCACGTGCAGCCGGGGCGCGTCGGTGACGTCGGAGATCCCGGCGACGAGCACGGTCGTGCCGTCCGGGACGCGCCGCAGCACCTGGCCGATCCGCGCGTCGGCGGCGGCCGCCGCGAGCCGCCGCGCCTCCGCCGACGGCGGCCCGGCCGAGGCCGCCCGGGCGAGGTCGGCGATCTCGACCACGACCAGGTGGTACGCCGCGAGATCGCCGAGCGCGTCGACGGCGTCGGCGTACGCGGGCACCCGCCCGGACCGGTCGGCGGCGGCGAGCGCCGCACCCGGGCCGGCGGCCGCCACCCGGCCACCGGCGTCCCGCACCGTCTGGCCGAGCAGCCCGATCCGCGCCCGGTACGCGCTCGCCGCGTTGAACGCGTCGTACCCGGCCCAGCCGGGCACCTGCGCCGACCCGTCCGCGCCGCGGGCCGGCGCCGTGGGACGCACGCACCCGTCGCCCGGCGTCCCGGCGCGCTGGCCCGCCGAGACGGTGAGCCATCCGGCGGCGTCGCAGGTGATGCCGCGGTCCGGCGGCGGGATCGCCCGGGTGGAGAGCGACGCCGCCCCGCCCCGGCCGGCCAGCCGCCGCAGGTTCGGGGTCTCCCCCTCCTCCAGGTCCGCCCACTCCAGCCCGGGCACCCCGATGAGCACCACCCGCCCCCTCGGGACGCCGGCCGCGTCGGCGGTCACCGCGCCGGCCGTGCCGTACCCCCTGCTCGACCCCCTGCTCGCCGCCGCCTCGGCCGCGGCGGCGGGGCCGCCCACGACGAGCGCGATCAACGCGACGAGGGCGGCGACCGTCGCCGCCGCGGGGAGTCCGCGCCACGTCCGAGCATGCGTACGGTGCGGCCCCCGAGCGGCCGGTCGCGGGGTGGGGATGGCGGAGTGCGCGGCGGTCGCCCGCGGGCGGCGTCGCCCTCCGGTCGGCGGTACCGGCACGCCGTCGGCCGGACACGGATTCGCTGCCCCCATCTGATCGCCCCGTTTCGCGGTGGAATATGCTGCTCGGCGGCTGTCCCCTCGTGGGCCACCCAGTCTGCCGTACATCGCGGTAGCCTGCCGGGTCGTGACGACTGGCACGCTCTCCGCGATCAGGAAACCCGTCTGGGGCCGGGTGCTGGCCTGGTTGATCATCGTCGTGGCGGCGGCGCCCGTGGTGGCGTACTGGCTGACCAACCCGGACGACCAGCGCCTGGTGGACCTGGAGGTCTACCGCACCGGCGCGCAGAGCGTGCTGCAGGGCATGCCGGTGTACGACTTCGTCACGCCCGCCCCGCAGCTGCTGCCGTTCACCTATCCGCCGATCGCGGTGCTGCTCGCCATCCCGCTCGCCTGGATGTCCTGGCCGGTCGCGCAGTGGGTGTGGACCGCGGGCATCTTCGTCGCCCTCGCCGTCACGGTACGGCACGCGTTCCGCGCCGCCCTGGAGGGCCCGGACGGGCGGTTCGCCGGGCCGTGGGCGCCGCTGGCGTTCGGCCTGCTCACCGCCGCGTGCACCTACCTCATGCCGATCCGCGACCAGGTCCGGTTCGGCCAGATCGACATCCTGCTCGTCATGCTCTGCCTGGTCGACCTGAGTGCGCGGCGGCCGTGGTGGCCGCGCGGCATGCTGATCGGCCTCGCCACCGCGGTCAAGCTCACCCCCGGCGTCTTCCTCATCTACCTGCTCATCACCGGGTTCGGCCGGGACGGCTCGCGCGAGCAGCGGCAGACCTTCTTCATAGCGTGCTTCACCGCCGCGCTGCTCACCCTCGCCCCGTTCGCGGTGATCCCGCAGGACGCCGCCGACTTCTGGTTCTCCGCGCTGCTCGACTCCGACCGGGTCGGCGCGAACGCGGCCACCACGAACCAGTCGATCCGCGGCATGCTGCTGCGCATCTACCTGCCCGACGCGGTCACCAGCGCGATCTGGCTCGCCCTCGTCGCGGTCGTCGCCTGGTACGGCTTCCGCTTCGCGCGCCGGGCCTTCCGCGACGGCGACCCGATGACCGCGATCGCGCTCACCGGGCTCATGGCCGTACTGCTCTCCCCGGTCGCCTGGATCCACCACCTCGCCTGGATCGTCGTCGTGCTCGGCGCGGTCGTCGCCACCGGGCGCGACCCGGCACGGCTGTGGCTCGCCGCCGGGATCTGGCTCTACTACGTGCTCACCATTCCCTGGTGGGGGGTGTCGCTGCGGGCCGCGGAGATCCCCGTGCTCAGCCCGGTGGTGGGCCGGATCGTGCAGGACGCGTTCGGCATCGGCGCCGTGGTCCTGGTGTGGCTGCTCGGCCATCGCCTGCGGCGAACGCCGCCGGTGCCCGCGGCCGATTCCGCTGCGGGACCCTGAGGATCGGGGTTACGCTGCGTCACATGACGCTCACCGAGATCGTATCGGCGGTCGCGACGTTCTTCGGCGTCACCGGCACGGTGCTCGCGATCCTCGCGCTGCGGCGGGCGCGGCGCGCGGTCGACGACTGCCGGGACCTGCTCACCCGGCAGGCCGTGATCGGCGCCGGCGGCATCGACGGCAGGGCGATCCGGGACGTCGCCGTCTACCGGTACGACGCGCCGCAGGAGACCGGGCGGCGGTCGTTCTCCGCCGCCTTCCTCAACAGCATGGGCGACGGGCTCGTGCTCACCGCGCTGAACGGCCGCGCCGAGACGCGGACGTACGTGCGGCCGGTGCGCGGCGGCCGGGGCGTCGAGCCGCTCTCCCCCGAGGAGGAGCGGGTGGTGCGCGCCGCCCGGCTCGGCCAGGGCCCCGAGGTGGAGCCCGCGGAGGCGCGGCGCGGCCTGCGGGCCTCGTCGCGCCCGTCCTCCGGCACCGCCCGGTACGGCGGCGCGCACCGGGCCTCCGACCGCCGGTCCGACGAGGCGCCCGAGGGTTCGCGCTCCCCGGCGTACGCGGGCGACATCCTGGCGAGCGAGCCGCCGGGCGAACCGGCGGACGCCACGCGGAACGCGTCACCCGGCGGCGCGGCGGCCACCGGGGTGCCGCCCGGCGCGCCGGACGGCCCGGCCGAGACGCCGACCGCCCCGGCGGCGCCGGTGCCGGAACCCCGCCCCGACGTCCTGTCCGCCCCCGCGCCCACGCCTGCGCAGGACGCCACGCCCGACCCCGTTCCCCACGCCCGCCCCGGCGCCGTCTCCGAGGCGGTGCCCGAAGCCGCATCCGACACAGTGTCCGGCACGGTGTCCGGCACGGTGTCCGGCACGGTGTCCGCGGCGGCGTCCGCCTCGGCGTCCGACCCCTCGGATCCGGTGGCCGATTACGGGTCCGGCCCGGCGTCCGAATCCCCCTCCGGCACGGCCTCCCACGGTGCCCACCGCCGCGCACGGCACCGCCGCCTGCGGACGTTGCTGCAGGTCAGACGGCGCACCGCGGAGCGGTAACAGGTCGGGAAAGACCGGGGAAGCCACGATATGCGGTCACGCGGATGGATACCCTAGACCACATGTCGAACGTGCCGTCCCGGGAGCGATCCCGGTCCTCAGATGTGCCCGAGGGGCAGGACGCCCCCAAGCCCACGTACGCGTACCTGGGTCCGGAGGGCACGTTTTCCGAGGCCGCGCTCCGGGCGATGGCACCCGAGGCACGCGGCCTTCCCTGCGTGAACATCCCGGCGGCGATGGAGGCGGTCCGCTCCGGCGAGGCCGAGGCCGCCGTCGTCCCCCTGGAGAACTCCCTGGAGGGCGCGATCACCGTGACCCTCGACGAGTTCGCCTGGGGCGAGCACCTGCTCATCACCGGCGAGCTGCTGCTGCCGGTGCAGTTCTCCCTGCTCGCCCGCGAGGGCATGGAGCTGGGCGACATCAAGCGCGTCGTCTCGCACCCGGCCGCGATCACGCAGTGCCGCAACTTCCTCGCCCGCGAGCTGCCCGACGCCGTGGTGATCCCCGCCGCCTCGACCGCCGGGGCCGCGCGGGACGTGAGCGAGCCCGGCTCGCCGTTCGACGCGGCGATCGCCGACCCGATCGCGGCCGAGGTGTACGGCCTGGTCGAGGTGGCGAAGAACATCGGTGACCGCAAGGACACCGTCACCCGGTTCGTGCGGGTGGAGCGGCCCGGGCCGCTGCCCGAGCCTACCGGCGCCGACCGCACCTCGGTGGTCGCTTTCCTGAAGGACGACCACCCGGGCGCGCTGCTGGAGATGCTGCACGAGTTCTCCGTGCGCGGCATCAACCTCACCCGCATCGAGTCGCGGCCGACCCGCGACGGCATCGGCCGGTACTTCTTCCACTTCGACTGCGAGGGCCACATCGCCGAGGCGCGGGTGGGCGACGCGCTCGCCGGGCTGCACCGGATCTGCGCCGAGGTGAGGTTCCTCGGCAGCTATCCGCGCGCCGACGCGGTCCAGCCGAAGATCAAGCCGGGCACGTCCGACGAGGCGTTCGCCGAGGCCGCCGAGTGGCTCCGCCGCATGCGCGCCGGACAGGTCTGACCGTACGTCGCATCCCGCGCTTTTCCGGGCTGAAACGCCCCGTCCCGCGTGGCGGGTGAGGGGCCGATTGCGGTGCGGGGCGCCACCGTACGCAGGTAGCCTTTTGGTGTGATCGACCTGCGTATCCTTCGTGAGGACCCGGACCGGCTACGGGCGTCGCAGCGTGCCCGTGGCGAGGACGACTCGGTCGTCGACACGCTGCTCGACCTGGACGCCCGCCGTCGCAGTGCGCTGAGCTCGTTCGAGTCGCTGCGCGCGGAACAGAAGAGCGTCGGCAAGTCGGTGTCGAAAGCCTCCGGGGAGGAACGCGAGGCGCTGCTCGCGCGGGCCAAGGAGCTCGCCGCCCAGGTCAAGGCCGCCGAGGCCGAGGCCGCGGAGCTCGCCGCGAAGTTCGACGAGCTGCTCATGACGGTGCCGAACATCGTCGAGGAGGGCGCGCCGGTCGGCGGGGAGGAGGACTACGTCGTCCTCGAGGAGGTCGGGGAGCGGCCGAAGTTCGACTTCGAGCCCCGCGACCACATCGAGCTCGGCGAGATGCTCGGCGCGATCGACATCGAGCGTGGCGCGAAGGTGTCCGGCGCCCGGTTCTACTTCCTCACCGGCGTCGGCGCCCGGCTGCAGCTCGCCCTGCTCAACCTGGCGATGCAGCAGGCGATCGAGAACGGCTTCACGCCGATGATCACGCCCACGCTGGTGAAGCCCGAGGCGATGGCCGGCACCGGCTTCCTCGGCGCGCACGCCCAGGAGGTGTACCGGATCGAGGCCGACGACCTGTACCTCGTCGGCACCTCGGAGGTGCCCCTCGCGGCGTACCACTCCGACGAGATCCTCGACCCCAAGTCGCTGCCGCTACGGTACGCCGGCTGGTCGTCGTGCTACCGGCGCGAGGCCGGGTCGTACGGCAAGGACACCCGCGGCATCCTGCGCGTGCACCAGTTCGACAAGGTCGAGATGTTCTCGTACTGCCTGCCCGAGCAGGCCGCGGAGGAGCATCTGCGCTTCCTCAACTGGGAGAAGGAGATGCTCGCCAAGGTCGAGGTGCCGTACCGGGTCATCGACGTGGCGGCCGGCGACCTCGGTTCGTCGGCGGCGCGCAAGTACGACACCGAGGCGTGGCTGCCGAGCCAGGGCCGCTACCGCGAGGTCACCTCGACCTCGAACTGCACCACGTTCCAGGCGCGGCGGCTCAAGGTCCGGTACCGCGACGAGAACGGCAAGCCGCAGTACGTCGCCACGCTGAACGGCACGCTCGCCACCACCCGGTGGATCATCGCGATCCTGGAGAACCACCAGCAGGCCGACGGCTCCGTGGTGGTCCCCAAGGCGCTCCGGCCGTACCTCGGTCTGGACGTCCTCGAGCCCATCCGCCCGGCGAAGAGGTCCTGAGCCGCGCGGGGAAATCCGGCGAACGCGATCGTGGGGCCGCCCGGTGGCGTGCCCCACGTTTTCGCGGTCACCGGGAAATACGCCGGGCCTGGAATACCCGGACGCCGCGTGGCGTGGCCATGGAAAATCGGCCGGTCGCCGTTCCCGGCGATTGGTTTTCGGGAATGCGAAAGGCGGGGCGCGCCAGGCGAGCCCCGCCTTCGTCGGATGTCTGTGGTCAGAGGCTGCGAACCTGCGACGCCTGCGGACCCTTGTGGCCCTGCGTAACCTCGAACTCGACCCGCTGGCCGTCCTCAAGGCTGCGATAGCCGCTACCGACGATCTCGGAGAAGTGGACGAAGACGTCCGGAGCCCCGCCGTCCGGCGCGATGAAGCCGTAGCCCTTCTCCGAGTTGAACCACTTGACGGTACCCTGAGCCATTAAAGCTCTCCTAACAGCAAAAAACCTTGGGATTCACACTTCGCGAACCCCGTGATGTCGCACAGCTTCCCGGGTGGCTCAGACAGTCAAGCTGGTTTGACACATCGGGAACAGCCAATACAACTTCCACTCCATCTAACACCATCCGCGGGCCTCGTGTTCCCGCAGGCGAAGATTTCGTTGTACTGATCCGGTTCCGCTGAGCCGGGCAGACATACGCGACACGACCGTACTCGTGCCCGCTGGCGCGGGATCTACACCACCCCGCCCCAGGTCGCCGGCCCGGTCGCGGCTCGCCGCGCCCTCGGCGAGGACCGGCCGCGGATCGCCGCGCCACGCCAACGGTCGTGACGTTGATCACCTTCGGTCCGGCGAGCCCGCGGTGAGCCCGAAAAGCGAACTCCGCCCTCGTCACGCCAGGGGTCGCAGCCCTGGGACGGTCGACCGATGACCGGGGAGACCCTCGCCTCGCCGAGCAGCACGTGCCACCGGGCTTCTCCTGCCGCGTGGAGATCGACGAAGCGGCACCGGACGCGGTCCGCAGTGTCGCGCCGAGGTGTCGGCCCGCGCCGATCTCCGCGCTGTTCGCGCAGAGGCGCAGGAGTGCCGCCCGGCACGGCCCATGTCGCCGGCTCTCTCCGCTCGCATCGGGGTGCCCGTGCCCTGTCGTCGATCCCGGCGTGCCGGGTCCTCGGGCGCAGGTGCCGCGCCCGGCTCGCCGTACCAGAGGTCGGGATCTACGTAGCTGATCGTGCAAAACTGGACGTTTACCGTTAAGAGGGCAGACTGGAACGTGCAATGGGCACTCCTCGACTCGTCGCCACCGATCTGGACGGCACCGCGCTCCGATCGGACGGCACCGTGTCGCCCCGCACGCTCGCCGCCTTCGCCGGCGTGGAGAAGGCGGGCGCGATCCTCGTCTTCGTCACCGGACGGCCGCCGCGGTGGATGGACGCCGTGGCCGCCGCGGTGAACCACCGTGGCCTGGCGATCTGCGCCAACGGCGCGCTCGTCTACGACCTGCACACCCAGCGCATCGTGGAGTCCTGGCTGATCGAGGCGCCGGTGCTGCGGGAGGTCGTGCACCGGCTCCGCGCCAACATCCCCGGCCTCGCCTTCTCGGTCGAGTACGAGGGCGGGTTCGCCCACGAGTCCGAGTTCCGCATCAGCGGATGGGACGCGAAGTACGCCACCGGCTCGGACGGCTCCACCCGGCTCGGCCTGCGCGTGGCCACCTCCACGCTCACCTCGCGGCCCTGCGCCAAGCTGCTCGCCCTGCACGAGAGCATGGACCCCGACCACCTGTACACGTGCGTGGCGGGCATCGTCGGCGACCTCGTCACCCCCACGCACTCCAGCGGCCGCCCCCTGATCGAGATGAGCGCTTACGGCGTCACCAAGGCCTCCGCCCTCGCCACCCTCGCCGCCGAACACGGCATCGGCCCCGACGAGGTCGTCGCCTTCGGCGACATGCCCAACGACCTGCCCATGCTCGTCTGGGCCGGCACCTCCTACGCCGTCGCCAACGCCCACCCCGACGTCCTCGCCGTCGTCGACCACGTCACCGCCAGCAACAACGACGACGGCGTCGCCCGGATCCTCGAGCAGTACTTCCCGCCCACCCGCTACGCCTGAGGCACCGGCGATCGCGGCCGGTGGCGCGGAGCGGGGCCGAGTTCCGCGTACACGGGACAAGCACGTCGGCCACCGGTGATCACCAGTCGCATCGGGCGGGCGTTCCGGCCCGCCTGCGGCGCCAAAGGCCTGCGGCGATCACGTGCGGGCGCGTGGGAGGGCCCTGCGGAGTGCGGAGCCGTACGCGGAAGCCGGTGCGAGCGTCGGCGAAGGCCGGGGTTGCGATGCGCGAACGGCAGAGCGGTGCGCAGGGTGACGCGATGTGAGGCGGTGCCGAGGGAGCCCGGTCGAGGGCGAACGGTGGCCGGGCGGGAACGGGGATGACGAGGTGGGGCCGGGTTGGGGTTTGCCCGGCCGGAGGGTGCTGCCCGCAACCAGCGTGTGCGGGTAGGGCGGTGACCGTCACGCGTCCACGGGGTCCGCGTCACCGGAGCGGGGGATTGGGGGGTGGGCGGGGTGTCCGCCGGTGGGGCCGGGCTTCCCGGCCGGAGATCAGGGTACGTCGCGCCGCCCTGGATGCAGGCGTCGGCGGGGTGCCGCGCCTGCGGTCCGCATGAGCGCGGGCCATGCGGCCGCTCGGCCGTCCTTGTGGCACCCCCGCCGACCGACGGATCGAACCGGGCGACCTCGCACACGGGCCGTGGCGGCACGCGCCGTACGCGTCCGCTCTGGTGGACCTCTCCGGCCAGAGCGCCTGCCCGGCGGCCGGGCAGGGGCACGGTCAGAGGTAGGGGCCGGAGGCGCGAGGGTTCTGCTGGTGGTCCTCCCCGCGCTGCACGGACAGGCCCTGCGGGAGGGCCCGGCGCATCTGCTCGAGCTGCGCCCGGGCGGCCATCTGCTGGGCGAACAGCGTCGTCTGGATGCCGTGGAACAGCCCCTCCAGCCACCCGACGAGCTGCGCGTGGGCCACCCGCAGCTCGGCCTCGCTCGGCGGCTCGCCGGTCTCCTCCGCGAACGGCAGCGACAGCCGTTCCAGCTCGTCCACCAGTTCGGGGGCGAGGCCCTCCTCCAGCTCCTTGATCGAAGCCTGGTGAATCTCCTTGAGCCGCTTGCGGCTGGCCTCGTCCAGAGGCGCGGCCCGCACCTCCTCGAGAAGCTGCCGGATCATGCTGCCGATGCGCATGACCTTGGCGGGCTGCTCGACGAGGTCGGTTACCGACCTTTCCTCACGTTCGTTCTTGTCCCCCTCAACCGTCATGCCATCCGGACCGACGACCACAATCTGAGGGGTGCTCTCCTCAGCACTCATGGCATTCAACCTAGCTCACCGGGCCAACAAGATTTTGCCTACGTGACCCCCCGACTCCAGCATCTGGTGCGCCCACGCGGCCTGGTCGATCGGCACCCGTGCGTAGATTACCGGCTGTACCGCCCCGCTCTCGACGAGTGGCCAGACGTTCTCCACCACGCTGCGCACGATCGCGCCCTTCTCCTCCACCGGCCGGCCACGCAGCCCGGCGGCGTGGATCGAGGCTCGCTTGGTGAGGAGCTTGCCGATGTGCAGCTCGCCGCGCGTACCGCCCTGCAGGCCGATGATGATCAGGCGTCCTCCGATGTTCAGCGCGTCGACGTTCCGGGGGAGGTACTTCCCGCCGATGATGTCGAGGATGACATCGGCCTTCACCTTCTCCGCGAAGTCCTCCTCGCGGTAGTTGATCACCTCGTCGGCGCCGAGGGCGAGGCAGCGCTCCGCCTTCTCGGCCGACCCCACCGTTACCACGGTATGCGCACCGAACGCCTTCGCGAGCTGGATCGCCATCGTGCCGATGCCGCTCGCGCCCCCGTGCACCAGCAGCGTCTCGCCGCGCCGCAGCCGGGCCGCCATGAACACCATCGACCACACCGTGCACGTCACCTCGGGCAGCGCCGCCGCCTCGACCAGCGGCACCCCCTTCGGCACCGGCATCACCTGCTGCCAGGGCACCACGACCTTCTCGGCGTACCCACCACCGGCGAGCAGGGCGCACACCTCGTCACCGACCCGCAGCCCGTCGACGCCCTCGCCCACGGCGGCGATGACGCCCGAGCACTCCAGGCCGGGCACTTGGGTCGCACCGGGCGGAGGATTGTACAAACCCTGACGCTGGAGCACATCCGCCCGATTCACCGCCGAGGCGACGATGTCGATCAAAACCTCACCGGGCCCCGGAACCGGGTCCGGAACCTCCTGCCAGCTCAGGACCTCCGGCCCGCCCGGCTGCGTAATAACGATGGCGTGCATGACTTCCAAGGTAACGCTCTTGCGATCTGTATAGTTGGCCGCATTGCGCGGAATGCGGGGCGCTAATCTTCTTTCTGTTTGCAACCCCTTAAGCCACTCCGAGGGGGAGACCAGGTGGCACGGCAGAACCGCGACGATCCGCACTCGCTCGAGGAGCAGCTTGCGTGGCTCGACGCGATCAAGGAGCGCGAGGACGCCCCCACCGAACTCGACATCGCCTCCGACACCGCGGTCTCGCCGTACCCAAAGGACCCCTGGTTGGCGGCATCGGCCGATCCCGCGCCCCGGCCGCCGTTGTTCCGGGCCGTGACCCAGGGGCGCTTCGATCCTTCGCCGGTCGCGGAATCGGGTGATGCCACTATCTCCGATACGGCGGAAATCGGTAACGCGTTCACCACCAAGCCCGTCAAATCGGAGCGTTCCGGGTCTGTCGGTTCCGCCGCGTCGGCGACGCCCGCGAGCCGGGCCGAGGAAAACGCCGCCGACACGCGCCCTGCCGGCCCGTCCGCCACCGAACCGGCCGGCCCCGCCGCCGAGCCCGGCGACACGTCCCGCGAGGAGACCGGCAAGGCCGACCCGGACGAGCCCACCAGTACCTTCACCGGCCCCTTCAGCCTCGGCTCGTTCACCTTCGCCGGTCCCGCGGCCGCCGCCTCGGACAAGGACGACACGGCGTACGGCACGGCCGACGCGGGGCCGTCCCGACCCGGCGACGCCGCCGACCCTGCCGACCAGACCACCTCGCCGCTCGGCGGCCGGAGCGTCGGCGCGTTCGCGGACTCGCTGCCCAAGCCCGACAAGAACGATCCGCTCGGCCTGGGCTTCCTGACCGACAAGCGGCGCGACGACGCCTACACGCCCGGCTCGCTGGGCGCCTTCGGCCCCGGGGTCCCGCCGTTTCC
>Ga0310834_101634_pt1 | contig 12797 bp, 13 predicted proteins | sample SM_ome_2_FD_201314 | JGI IMG/M metagenome (GOLD analysis project Ga0310834, IMG submission 201314) | Sorghum-adapted microbial communities enriched on stacked mutant (SM) sorghum from Joint BioEnergy Institute, Emeryville, California... ... | reverse complement strand
GCGGCGACGCGCTCGGCCTGCTCCTGGGACTCGGCCTCGACCATCACCCGCACCATCGGCTCGGTGCCGCTGGGCCGGATCAGCACGCGGCCGGAGTCCCCCAGCTCGGCCTCCGCCGCGGCGATCGCGGCGGCGAGCTTCTCCGAGGTCCCCACCTTCGACTTGTCGACATCCCGGACGTTGATCAGCACCTGGGGCAGGCGGGTCATCACCGAGGCGAGCTCGGCGAGGCTCCGCCCGGTCTCGCTCACCCGGGCGAGCAGGTGCAGCGAGGTGAGCACGCCGTCCCCGGTGGTGGCGTGGTCGAGCATCACCACGTGGCCGGACTGCTCGCCGCCCAGGTTGTGGCCGCCCGACCGCATCGCCTCGAGCACGTACCGGTCGCCCACCGCGGTCTCCACCAGGTTCAGCCCGTGCCGCCGCAGCGCGAGCCGGAAGCCGAGGTTGGACATGACGGTCGCGACCACGGTGTCGTTCGCCAGCCGCCCGCGCTCGTGCATGGCGAGCGCGAGGATCGTCATGATCTGGTCGCCGTCCACGGTCTCGCCGTCCGCGGTGACCGCCAGGCAGCGGTCCGCGTCGCCGTCGTAGGCGACGCCGAGGTCCGCGCCCTTCTCCCGCACGGCGGCCCGCAGCGCGTCGAGGTGGGTCGAGCCGACGCCGTCGTTGATGTTGTGCCCGTCAGGGGAGGCCCCGATCGTCTCCACCGACGCCCCGGCGCGCACCAGCGCCTCGGGGGCGACCAGGTGCGCGGCGCCGTTGGCGCAGTCGACCACCACGCGCAGCCCGTTGATCGGGCCCGGCATGCTCGCCAGCAGGTGGGAGACGTACCGCTCGGCCTCGCCGTACGCGTCGGAGACCCGGCCGACCCCCCTGCCGGTGGGGCGCTGCCACTTCTCGCCCAGCCGCCGCTCGATCTCGGTCTCCACCGCGTCCGGCAGCTTGTGCCCGCCGCGGGCGAAGAACTTGATCCCGTTGTCCGGGGCCGGGTTGTGCGAGGCCGACAGCATGACGCCGAGGTCGGCGTCGAGCGCGGCGGTGAGGTACGCGACCGCCGGCGTGGGCAGCACGCCGAGGCGCAGCACGTCGACGCCGGACGACGCGAGGCCCGCGACCACCGCGGCCTCCAGGAACTCCCCGGAGGCGCGGGGGTCGCGGCCGACGACGGCAAGGGGGCGGTCCCGCCGCCCCGCGGATGCCCGGAAGGCACCGGCGTCGCCGAGCACATGGGCCGCCGCGACCGACAGCTCCATGGCGAGCTCGGCCGTGAGGTCGCGCCCGGCGACCCCACGTACCCCGTCGGTGCCGAACAGCCGACGCGTCAACGCTTGCTGTACTGAGGAGCCTTGCGGGCCTTCTTGAGGCCGTACTTCTTCCGCTCCTTCACCCGGGCGTCACGGGTGAGGAAGCCGGCCTTCTTCAGCGGCGGGCGGTTCACCTCGACGTCGAGGGCCGCCAGCGCGCGGGCGAGGCCCATGCGGAGCGCGCCGGCCTGGCCGGTCACGCCGCCGCCGTTGATCCGGGCGATGACGTCGAACTGCCCCTCCGCGCCGAGCGTCACCAGCGGCTCGTTCACCATCTGCTGGTGGACCTTGTTCGGGAAGTACGAGTCCAGCGAGCGGCCGTTGATGGTCCACTTGCCGGTGCCCGGCACGATGCGGACACGGGCGACCGCCTCCTTGCGACGGCCCGTGCCGTAGGAGTTGCCCGTCGCGATCGGGCGCTGCGAGGCGTCGGCGCTGACGGGGGTCTCGGTGGTGTACTCCGACGGGTAGTCCTCGGAGTAGTCCGTGTCCAAATCGCCCGCGATGGGCGTCTCGACACCAGTGGGCTCGGCCACGGGTTCTCCTCTAACTTTCGGGTTACTGGGCGATCTGGGCGATCTCGAACGGCACCGGCTTCTGGGCCTGGTGCGGGTGGTCGGGGCCGGCGTAGACCTTGAGCTTCTTCGCCATCCTCCGGCCCAGCGAGTTCTTCGGGAGCATGCCCTTGACGGCCTTCTCGACGACCCGCTCGGGGTGCTTGGCCATCAGCTCGCGGTACGACACGGAGCGCAAGCCGCCCGGGTAACCCGAGTGGCGGTAGGCCTTCTTCTGCTCCAGCTTCTTGCCCGTCAGCACGACCTTGTCGGCGTTGACGACGATGACGAAGTCGCCGGTGTCGACGTGCGGCGCGTAGATGGGCTTGTGCTTCCCGCGAAGCAGCGTCGCGATCTGACTGGCCAGCCGCCCGAGCACGACACCCGTCGCGTCGATGACATACCACTGACGCTCGACGTCGGCGGCCTTCGGTGAGAACGTGCGCACGGTAAGCCTTCTGTCCGGGATGAGAGAGTTACTGTCTGGATTCGGTAGGTCTTGGCGGGCGCACGCCGCCCAGGACCTCCGTCTCCACAGCTCGGGAGAAGACGCCGGATGCGCCGTGCACCGGTCAGTGCCAGACCGATCCACACATGACAACAGAGCAGCCTACCCGCCGTCGCGGAGAGGGTCAAAACGCGACGCGGGCCGACCGCATGCGGACATGGGCGACGGCGCAAGGACCGCCACCACGTCTACGAGACTAATCTTTCGCCACTTTCCCTTCTTCCGCAAGAGGGAGATCCCTATATTTGATTGCGGCATGTGGCAGCGCTTTCACGCCCGGCGTCCCCAGCGGTTCGTCCGCCGCCGGACCAACCTGGGTCTGTTCGCCTGCCTGGTGTCGGTCCTGCTCATCGGCGTGGTGATCGGGCGCGCGACGTACCGTGCCGAGACCGCCGAGCCCGACGAGATCCGCCTCGACAGCGCGCTGCCGACCCGCACCGGGGACCTCCGCGCCGCCTCCGAGCCCGGCGCCTCCCCGGCGACCCCCACCCCGAGCGCCGGCGGGCCCGGCGCCCGCGACGAGCGCTCCGAGCTGGTGCCCGTCGAGCGCACGCCCACGGCCGGCGGCTCCCGCCGCAGGACCGCGTCCCCGTCGCCCAGCGCCACTCCGAGCCGGGGGCCGTCGAACACGATCGAGGGCTCCTCGGGCGGCGGCCTGGCGAGCCTGCTCATCCCGGGCGGGGGCGACGGCGGCACCGGCCGCCTGGCGAGCCTCGCCTCGATCGAGAACGCGGTGGTCCGGCTGGTGAACCGGGAGCGCCGCCGGGTGGGCTGCCGCCCGCTGCGCGTCGACCCGCGGCTGGTCCGCGCGGCGCGCCGCCACTCGGCGGAGATGGCCGCCACCAACCGCCTGTCCCACTCCTCCCGCAACGGCGCCACCCCGTGGCGGCGCATGGAGCAGGCGGGCTACCACCACGGCGCCGCGGAGAACATCGCCCGCGGCTACCTCACCGCGGAGGAGGCGGTGCGCGGCTGGATGGCGCACCCCGACCACCGCGCCAACATCCTCAACTGCCGCATCGTCGCCACCGGGGTCGGCGTCAAGCCCGGTCCGGGCGGGCCCTGGTGGACCCAGGACTTCGGGTATTCCTGACCATTTCCCCCTCTCACGGGGCTAGTCTCGGGAGCCATGGGTTACCCCGGGGATGAGTCGCGCCGCCCGCCGTACCACTCGCCCGACACGACTCCGGCATCGCCGGCCGGTCCCGGCACCGGCCCGTTTCCGGGTCCCGCCGCGGACGCGCACGGGACGGGCCCGGCCTGGCCGTCCGCCGGGGAGGCCGGATCGCCCGGGCCGTCCTGGGGCGGCACCGGCCGGCCGTGGGAGTCCGCCCCCGCGGGTTCGCCCGGTTCGCCGGATCCGTACGGCTCGGCCACCCCGTACGGCGCCGCCGACGCGGGCGATCCGTACGGCACGCCCGGCTCGACCGGCCCGTTCCCGGCCCCCGGCACGACCGGGCCGCTGAGCGCCCCCACGCCCGCCGACGGGCCGTCCGACCTGTTCCGCCCGGCGCGGCCGGCGCGCTCGAGCCCCCCGTACGGCATGCCGGGCTCGTACGGCGCACCGGACCCGTTCGCCGCCCAGGCGCCGGGCACGGGTGACCCCGCCCGGCCGTACGGCGCGGCGGACCCGTGGAGCGCTCCGGCCGGCGGCGGCGCACCGTCGTCGTTCCCGTCGTCCTTCGGCACGCCGCCCTCGTTCGGCGTGGGCCCCGTGCCCGAGCGGCCGTCGTTCGCGGCGTCCGGCGGCACCGACCGGCCCGACCCGGCCGACCGGTCGCCGGACCCCGTGGCCGTGCCGCCGCGCCCGCGGCGGTCCTGGGTCCGCCCGGTGGCCTACTCGGTCACCGCGGTGGTGCTGCTCGGCGCGGCCGCCGGCGGCCTGTACGCGGTCGCGCAGCGGAACGCCGCGGCCACCTCCGCCGTGGACGACCCCTCGCCCGCCGCCTCGGCGCACGTCGGCCTCGTCCGGCCGCAGGGCAAGTACGGCTTCGCCGCATCGCGCAAGACCGACCCGACCCCGCTCACCGCGCGGGAGCTCTTCCCCAAGGTCAAGGTCACCAGCGGCGGCCGCACCTACCTCATGCGGGCGCGGCGGACCGACAAGAAGTGCAAGGACGCGGTGGTCGGCGAGAAGATCCAGAAGGCCGTGACCGCGGCGAAGTGCACGCAGCTCATCCGCGCCAGCTTCCAGGACTCCACCGGCAAGATCATCGGCACGATCGGCGTGGCGAACCTCTCCACCTCCGCCGGGGCGAAGCGGGTGGCCACCGCCGGGGCGGCGAAGGAGCGCAAGGACTACGTCAAGCCGCTGCAGGGCAAGTCGGGCGCGACCAAGTCGCTCGGCACCGGCGAGGCGCTCGCGGGCGCGTGGACCCACGGGCACTACGCGGTGCTGCTGTGGTTCCAGTTCAAGGACGGGCACAAGCCGTCGGCCGCGGAGACCAAGCGCCTCAACCGGGCGGCGAGCGAGATCGCCGACAAGACCGTCTTCCCCGCGCTCGACACCCGCGCCCTCACCGGCGCGCCGGGCTGATCCGGGCCGCCCGCCCGGCCGGGCGCCGTGCCGTACCCGGCGGCTCCGGCGAGCCCGCACCACATCGGGCAAAACGGTCGTTAAGCACTTTTTCTGGACGTAGATCGCGCTGATACCCGTCCGGAAACGTTCTTCGGGGCGTGGCGATCTCGTAGTGTCGCTACGCTTCCCGGTATGCGTGGCCAGGATCCGGGGTCCGAGCACGAGCGCGTGAGCGAGACACCGGCGTCCCCGACGCCGCCGAAGAGCTTCGGCCGGCCATGGGACGCCGGTCAGGCGGACACCCCGCCGTGGGGCATGTCCGACCCCGCGCCCCAGTCGTGGCAGCCGCCGCCCGCGTTCACCGCGGCGGCCGCCGGGATGCCGGTCTGGCGCGGCCCGTCCGGTCCGGCTCCGGCGTGGCCCGCCGCGACCGGTGAGCCCATCGGCGAGCCCTGGCCCGGCAACTCGCCCGCCACCCCCGGCACCGTCGTGCCCGGCCCGGCGACCACCGCGGCCGCCCAGGAGGCGGCGTCCCGGGAGAACGGCGCCGCGCCCGGCACGCCGTACCCCGGCCCCGGCGCCCCGGCCGGCGGGTCCACTCCGCCGAACGGCATCGCGGGCGAGCCACGGTTCTTCCTTCCCGACCCGGCCACGGGCCTTCCCCCGTTCCCGGGCGGAGCGGCCGCACCCGCGCAGGGCACGCCCCCGGCCCAGCAGAGTCCGGCCTGGCCACCGGGCCAATACCCGGGCGCGCCCGCCGGGCAGGACGGCGCCTACCCGCAGCCGCCCGGCGCGCTGCCCGGGCCCACGCCGTACGCCGGGGCGGCCACCGGCTACGCGGTCCCCACCCCGGCCCCCGGCGCCTTACCCGGCCCCATGCCGTACACGGTCGCGCCCGGCGGCCCGCACTCCGGATACCCGCAGCCGCCCGGCGCGCTGCCCGGGCCGATGCCGTACTCCGCCCCAACCGCCCAGGACGGCCAGCCGCCGACGCCCGCCGCCCCGGGTGAGCCCGGGGCCGACCCCGCCCCCCACGCCGACGCGACCGGGGCGGAGAACCCGGCGGCGCAGCGCACCGGCGGCGCACCGGCCGCCGAATGGGCCCCGAGCCGGACGGCCGCGAACCCGGCCGATCCCGCCTGGACGCCCGGCTCGGCGTGGCCGGCCGCCACCGAGGACAACGCCGACCAGGCGGCGGACGGCGCCTCCGCCGACGGCGCGGCGTCCGCGACCGGTACGGCCGACGCCGCCGTGGCCGCGCCCGCCGAGGGCACGACCCGCACCGTGGCGCTGCGCCGAGCCGTGGACATCCCGGTGTGGCCGCCGGGCGGCGCGCCCGCGGACGGCGGCGCCACGCCCCCCGCCGGGGACGCGCCCGGCGCCGAGGCCGCCCCGGAGGCGCAACCGGCGACGGGCGAGGCGGCCGCGCCCGAGCAGGGGGACCTCGCCGCCGCGCAGGCTCCGGCCGCCGCGCCCGAGGTGCCGTGGCGGCCGTCGCTCACCTCCGCCGAGGAGAACCCGGCGGCGCAGGCGCAGCCGCAGGCCGCCTCCGCCGATCCCGCCGCGGTCGCGGCCCCGCCGACCACCCCGGCGCGTCCCGCCGCCGCCGACGTGCCCCAGCCCGTCCCGCCGCCCGCGACGCCGCAGCGGCCCACCGTCGCCAACCCGATCCTCGCGTCCCCGACGCAGCCCGGCCCCGGGTTCGCGCCGCCGGTCGGCACGCCCGGGCCCGCCACCGTGGCGGGGCCGTTCGTCGGCTTCGGCCGTCCCCTCCCGTCCGGCACCGGCGGCGGGCCCTCCGCCTTCACCCCGTTCCAGGGCGGCTTCCGGCAACCGTCGGCCGACCCGGGCCCGGCCACCCCGGCCGCGCGGAGCCTCATGGGCAAGAAGGTCCTCGTCGGCGCGATGATCGTGGCCGCGATCGGCACCATCGGCGTCGGCGCCTACCTCGCCTACCAGGGTCTCGGCGACTCGTCCCAGGCGGCGGCCCACGGCAAGGTGCCGTCGGTGGTCACCCCGCCGCAGGAGCAGACCCCGGCCCAGGCGATCGACTCCGCGCGCACCGACCCCAAGGAGATGACGCCCGCCGAGGCGTTCCCGGCCAAGAAGGTGTCGCTCGCCGGGCACACCTTCCGGCGCGTCCAGGTCGACACGACCACCAGGTGCGAGCGGGGCGCCTCCGGAAGGTTCGCCGAGGCGCTGCGCGACAACAAGTGCGCCAGGCTGCTGCGCGCCACGTACGTCGACGCCAAGCGCAGGTACGCCGTGACCACCGGCATCGCGGTGATGCCGGACAAGGCGGCCGCGGTCAAGGTGGACGGCGCCAAGGACCTCGCCAACAACGTGTGGTTCCGCGGCCTCGCCGGCCCGGAGGGCAGCGGCGGCGAGCGGGTGGACATCTCCGGCGGCTACGCGGCCGGGCTCGTCTGGGGGCGGTACATCGTGTTCAGCTACGCCACCTACGCCGACGGCCACACGCCCAAGGAGAACGAGAAGGACCTCGGGCCGATCAGCGACGCGTTCCGGCAGCACACCGCGAAAGTGATCGAGAAGCGCGCGAACGGCGGCTGACCCGGCCGCGCCGGGGCCGCCGCGCGCCGCCGAGGCCCCGTCCGGGGTCAGGGGACGGTGAGCGTGCGCACCCGGCGGGTCTGCGCGGCGCGCCGGGCGAGCTCGCCGTCCGGCGGGTAGCCGACCTCCTCCAGGCACAGCCCGTGCGCGGGCGCGACGTGCACCCCCGAGTCCCGCACCCGGGCCGCGAGCACCTGCGCCGGCCACTCCACCGGCCTGCGGCCGTCGCCCACCGCGAGCAGCGCGCCGACCAGCGCGCGCACCATCGAGTGGCAGAAGGCGTCCGCGACCACGGTCGCGGTGACGAGGCCGCCGCGCCACGCCGCGCCGGGCGGCGGCGCCTCGCGGTCCCACTCCAGGCGGCGCAGCTCCCGGATCGTGGTGGCGCCCTCCCGCTTCCGGCAGAACGCGGCGAAGTCGTGCTCGCCCAGCAGGCGGGCGGAGGCGGCGTTCATCCGCTCCACGTCGAGCGGGCGGCTGTGCCACAGCACCTGCCGGCGCAGCAGCGGGTCGACGCCGGTCGGGTCGTCGCAGACGCGGTAGCAGTACCGGCGGAACGCGGCCGAGAAACGCGCGTCGAAGCCCTCAGGCGCGACCGTGACCCGGTGGACGCGCACATCCGGGGGAAGCACCCCGGCAAGCCGCCTGGCGAGCCTGGAAAGCCGTTCAGCGGCCTCCGCGGCGTCCGCGCCGTTCGCCTCCGGCGTCGGCCCGCCCAGCGCCGCCACCGGCACGTCGACGTGCGCCACCTGGCCGCGGGCGTGCACCCCGGCGTCGGTACGGCCCGCCACGGTGAGCGCGGGCGCCGGGTCCAGCCGCAGCACCCGGCCGAGGGCCGACTCGATCTCCCCCTGCACGGTACGGCGGTCCGGCTGCCGGGCCCAGCCGGAGAAGTCCGTGCCGTCGTAGGCGATGTCGAGGCGCAGCCGCACGACGGGTCCGGCGCCGGGCCCGGTGGCCGCCGTCCCGTCCGCCGCCGCGCGCTCCGCCGTCTGTGGTGCCGTCTCCGACTCCCTCATCGCACCCATGCCTACCACCGCATCATGACCGGTCGGGCCCGGCGTGCCCCGCGACACGCCGACGCCCGCGGGAAACGGAACGGGTCCAGTGCCCCGGGTACGGCGCACTGGACCCGTCGACGTCGTCGTGCCCGCCCGGAGCCGCCCCACCGGGGCGGTACGGCGGGCGAGGGCGCGTCCCGCCCGCGTCGCCGCGGGACGGACGCGCGCACCCGGCCGGACGTCAGGCGTTGTCCTGCTTGGACTCCTCCGCCTTGGCCTCCTCGGCCGGCTTCTCGGCGGCCTTCTCCTCGGCCTTGGCCTCGGCGGGCTGCTCGGCCTTCTCCTCGCTCGCGGCCTCGGCGGTCGCGGCGGTCTCCTCGGCCTTCGGCTCCTCCGCCTTGGCCTCGGCGGCCGGCTCGGTACGGGTGACCGTGACCTTGTTGAGCGGCTCGGTGACCAGCTCGATCACGGCCATGGGCGCGTTGTCGCCCCGGCGCGGGCCGATCTTGGTGATCCGGGTGTAGCCGCCCGGGCGCTCGGCGTACGTCGGCGCGATCTCGGTGAAGAGGTGGTGGACGACGCTCTTGTCCCGGATGAACCGCAGCACCTGGCGCCGGTTGTGGAGGTCACCCTTCTTCGCCTTGGTGATCAGCCGCTCGGCGAACGGACGCAGCCGCTTGGCCTTCGCCTCGGTGGTGCGGATGCGGCCGTGCTGGAAGAGCTGCGTGGCGAGGTTCGCCAGGATCAGCCGCTCGTGGGCGGGGCTGCCGCCGAGACGCCTACCCTTGGTGGGCTTGGGCATTTCCTTCTCTCCTTCTCATCACCCGCCCCGGCCGTATCAGGTACCGGGGTCGGGCCGGGGGCCCGCGGCACGCGTGACCCCCGTCTTCTTCAGCGGATCCCGGACCGCGGCGGTCGCCGCGGCCCGGGGGGCCGGATCGGCCCTTGGTTGCCGTCGCTCAGACCCGCGCAGTACCGCCGGTGGTCACCGGTGGTCAGTACTGCTCCGTCTCGACGTACCGGTTGTCGTCCTCCTCGTGACGGCTGCTGCTCGACGAGGAGGTACGGAAGTCACCCCCGGCTACCGTGGCCGGGTCGAACCCGGGAGGGGAGTCCTTGAGCGAGAGGCCCATCTCGGCGAGCTTCTGCTTGACCTCCTCGATCGACTTCGCGCCGAAGTTGCGGATGTCGAGCAGGTCCTGCTCGCTGCGGCCGACGAGCTCGCCGACGGTGTGGATGCCCTCGCGCTTGAGGCAGTTGTACGACCGGACGGTGAGGTTGAGCTCCTCGATCGGCAGCGCCAGGTCGGCGGCCATCGCCGCGTCCTGCGGGGACGGGCCGATGTCGATGCCCTCGGCCTCGACGTTGAGCTCACGGGCCAGGCCGAACAGCTCGACGAGGGTCTTGCCGGCCGAGGCCACGGCGTCGCGCGGCTTCATGCACGGCTTGGTCTCGACGTCGAGGATGAGGCGGTCGAAGTCGGTGCGCTGCTCGACTCGGGTCGCCTCGACCTTGTAGGTGACCTTGAGCACCGGCGAGTAGATCGAGTCGATCGGAATGCGCCCGATCTCCTGGCCCTGCTGCTTGTTCTGTGCGGCGGAGACGTAGCCGCGACCGCGCTCGACCGTCAGCTCCATCTCCAGCTTCGCCTTGCCGTTCAGGGTGGCGATGTGCAGCTCGGGATTGTGCACCTCGACCCCGGCGGGCGGCGCGATGTCGGCGGCGGTCACCTCACCCGGGCCCTGCTTGCGCAGGTACATGACCACGGGCTCGTCGTGCTCGGAGGAGACCACCAGCTCCTTGAGGTTGAGGATGATGTCGGTGACATCCTCCTTCACCCCCGGCACCGTCGAGAACTCGTGCAGCACGCCCTCGATGCGGATGCTCGTGACCGCCGCCCCCGGGATCGAGGACAGCAGCGTGCGGCGCAGCGAGTTACCGATGGTGTAGCCGAAGCCGGGCTCCAGCGGCTCGAGGATGAACCGCGACCGGTACTCGTCGATGGGCTCTTCGAGTAGGGATGGGCGCTGAGCGATCAGCATTGGTTTCTCCCCTGTGTTCCGCGACGCCCGCTATATGACGCCGCTGGCGAAAACGCGTTCGCCGTACGGCCGGGCCCACTGATCGAGCCGGGCCGTACGGCGGGCATGAGCCGCTACTACTTGGAGTAGAGCTCGACGATCAGCTGCTCCTGGACCTGCGTGTCGATCTGCTGCCGCGTCGGGAGCTGGTGCACGAGGATGCGCATCTTCTCCGGGATGACGCCCAGCCAGGCCGGCACGGTCCGCTCGCCCGCCCGGGCGCGCGCCACCTCGTAGATCATGAGGTTCCGCTTGTTCTCCTTGACCTCGATGATGTCGTGCGGGCGGACGCGGAAGGACGGGATGTTGACCTTCTTGCCGTTGACCAGGATGTGGCCGTGGCGCACCTGCTGCCGGGCGGCGTCCCGCGACTCGGCGAACCCGGCGCGGTAGATCACGTTGTCGAGCCGGCTCTCCAGGATCTGGAGGAGGTTCTCACCGGTCTTACCGGACTTCCGGCTCGCCTCCTCGTAGTAGTTGTGGAACTGCCGCTCGAGCACGCCGTAGATCCGGCGGGCCTTCTGCTTCTCCCGGAGCTGGAGCTGGTACTCCGTCTCCTTCGGCCGGCCGCGGCCGTGCTCACCCGGCGGGTACGGGCGGATCTCGATCGGGCACTTGGCGGACTCGCACTTGGAGCCCTTGAGGAAGAGCTTGGTCTTCTCGCGGCGGCAGAGCTTGCAGTCCGCTCCGGTGTAACGGGCCATTGTTGTCTATCTCCTGCTGCTCAGACGCGGCGACGCTTCGGCGGACGGCAGCCGTTGTGCGGCACGGGGGTGACGTCCTGGATGGAGCCCACCTCCAGGCCGGTAGCCTGCAGGGACCGGATCGCGGTCTCGCGCCCGGAGCCGGGGCCCTTGACGAAGACGTCGACCTTGCGCATGCCGTGCTCCATGGCACGGCGGGCGGCGTTCTCGGCGGCCATCTGCGCCGCGAACGGGGTGGACTTGCGGGAGCCCTTGAACCCAACGTGGCCGGCGCTGGCCCAGGAGATCACATTCCCCTGCGGGTCGGTGATCGAGACGATCGTGTTGTTGAACGTGCTCTTGATGTGGGCGTGCCCGTGAGCGACGTTCTTCTTCTCCTTGCGGCGCACCTTCTTCTGGGCGCCGCTCTGGCGACTCTTGGGAGGCATCTGGCCTGACTCCTGAGGTGGTCGGTCCTGCTGCGGGGACTACTTCTTACCGGGCTTCTTCTTGCCGGCCACGGTCTTCTTCTTGCCCTTGCGGGTACGGGCGTTGGTCTGCGTGCGCTGACCACGCACCGGAAGACCCTTGCGGTGCCGGATGCCCTGGTAGCACTGGATCTCGATCTTGCGCCGGATGTCGGCCTCGCGGCGCAGGTCACCCTCGACCTTGAAGTTCGCCTCGATGTAGTCACGCAGCGGCACCAGCTCCGCGTCGGTGAGCTGGTGGACCCGCAGGTCGCCACTGATCCCGGTGGCCTGCAGAATCTCCTTCGCGCGGCTGCGGCCGATTCCGTAGATGTAGGTGAGAGCGATCTCCAACCGCTTGTCGCGGGGGAGGTCGACGCCAACCAGGCGAGCCATGGTCGGGCATTCTCCTTCGTTCTGGCGGAGGTCCTACGCGGCACGACCCCTCCCCATGCCCGGGGTGAGGGCCCCGGCCTCCGACCGGGGGTCTCCCGCGTGGTACGGCTTGCGCCCGCCCCCGGCGGCCGTCACCGGCCGTCCGCGGGCCACGCCATGCCGCCTGCGCGGGTGTGACGCGCGATTACGTGGTGCGTAACTATCCAAAGGCGCCCACTCGGGGCGCCGTGGACCGACCCGCCTGGGGCCGGACGATGCGCGACTAACCCTGGCGCTGCTTGTGGCGCAGGTTCTCGCAGATCACCATCACGCGACCGTGCCGACGAATGATCCGGCACTTGTCGCAGATCCTCTTGACGCTCGGTTTGACCTTCATGTCCCTAAATCCGGGGCCTCACTTGTATCGGTAGACGATCCGCCCGCGACTCAGGTCGTAAGGGCTCAGTTCGACGACAACCCGGTCGTCAGGCAGGATCCGGATGTAGTGCATCCGCATCCTGCCACTGATGTGGGCCAGGACCTTGTGCCCGTTGTCGAGCTGCACCCGGAACATGGCGTTCGGGAGCGTCTCGACCACAGTGCCCTCGATCTCGATGGCGCCGTCCTTCTTGGGCATGTCCCTCGCGTTTCACTGATCGGTCGTCTGAGTGGTATCGCCTCACTACGCAGCCGCGACCACCGACGCGTTCGTGAGAGGGACGGCCTGCTCGGACC
>Ga0310834_101632_pt1 | contig 12803 bp, 8 predicted proteins | sample SM_ome_2_FD_201314 | JGI IMG/M metagenome (GOLD analysis project Ga0310834, IMG submission 201314) | Sorghum-adapted microbial communities enriched on stacked mutant (SM) sorghum from Joint BioEnergy Institute, Emeryville, California... ... | reverse complement strand
ATCTGGCGGCGGACGAGGCTCCCGCCCCGCTGCGACCCGAATCGCATCACGAGGAATTGGTCCGCCAGGTGATCGGATATCTCTCCGCCCAATACGCGGAGCCGGTCACGATCGAAGGCATGGCGGAAGCGCTCGGGTATAACCGGGCGTATCTGTCGCGGCTGTTCAAAGCCCATACCGGCCTGTCTCCGTCCGCCTTCCTCCTCCGGATCCGGGCGGACCATGGAAGGCGGCTGCTGCGGGAGCGTCCCGAGCTGACGGTCGAGCAGGTGGCATCCTCCGCCGGCTTCCAGGACGCGCTGTATTTCTCCAAACAATTCAGACGGTTGTACGGGCAATCTCCGACGGAATACCGAGGATCGGTCGCCCGCGCCGCCCCGCACGGCGCCTCCTAGACGAGAGCGGCCCAGCTTCCCGCTTCCATCCCCGCGTCGTTCCGGAACGTCAAGGGGAACCGTTCCCGCAGCGCCTTCATCGTCTCGTCCGATACGCCGCCGTATCGCTCCAGCAGGCTCATGACGATATAGGGCCAGGCGGCTTCCGTGCCGTCCGACACGTGGATGGCGATCCCCAGCCGCTGCCGCCGCAGGCCGAGCGCGAATACGCCCTGCGCGCCGCTCTTGGCGACGACGTTCGGGTCGGCCAGAAGCAGGCTCGCCAGCCGGCCGGGCCCTTCCACCAGATCCGGATGCCGGTTCATCGCCCGCGCGACTTTCGCCGCCGCTTCGGCCGCCCGATCTTCCGGCGCCGCGTCCGGACAGGCGAGCCGGGCGTAGCCGAGCGCGATCGCCCTAAGCGGCGCCGCAAGCGTCGGCACGCCGCAGCCGTCCCGGCCGACGACGCCGTCCGTGTCGCCGGTTCCGATCCATGCCCGCACCTGCCGCAAAATTTCCCGCTGCGCGGGATGCTCCGGCTCGAGGTAGCCGTCCAGCGGCCAGCCTTCCCGCCGGCTCCAGGCCAGCATGCCGATATGCTTGCCCGCGCACGTGTAATACAGCTTCCGCGGCGGAAGCCCGGCGCGGGCCCATTCGTCGCGGGGGCGCGAAGCGGTCGGCTTCGCCGCATGGAACGCGAGCGCTTCCTCCGGCACGCCGGATGAAGCCAGCATCTCCTCCAGCGCGGCGATCTGTTCGGGGTATCCCCGCTGGGAAGCCGCCATCATCGCCAGTTGCCGCTCGCCCCAGCCGCAAGCGGAATCGACGCCGGCCAGCAGCGAGGCGATCGCCTGCAGCGGCTTTGCCGTCGATCTCAGGTACGTCAACGCCTCGGCGTCGCCGGCCGCTTCCACGACGCGGCCGTCATCCGCCGACACGACGCACAGTCGTCCGCGGTGCACGTTTTCCGGCAGCCCCGCACGAGCCGCGATCACGAGCGGCGCGTCATCCGGGCCGGATTGCGTATGCTTCATCGCCGCACTCTCCGTTTCCAATGTGAAGTTCATTTCCTTCCCGCCGCTTCCACTGCTTCAGGCTCCGCTCGTCCTGCGCCTTCGAGGTTGACCGTGTCGGACACGACGTACAGCGGTCGGCCCTTCGATTCTTCGTAGATGCGGCCGACGTATTCGCCCAGCACGCCGAGCAGTGACAGCGTGATGCCGTGGAACAGCAGGCTGATCACGATGAGCGAACTCCAGCCCGGCTGCGTCTTGTCCGTGAACAGGCGCAAATACAGCACGACGAGTAGATACACGAACCCTGCCGCCGATAGAAAGAACCCGAGAATGCTCGCCAATTTGAGCGGCTTCGTCGAGAAGGAGGTGATGGCGTCCGCGGACAGGCGCAGCATTTTGCGCAGCGGGTATTTCGTCTCCCCCGCAAAGCGCTCTTCCCGCACATAATCGACGGAAGCCTGACGGAAGCCGGCCCAGCTGACCATCCCGCGGATATACCGGCTGCGCTCCCGCATCCGGGAGAGCGTGTCGCATACTTTCCGGTCCATCAGCCGGAAGTCGCCCGTGTCCAGAGGAATGTTGACGGACGTCATGACGGACAGGAAGCGGTAGAACAAGCTGGCCGACCACTTCTTGAACCACGTCTCTCCCTTGCGGGCGATTCTCCGGCCGTAGACGACGTCATAACCTTCGCGCCAGCGGCTCACCATCTCCGGTATGATCTCCGGCGGATCCTGCAAGTCGGCGTCGATCAGCACCACGGTCCGCCCCGACGTATAGTCGATGCCCGCGGTCACCGCCAATTGATGGCCGAAATTCCTCGAGAAATCCACCAGCTTCACGCGCCGGTCCGCTTCGCACAGCCCGCGGACGATCGAAGCGGTCCGGTCGCGGCTCCCGTCGTTGACGAACACGATCTCGTAGGTCTCCCCCATCGCCTCCAGCACGGACGTAAGCCTGCGGTACGTCTCCTCGATCACCTCTTCTTCGTTGTACATCGGCACGACCACGGACAGGAAACAAGCGTTCTGCATATTGATCCCCTTTTCCGAATCCCTTCTCGCGTCAGAACCCCCAGCTGGGCAGCCACCGGAGGGCGATATTCATCCATTCCCGGCTGATCGTGACGCCGGCCAGCACCGGGTAGAACCAGACGAACAGCCCGGCGGCCAGCGTGACGGCATACGCCGTCATCCTCCGTCCGTTCCGGTATCTTCCTTCCCACCAGCGCATCATCCAGACCAGCGACAAAATCAGCAGCGGCACCATCGGGAAGTAATGGTACAGGAACGTGATGCTGCGCGGCGCCACGATCCACGGAACGTAGAAAGACAAATACATGACGGCGATCGTCAGCACGATCCGGTCCCTCCGGCGCCAGCCGATCCACCAGGAGGCGAGCATGGCCGCAAGACCGCCCCACCAGATCAGCGGGTTGCCGATCGCCGCGATGCTCTGGCCCATCCCCTGCGCCAGATCCGGGCCGCCGTAATACCAGACCGGCCGCAGCATGAGCGGCCACGTATACCATTTGGAAGAATAGGGGTGAACTTCCTTCACGCCCTTATGATAGTCATACATGTTTTTTTGATACTGCCACAGGTCCTTGAGGCCGTCATCCGCCTTCGTGGCTTTCTCGAACGGGATATACGAAGCCGCGTAGATGCCGGCGGGAATCGCCGCGAAGAATGCGGCGGCGGCGAGCAGCGTCAGCGCCGCGCGCCGCGCCGTCCTGCGCTGGCCTTCGCGCCGCGCGGCGCGATAATGCCGGATCAGCGACAGCGCGAACAGAATGGCCAGACCCGCGCCGCCGTACATGTAATTCCACTTGACCGCCGCCGCGCACCCGAAGAAGATCCCGCTGAACAGCAGCCAGCCCAGTCCCTTCCGGAACCCCCGCCTCCAGGCCGACTCCCCGTACCGGTGCATGCCGTAGTACATGAGAATCGTGAACGTGACGCCGAAGACGTCGACGTTGGCGAACCGCGACTGCACGAAGTGGAACGACTCCACCACGAGCAGCAGCGCCGCCAGGAACGCGTACCGCGTCCGGCCGAACATGCCTTTCGCGGCGGCGTAGAAGACCGGTACCATCAGCGTGCCGCACACGGCGGCGGCAAAGCGCCACCCGTACGGCGTCATGCCGAACAGTCGGATGCCGAGTTCCAGCAAAATTTTGCCCAGCGGCGGATGCGTGTTCTCGTACGGTTCCATCCCCTCGATGAATTCGTACGCCGTGCGCCCGTGGTAAATTTCGTCAAAGTACATGCTGTTCCGGTAATCCGGACGGTAAGGCGCGTATTCCTGCTCGTCGAACACAAGGCTTGCGTCCCCTTCCGTCGCGGCGCCGGCTTTCCCGATGCCCGTCACACTGTCGATTGGAATCGGGACCGAGACGCCGTTCGTGAAGAACGCGGCTTCATACAGCGTGTACCCCGCGCTGGTCGTCGTAAACCTCATATAGCGGGCGGTAACCGATTTATTCTCGGACTTCCAGGTGAACACCCGGTTATGCTTGTGTTCGACGTCCGCATACCGTTCCCAATGTTGCCCGTCGTCCGACCATTCGATCTTCGTCTTGCCCTTCGCGCCCGGTCCTTCGTACAAGTTCAGGCGGTCTACCGCGCGCTCCTTGCCGAAATCGACGATGAATCCTTCGCCGGATACGCTCGGCCGCCAATACGTCTGCGCGCCCGTGCGGTTGCCGAGATCCCAGAAGGACAGAACGGCCATGACCGCGGTCAGCAGGAGAATCAGCGCCGTATCCCGCGCGTTCCATCTCCGCCTGTCGTTTCCCCCTCCCTCCGCTCCTCCGAATGATACCGGAGACATCCTGACACTGCTGGCTCCATCCATCTCCGTCAACCGCTTCCTCTCTGCAGCCCAGATACAATCTTAACCTATTGTAGTCGAAATGCGCCCCCGTGGAAAAGGGCATGTCCGGCCAATCCGGCGCTTCCGCGGCGCGCCGGTTCGCAGAATCGCGCATTCTTTCGTCAAATCGGCCCGCCTCCGGCATATACATGAGGGAGCGGAGCGCGGCGCCGGAAGTCCGCTCCCGGTTCGGGCGCGGGCGCAAGCCCGGTCTCCGGATGTCACGATCGGCCGCCATTATCTACAGGGAGGTGCAGCGCCCATGATCGCGAACAACCCTTGTCCCCGGATCGCCTACGTAAGCACGTACGTGCCGAAAAAATGCGGTTTGGCCACGTATACGCATCATCTTCGGGAAGCGGTGCACAGAGCCGCGGAAGACGGGCGTCAGGACCTCGTCGTGGCCGTCTGCAATGAAGAGGAACGCCCGGATTACCGGGAACCCTGGATGCTTCCGCTTCTGAAGAGCGATCCGGAAGCGTATCGCCTCGCAGCGGAGATGCTCAACCAGAGTCCCGTAGAGATCGTCTCCCTGCAGCATGAGTTCGGCATTTTCGGAGGCGTTGCGGGAGAGTACGTATGCGAATTTCTCGAACGGCTGGAGAAACCGGTGGCCGCCACCTTCCATACGGTATTCGAGACGCCGCCCGAGCCATACGCATCCATTCAGCGCCGGATCGCCCACCGATGCGACCATCTGATCGTGATGAATCGCAGAGCGGTTGGTTTCCTGCATGAGAACTTTGACATTCCGACGGGCAAAATTTCGTTCATCCCCCACGGAGCTCCGTTTCCCAATCGTTCGGACCGGATCGGGACCCGGCGGGCGCACGGATGGGAGAACCGCAGCGTGCTGTTCACGTTCGGCTTGCTGGGCAGGAGCAAAGGCATCGAATTCGCCCTTCGGGCGCTGGCGAAAGCCGTGCGGGCGGTTCCGGAGCTGTTGTACGTGATTGCGGGCGAGACACATCCGGAAGTGCGCCGGCATGAGGGCGAAGCCTACCGGGAAGAGCTTGCGGCCCTGATTCGCGAGCTCGGACTGGAGCATCACGTGCAGATGATCAACCGTTACATACCGGAGGAGGAACTGGCTGCGCTGATGACCGCCGCCGACCTGTACGTCACCCCCTATCCGGGCATGCAGCAGATCACGAGCGGCACGCTGGCCTACGCGGCGGGTCTCGGCCGGCCGATTCTGTCGACCCCTTACTGCTACGCGATAGACCTCGTCCAGGGGCACGAAGACATGCTGCTGCCGTTCGGGGACGTTGAGGCGTGGAGCGCGAAAATCATCGAGTTGTTCTCCTACACCGGACTGCTGGGCAAATGGGAGAGGACGATGGCGGAGATCGGGCGCAGCATGCATTGGCCGCAGGCGGGGGCGCAGCACTTGCGGCTGTTCGGCGAAATCTTGCGGGGGCAGGGGACGACCGTTGCCGGAGTCGGCTGAGCTTCGCCGCATTCGCCAAAGCGATCCCCCCTCGTTCATTCACCTGCGCCGGCTGACGGACGATACGGGACTCCTGGAGCACGCGCTCGGGCGCATCCCGCGCCGGAGGGAAGGCTATACGACGGACGACAACGCCCGCGCGCTGTGGCTGGCAACCGAATGGCTGTCGCTCGGAGAGGATGCGCTGGACGGCGGCGAGCGCGCTTTGTTAAGAGAACTCGCGGAGACTTATTTGGCATTCCTGCTGTGGACGCAATACGACGGAGGCTGGTGGCATAACAATATTGCCTATAACCGGACCCGCGAGGCCGAGACGCTGTCCGCCAACCAGGATTGTCAAGGCCGTTCGGTCTGGGCGGCCGCCGACGCCTGGGTCCGCCTGGACAGTCCGTTGCGGGACACGGCCAGAATCCTGTTCACGCGCGCCTTGCCGATGATCGGAGAGATCGACTCGCTCCGGGGCCGGGCGTTCGCGATGGCGGCATGCGCCCATGTGCTCGAGGCGGGCGGCCGGGGAGCGGTCGACCTGCCCGCGTCATGGAAGCGGCAGCTGACCGGCATCATGCAAGGAACGGAACGCATGATGAACGAGCGCTGCCGCCGTATGTTCGGCGACGGGTGGCTGTGGTTCGAGCCGGCGATGACGTATGGCAACGGCACGCTGCCCTGGGCCATGCTCCGGACTTACCGCGTCACCGGGAATCCGGAGACGCTGCATAACGGGCTGGAAAGCCTGGAATTTCTGCTCGGGCGGATGACGGCGGAGGAAGGATGGCTGCGGCCGATCGGCAACGACGGCTGGGGAACGCCGGACGCCGTCAGCCGCTGGGACCAGCAGCCGCTGGAGATGTTCAAGCTCGCGCTGGCGCTGGAAGAGGCGGCCCGGGCCGTGGAGGCGGCCGGGGAGGCATGCGCGCAAGGGCTGGAGCGGGAACGGCTGGTCGGCAGCGTCCCGGCCCGCATGCCGGAGCGGGCTTCCGGCGGCTCGCTGCCGACCAGCCGGGCGCAGCCGGGCGCGGCGCGGAGTGCGGAATCGTACCGCGCCCGGCGGGACCTGTGCCTGGAATGGTTCCTAGGATATAACGACAAGGGCGCGCCGATGTGCGACCCCGCCGACGGAAGCTGCTGCGACGGGCTGATGGAGTCCGGTCCCAACATCAATTGCGGCGCGGAATCGACCTTGTCCTATCTCATGACGGAGGCGCTGTGCCGCCATGGCGGAACGGACGGTCCGGCATGAAAGCCGCAAAGATTGAATGGATGGGAGACATCCCGTCGGATGCGGGCGCTTCATCCCCTCGCGGTCACCCGCGTCCGCGCAGCGCCTCCAGCGCCAGGGCGAAATCGTCGGGCAGCGGGGCGCGCACCTGCTGCTTCTCGCCGGTCCAGGGATGGCGCCAAATCAACTTCTCCCCGTGCAGCGCCTGGCGGGACATCACTTTGCGGGAGCCGCCGTACATGCCGTCGCCGGCCAGCGGATGCCCGATCGCCGACAGGTGGACGCGAATCTGATGGGTGCGTCCCGTCTCCAGCCGAAGCCGGACAAGCGTGTGGTCTCCGAACCGTTCGACCACCTCGAAGTGCGTCACCGCGGGGTCGCCGGTCTCGCTGATCCGCCGGCGCGTGGAATGGTGGCGGTCTTGCCCGATCGGCTTTTCGATCGTCCCCCTGTCCGCCGCGATCTCGCCTTCCGCCAGCGCGAGGTAGACGCGCTCGATCCGCTTCTCGCGCATATCTTTGTCGTACTGATAGTGGGCGAACTCGTTCTTGGCATACAGCACCGGACCCGTCGTATCTTTGTCGATCCGGTGGATATGGCGGACCCGGACATCCTGGCCGGTCATTTCGTAATAAGCCGCCACGGCATGGGCCAGCGTTCTCCGCTGCCCCTGTTCGCTCGGATGCACCTCGATGCCAGCCGGCTTGCCGACGACCAGCGTGAACTCATCCTCGTGCAGGACGTTCAGTTCCATCCAGTCCGCCGGAAAATCGATGCGCTCTCTCGGGAACAGATGCAGCCGAAGCGTCGCTCCCTGCAGCAGCACCCCTCTGCTCTGCATGAGCTTCGACAGCAGCTTGGCGGGAATCGGCACGTGCCGCAGCACAGCCTGCAGAGGCGCGCCCGCCAGCCCGTCCGGCAGCCGGATCTCCATCCATTCGCCCTTGATCCGGCCCGGTTTGAGCCGGGCGGCCGGTTCGTACGGCGCGGCGGCCGCCCCCCGGCCCGGAAGGTCCCCCGCGCTGCCGGCCGCCCGCCGGTTGCCGCCGGACCGGGGAGGTTCCGTGCGTGAGAAGGACTCCGCCCGGCTCCGCTGTGTCCGGCGGCCGTCCGCATGCGCCGGATTCGGCTTGCGCTTGTCCGCACGAGAAGTGCCGGGCCGCCTGTTATCCGCTCCCGTCCGCCTGTCGGCCGCTCGCCCCGCTCCGCCGGCCGTCCGTCCGATGCCGCCGGCCGCGCCGGTATTCCCCGGCTTGCGGGGTCCTTTCCTGCCCGTCCCTTTCACTCCGCCGACCTCCCGTTCACCTCGCGCCCCGAGGTCTATCGGGGCTGTCGCCGACCACTATACGGGATTCTCCCCCACCAAGTCAAATCTCCGCCTGCCGGCAGCCGTTCAGCGTCGCGCCGGCCCCGGCGCCCGCCCGGTTCGCCCGCCAAGCCGCTAGGAATCGAACCTCATCATCATTTCTTCCAACAGACGGATTCTCGCCAGCGACGCGCGCAACAGGCCGATGCCGATCTCCGGATAGAGGCGCACGAGCCGCGTCACTTCGTCGCGCTCAAGCACAAGCACCCGGACTTCGCCGAAGAACGCTTGCGCCGACACTGCGGAGGGCGAACCGTCGAGCGCCGAATTGGCGCCGCACACTTCCCCCGGCCCCAATACGCCGAGCGTGCCTTCCCATCCGGCCGCCGACACGCTGGTCAATTCCAGGTTGCCCTCCACCACGACGTAGAACGCGGAATGCCGCTCGCCGCGCCTCACCAGGAATTCGCCGTCCGGGAACGTCTTCTCCACGGCCGCTTCCGCGATCAAGCCCAGCTCTTCCAGGGACAGGTCGGCGAAGAAAGGAACTTTCTTGAGAAACACGACTTTGTTCAACCGGCCCAGCAATCCCTGTTCTTCGATCATTGCGCCCAACTCCTCTCCCCGTCTCCATTCCGCCGCCATTTCGCGCCACCAGTCGTCCGCGGATTCCGCTGCCGCCGCCATCGCTTCCCGCGCGGTTTCCGGCTCCCACTCGCGCCATCCTTCATCTTCCGCCTGCAGGGCGGCGGCCAGACGCTGGGACAGGCGCCGTTCTCCGACGCCTTCCGCCAGCACCTCCAGGCCTCCGCTTCGGGTCTCCTCGTCCTCGCTCGCCAGCGTCTTGCGGATCGCCTCGATGACCGGCTCGTCGGCCAGACGTTCCATCACCGCCCAGACGCCTTCCTGCACCGTCACCGACACGTCCCTGGCGTGCATCTCCGCCAGCTCCGCCAGATCGGAGCGGCCGAGTGCGCGGAATGCGCCGGGGAGCGCCGACCGGGCTTCCTGCTCCGCCAATTTGTGCATCGCCTGATCGGCAAGCCAACCTCTGGCTTCCTCATCTGCCAGAAGCCGGGAGAGCGCCCGGACCGACGCCCGCCACGCCTTCGGAGGCAAGTCCGGCAGCCGTTCCCGGAGCGGCGCGGCCGCCTCCGGCCCCATCGCCTCCAGCGCTTCCGCCGTCACCTTCTGCAGTTCCAGATCCGCGGCGGACAGACGGCGCAGCAAGTCCGGGAGCGCCTCCACGCATCCCAACGCGCCCAGACAAGCCGTCGCCGCCACGCGCACGGACGGATGCGGATCGTCCAGCAGACGTTTGACGTCCTCCGCGAAGCGGACCAACCGCAGTTCGCCGACGACCCGGCAGATGTGCACCGCCGGTTCGCCTCCCGATGCGAGAATTTGGCCGATTACCTCGAAGCAGGCTTCGTAGCTCTGCGCGCTCTCCAACGAATACATCGCCTTGACGGCTTCAGCCGCCACGGCGGGATGCGGATCGAGCAGCTTCGAACGCAGGAAGAAGAACGCCTGCGCTTGCAGATGCTTCATCTGGGCCAGCTTGCGCACGGCTTCCACCCGCACCGAAGGCTCCGGGTCCTCCACCAGCCGAGCCACCCGGACCATCGCCTGCAGGTCGGCGTTCGTCAAGTTCATCGCCTGAAGCGCCGCGGTGCGGACTCTTGCGTCTTCCGCTCCTGCCAATTCGAGCAGCTCGGGCAAATATCTCGCGTCCTTCGTCCGGCCGATGATGTCCAGCGCGACGATCTTCGCTTCTTCCCCGGGCTGGCGAAGCATGGCCTGAATCGCGCCCATCGTCCGCGCGTTCCGGAAAAATTCCCGGAACGATTCGGCAAGCTCCCGCTCCGCGAATCCGATCGTCTGCACGCTGCTCACGAGTTCCTTCATGTACAGCCGCCGAACGCCCCAGGACAGCAGCAGCAGCGCGGCGGCAATGCCCGTCCCCGCCGCCGCGAGCGTCGGCAGTCCCAAGCCGAACACGCTGTGAAGCGCCTGGAGGCCGGAGCCGATCAAGATGCCCGCGAAGCTGGAGATCCCCTGGGCCACATAGCGGAAGCCGTCCCTTTGCTGCAGCGGCAGCGTCTTGTAGAACAATTGATAGGAAGGTTCCGCCGAATAATAGAGGAGCAGATACGTCAGCATATAGCCGCCGGACACCGCCGCAAGTGCGGCCGGCGATCCGACGAGGAGCGTCGCGGCCGCGAAGGACAGCACGTAGACGCCGGATATGGCGGTCAGCATGCCGCTCGCTCCCAGCCAGGCCATCAGCTTCCCGGAGACGGTCTGCAGCAGGAACGCCAGCGTGAACAGGATGGTGGTCACGACGCCGAACATCCGGCCGAACGCCGATTCGTCGGGATACGCCGCATGGGCGGAATTCAGGAACACGTATTCCATCAGGAAATAGAGCGCCGGCATAACCGTCATAAGTCCCAAGATGCCGAGCAGAAAAGGCGACTTCAGCGTTCTGCGGAAATACTCGAGGGAAGACAGGCCGTCTCCGTCCCCGCTCCCGGACTCTGCACCGGCGGTCCCCTTCAGAGTCAGCGGAACAAGGTAGCGGGATATGGCGGTGCGGTAGTTGAATGAAGCCGCGACCAGAAGCAGCGGCCCGAGCGCATAGACGATGTCCGGGCCGAACCAGGGGTTGACGAGCTGCGTGATCAGCCCCGCCGCGATTCCGCCGAGCGTGGCCGCCGCAACGAACAGCGGCATCAGGCGCTTGGCCTGCTGGGTCGGGCACAAGTCCACCGCCAGGCTCCAGAGCAGAATCGTCTGCTGGCGGACGACGAAGTTCGATGAGAGGAACAGGATCGGATAATAGAAGCGCCAATCCTCTCCGCTTGCGCGCAGTCCAAGAAGCACCGCGGCGTTCGCCGCTACGATGCCGAACATCACCGCGTACATCGCGCGCATGAGGCCCGGCTTGGACAGCCGGCCGGCCAGCCAGCTCATGAACCAGGCTTCCGCCGGCAGGATGACCGCTTCAGCCGCGTAGACATAGGGCAAATACGCGCTGCCGAAGCGTTGGTTGAACAACGTCATGAACCCGTTATAGTTGAGCGACTCGGCAATCCCGCAGATGAGAAAAACCGGCGCCATCAGCCAAAGTTTGCGCCGGTCTTCCGATTTGACGCCGATGCGGCGGAGCATTCGCGCAATTCCTTCCATAAGTCCTCTCATTTCCCCGTGTGTCTAGGTGATTGGGCGGTAGTAGATAATCCGGTCCTCTCCGTCGAAATAATAGTCCGGAATCCGTCCGACTTCCCGAAAACCGTTGCGGACGAACAGCCTGCGGATCGCGTGATACTCCGGCAGCGAGCAGGTGTAGGTGATCAGATAGCGGGCCGACAGGCGCTGCAAGTATCGGATCATTTCTTCGATCAGCGCGCTCGCGATTCCGGATTTGCGGTAATTTCGATGCACGACGATGTAATCCCAGCTGTAGCCGCCGGTCAGCTGCTCGTTCTGCGCCACGCTGTTGACGCCGATCACGCGGCCGCCGTCGTCGGCCACATACCAGAATACCGTCTCCCCCCGAAGCGCCTTGTAGGGCAGAGAGCGGAAATGCTCGATCTCTCCCGGCGTGTGGCGGGTATCGTCGAACGAATCGGGGGAAAAGAAAAAGTCGACGATCTTCCGGGCTTCTTCCTCGGTGCTGAGCATACGGACGAGATAAGATCCCGCGATCATGGCGTTACTCCCTTTCCGCTGCGGATGGATCGTCTGGCGCCGTTCATACGGCGAGCGTGCCGTTCCAACCGGACGAAGTGCCCTTCTGGTAATACTCGTCGCAGAGATAGAAATACAGCTTGGCGGCCTTGTCCAGCCGGTTCAGCTTCAGCACCTCGACGAACGTCTCCCTCGCGTCGTAGAATCGCCCTTCCTGACAAAGCATCAGGCCGCGTTCGAACAACGTTTTGGTGCGTTCCTTCGCCAGCCGCATCGGTTCGGGATCGCCTTCGTAGACGTCGATCAGCTCGACGGCTTCTTCCTGTCCCTCGGGGGTGATCCGGCCCAGGTTCCGGTGGCGGAACCGCTCCGGGTCCCTCAGCTTCGAGAAATAATCATTCGTCACCAGAATCGAAGCGCCCAGCGGTTCCGACAGCCGCTCCAGCACGGATGCGAGATGGACGTCCTCGGAGATGACCCGCCCTTCCCAGCGCTGTTCCTCCCCGATGATTCCCATCATCAAGGGTCCTTGATGGATGGCGATTCCCACGTCGACCGGCACGTAGCCCGCCCGCTTGCGTCCTTCGTTGTAAACGGCCAACATGCGGCGCACTTCGACCGCCGTGCGAAGCGCCTGCTCCGGATAACCCGGGTACAGGGCCATGAATCCCGCGCCGAGATATTGGCTGATCAGCCCTTCCTCCTGGCGGACCAGCGGTCCGAACCTCTTGAGGAAGGAATTCATGAAATTGAAATTCTCTTCCGGCGTCAGCTGCTGCGAGAGCCGGTAGAAATTCCGCAGGTTCACGACCATGACGGGCATGCTGCGCTGCACCTGGTCGCCGAGCTGGATGTCCAGGATGCCTTGCTT
>Ga0310834_101631_pt1 | contig 12817 bp, 9 predicted proteins | sample SM_ome_2_FD_201314 | JGI IMG/M metagenome (GOLD analysis project Ga0310834, IMG submission 201314) | Sorghum-adapted microbial communities enriched on stacked mutant (SM) sorghum from Joint BioEnergy Institute, Emeryville, California... ... | reverse complement strand
CAAGCCATGATCACCTCGCAGGGCGACATCGGCGACTTCTTTACGCGCCCGCTCTCGGGCTCGTTCATGCTCGCGGCGCTGCTGCTCTTCGTCTATCCGCTTGCCCAGACCTGGATGCGGAAGCGGCGGCAGGCGCAGCAGGAGGGGGCGCCGGCCGAATAGGGCCGGCGAGCAGGGCGGCGGTTCGGCCCGCCGCCGCCCGTTCGCTCAAGCGCCGAGCGCCCCGGACCGGGGTAAGGGAGGGGCTTGCGGCACGCTCTGGCATATTGTATACCAGACCCCAGAGCGGTTCGCCGCGTTGGCCCCGGATCCGTGTAAGGCCGGCTCAAACGGCGAAGGCGTGGAGGCGTGATGACCAAACTTGCCGTAGAACCCCTGGACGTGAACTACGTCCTGAAAGACAAGATCTACGAGCGCCTGAAGCAGGCGATCACGTCGATGAACATTTACGACAACCGCGAGGAGCCGCGGCTCGACGAGCGGCAGCTCTCGGCCATCCTCGGGGTCAGCCGGACTCCCATCCGGGAGGCGATTGCGCGGTTGGAGCAGGAAGGCTTCGTCCGTACTGCACCGCGCAAGGGTGTGTTCGTCGTCCGCAAGACGAAGGCCGAGATCCTCGAGATGATCACGGTCTGGGCGGCGCTCGAAAGCATGGCGGCGCGGCTCATCACCCTGCACGCCAGCGACGAGGAGATCGCAAGCCTACGGGCGATGTTCGCCACCTTCCAGGATGACCAGGTCGAGGCCAAGATCGACGAATATTCCGAGGCGAACGTCGCCTTTCACCAAGCCATCCTGAAGATGAGCCGCTGCAAGCTGCTGCACCAGCTTGCCCAGAACCTGTTCATTCACATGCGCGCGATCCGGATGAAGACGATCGCGGAGAACGATCGGGCAAAGCGCTCGATCAAGGATCACATGCACATCATCGAGGCGTTGGAGGCGCGGGACACCGAGCTCGCCGAACGGCTCGTGCGCCAGCATGCGCTGGACCTGGCGGAGCACGTCAGGACGCACATTCACGACCTGGACTGAGGCCTGTCCACAGGCCCCGTCCCCAACCCTGCCTGCCTGACGGAGGAAATCATGGCGGAAGCGGCAACGAGAATGGAAGCAACGGAACTTTCGACGGAGAAGATCTCAGGCGGCCATCTCGTCGCCAAGGCCCTGAAGAACGAGGGTATCGACGTCATCTTCACGCTTTGCGGCGGTCACATCATCGACATCTATGACGGCTGCATCGACGAAGGCATCAAGATCATCGATGTGCGCCACGAGCAGGTCGCGGCCCACGCCGCGGACGGCTACGCCCGGATGACCGGGAAGCCCGGCTGCGCCGTCGTCACGGCGGGCCCGGGAACGACCGACGCCATCACCGGCGTCGCCAACGCCTTCCGGGCGGAGAGCCCCTTCCTCCTGATCGGCGGCCAGGGCGCGCTGAGCCAGCACAAGATGGGCTCGCTCCAGGACCTGCCCCATGTCGACATGATGCAGCCAATCACCAAGTTCGCCGCGACCGTCCCGCACACGGAGCGGATCGCGGACATGGTGAGCATGGCCTTCCGCGAATGCTTCAACGGCGCCCCTGGCCCCTCCTTCCTCGAGATTCCGCGCGACGTCCTGGACGCTCAGGTCGACCTGAAGAAGGCGCGCATCCCGGCCGCCGGCCAGTACCGGGCCTCGACCCGCTCGCTCGGCGACCCGGATGACATCCAGCGCCTTGCCGACATCCTGGTGAAGTCGGAGCGGCCCTGCGTCCTGCTCGGCACGCAGGTCTGGACCTGCCGGGCCAGCGATGCGGCGCGCGAGTTCGTGCGCACGCTCAACATCCCCGCCTACATGAACGGGGCTGGGCGCGGCACCCTGCCGCCGGGCGATCCGCACCACTTCAACCGGACGCGGCGCTACGCCTTCGACAAGGCGGACGTGATCGTCATCGTCGGCACGCCGTTCGACTTCCGCATGGGATACGGCAAGCGCCTCAGCAGCAGCGCGACCGTGGTGCAGATCGACCTCGACTATCGGACGGTCGGCAAGAACCGCGACATCTCCCTCGGCATCGTGGGCGATGTCGGCCGAATCCTCAAGGCGGTGACCGACGCCGCCACCGGGCGGACCGACAACGGCGCCAAGAAGCGCGAGGCTTGGCTCGAGGAGCTGCGCGCCGGCGAGAAGGCGGGCGGCGAGAAGCTCGCGGCCATGTTCCATTCCAACTCCAAGCCGATCAACCCCTACCGGGTTGCCTGGGAGATCAACGAGTTCCTCACCGAGGACACGATCTATATCGGCGACGGCGGCGACGTGGTGACGATCACCGCTCAGGCGGTCCAGCCGCGCCAGCCCGGCCACTGGATGGATCCGGGGCCGCTCGGCACGCTGGGCGTCGGCGTGCCATTCGCCATGGCGGCCAAGTACGTCCATCCGGAGAAGGAAGTGCTCTGCTACTTCGGCGACGGCGCCTTCTCGCTCACCGGCTGGGACTTCGAGACCTGCGTGCGGTTCAACCTGCCGTTCCTTGGCGTCATCGGCAACAATTCGGCGATGAACCAGATCCGCTACGGGCAGATCGCGAAGTACGGCGCGAACCGGGGCGACGTCGGCAACAAGCTCGGCGACGTTCCCTACAGCAAGTTCGCGGAGATGCTGGGCGGCTATGGCGAGGAGGTTTACGAGCCCGATCAGATCCGTCCCGCCCTGGAGCGGGGCCGTGAGGCGGTGAAATCGGGCAAGCCGGCGCTGATCAACATCTGGGTGGACCCGAACGTATACGCGCCGGGCACGATGAACCAGACGATGTACAAGTAACTCGCCGCGACGGGGGACGGGGCGTCCGGCGCCCCTCCCCCGCCTCCGACCTTCGTCTCACTTGTGGAAGATGACCATGGGAAAAGCTCTTGACGGAATCCGTATCCTGGACATGACGCACGTCCAGTCCGGTCCCTCCGCCACTCAGATCTTGGCCTGGTTCGGCGCCGACGTCATCAAGGTCGAGCTACCGGGTCGCGGCGACATCACGCGCGAACAGCTGCGTGACCTGCCCGACGTGGACAGCCTTTATTTCACGATGCTGAACTGCAACAAGCGCAGCATCACCATCAATACCAAGACCGAGAAGGGCAAGGAGATCTTCAAGCGGCTGGTCAAGACCTGCGATGTTCTGGTCGAGAACTTCGCGCCCGGCGCGCTCGCCCGCCAAGGCTTCAGCTGGGAGGTCATCCACGAGCTCAATCCCCGGATGATCTACGCCTCGATCAAAGGCTTCGGCCCCGGCCCCTACGCCAATTGCAAAGCCTATGAGAACGTCGCGCAGTGCATGGGCGGTGCCGCGAGCACGACCGGCTTCGAGGATGGTCCGCCCCTCGTCACGGGCGCCCAGATCGGCGATTCCGGGACCGGCATGCACTGCGTCGCCGGCATCCTGGCGGCGCTCTTCCAGAGGGAGAAGACGGGCCGCGGTCAGCGGGTCGAGGTGGCGATGCAGGACGCGGTGCTCAACCTCTGCCGTGTCAAGCTGCGCGACCAGCAACGCCTCGCCCACGGCCCCTTGCGCGAATACCCGAACAAGGAGTTCGGAGCGGCCGTGCCCCGGTCGGGCAACGCTTCGGGTGGCGGTCAGCCGGGCAGCGCCCTACGCTGCAAGCCGGGCGGACCCAACGACTACGTCTACGTGATCATCCAGCCGCAGGGCTGGGCACCGCTGATGCGGCTGGTCGGTCGGGAAGAGCTGATCGAGCATCCCGATTACGCGACGCCGAAGGCGCGCCTCTCGCGCCTCGACGAGTGCTTCGCGATCATCGAGAGCTGGACGCAGAAGTACACGAAGTTCGAGGTCATGAAGATGCTCAACGAGGTGGACGTGCCCTGCGGCCCGATCCTCGACATGAAGGATCTGATCGAGGATCGATCGCTGGCGGAGCGCGGCGCCATCGTCGAGGTGAAGCACCCCACGCGGGGCACGTTCAAGACGGTGGCCAACCCGATTCGCCTCTCCGACAACCATGTCGAGGTAAAGAGTTCGCCGCTGCTCGGCGAGCACACGGAAATGATCATGAAGGAACTCGGCTTCGGCGATGACGACATCCAGACCGCCCGCGCCGAAGGAGCGATCTGAGTTCATCCGGACACTTCGACGGGGCAGCCCTGCGGGGCTGCCCATCTGACCACACCCGCCGGGGTTCCGCACGGAGGCACTCCTACGGCCCCGCGTCACCGAGATGCATCAACGGGAGGCGCCGATGGCCCACGATAAGGAAACTGTCCGCGCGGTGTTGGACGAGGTCAAGCATTCCGGCCGACGGTCGCTCAGCGCACCGGAAAGCAAACGCGTTTGCGACGCCTACGGCATTCCGGTGCCGCGGGAAGGGCTGGCCACCTCGGCTCAGGATGCCGTGCGCCTGGCCAGGGAGATCGGGTTCCCGGTCGTTCTGAAGATCGTCTCAAAGGACATCCTCCACAAGACCGAGGCCGGGGGCGTCCTCGTCGGCGTCAAGAGCGCCGAGGAGGTCGAGCACGGCTACGAGACCATCATCAAGAATGCGCGCGCCTATGAACCGCAGGCGGACATCGACGGAGTCCAGGTCCAGCAGATGCTGTCCGCGGGGCAGGAGGTCATCGTCGGCGCGGTCACCGATCCGAGCTTCGGAAAGCTCGTCGCCTTCGGCCTCGGCGGTGTGCTGGTCGAGGTGCTGAAGGACATCACCTTCCGCCTCGCCCCGGCGTCCCGCGAGGACGCCCTGTCGATGATCGACGGCATCGCCGCCGCGGAGATCCTTCGCGGCGTCCGCGGCGCCAAGCCGGTCGATCGAGACGCCATCGCCGCCATCATCGAGAATGTGTCCCGCCTCGTCGACGACTTCCCCGAAATCGCCGAGATGGACCTCAATCCGGTCTTCGCGACGCCCGACGGCGCGACGGCGGCCGACGTCCGCATCGTCGTCGACTTCGAGTCGAAGAAGCCGGTCTTCCGGCCCTCGCGCGATGAGATCCTGAAGGCGATGAACCGGATCATGAGGCCGGACTCCGTCGCCGTGATCGGCGCCTCCGCCGAAGACGGGAAGATCGGCAATTCGGTGATGAAGAATCTGATCAACGGCGGCTATCAGGGGGCGATCTACCCGATCAACCCCAAGGCCGACGAGATCCTCGGCCGGAAAGCCTACCGGAGCGTCAAGGACGTGCCCGGCGAGATCGACGTCGCGATCTTCGCCGTTCCGGCGAAGTTCGTGCCCGCGGCGCTGGCCGAGGTCGGCGAGAAGGGAATCCCGGGTGCGGTGATGATCCCCTCCGGCTTCGCGGAGACAGGCAACGTCGCACTGCAGCAGGAGATGATCGAGGTCGCGCGGAAATACAACATCCGCGTCATGGGACCGAACATCTACGGCTTCTACTACACGCCGAAGAACCTCTGCGCCACCTTCTGCACCCCGTATGACGTCCAGGGCAAGGTCGCCCTCTCGTCCCAGAGCGGCGGGGTCGGCATGTCGATCATCGGCTTCAGCCGATCGACCCGGATGGGCGTTTCGGCGATCGTCGGCCTCGGCAACAAGTCCGATATCGACGAGGACGACCTCCTCGCCTTCTTCGAGCAGGACGACAACACCCAAGCCGTCGCCATGCATCTCGAGGATCTGAAGGACGGCCGCGCCTTCGCCGAGGTCGCGCGGCGGGTCTCGAAGAAGAAGCCGATCATCGTGCTGAAGGCCGGCCGCACCGCCCTCGGCGCGCGCGCCGCGGCCTCGCACACGGGGGCCCTCGCCGGCAACGACAAGATCTATGACGACGTCCTGCGGCAGAGCGGCGTGATCCGGGCGCGAAGCCTCAACGACATGCTGCAGTTCGCCCGCGGCGTTCCCGTCCTGCCCGCCCCGAAGGGCGAGAACGTCGTGATCATCACCGGCGCCGGCGGTTCCGGCGTGCTTCTGTCCGATGCCTGCGTCGACAACGACCTGCGGCTGATGACCATGCCGGAGGACCTGGACGCGGCGTTCCGCAAGTTCATCCCGCCGTTCGGGGCCTCCGGGAACCCGGTGGACATCACCGGCGGCGAGCCGCCGACAACCTACAAGAACACGATCCGCCTGGGCCTGGAGGACGACCGGGTCCATGCCCTCATCCTCGGCTATTGGCACACGATCATCACGCCGCCCATGGTGTTTGCCGAGCTCGTCGGCGAGGTCGTCGAGGAATGCCGCGCCAAGGGCATCGACAAGCCGATCGTCGCCTCGCTGGTCGGCGACGTCGAGGTCGAACGGGCCTCGGACTATCTCTACGAGCGCGGCGTCGTCGCCTATCCCTACACGACCGAGCTGCCGGTGGCCGTGCTCGGGGCGAAGTATCGCTGGGCCCGCGCCGCCGGCCTCCTCTAGCCGCGGAAGGCCTTCCAAAGGAGTCTCGCCCCTCCCCCTGTTCCCCGGATGGCCGGACAGCTCCAGCCATCCGGGAGCACCGGGAGCGGTCCCCGTGTTCGTGCCCCACACGGGGTCGCTCCCACCCTGCTCATCGACCGCGGGCTCGTCGGATCTGCCTCGGATCGGCGATCACACGCCCCCCCGGCGCAGTGGGGGGTACGCTGCGGCATCGGGTCACATGGCACCGGCGGCCGCGGTACCTACACTGGCAAGATTGAGTGCGAAGACGGGCGGGCTTACGGGCCGGCAGCCCGACGGGGAGACGTTCTCGTTAACGATAAGGGGGCTGCCCTCTTGAAGATATGCATCTTTGGCGCCGGCGCGACCGGCGGGTACCTCGCGGTTCCGCTGGCACAGGCGGGAGCCGAGGTCAGCCTCGTGGCCCGCGGCGCCCACCTGGCAGCCATGAAGGCCAACGGCCTGAAGCTGCTGAAGGACGGCGAGGAGCAGGTCGTACACCCGATCTGCACCGACACGCCGTCCGATCTCGGCCCGCAGGACTACGTCTTCGTCACCCTCAAGGCGCATTCGGTGCCCGGTGCGGTCGAATCGATGCGGCCACTGCTCGGCAACGACACGGCCGTGGTCACGGCCTATAACGGTATCCCCTACTGGTACTTCTATCGCCATGGCGGCGCCTGGGAGGGCCAGCGGCTGGAAACGGTGGATCGCGGCGGCAAGCAGTGGGACGTTCTCGGTCCCGAGCGCGCGATCGGCTGCATCGTCTATCCGGCGACCGAGGTCGTGGAGCCGGGCGTTATCAAGCACGTCTACGGCGACAAGTTCCCGCTCGGCGAGCCAAGCGGCGAGGAAACCGAGCGAGTCAAGCGGCTGAGCGAGTTCCTCACGGCCGCCGGGCTCAAGGCGCCGGTGCTCGACCGGATCCGCGACGAGATCTGGCTGAAGCTTTGGGGCAATCTCTGCTTCAACCCGATCAGCGCCCTCACCCATGCGACCCTCGACGTCATCACCAGCGACCCGGAAACCCGGGCCGTCGCCAAGGCGATGATGCTCGAAGCGCAGGAGATCGCAGAAAAGATCGGAGTCCGCTTCCGCGTCGACGTCGAGCGCCGGATCGATGGCGCCGGCCGGGTCGGGGCACACAAGACCTCGATGCTGCAGGACCTCGAGCGCGGTCGTCCGATGGAGATCGATGCGCTCGTCAGCGTGGTGCAGGAGCTGGGGCGTCTGGTCGGCGTCGAAACCCCGACGATCGATACGGTCCTCGCCCTGGTCCGTCAGCGAGCCCGTATGGCCGGTCTCTATCACTAGGGGCCGGGCGCCGCAGAGATCGCCCCGGACGCCGGGGTCTTGGGCGGACCTCCCTCCAACGTGCCGCCCAGGTTCGCGCCCCCGTTCCCGCAGCCCGGGACGGGGGCGCGGCCGTCATCGGAACAACCAGTCGGAAAGGACGAAGAGCAGGCAGCCGACGAGCGCGCCGACGAGCGTGCCGTTCATGCGGATGTACTGCAGGTCACGGCCGACGGCGAGTTCCATGCGGTCCGACACGGTGCGCGCGTCCCAGCCGCGCACCACCTCGGCGATGAACCCGCCGATCTCCACCCGCCAGGGCACGACGGCCTTCATCACGAACCGCTCGACCGACCGGTTGACTCGGTTCTGCATCCTGCGATCTTCGCCAAGCGCGCGGCCGAGCGACTGCAGGCCGCCCGCGATCGCTTCCCTTGTCGTCGACTCCGGCGCGGTCAGGTCCGCGAGAACCAGCCGGCGGACCTCGTCCCAAACCGCGCTCAGATACTCCTGGATGACGGGGTTGGCGAGGACCTGGTCCTTCAGGGACTGCACCTTCTCCGCGTAATCGGGCGAATGCTGCAGCTTGTCGATCATCTCGGCGACGGCGCGATCGACACGCTCGCGCGCCTCGTGGTCCGGCGCCTCCAGTTCGTCGAGCAGCTCATGCACCCCCGCTACGATGGCGCGGGCCACGCGGAGATCGATGCTTCGCGGCACCCACCAGCTGCTGCGCCGGCTGACCAGCTCGTAGATCCGCTGCTCGTGCTCGAGCAGGAGCTTGCGGACGATTATGAGCGCCTTGTCGAAAAGCATCTGATGCTGACCGCTTTCGGAGAGCACGGCCAGCGCCTTGCCGAGAATCGGGGCCAGATTCACGGCGCGCAGCTGCTGGTTCAGCGCCTGCCGGACGAACTCCCGGATCTCCTGGTCCTCCAGGGACTCGAGGATGTAGGGGAGCGTCGCGACGATGCGTTCGGCGGCGGCGTCGGCATTCTGGCGCGTGCTGAGCCAGGCGCTCAGCCGCGTCGCAATCTCGAGCGACCTGACCTTCTGCGCGACCAGGTTCGGCGCCAGGAAGTTCCGCTCGACGAATCGGCCGAGTCCTTCGCCGATGCGGTCCTTGTTGCGGGGCACGATCGCGGTGTGCGGGATCGGCAAGCCAAGCGGATGGCGGAACAGCGCCGTCACCGCAAACCAGTCGGCGAGGCCGCCGACCAGGGCCGCCTCTGCCCCCGCCCGGATCAGCAGGACCCAATAGCTCGGCTCTTCCACCAGCCGGGTCGCGAGGAACACGGCCGCCATGACCAGCAGCATGCCCGTGGCCAGCAGCCGATGCTGCCGTAGCGCCCGTCGCTGGGCGCGCTCACCGCCGATCGCGACCTCCGCTTTCATCCGGCGGTCCTCAACCCGATTCGCCGCGGGGTTCGTTGCGGCTGCCGGCCCGCATCGGCACGCCTCTGCGATCGCCCGCGCCGGCGCGATGGTCCGCCGCGCGCCCGTCGTGGACGGACCATCGCCGCAACGTCGAACGGGCGGTTGCTCCGACAGCACCGGCGCCTCGTTGGCGCCGCGGGCGCCGCTGCAGGCGTTCCCGTCGCCGCGCCTGATAGCGCGCGATGAGGCCTCGGCACAGCCAATAGCTGACCACCCAGGACACCGCCGCAAGCGGCAGGCTTCCGACCATCATCGGCACCCAGATCGGCCTGAGGCGTCCCGGAAGCAGGTCGAAGTTGAGGGTCAGGACCGCGGCGGCCACGGCACCGAACGTCTCCAGATAATCCAGGGTGTTGGGATTCGCCTCGCCGGGACTTCCTGGCAACATCCATCGCCCCAACAGATAGGTGACATCCCAGATCGCCGGCAATGTCCACGGGTTGGCGATGAAGCTCCCGGCCGCCGAAGCAAGGACGTTTCCCCGGACGAGCACCGCCAGGAGAGCCGCGAGGACGAACTGGATTCCGACCAGCGGCGTCAGAGAAACGGCCACGCCGCAGGCAACACCCGCGGCCAGCCGGTGCGGCGAGTCCGGCATGCGCCCGATCCGATGGGCCCTGTAGGCGATCGCCCGGCGCCAGCCGGGCCTGGGCCAGAACGCGCCGAGAAGGCGATCCAACAATCCGAGCGGAACACGACGTCGAAACATGTCGATGATTAAGCCGTGAGCAAAATGACGCGCCGTCAAGCCCGGGCGCCCCGGCCCGCTTGGCAGGTTACCGGGTTGAATGGTCCTTCCGCGTGCCCCGATCCGTCGCGCGCGGGCCCCGCGGTCGCACCCCGGTCACCGCCATTCGCCAAGTCGTCGTCTGGCCGCCGGGTTATCGAGCGGCGAGCGTAACGTCGACCCGATCGGCCGGCATGTCCTCGGATGCCTGATCGCCGAGCGCGCGCACATCCATCCGACTGGATGACACGCCCTGCTCGATCAGGAAACGCCGAACGGCAATCGCGCGCGACAGGGACAGGCGCCGGGCGTAGCTCGTCCCCTCGGCGTCGCCGCCGCTGGCATAGGCGATCAGCTCAACGCGCGCGTCCTGGTTCCGGGCGAGTTGCTCGGCCAGCGCCTTCAATTCGGACTGTGCGGCCGCCGAGAGCTCGGCCGAGCCTTTATCGAAGAGAATCCGCGTGCCGGCTTCTGCCTCGACGGCGGCCGGCTCATCGCCCGGTCCGCCCGCGTCCGGCGGCAGCGCCGCGACTTCGGCCTCCGGTTCCTCGGCCGGCTCGGCCTCGATGACCGGACCCAACGCGCCGCCCGGTTCGAGCACGCCACCCGGTTCAAGGGTCGGCGGCGCCGGCTCGGGCGCCTCCGGCGCTTCTGCCACCTTATCCGCGGCTTCGCCCGCGGCCCCATCCGGCGGCGCCTCCGAAGGCGGCTGCATGAGCTCCGCGACCGGCGAGGGCGGCACGTCGGACCCTTGGGGAGCGGACCTGGCGACCGCCTCGGACGCCGTGTCGGAGGCCGCGCGGGACGTTGCCGCAGCGCCCGAATCCTCGGAAGCGACTGCGGGCGGGGGCGTGACCGACGGCTCCGGCGTCGAGGCCGGTCGCGCCGCCACGGCGGGTGCGCCCGATACTCCGGCCGCCGGCCCGACCGAAAAGATCTCCGGCAGCGGTTCCTCGCGCCGGGCAGGCGCCGCGTCCTCGGCCGTCAATCGCTCGCGGGTGTACTCGGCGTTGGCCCGATCGGCGATCAGCCCTTCCATGATCTCGCGCCGCGCCTCGGGCGCAGTGACGACCGGCGGCTCGCCGGGGACGCTGCCGAGATTCGGAAACGGCGCGTCCTGTTCGCTCACATCGGCCGCGGTCGAGGACAGCCGCGGCCGCGATTCGGAGGGGTCGGACAGATCCACCAGCTGAGAGCAAGCGCCGAGCGCAAGCGGCACCGCCATCAGCCAGACCCACCGGAGCGCCCGGCAACGGTCCGCATGGCGAACGACACGACCACCGCCGTTATTCCAGCGGTTCATAGGTCGGCTCAGTGGGCTGAGCATGTGGAACGTCTCCTGTCCTCGATGCCCCGATAATTCAATGCGGGCCCACACCTTGGCGAGGGACTGCCGGGGCGATCCGGGGCGCTGCGCCGGTGCGGCGGGAACGGCACCTTCTCGCAGCCATGCCTCCCCCGGCTCTGCCGTCATCCGACGAACGACGCCCAATGAACGGTCGCAGCCGGACCGCAGTTCCTTCAATTCAGTCTCCTCGTCGCGGAACGGGGTTCGACAATCGAAGAGCACGATCGGGCCCCGAAAATCAACGCCGAAACGCGGAACCAACGGCGGGCCGCGCCGTTTTCGCTGGTCCGATCCGAGCGCGGGCATCGGCGGTACTTTGCAGCGCCATTGGCCGGAGAACCCGGCGGGCGCATCCGGCGATCTGCGCGTCCATTCTCCCGGAAGCTTCCGGCCTCCGAGCGCCCAAGGGAGCTGAGCGCCCGGGAGACTCAAGCTCCCGGGCTGCGTCCCGTTCGGCCGCGTGCGGCACCGCCGATGCGAGACGTCCGGCGCTTTCCGAAAGTCGCCTCTTGGGGGTCGCCGCATATGGCGTGAGGTCAGCCGCGCCCGGGCCCTTATCCGCCGGTGCCGACAAGATAACGGGGATACATGGTTCTCTGCCGCCTCCATCGGCTCTCAACTTTGAATTGATTGGGGAGCGCACCCGGTTTCACAGTATAAGGTGGGCATGGCGCGGTCGATGACCCGCTCTTGACAAGTGCTGATCTTGACAAGAGCCGATGGATTCGGCACCGGAATCCGGTGATGACCGCAGCGAGGCCCGCCGCCTGCGGCGGGTCCGCCACCGGGGACAGACGACGAGCAAGAAACGGTTTTCGTCACGATGCCGTGGACCGCGAGGAAGCTGACCAAACATCTGCCGATCACGCCCATTCCGCCCCCGCTTCACCTCTCCGTCCGCAACTGACGATCGGAGGCGTGCCGCACCGCCACGCGACGAGCGACGACGACTTTCGCGGCCGCCGCACCGCCCGACACCCCGCCGATCCCAGAGAACGGAGAGAGTCGCGCATGATTCGGGTCGAGCACCTGACGCGCCGCTACGGCGATTTCACCGCCGTGGACGATGTGAGTTTCGAGATCCAGCCCGGCGAAGTGGTGGGCTTGCTGGGCCACAACGGCGCCGGCAAGACCACCATCATGAAGATGATGACCGGGTTTCTGGAGCCGACCAGCGGCACCATCCGCATGGGCGATCTGGAGATCGGCCGCGACACCCGCGCCATTCAACGGCGGATCGGCTACCTGCCCGAGAACTGCCCGGCCTGGCCCGAAATGACGGTGATCGACTATCTCGACTACCAGGCGAGCCTGCGCCGCGTGCCCGAGGCGAAGCGGGCGAACGCGATCGCCGCCGCCATTCGTCGCACCGCTCTCAGGGAGAAGGCCGGCGCGCCGATCCAGACGCTCTCGCGCGGCTATCGACAGCGCGTGGGGGTGGCCCAGGCGCTGCTGCACGATCCCGACCTCATCATCCTCGACGAGCCCACCAACGGCCTCGACCCCACGCAGATCCGCCACATGCGCGATCTGATCCGCGAGCTGGCCCAAACGGCCACGGTGATCGTCTCTACGCACATTCTGCAGGAGGTACAGGCCGTGTGCGAGCGGGTGCTGATTCTGCGCGCCGGGCGATTGGTCGTCGAC
>Ga0310834_101627_pt1 | contig 12829 bp, 12 predicted proteins | sample SM_ome_2_FD_201314 | JGI IMG/M metagenome (GOLD analysis project Ga0310834, IMG submission 201314) | Sorghum-adapted microbial communities enriched on stacked mutant (SM) sorghum from Joint BioEnergy Institute, Emeryville, California... ... | reverse complement strand
TCGCTCGTGGCCAGCGTCGTGAAAATGCTGCTGTACGATTTGGCGTGAATCTGTTCCATCATGCCCATGAAGCCGAGCACCGCCTTGCGCTGCAAGCCGTCCACATGCTCCAGGATGCGCGGCATGCCGACCCCGCCCTGCACGGTGTCGAGCAGCGTCAGCCCGCCCAGCACTTTCTTGTACAAGTCCCGCTCGTCATCGCTCAGCGTCATCCAGGACATCTTGTCCTCCGACAGCGGAATCTCCTCGTCCGTCCAGAACTGCATGATGTTCTGGTTCCAGAACATCATCGTGAAATCGTCATCCGGACGGTTCCAGTTGACCGCTCTCCATGTCTGCATGTTTGTCTCCCCGTTTCCTGTGCTTTCGCTAGCGCCGCCATCCCCGCTTCATACGGAGCAGCTGACGCATTCCTCGACGGACAACCGCTTCGTCCGGGTATAATAGAGCGACTTCAAGCCCTTCTTCGCCGCGTAGATATAGTACCGGGCCAGCTGCCGCGTCGAGACGTCGCTGCTGACGTGCAGCACGGTCGAGATGCCCTGGTCGACGTGCGCCTGGATCTCGGCGATCAGGTCCAGCACTTTCATTTGGTCCATATGATAGGCTGATTTATAGTAGAAAAGGTTGTCGCGGCTCAGGTACGGCATCGGATAATAGGTGGTCGAGTTGGCGTAGGTGCGCGTCTCGATCGGCTCCACGACCGGCAAGACGCCGGACGTCGCGTTCTGGATATACGAGATGCTCTGCGTCGGCGCGATCGCCAGCCGGTACGCATGGTACAGCCCGTGCCGCCGCACGGCGTCCCTCAGCTCCCGCCAGTCTTCCGGGGACGGAACCGGAATGCCTGCGAACAGCGACCGGACTTTCTCCGTCACGGGGCGGTAATCGGCGTTCACATAACGCTCGAAGTACGATCCGTCCGCGTAATCCGAGTGCTCGAAGCCCGCGAACGCGACCCCGCGCGCTCTGGCGATTTCCATGCTCTTCTCCAGCGAGTGGAAGTTCATCATCATGAAGAACGTGCGCGCGAAGTCCCGGGCCTCTTCGCTCTCGTACGCGATTTTGTTCTTGGCGAAGTAGCCGTGCAGGTTCATCGCGCCCAGTCCGACCGAGTGCAGCTCGCGGTTCGCCTTGGCCACGCCGGGCGCGTTCCGGATGTTCGTCCGGTCGCTGACCGCCGTGAGCGCGATCATCCCCGCATGCACCGACTCCCGCACCTTGCGCTTCTCCATCACGTTGACGATATTGAGGGACGCGAGATTGCAGCTGATGTCCCGGCGAATGAGATCAAGCTCTCCGTAATCTCCGATCTCCGACGTCTCCTGCAACTGGAAAATTTCCGTACACAGGTTGGACATCTTGATGCTGCCGAGCTTGCGGAGGGCGTGGGCACGGTTCGCGTTGCTCTTGTTCATAATGTAGGGGTAGCCCGATTCGAGCTGGATCGTCGCGATCTTGACGAGCATGTCCCGCGCGTTCATCGCTTCCCGCTTGCGCACGCGGCCGTCCGCCAGCAATGTATCGTACATCTCGTCCATGTCCATGTCGTCGAGATGCGTTCCGTACGCTTGGTAGACGCTGTAGGGAGCGAACACGTGAAGCGGCCGGTTCTCTTCCGCCAGCTTGTAGAACTTGTCCGGCACGATCAGCCCGATCGACAGCGTCTTCAGCCTCGATCTCTCGTCCGCGTTGATCTTCTTGCTGTCCAGGAATTCCATGACGTCCCAGCCGAAAATGTTGTAGTAAGCCGCTCCCGACCCCCGGCGCTGGCCCATCTGGTCGGCGTAGGAGAACGCGTCCTCCATCAGCTTGAGCACCGGCATGATGCCCTTGGCCGCGCCTTCCACTCCCTTGATCGGCTCCCCGCGCCCGCGGAGCTTGGACAGGTTGACGGCCACGCCGCCCCCGATCTTCGATAACTGCATGCAGGTGCCGAGCACGTAGTTAATAGAATTGAGCGAGTCGTCCATCTCCAGCAGGAAGCAAGAGACCATCTCGCCGCGGCGGCTGCGGCCCGCGTTCAGGAACGTCGGCGTCGCCGGCTGCAGCCGCTGCTCCATCATCGCCTCGGTCAGCGTCCGCGCGGTCTCCGCGTCGCCGCCGGCCAGATGCAGCGCCGTAATCGCGACCCGGTCGGGATAGTGCTCCAGATAGAACAATTTGTCGTTGGTCTTGAGCGCGTAGTCCGTATAGAACTTCGACGCCGCCATATAGGACGGGAACTCGAACCCGTAGCTGTGCGCGACCCGGTAAATCTCCTCCACTTCGGCCGGGGTGTAGCGCTCGTACACATCTTCGTAGTAGTCGTTGTCGATCATATAGCGGACTTTCTCCGCCGTATTCGCGAAGCGGACGCTCTTGCGGCGGACTTCTTCCATGAACGCCTGAACCGCCTCCCGATCCTTGTCCAGCCGGAAAAATCCGTCCTCGTCTCTCTGCATCAGCAGATTGTTCAGTTCAATATGCCGCAACAAGTTCCACTCCCCGCATGAATCGTTCGACATCCGAGCCAGTTCCTGACAGTTCGAATTTGCCCAGCACGGGAACGCCGTACTGCTCCGAGATCCGGTCGGCGCTGCGCGCGAAGCCTTGCCCCCAGTTGCGGTTGCCGCTCGCCGACACGCCGATCAAGTGCCGATGGTTCCTCCGCAGGAAGGCAGCCACCTTCTCGGGAACCTGGCCGAATCCGGTCGTATACGTAACGAGCACGAATGGCTCGTCCACGATCATCTCCTCCCGGATCTGCACCGCAGGCAGATGAAGCTTGCCGACGAACCTGCGAACGTTGCCCGTCTTCGAGTCGTAAACCACCAGCATGCCGCAATCTCCTCCCGTACCCCTGCCGCGGAAAATAGAACAGGCGCATCCGGCCCCCCGAAAGGGCCGAATGCGCCAAGGTGAACAAGCGGCGACGATGCGCGCTTGCTTGCGTCTGGACGAACGGACACCTTCCTGTTCTCCGCAGGGGTTGTGTCTTCTTGAACGGGCAGGTCTCCTGGCTCGAGGATCTTCGCATTCCGTCCGCCTTCCCGGCTCGTTCGACCGAACGCATGCCAGTGGCTTATCGGGACGATGCTCCCCTCTTACAGTGGCGGGACCGCGCCGGCTTCTCACCGGCTTCCCTATTAAGTCTCTTCGTCCGCTGCGGACGATTCGACACCCGATCACAACAATATGTAGTTGGCAGATTCAAATGTATCTCAAGATATGGGATTTGTCAATCATGGAACGAGGGGCGGAGCCTTCGCGCCGTCGCCCGCCTTCGCAGGGTCGCCGGGGACCGGCTCCGCCGCGGATGCGGAGGTGAGAGATTTGCCATTTGGCCGCATCGGTTATAAGAAGAGAATAAGATGTCCTTGACGGGAGGAGTTCTTCGAGCCATGGGGGATATCCGTTGGAAACAGCGCTTGGACATTTACCAGAAGGCGTTGGCGCAATTGTCGGAGTTTCTTGCCCAGGAATCGTTGAACAAATTTGAAGTGCAAGGGTTGATCCAATGCTTCGAGTATACGTTCGAACTTGGATGGAAAACGATAAAAGATTACCTGGAACAAGAAGGATTGGACGTCAAGACACCTCGCTCCGCCATTCAAACGGCATTCCACACGGAATTGATCCGTGACGGTCATGTATGGATCGACATGCTGGAGAAGCGGAACCTGATGGCCCACTCCTCTAACCCGGAATACGCCATCCAAGCCGAGCGGCTCATCCGCGAGAAATACGCCGGACCTCTGAAGGAACTCGGCGAAAGGCTGGAGAGCTAGAGATGATCACGGGACTGAGCGAAGCCGATCTGGGGTCAATCGCGGAAGTCATTTCCCGATTCGATGAAGTCGATCGCGCGGTGTTGTTCGGTTCACGAGCCAAGGGCTGCCACAAGCTCGGATCGGATGTCGATATCGCCCTGTACGGCAATCGAGCAGACTGGCAGGTCGTGTCCAGAATCCACGCGCGATTGGAAGACGAGAGTCCGATGCCTTACCGGTTCGACATTGTCGACGGAACGCATCTGGAGCACCCGGAGCTCCAAGCGCATATCGATCGGGTGGGGCAAGTCATCTACACGAAGAAGCGGGATCGTTGACCGACTCCCGCTTCTTTTCTTTACGCTTCTTCCCGGTGTACCGGAATGTCGATCCCCGTTCGGATAATTTCCTCGACGATTCCCAGCCGCTCTTCGTACTCCTTCTCGGTGAATGCGAGAGGTTCCAGATCGATCGGGTACTCCATCGCATTCATCAGCAGGAACGCGATGCCTTCTACCCGCGACAGGTTCTCGAAATAGTCCGAGAAGATCGCCACATCCACATCGCTGTCGGGCTTGTTCATGCCCTTGGCGTAGGAGCCGAACAAGATCGCTTTTTTAACGGGAATCTGCTTGCTGATCTTATGGACGAAATCGGACAGGATTTCGCTTACGTTCTGAGGGATTGGAGCCATTCATACACCTCCGTCGCGGTGCGCAACACTTCCTTCGCCTCTGGCTGAATCTAATGCATCAAGTCGAAAACCCATCACATGCTGACGGGTTCTCATAACATCATGTATATGTTTCGATCCACGCGGGTCCGAATTGGATGAACCGCGACTTAAATGGAGTGTACCACAAGTCGGAATGCAACAAAAGAAAGGGTTGACGAAATATGTAAATTCGTGGATAATTTTATAAGATCATTTATATGAATTCGATTAATAAATATTGCATACTGACGTTCACCCGAACACCCATTCGGTGACAACCCGTTGTCACATCTACTTGCGAGAATAAGGGTAGCCCAATTCTCAAGAGGGGGAATTGCATTGCGCTTCATCGCCCACAAGAACGAGGACGGCGCCGAACAAGCGCTAAAGGACCATCTGCTCGGAGTGGCGGAGTTGACACGCGAATACGCCTCGATCTTCCATGCCGGCGAACTCGGTTATGCGGCGGGCCTTCTCCACGACCTCGGCAAATACAAAGCGAAGTTCCAGGCGCGAATCCGGGGCCAGCCCGTCGCGGTCGCACACTCTTCAACCGGCGCATTGGCCGTACGAGAGCGCTGGCGCCAGCTATTCGGGGCCGCCGACATTCACGGTCACCTGGCTCAATTGGTCCAATTCGCCATCGCCTTCCATCACGGCGGATTGCGCAACTACGGGACCAAGGACGAGGACGGCAGTCTGGTCCATCGGCTGGAGGCGGCCGCCGGGAGTCCCGAGGAGCAGGAAGTCTTGAATGGCGCCGCTTGGAAGGAGATCGACCTTCCTTCTCTGTCCATCCCCACGGACGGGAGACTGGTAGCCGGTCTGCTGCGTCACAACAACCTGAAATCCTACAGTTGGAAGCTCGCGTTCCTCGGCCGGATGCTGTATTCCTGCCTGGTGGATGCGGATACGGTGGACACGCGCAATTTCAGCGATCCGGCATCGACCGGACCCGCATCGCTCCGCGTTCCAACATTGGCGGAATTGTCCGACCGGCTCGATCAAGCGCTTGATGCACGTTTTGCCCACGCTCCAGACACCACGATCAACCAATACCGCAAGTCCATCCTGGACGACTGCAGAAGACAAGCCCAACTTACACCTCGGTTATTCACCCTGACGGTTCCAACAGGCGGCGGCAAGACGTTCTCGTCGCTCGCCTTCGCCCTGCGGCATGCCCAAGCCCACGGACTGCGCCGAATCATCTATGTCATTCCATTCACCAGCATCATCGAACAGAACGCCGAGCAGATTCGCCAGGTTCTAGGTCGCGAAGCTGTACTGGAACACCACAGCAATTTCGATCTGAATGAGGTTGAAGAGCAACTCGGGGAAGCGGAAAGCCGCCGCTACAAACTCAGCATGGAGAACTGGGACGCACCCGTTGTGGTCACGACTTCGGTTCAGTTCTTCGAGTCCCTGTTCTCGAACAGACGAACCCGATGCCGCAAGCTGCACAACATCGCCAGATCGGTTATCGTCTTGGACGAGGCGCAGAGTCTGCCCTGCGGATACCTGGAGCCTTGTCTGCTCGCGCTGGAGGAACTGATTGAGAGCTATGGCTGCTCGGCCGTTCTGTGCACCGCGACGCAGCCTTCATGGACGGGGCTTGGCCGACAGGTAAAGGAAATCATGGACAAGCATTCTCCTGCCGAGCTGTATGAGGATGTGGCATTCCGGCGCGTCACTGTCGAGATGAGAGACGAGCTGGACGCCGCGACCGAAGATGCCCGGCTCGCCGAGTGGCTGCGGGAAGAACCGCAAGCGCTGTGCATCGTCAATACCCGCAAACACGCGAAGCTGCTGCTGGATCAGTTCAATTCCGGGATGGACGGCTTGTACCATCTGAGCGGCCGGATGACTCCCCGGCACCGCATGTCGGCATTGCGTGAGATCCGCGATCGACTGCGAGACGGCAGAACTTGCCTAGTCATCTCCACGCAATTGATCGAGGCCGGCGTCGACGTTGATTTTCCTGTCGTGTATCGCGCACTTGCCGGTCTGGATTCGATCGCGCAGGCGGCGGGACGGTGCAATCGCGAAGGCCGGCTGAAGAACGGACGCTTGATCGTCTTCCACCCGGAGCAGCATGGTATGCCGACCAAGGGTTGGCTCAAGGTTACCGCGACGGAAGCGTTGAACAGCATCCGGAAATTCGGCATATCGGAAGCGTTGTCGCTGAAGTGTCTGAAGGAATACTTCGAGCGAATCCACGGCATTCGCGATGAAGAGGCGGGGCCCAGGCTGCGCGACCAGGAAGGCATCATCGAGATGCTGACCCGGCAACCGGCCCATATCCCCTACGAAGACGTTGCGGAACGATTCCAACTGATCGATTCCGCCATGGATACGGTCATCGTACCCTGGCAACCGCCCGAACATCGAATCCACATGGAGGATCCTCATGATCCCGAGGCGCTGCAGCTCATTGAACGATTGGCGTATGACCCCTATCCGGCTTCAGTGCTTCGCCGGTTGCAGCCTTACGCCGTGCAAGTCTACCATCATGAGCTGAGAGCTTACGCCGAGCAGCGTCTATTGCGCCAAGTTCAAGGAGTATGGGTCCTGAACGATCTGGCGTATTACGATCCACTGGCCGGTCTCCTGTCGCCTAACGAGGAGACGGAGCCCGCCGTTTATATATTTTAAATCTCTATGCGAACGAGGTGAGAAAACCATGGGCTACGGCATCAAGCTCCGCGTATGGGGCGAATACGCGCTGTTCACGAGGCCCGAGATGAAGGTGGAGCGCGTCAGCTACGACGTCATGACGCCTTCGGCTGCGCGCGGCATACTGGAAGCCTTGCACTGGAAGCCCGCCATTCGCTGGATTGTGGATCGCATCCACGTGATGAAGCCGATTCGCTTCGAGAATATCCGGCGGAATGAAGTCGAATCCAAGGCATCCAGGAAGAAAGTCATCTATGCGTCCGACGAGCGCCAGCAGCGCGCGTCTCTGTTGCTGAAAGATGTGGAGTACGTGATCGAGGCGCATTTTGAGATGACCGACAAGAGAGGGCCCGAGGACACGCCGGAGAAGCACTACAATATCGCGCTGCGGCGCGCCCGGAACGGACAATGCTTTCACCGCCCGTACCTCGGATGCCGGGAGTTCCCGGCCCACTTCGAGCTGCTGGAGGACGACATTCCCGCCAGCCCCGCCCACCAGGGAGAGAAAGATCTGGGCTACATGCTGCTCGACCATACGTTCACCTTGAACGACCGGGGGGAGACGGTCGAGACGATCCCGCACTTCTTCCGCGCCACAATGGTCAACGGCGTCATTGAAGTGCCGCCATGGAAAGGGGGGTGAATGGATGATTCTTCAATCGCTGTACCGTTACTATGAACTTCTGGAGGAACGGGGGGAATCCTTGCCCGGCGAGGCGTACTCGGACGCGGAAGTCTCGTTCGAGGTGCAGTTGGACGAGCAAGGGCGCATCTTCGCCGTCATTCCGTTTCTGAACGAGAAAGGAAAGCCGGACAAGCGCAAGTATACAGTACCCAAGCAGGCCAAACGATCCAGCGGCATTTTTCCGTACTTCTTATGTGACAAAGCGGAGTATTTGTTCGGCTCGGCCATCGGCATGCGGGAAGCTTGCCGGGAAGGAATGCGCCAACTGTGGCTGTCCGTGCTGGACAACGCGGGAACGGACACCGAAGAGAGTCAATCGCTGCGCGCATTCGTATCCATGGAGACTTCGCAGCTCAAGGACAATATGGAGCAAGTGACGGACTCCTCCGTGCGGGAAGCTCTGGTGAAAGGCGGATTATGCGTCCTGAAATACGCGCCGTCCGGCAGGCTGTATCATCAGATGCCGGCGCTGAAGACCGCCTGGGAGAAGAGCTTCTCGCGAGAAGGCGATTCACCTGCGGACGACTCCCGCATGACCTGCCTGATCACCGGCGAGCAACTGCCGCGAAGCCAGATCGCCCGGCTGCATCCGAATATCAAGAATGTCGTCGGCGCGCAAACCTCCGGAGCCGCAATCGTCTCCTTCAACAAAGAATCTTTCTGCTCCTACGGACACGAGCAGTCCTACAATGCGCCAACCTCCCAACGTGCCGCCGACGCCTACGGATACGTACTGAACCGATTCCTGGCCGATCCTTCGCACAAAGTCCGGCTCAACGACACCACGGTGGTGTTCTGGGCGGAGACGCACACGCCTTCGGAACAGGAGTTCCTCTCGAATTTGTTGCAGGAATCCAAAGCCGACGACCAGACGCCCGACGACGAGGATAGCGTTCGAGCCCGTATTCGCAGCGCCGTCCAACGCATCCGCCAAGGGCGCACGTTCCGCGAGACTTTCGCGGATCTGAACCCGGAGACGAGATTCTATGTGCTGGGCTTGTCCCCCAACGCGGCTCGGCTGTCCGTCAGGTTCTGGTACACGGGAAGTCTGGGCGAGATCGGCGAACGGGTCTGGCAGCACTACTCGGACCTTGCCGTTCAAGGGCTGTATCGCTCCCCCTCCATCCGGGAACTGCTTCGGGAGTTGGCTGTCCAGGGCGATTGGGACAACATCCCGCCGCTGATGGAAGGGCAGATGCTCCGGGCGATTCTGTTCGGCCAGCCTTATCCGCGCGCGATATTCGCGCAGCTCATGAACCGCATCCGCGCCGACTCCGCGGACAGCAAGATGAATCCGCGCCGGGCGGCGATGATCAAGGCGTATTTCACCCGGCAAGCCCGGCTGCACCACAATTTATCAATGGAGGCGAATTTGACCATGGCGGTGCACGAAGATTCGACCAGTGTGCCTTATCACTTGGGCAGGCTGTTCGCCTGCCTGGAAAAAACGCAGCAGAGCGCGCAGGGAACCGGACTGAACGCGACGATATCGGATCGCTATTGGGGCGCCGCTTCGACGACGCCGGCCCTTGTATTCCCCAGGCTGGTGCACCTGTCGCGGCACCACGTGTCCAAGGACGAGAAATGGGGCCGCGCCAACGACGCGCAAATCCAGAAAGTGATGAACGCGCTGCCGCCTGCCTTCCCTGCACGGCTCACGCTAGAAGAACAAGGAATGTTCGCACTCGGCTATTATCATCAACGTCAAGATCTTTACACGGCCAGAAATCAATCCAATTCCAATGAAGAGAGGGAATCCGAATGAGCGATAACGCACTGAACAAACGGTATGAATTCGTCCTGTTGTTCGACGTGGAGAACGGCAACCCCAACGGCGACCCGGATGCCAGCAACATGCCCCGGATCGATCCCGAGACCGGCGTCGGCCTGGTCACGGATGTCTGCCTGAAGCGCAAAATCCGCAACTACGTCGAGCTGGCGAAAGCCGGCGAGAGCGGCTATGACATCTACGTACGGGAAGCCGCGGTTCTCAACCAGTTGAACAAAGAAGCCTTCGCCAATCACCCCGAGATCGAGCTGAAATCCAAGAGCGACGACAAGATGGAAGCGAAGAAGAAGGAAGACCAGCTCACGCTGGCCCGATGGATGTGCGGCAAATATTTCGACATTCGCGCTTTCGGCGCCGTGATGACAACCGGCGTCAACTGCGGACAAGTGCGCGGACCGGTGCAACTCAATTTCTCCAAGAGCATCGACCCGATCTCCCCGACCGAAGCGACGATTACCCGCATGGCCGTAACGAACGAGAAAGACGCGGAGAAGGAACGGACGATGGGCCGTAAAGCGTTCGTTCCCTATGGCCTGTATCGTCTCGAAGGATATGTGTCCGCCCCGCTTGCCCAGCAGACCGGATTCAGCGATGCGGATCTGGAGTTGCTCTGGTCGTCGTTGATGAACATGTTCGAGCACGATCGCTCGGCATCCCGCGGCAAAATGGCCTCGCAGAAGCTCTTCGTGTTCGAACACGAGACGGCGCTCGGCAACGCTCCCGCCCACAAGCTGTTTCAGTTGATCCAGGTGAAGCGGAAGCCGGAAGTCGCCGTTCCCCGTTCATTCGACGACTACCACGTCACCGTGGGCGCGGCGCCGCAAGGCGTCACGATCATCGAGAAGCTGTGACGCGGTCCGATGAACGGGAATGACGACCATGAATTGATGTTATCGGGCATTCAACATTTCGCCTTCTGTCCGCGGCAATGGGCGTTGATTCACATCGAGCAGCAATGGGCGGACAACGTGCATACCGTGATCGGACAGCACATCCATGAGCGGGTGGACGATTGGACGGCGGACGAGACCAGAAGCCGAATACGCACCGTACGGTCGATGCCGCTGGTATCCAACCGCCTGCAACTGCGCGGAGTTGCCGATGTGGTGGAGTTCCACCGCACCCGGGAGGAAGATGATCAGACCGTGCAGTTGGACGGACGGGACGGCTTCTGGAAAGTCGTCCCTGTCGAATATAAGAAGGGCAGCCCCAAGCCCGACGACCGCGACGAAGTGCAATTGTGCGCCCAAGCCATCTGTCTGGAAGAAATGTTCAATGTCCGTATCTCTTCCGGATATCTCTATTACGCAGCCATCAAGCGCAGAGACGAAGTCCCTATGACCGAACAACTCCGCGATCGGGTTCGGCACATGACCGAGCAGATGCATCGACTATTCGCAGAAGGACGAACGCCTCCGGCCAAGTACGGCAAGCATTGCGATTCCTGCTCCTTATGGTCCGTCTGCAAGCCCAAGTGGAGCCAGTCCGGAGCACGGTCCGCAGTCGCCTATGTCAGAGAGTTGATTGCCGAAATGGAGGAATAGCGTATCCGCAAATTGTTGAACACCCTCTATATCACGATGCCGGATGTCTACGTCGGAGCTAAGGGCGAGACTCTCGTTGTCCGCTCCAGCGAAGCCAAAGAGATCCAGATTCCGATTCTGAACCTGGAATCGGTCGTGGTATTTGGATATCGAGGTGTCAGCCCGGAAGCGATGGCGCTCTGTGTCGAGAACGGCACTTCTCTGGTCTTCCTGACGCCAAACGGCCAATTCAAAGCCAGAATCACAGGAGAGACGAAGGGAAATGTCCTGCTGAGACGAACCCAATATCGGTGGAGCGATTCGGAGAGCGAAAGTCTTCGATTGGCCCAGCGTTTTGTCATCGCGAAAATGTCCAATGCCCGAACGTCGTTCATGCGATCTCTGCGCGATCACGGGGACAGGCTGGACCGTGCCCGACTGGAAGCGGTCTGCAAAGAACTGGCCGGCGGAGCGGTTCGATCGGACAGGTGCCGGACGCTTGATGAGCTTCGGGGACTTGAGGGGCTGGCAGCGCGTCAATATTTCTCCGTATTGTCGGAACAAGTGCTGGTGAACAAAGAATATTTTCACTTGCGCGGACGCGTGAAGCGTCCTCCGACCGACCGTCTCAATGCGCTGCTGTCCTTCTTGTACTCTCTTCTGGCGAGCGATGTAACCCATGCCCTCGAGTCGGTTGGACTGGATCCCCAGATCGGCTTTCTCCATCGCGACCGTCCCGGCCGCAACAGTCTCGCGTTAGACCTGATGGAAGAGCTGCGTGTGTTCATCGCCGACCGGATGGCGCTGTCGCTCATCAATCGGCAGCAGCTCGGACCCGGCGATTTTGTGCAGAAAGAATCCGGAGCCTACTTCCTGAAAGATGAAGCGCTCAAAATCGTGTTGACCGAGTGGCAGCAACGCAAACGAGAAGAGCTTCGGCATCCATATCTCGGGGAGAAAATCGCGATCGGCTTGCTTCCATATGCGCAAGCATTGCTGCTCGCCAGACACATGCGCGGGGATCTCGACGACTATCCGCCATTTGTGATGAGGTGAGGTGAAGCTGTAAAATGATGGTGCTGATTACGTATGACGTCAATACCACCAGCCTTACCGGTCAGACCCGTCTGAGAAGAGTGGCGAAATGCTGCGAGAATTATGGACAAAGAGTGCAGAACTCCGTATTCGAGTGTCTGGTGGATCCGACGCAGTTCGCCGAGTTGAAACATCAACTTTTGAAGATTATCGACACCTCTTCGGACAGCCTGAGGTTCTATCAACTCGGCGCCAAGTGGCATGGCAAAGTCGAGCACATCGGCGCCAAGAAAGGATATGACCCCGAGGGATTCTTGTTGGTATAACCGTTCGCGAACCCTGAGTGCACATGAAAATACCGGCGGATTCGCGATGTCGCTGCGGAGCTGGTTATCGCAGATTTTGACGTGAAAATGCGGCGGAAATCTCCCCCTGCACAGGGGGGTTCGCGCAGACATCGGGACAAGCCCAAGTGGGGTAAGACATTTTAGGTTATGGAGTCGCCCGCCGCGCGCGGGCGTGGGTTGAAACCGCTTCCGCCGCCCGGATCGCTCCCGCCTGCTGGCGTCGCCCGCCGCGCGCGGGCGTGGGTTGAAACCGGTGTGATGCGTTTCATCGATTGGTCACCTCCCAGTCGCCCGCCGCGCGCGGGCGTGG
>Ga0310834_101626_pt1 | contig 12831 bp, 13 predicted proteins | sample SM_ome_2_FD_201314 | JGI IMG/M metagenome (GOLD analysis project Ga0310834, IMG submission 201314) | Sorghum-adapted microbial communities enriched on stacked mutant (SM) sorghum from Joint BioEnergy Institute, Emeryville, California... ... | reverse complement strand
CTCGTAGTCGTTGCTGAACAGGTACGCCGCGCCCTCGATGAGGCGGCGGATCTCCGGGCCCTCCATGCGGGCGAGCTGCTGGGAGCAGTCCGCGGCGAACGGGATGCCGCGCTGCCGGCACTCGTCGGTGTGCCGGAGCATGGCGTCCGGGTCGCTCGGCCCGATCACGACGAGGTCGAGGCCGCCCACCCGCTCGGCGATCGGCCCGAGCTCGATCTCCCGCGACTCGGCCATCGCGCCCGCGTAGAACGAGGCGATCTGGTTGTGGTCGCGGTCCGTGGTGCACAGGAACCGGGCGGTGTGGTGCAGCTCCGACACGTGCACCGAGTCGCAGTCGACCCCGTGGCGCTCCAGCCACGACCGGTAGTCGTCGAAGTCGTGGCCCACCGCGCCGACGAGGATCGGCCGCAGTCCCAGGCAGGCCATGCCGAAGCAGATGTTCGCGGCGACGCCGCCGCGCCGGATCTGCAGGTCGTCGACGAGAAAGGACAGCGACACCCGATCCATCTGGTCGGCGACGAACTGGTCGCCGAACCGACCGGGGAAGGTCATCAGATGGTCGGTCGCGATGGAACCGGATACGGCGATGCGCACGGGGTCATTCTCCTCGTTGTCAGCAACGCGACCGGTCAAGAATACGCGACGACCCCTCCGGCCCGCGGCCGGACGGGGTCATCGTGATCGCTTCGTGGTCCCCGGTCAGTTGAACGAGTCGCCGCAGGCGCACGAACCGGTGGCGTTGGGGTTGTCGATGGTGAACCCCTGCTTCTCGATCGTGTCGACGAAGTCGATCGTCGCGCCCTTGAGGTACGGCGCGCTCAGCCGGTCGGTCACCACGTCCACGCCGTTGAACTGGGAGACGATGTCGCCGTCCATCTTCCGGTCGTCGAAGTACAGCTGGTAGCGGAGACCCGAACAGCCACCCGGCTGCACGGCGACACGCAGATGCAGGCCCTCCTCGCCCTGCTGCTCGAGCAGGCTCTTGACCTTGGCCGCAGCGGCTTCGGTGAGGATGACCCCCTGCTGTGTGGTCTCGCCGCTCTCAACGGTCATGTGCTGACTCCCGCGTCTACGCCGACCGCCCCCGGCGGCCGGTTCTCTGTGACGTCCTTACTAGACGCTACCAACACCCGGGGATTGCTACACATTCCTGTCCGCCATCCGGGCGACCTGCCCGCACTCCGCCGGCGGCGGCCCGGTGCGTGGCATGCCCGGCCCGGCGGGCCGTACCGCACAGATCGCCCGACCCGGAATAAATCACAACGAGCGGTGTGTCATCATTAGTCGTCAGTTCGACGATAAGTCCCGCAAGCGCAAGGGGGTGTGGTCGTGACGACCACTCAGACTCGGCTGCCGCTCTTCATCCTCGGCCAGAGCTCCGACCCGCACTGCGAGCGCGGGGTGGAGTGCCCGGGAGAGCTGCCGCCCGCCTCCGACCCCGCCCTGGTGGAGCGTGCGTGGAAGGCCAAGGAACGGCTCGGCGAGCGGCTGTTCGTCCTCGGCCACCACTACCAGCGCGACGAGGTCATCCAGTTCGCCGACGTGACCGGGGACTCGTTCAAACTGGCCCGGGAGGCGGCCGCCCGGCCGGAGGCCGAGTACATCGTGTTCTGCGGCGTGCACTTCATGGCCGAGTCCGCCGACATCCTCACCTCCGACGCGCAGAAGGTCGTGCTGCCCGACCTCGCCGCGGGCTGTTCCATGGCCGACATGGCCACCTTCGACCAGGTCGAGGAGGCCTGGGACGTGCTCACCGACGCGGGCGTCGCCGACGTGACCGTGCCGATCACGTACATGAACTCCTCGGCCGACATCAAGGCGTTCGTGGGCCGGCGCGGCGGCGCGGTGTGCACCTCCTCGAACGCCAAGCGCGCCCTCACCTGGGCGTTCGAGCAGGGCGAGAAGGTGCTGTTCCTGCCCGACCAGCACCTCGGCCGCAACACCGCGGTGCTGCAGCTCGGCCTCTCCCTCGACGACTGCGTCGTCTACGACCCGCACCGGCCCGGCGGCGGGCTCACCGAGAAGCAGCTGCGGGACGCGAAGATGATCCTGTGGCGCGGCCACTGCTCGGTGCACGGCCGGTTCACCGCCGAGGCCGTGGATGACGTGCGCGCCCGCATCCCCGGCGTCAACGTGCTGGTCCACCCCGAGTGCCGGCACGAGGTGGTGACCAAGGCCGACTACATCGGCTCGACCGAGTACATCATCCGCACCATCGCCGAGGCGCCCGCCGGTTCGGCGTGGGCGATCGGCACCGAGCTCAACCTGGTGAAGCGGCTCGCCTCGCAGCACCCGGACAAGTCGATCTCGTTCCTCGACCGGAGCATCTGCCTGTGCTCCACGATGAACCGGATCGACATGCCGCACCTGGTGTGGGCGCTGGAGTCGCTCGCCGAGGGCCGGGTGGTCAACCAGATCGTCGTCGACCCCGAGACCACGCACTGGGCGAAGGTCGCCCTCGACCGCATGCTCGCGCTGCCCTGAGCCGCGTCGCCCACCGGGGGAAAAGGCCGTGCCCGCCGGGCGGTCAGGTCCGGCGGGTCCGGGGCGGCCTCGTCACAGGCCGGGGGCGCCCCACAGCGGGAACCAGCGGGACAGGTCGGGCTCGATGGGGAGCTCGTCCGCGAGGACGCCGCGGAGCTGCAGCTCCAGTACGTTGTCCCGGCGCTGCCCGCCGAGCGGGGCGAACGGGTAGAAGGTGCCCTGCTTGTACAGGTAGACGAGCGCGACGTGGCGGTCCGCGCCGTACCGGCCGGAGGTGTCGGCGAACGCCACCAGGGAGCAGAGCAGGGACGGGCCGAACCCCGCCTGCTCCAGCGAGCTGTTCGCCGCGTGCAGGTCGGTGACGAGCGCGGACACGTCGTCCGCGGCGCGGCGGATCACCAGCCAGGTGTAGCCGTAGGAGTCGTCGACGCGCTCGATCGCCGGGCCGCCCGCCACGCCGAGCAGCGCGCGGATGTCCTGCTCCACCGTGGCGAACGCCCCGCCCTCGACGGCGCGGAAGCACACCGAGCCCGTCCCGGTGGGCGCGAAGCCGGTGGCCGCCCGCAGCGTGACCGCCGCGGACGGCAGCGCGAACAGCGCGTCGAGGTCGGGCTTGGCGGGCCGGCTGCGGCCGAGCAGGATGTCGAGCCAGCGGGGCATCGGCCTCAGGCCCCCCGGCCCAGCTCGGCGGCGATCCGGTGGAGCTGGGCGAGCCGCTGCTCGAGCGGCGGGTGGGTGGAGAACAGCGCCGCGAGGCCGGCCGCCGCGCCGCGCCGGGACAGCGCGGGCGCGAAGTAGAAGGCGTTGAACGGCTCGGCCTCGCGCAGGTCCCGGGTGGGGATGCGGGCCATCTCCCCGCTGACCTTGGTGAGCGCGCTCGCCAGCGCGGACGGCCGCTGGGTGAGCAGGGCGCCCGCCCGGTCGGCGGCGAGCTCCCGGTACCGGGACAGCGCGCGGGTGAGCAGGAAGCTCACCGCGTAGACGAGGGCGGAGACGAGCAGGATGATCAGCCCGATCGGCGCCCCGTTGTTGCGGCTCCCCCGGCCGCCGAACCCGGTGTACAGGGCGATCCGGGTCATCAGCCCGGCGACGATGCCGAGGAACGAGGCGATCGTCATCACCGCGACGTCCCGGTGCGCGATGTGCGCCATCTCGTGGGCGAGCACGCCCTCCAGCTCGGCCGGTTCGAGCCGCCGCAGCATGCCGGTGGTGACGCACACCACCGCGTTCTTCTGGTTCCGCCCGGTCGCGAACGCGTTCGGCACGTCGGTGTCCGCGATCGCGACCCGGGGCTTGGGCATGTCGGCCATCGCCGCGAGGCGGTCGACCACGCCGTGCAGCTCCGGCGCCTGCTCCGGGGTGACGACGCGCCCGTGCATGGCGAACAGCGCGATCCGGTCGGACAGGAAGTACTGCACGATCAGCAGGCCCGTGGCGAGCACGAGCACCACGATCGCCCGGACGCCCAGCGCGACCAGCACCGCGACGAAGGCCACGTACAGCAGCCCGAGCAGGAACACCGTGACCGTCATGCGGGTGGTCAGCCCCCGGTCGGGCGCGTATCGGGTCCGCGTCATCGGACCGTCCCCCTCGATCTCCGGGCCGCCGTTCCCCGCGACGCCGACACCTGGATGTCCGTCTCCCCCCTTGACATGATCGGCCCGCCCCGGGCCCCGGCGGGCCGGGGCCCGGATGACCGGGCGTTCCCGGACGTCAACCCGGGATCAGGCCCTGGTCGCCGAGCATGGCGCGCACCTCGTCCATGGCGGCGTCCGCCGGCGGCAGGATCAGCTCGGACGGCTCCAGCGAGTCGTCCGGAAGCGGCTTGCCGACCTGCCGCACCTTGTCGAGCAGCGCGTGCAGCTTGGCGCGGAACTCGGCCTCGTCACCGGCCTCGATCGCCGCCTCCAGCTCGCCGTCGAGGGCGTTGAGCGCGTCGAGGTCGGCGGCGTCGATCTCGACCTGGCCCTCCCCCATGATGCGGACGATCACAGGCCCTCCCCCGGCTGACGGTACTGCTGGGTCGGCGCGGCGGGCGGCGGAGGCGGCGGCGCCTGGCCGTGCTGGGCGGGCGGCGGGGCCTGCTGCGCCTGCTGCCCCGGCCGGCCGGGCTCGATCGCCTCACGCGGCGCGGGCGCCTGGCCGAGCTCGGCCTTCATGCGCTGCAGCTCCAGCTCCACGTCCATGCCACCGCCGAGCCGGTCGAGCTCGGCCTGGATGTCGTCCCGCGGGCCGGTGACGTCGTCGAGCACGCCGCTCGCGAGCAGCTCGTCGACCGCGCTCGCGCGGGCCTGCATCTGGGCGGTCTTGTCCTCGGCCCGCTGGATCGCCAGGCCCACGTCGCCCATCTCCTCGGAGATGCCGGTGAGGGCCTCGTTGATCCGGGTCTGGGCCTCGGCCGCGGTGTAGGTGGCCTTGATCGTCTCCTTCTTGGTGCGGAAGGCGTCGACCTTCGCCTGGAGGCGCTGGCTCGCGAGGGTGAGCTTCTCCTCCTCGGCCTGGAGGTTGTCGTGCTGGGCCTGCAGCTCGGCGATCTGGCTCTGCAGCGCGGCCCGCCGGGTGAGCGCCTCCCGGGCGAGGTCCTCCCGGCCCATGCTCAGCGCCTTGCGGCCCTGCTCCTCGAGCTTGTCGGCCTTCTGCCGCAGGCCGTTGATCTGCAGCTCCACCCGCTTCCGCGAGGTCGCGACGTCGGCGACGCCCCGCCGTACCTTCTGCAGCAGCTCCAGCTGCCGCTGGTAGGAGTAGTCGAGGGTCTCGCGCGGGTCCTCCATCCGGTCCAGCGCCTTGTTGGCCTTGGACCGGAAGATCATGGAAAGTCTCTTCATCACGCTCATGCGCGTCGGCCGTCCCCTTCTATGTCGTGCTGCGCCAACGGTCCCGGTTGCCGCCTCGCTCGCCGGCCATCGGCTCTCTGCGCTCGCATCCTCGCTCCCTCGCGTCGGGCGCCCGTCTCACCGGCCGCCCACGGCTCTGAAAGCCACCCATGAACGACGGAACCGCCTAGGGTAACCCTATGCATAACGTACGGGGGCGTCACCAAGTTGCGGCCCCGGTACGCTTACGACGTGTTCCGACGCCGTACTGAGACGCCCGCCGAGGACGCCGCCCGCGCGGCCTCCTCCGAACAGCCTAAGTCGGCACCCGTGGGTAAGGGCCGGCCAACTCCGAAACGCCGGGAGGCCGAGCGCCGCCGGCGCCAGCCGGTGACCGCGCCGAAGAACCGCAAGGAGGCCTACCGGCAGATGCGGGCCCGGCAGGCCGCCGAGCGCGCCCGCATCCGCGAGGCCCTGGCGCGCGGCGACGAGCGGTACATGCCGGAGCGGGACAAGGGGCCGGTGCGCCGGTTCGCCCGCGACTGGGTGGACTCCCGCCGCCTGGTGAGCCAGTACTTCCTGCCGTTCTCCCTGGTGATCCTGCTCGCCACGTGGATCCCGCTGCAGCCCGACATCCGCGCCTACGTCTACTTCGCGGTGGTCAGCGTGATCTGGCCGCTGATGATGGTGAGCGTGCTGGTCAGCACGATCTACGTCGGGTGGCGGGTCAAGCGGCTGGCGAAGGAGAGGTTCCCCGACCAGAACGTGCGCGGGGTCGGCTGGTACGCGGCGATGCGCGCGCTGCAGGTGCGCCGCCTGCGGTTCCCCCCGCCGACCGTGCTGCCCGGCGGAAAGCCGGTTCCGCAGAAGCGGTAACCCACGTACCGTCGTCCCGACGCCGGGGATGCCCGGGCGTGCGGGCGTGGCCCGGACGTCCGGTCTGATCCCGGGTGCGAAGATGGATCGGTAAGCGACCACCTCGCAGTTGGGGAAAGGTACATGGAGTTTCGCCACCTAGGCCGCAGCGGCCTCATGGTCAGTGAGATCAGCTACGGCAACTGGCTCACCCACGGCTCCCAGGTGGAGGAGGAGGCCGCCATCGCCTGCGTGCACGCGGCGCTCGACGAGGGGATCACCTCGTTCGACACGGCCGACGTGTACGCCGGCACGAAGGCCGAGGAGGTGCTCGGCAAGGCCCTCAAGGGCGTGCGCCGCGAGTCGATCGAGATCTTCACGAAGGTCTACTGGCCGACCGGCCCGGGGCCGAACGACCGAGGGCTGTCGCGCAAGCACATCTTCGAGTCCATCCACGGCTCGCTGCGGCGGCTGGGGACCGACTACGTCGACCTCTACCAGGCGCACCGGTTCGACTACGAGACACCGCTGGAGGAGACCCTCCGGGCCTTCGACGACCTGGTACGGCAGGGCAAGGTGCTCTACGTCGGCGTGAGCGAGTGGACCGCGGACCAGATCGCCCAGGCCCTCAAGATCGCCGACGAGATGGGCTTCGACCGGATCGTGTCGAACCAGCCGCAGTACTCGATGCTGTGGCGGGTGATCGAGGGCGAGGTCGTGCCGTTCTGCGAGAAGGAGGGCATCGGCCAGGTCGTGTTCTCCCCGATCGCCCAGGGTGTGCTCACCGGCAAGTACCTGCCCGGCCGGCCTCCGCCGCCGGCGTCCCGGGCCACCGACCCGAACGGGTCCGGCTTCGTCTCCCGGTTCCTGCGGGACGACGTGCTCACCCGGGTCCAGGAGCTCAAGCCGATCGCCTCCGACCTCGGCCTCACCATGGCCCAGCTCGCGGTCGCCTGGGTGCTGCAGAACCCGAACGTCTCCTCGGCGATCGTCGGCGCGAGCCGGCCGGAGCAGATCCGCGACAACGCCAAGGCGAGCGGCGTCCGCCTCGACGCCGAGGTGATGCGGAAGATCGACGAGGTGCTCGGCCCGGTCGTGGAGCGCGACCCGGCCAAGACCAAGGCGATGAGCCCGCCGTCCCGGCCGAAGTGATCCCGCGGACGGTCACGGTCGCGGGGCGCCCGGCGCCCCGCCTCCGGTAGGGAGGGCGCGGCTCACTCGGGGCGGAGCGACATCCCCGAGTACTCGACCCGGTCGTCCTCCAGCAGCGTGACCTGCTCGACGCCCTGCGCGAGCAGGTCACGCCAGTTCTCCCCGATCCACGACTCGGCGTCCGCCTGGCTGGAGAACAGCTCACGGGGCAGCGAGCGGTCGGTGATCTCCGCTCCGCGCGCATCCTCGTAACGCCACCGCCAGGCCATGCTCTACGCTCCTTCTCACGTCGCTGCTCAGTGACGAGGTCTCCGTTCGCCGCCGCCCTGGTGCGGCGAGTGCAGCAGACCCTATCCGATCACATCCGACCACACGCCGGGGGGCCAAGGGGGCATGCGGGTACGGCTTCGCGGCACCGGCGGCCCGCTCGGCTGGCCGGCGCCCGGCTGCCGCTGCGCCTCCTGCGGCCGGGTCCCGCCCGGCCTGCGCCGCCCGATCTCGATCGTCGTGGGCGACCGGCTGCGCCTCGCCCCAGCCCTCGGCGGCGCCGAGCCCGGGCACGCGGTCGCCGCCACCGCCGACGGGTGGACCGTGACCGGCCCGGACGGCGCCCGGGTGCTGTACGCCCCCGCGCGCGACGCGCTCCCCGAGCCCTGCCACGGCGGCGACCCCGCGCCGCCGTGCGATCTCGTGCTCATCGACGTGCTCGACGACCCCGGCCGGCTGGGCGACCTGCGGCGGCGCGGGGTGGTGCACGACCGCACGCCGGTCGTCGCGGTCGGGGCCGACCACCGGGTGGGCGACGAGGCCGAGCTCGCCCGGCGGCTCGCGCTGTGGGGGGTGCACGCCGTACCCGACGGGACCGTGCTCGAGGTGCGGCCCGGGGCGGTCCGCGTCCTCGCCGGCGGGGACGCGAAGGCCGAGGTGCTTCCCGGCGATCCGCTCGGGGCGGCCGGCGTGTCCCGGGCGCCGCGGCGCACCCTGCTGCTCGGCGGCAGCGGCTCGGGCAAGTCGGCCGAGGCCGAGCTGCGGCTCGCCGCGCTGCCCGAGGTGGTGTACGTCGCGACCGGGCCGTCCGGGGAGGGCGACCCCGAGTGGGCGGAGCGGGTGCGGGCCCACCGGGAGCGGCGGCCCGCGCACTGGCGCACCGTGGAGACCGTGGACGTCACCGGCCTGCTGCGGGAGGAGGGGCCGCCGCTGCTCGTCGACGGGCTGGGCACGTGGCTCGCGGCGGTCTTCGACGCCTGCGGCGCCTGGGAGTCGCGGGCGGGCGCGGCCGAGGTGACGCGCCGCTGCGACGAGCTGGTGGCCGCGTGGCGGGACACGCCGCGCCGGGTGGTGGCGGTCTCCGACGAGGTCGGCCTCGGCGTGGTGCCCGCCACCGCGAGCGCCCGGGCGTTCCGCGACGCGCTCGGCCGCCTCAACCAGCGTCTCGCCGCCGAGTCGGAGGAGGTGGCGCTCGTCGTCGCCGGGCGCCTCCTCCCGCTGTCGTGACGGCCGCCCCGGGGCGGGTGCCGCCCGCCGCCCTGGACGGGCTGCGCCTCGCCGTGGGCCTGCTCAGCGTGCTGCCGGTACGGGTGACCCGGGTGGATCGGGAGACCGCCGGGTGGGCGATGGCGTTCGCCCCGGCGGTCGGCCTGCTGCTCGGCGGCACGGCCGCGCTCGCCGGCGCGGTGCTGGAAACGTTCACGGGCGCGGGCGGGCTGCTGGCGTCCGCGATCGCGCTCGGCCTGCTCGCGCTGCTCACCCGCGGCCTGCACCTCGACGGGCTCGCCGACCTCGCCGACGGCCTCGGCAGCGGCAGACCGGCCGGGCAGGCCCTGGACATCATGAAGCGCTCCGACATCGGGCCGTTCGGCGTGCTCACCCTCGTCTTCACGCTGCTGGTCCAGGCCGCGGCGCTCGACCGGGCCGGGCCGGCCGCGCTCGTGGTCGCCGCGGCCACCGGGCGGCTCGCGGTCACCTGGGCGTGCCTGCCGCAGGTGCCCCCCGCCCGGCCCGAAGGGCTCGGCGCGACCGTCGCGGGCACGGTACGGCCGGCCGCCGCGGCGGCGGCGACCGCGGCGACGGCGGTGGCGGCGCTGCTCGTGGCCACCCTCCCCGGCGGCGAGGCGTGGGGCGTGACCGCCGTGCGCCACCTGCTCGCGATCGCCGCGGGGCTGGGCCTCGCCTGGGCGCTGCGGCGGCACGCGGTGCGCCGCCTCGGCGGGGTGACCGGCGACGTGTTCGGCGCGCTCGTCGAGACCGCGGTCACCGCGGCCCTGGTCACCTGCGCGCTCACCGCCTGACCCGCACCGGGCTCCGTCGCCGCCCGGCGGTCGCCGTCGTCCGGCCGCGGCGGCGACACGTGGGCCCCGCGGCACGCCGTACCACGCCTTCGCGGCGGGTTCGAGGGGCGCCGCGTGGCCGGACGCACCGGGTGTCGCGGGCCGCGACACCCCGATCATGATCGGTAACGCCCAATGGTAGGATCACCCCCTGTTTATGACCTTGGACAAAGCAGGGCTAGCATCGGGCTACGTGACCACCGTGAACCTCGACTCGTCCGGTACCGTCCCCGGCGACATCGACGCCCTCGTCGTGGGCGTGCACTCCGGAAGCGACGGGCCGCAGCCGGCGCCCGGCGCCGAGCACGCCGACCAGGCCCTCGGCGGACGGCTCACCGCGAGCCTCACCGCACTGGGTGTCACCGGCAAGGCCGGCGAGATCGCCAAGATTCCCACCCTCGGAGCGGCGCCCGTCCCGCTGATCGCCGTGGTCGGCCTCGGGGACGCGCCGGAGGAGGGCTCCTACGACCTTGAGGTGCTGCGGCGCGCCGCAGGCACCGCGACCCGTTCCCTGGCGGGCTCGGCGCGGGTCGCACTCGCCCTGCCCGCCACGAGCGCCGAGCAGACCGAGGCGATCGCCCTCGGCGGACTGCTCGGCGCTTACACGTTCACCCGGTACCGCACCCGGGACGAGGACAAGCCGCCGGTGCGGGAGCTGACCGTGCTCGGCGCCGCCGCGGGCGCCGAGGAGGCCCTCCGGCGGGCGACCGTGATCGCCGAGTCGGTCGCGCTCGTGCGGGACCTCGTCAACACCCCGCCCTCGGACCTGTGGCCCGCGCGGTTCGCGGAGATCGCCACCGAGCGCGGCACCGCGGCCGGCCTCGGCGTCGAGGTGCTCGACGAGACCGCGCTGAAGGAGGGCGGCTACGGCGGCCTCGTCGCGGTCGGCCAGGGCTCGGCCCGGCCCCCGCGCCTGGTGCGGCTCAGCTACCGGCACCCGGAGGCCGACAAGACCCTGGCGTTCGTCGGCAAGGGCATCACCTTCGACTCCGGCGGCCTGTCGCTCAAGCCCACCACGGCGATGGACTGGATGAAGTCCGACATGGGCGGCGCGGGCGCGGTGCTCGGCGCGCTCATCGGGATCGCGCGGCTGGGGCTGAAGGTGAACGCGATCGGCTACCTGTGCCTCGCCGAGAACATGCCGAGCGGCACCGCGCAGCGCCCCTCCGACGTGCTCACCACCTTCGGCGGCAAGACGGTGGAGGTGCTCAACACCGACGCCGAGGGCCGGCTCGTGCTCGCCGACGGGCTCGGCCGGGCCGCGCAGGACTCGCCCGACGTGCTCGTGGACATCGCCACCCTCACCGGCGCGCAGATCATCGCGCTCGGCAACCGCACCACCGGGGTGATGGGGAACGACGACGCGCTGCGCGACGAGGTGGTGGCGGTCGCCAACGAGGTCGGTGAGCCGGCCTGGGGCATGCCGCTGCCCGAGGAGCTGCGCCGGTCGCTCGACTCGGCGGTCGCCGACATCGCCAACGTCCACCCCGACCGCGTCGCGGGCATGCTCGCCGCCGCGGTGTTCCTGCGCGAGTTCGTCCCCGACGGCCTGCGCTGGGCGCATCTGGACATCGCCGGGCCCGCGTTCCACCGCGCCGAGCCGTACGGCTACACGGTCAAGGGCGGCACCGGCGCGGGCACCCGGACGCTCATCGGCCTGGCCGCCAGGTACGCGAAGTGAGGGTCAAGCCCGTCACATCGCGCACGCACAAGTGAAAAGATGCCGTTGGACACGCCGTGATCCGGCACCCGGCGGCACAGAGATCCGACAAGGAGCATTCCCGTGGCTGATGGCAGCGGCCCCTTCGACGTCGTGGTCCTGGGGGGTGGCAGCGGCGGCTACGCCTGCGCCCTGCGGGCGGCCGAACTCGGCAAGCGGGTGGCGCTGATCGAGAAGGACAAGATCGGCGGCACCTGCCTCCACCGCGGCTGTATCCCCACCAAGGCGCTCCTGCACTCGGCCGAGGTCGCCGACGAGACCCGTGAGAGCGCGACGTTCGGGGTCAAGGCCCGGTTCGAGGGCATCGACATGCCGGCCGTGCACGCCTTCAAGGAGAAGATCGTCAGCCGTGCCTTCCGGGGCGTGACCGGCCTCATCAAGGCGCGGGGCGTCACGATCATCGAGGGCTTCGGCCGGCTCGTCGGGCCGAACCGGATCGCCGTCACGCGCGACGGCCACCAGGAGGTCGTCGAGGCGGCCAACATCGTGCTCGCCACCGGGTCGGCGCCCAAGACCCTGCCCGGCCTGGAGATCGACGGCGAGCGGATCATCACCAGCGACCACGCGCTCACCCTCGACCGGGTGCCGGGCTCGGTGGTGGTGCTCGGCGGCGGCGTGATCGGCGTCGAGTTCGCCAGCATCTGGCGCTCGTTCGGGGCCGAGGTGACGATCGTCGAGGCGCTCCCCCACCTGCTGCCCGCCGAGGAGGAGTCGAGCTCGAAGCTGCTGGAGCGGGCCTTCCGCCGGCGCGGCATCGGCTACAAGCTCGGCGTGCGGTTCGAGAGCGTCAAGACCACCGCCACCGGCGTGGTCGTCACCCTCGAGGGCGGCGAGACCCTCGAGGCCGAGCTGCTGCTCGTCGCGGTCGGCCGCGGCGCCGTGACCGAGGGCCTCGGTTACGAGGAGGCCGGCGTGGTGATCGAGCGCGGCACGGTTAAGGTGGACCAGTACTGCCGCACCAGCGTGCCGGGGGTGTACGCGGTCGGCGACCTGATCCCCACCCCCCAGCTCGCCCACACCGGGTTCGCCGAGGGCATCCTGGTCGCCGAGCACATCGCCGGGCTCGACCCGGCGCCGATCGACTACGACGGCGTGCCGCGCATCACCTACTCCGACCCCGAGGTGGCCTCGGTCGGGATCACCTCGGCGACCGCACGTGAGCGCGGTTACGAGGTCACCGAGTTCGTCTACGACCTGGCCGGCAACCCCAAGAGCCAGATCCTGCAGACGCAGGGCGCGGTCAAGGTCGTCGCGGCCAAGGACGGCCCTGTGCTCGGGGTGCACATGGTCGGCCGCCGCATCGGAGAGCTGGTCACCGAGGGGCAGCTCATCTACAACTGGGAGGCGCTGCCCTCCGAGGTCGCCCAGCTCATCCACGCCCACCCCACCCAGTCCGAGGCCGTCGGTGAGGCGATGCTCGCCCTCGCCGGCAAGCCGCTCCACGTGCACGACTAAAAGTGCCCTCACACCACATGCGATA
>Ga0310834_101624_pt1 | contig 12844 bp, 8 predicted proteins | sample SM_ome_2_FD_201314 | JGI IMG/M metagenome (GOLD analysis project Ga0310834, IMG submission 201314) | Sorghum-adapted microbial communities enriched on stacked mutant (SM) sorghum from Joint BioEnergy Institute, Emeryville, California... ... | reverse complement strand
CCTGCGTAACCGTCTGCTGAATCTGAGCCTCTCGAACAAGCTCATTAATTTCCGCCATTCGGATCGGTCACGGGGCTTCGTGCGCGTCGTCGACGAGCTGCCGGACGTGCTGTTTGCCAAGCTTTCCGACGGCCCCATGACATTCCGTCCCCTGCCGCCGATCGACGCCGAACCCGCCGACGAACGGACCGACGCCTTCAAGATGGCGGTGGACGCCGCCCGCATGACCGACGGGGAGTACATCGCGGCGATGGCGAAGCTCGAGGAGCGGGACGAGCACAAGGACGCCGGCGAAGCCGCCGAGCAGATCGAGCGGGCGCTCAAGGACCGCGTTCGGGCCGAGCTCGGCATGCCGCCGCGCCCCAAAGACGGCAGCGTGTCTCTCGCCGATCATGCCCGCCAGAATGGAGTTTCGCCGTCGTTCGACCTGCCGGAGCCCAACGGCGGGAACCTAAAGGACGGTTGGAAAGACCGCGAGATCCAGCTCCTTCTTCTGCCAGAGACGGCCGAGCGGAAGCTTTCGGCCGTGCTCGACCTGACGAAGGGGCATCTGCAAGAGACCGGCATCAACACGCTCTACGCCGCCTTCGGTTTCCTTCAGTGGTACGAAAGCTCGGACTCAGACCGGCAGATCTTCGCGCCGCTCGTGCTTCTGCCGCTCACCATCAAGCGCGAACTGCGCAACCATGCCTATCTCTATTCCGTATCCGCCACGGGCGACGATGCGGAGATAAACCTGTCGCTCAAGGAGAAGCTGAAGCGAGATTTCGGCATCGCGCTGCCCGAGTTCGAGGGTGAAGGCACGCCCGAGACCTACTTCAAGCGGGTGGCCGAGGCGATCGCCCACCAGCCGCGCTGGAGAGTCCGCCGCTGGGTTACGGTGGGCATATTTCCCTTCGCGCGGATGGCCATGTACTACGACCTGGATCCGGACCGCTGGCCAGAGGGGCACGGTCCGCTCGAGCACGAGGTCGTCGCCGACATGCTGATCGGGCGGGAGGAGCCCGGAGGCGAGACCGTCGCGCACGACATCGACGACTCGACTCTGGCCAAGACGTTGCCGCCGCTTATCACGGACGCCGATTCCTCGCAGCTCGGTGCCATTCTCGAGGGCCTGAGCCAGAAGGCGGTTGTCATCAAGGGCCCGCCGGGCACCGGCAAGTCTCAGACCATCACCAACCTCATAGCGGCCGCGCTCGCCCGCGGGGAGAGGGTTCTTTTCGTCGCCGAGAAGCTTGCCGCGCTCAGCGTTGTCTACAGCCGCCTGGAAGCGGCCGGGCTCGCCCCATTCTGCCTCGAGCTTCATTCGGAGAAGGCTCGTCGGGCCGAGGTCCTGAAGTCGCTCAAGAGCCGTCTGGATCTGCCTCGCCGCAGGGAGCCGGCCGATCTCGCGCTTAAGCTCGACGAGCTCCACAAGACGCGCGACGAGCTGAACCGCTATGCGAAGGCAATGAATGCCGAGTTCGGGCGTTCGGGCATGACCGTCCATGACGTCTTCTGGGCGGCGCAGCGCGCTCAGACAGAGGCGCGGGACATTCCCGAGAAACTTTCCCGCTGCCTGGCCAAGAACGCAGAGAATATCTCGCCCGAGACAATTGATCGGGCACGCCAGCGTCTCGAAGGCGTGGAGCAGGCTTACGTCGACCTTTCCCGAGGCGGCCAAGGCCCTGACACGCATTCCTGGCGCGGCGTTACCAAGGCGCCGATCACACCTTTCGACGCCACCGAGATAACCGAGGCCTTCGGGGCCTGGGCAGCCGCGGCCCGTGCGCTGAAGGAGGGGCTCGACGAGATCAAGGCCGAGACCGGATGGTCTCCTCGCCCGACACTCGCCGCCCTCGACTGCCTCGAGGAAGCGCAGCGACTCTCCGGCCAACCGCGGGATGCCGTGCGTACCGATCTGGTCAGGTCGCTCTGCGGCTCGGACGCCCGCCGCGCCGTTCGTGATTTCCTCGATCGGCAAGCCGCGTTCCTCGACAGGGAGACGCGTTTGGCTGGTCAGCTCGGAGAGGCATTTCGAGATCGGGCCCGACGGGAGGCATTAGGGAAGATCGCAAGAGAAGCCGAGCGACTCGGGGTCGCCGGGCTCACGCGCGCCGGGCTCGGCGCAAAAATCGACCGTCTCGAATCGGAGCGAGCCGAGATCCAGACTCTGATCGAGATGGGGCGCTGGATTGCTCGGGCCTTCGGTCACAACGAAGATCCGACCGTCGAGGAAGTCGGCCGCTTCCTGCGCGCGGCCCGCCATATCGCGGAAACTCCTCGTGATCTGCTCGCGCTGCGCCGGCAACCGTTGCTGGATGAGTCGATAAAGCCGATTCTCGAAGAGGCGCGGACGGCCGCTCAAAGACTGCGCGAGCGCGAGGAGAGGATTTGCGAGCTCGTGCGCCTGGAGCGGGAGCCGGCACCAGAGCTGCTGGAGGAGCACGCCTCGGTCCTGCGCCGCGCCGGGATCTTTTCGTTCTTTAGCGGCGAGTACCGACGGGCCCGCCGCTTCTGCCGAGACATCAGTCGGCGCGAAGTCGGCGCGCCAACCGCCATGGCCGGTTTCCTGGAGAAAGTTGCGGCGCATCTGCGCGAACGCGGCAAGTTCGAGGCCGACTCCCGCCTGGCCGCCATCTGCGGCCATCACTTCAAGGGACCGGGAACGGATTTCGACCGGCTGCTCGAGGTCTGCGCCTTCGCCGAGACCGTGCGCGTTCGCTATGCCGGGGCGGCCGCGGCCGCGCAGCGTGTTCGCGCAACCCTGCTCGAGGGGGATCTCGGCACTCTCGACGAAATTCGCGGTTTTGCAGAAGAGGATATACTTCGGCGACTGGAGGAGGTTTGTGGGACGATCGGCGAAGCGCAAGAGCCTCTTTCGCGGATCGCCGCACCGGTCGACGGTCGCCTAGAGGCGCTGCGCCTGCTCGCCGATAGCGCGCAGGACGACGGGCTGCCGGAAGACGGGTTTCGGTTCGACGAAGTTCCGGTTTTCCTGGAGCAATGCGAGAGGTTGGACGCGGACCGTGCGGCGCTCGACGGCGACGCCGATATGAGGGTTCTCCTCGGCGATGCCTTCGGGGGCGCCAGAAGTGACGTATCGGGTATATCCGAGACAGCGGACTACGCCGAGTGCGTGATGACGGCCGATATTCCGGATGACCTCAAGGACCTTCTCACGGACGTCGATCTCGAGGAAACGGCGGTCCGTCTGGAGCGGGCGATTCCTGACCTGATCGCGCTGCGCGACGGGTTGGCCTCCGCCGTCGAGGCCGCGGCCCGGTCCGCCGGTCTCGACGAGCGGTTCTTCGATGGCTGTCCCCTTCGGGACGTTGAGATCGGCGCCCAGATCGATCGTCTTCGCCGGTGCCTGGACGAACCCGACGGGCTCATGGAATGGAGCTCGTTCGCCGATGCGCTGGCGCGCGCCCGCGAGGCCAATCTCGGGCACATCATCGATGCGTTTCTAGAGGAGAATCGGCCGCTCGAAGGGCTTTTCCGGGCATACCGCAGCGTCGTCTTCCGCTCCATGGCGCGCCGTGCCTACGAGCTCGACGACGGACTCCTGGCGCGTCATAGCGGGATGAGCCACGAGGCATTGCGCAAGCGCTTCCAGGATCTCGATCGCCAGATCCTGATGCTCAACCGCGACAAGATTGCAAGCGACCTCCTGGCGCGTCCGATACCGCGGGGCGTCGCGCGCGGCAAGGCCGCCGACCTCACCGAAATGGCGCTTATCGAGCGGGAAGCGAACAAGTCGCGCCGGCACATTCCTCTGCGCGACCTGATTCGTCGCGCCGGCGGCGCGATCCAGGCCGCCAAGCCCTGTTTCATGATGTCGCCGCTTTCGATCGCTCAGTACATCCCGCCCGGCAGCATAGAGTTCGACTTGTTGATCATCGACGAGGCCTCGCAGATGCGCCCGGAGGAAGCGATCGGCGCCTTCGCGAGGGCCAGGCGCGCGGTCGTGGTTGGAGATCCCATGCAGCTGCCGCCGACGAACTTCTTCAGCCGAAGCCTCGATGCACCGGTCGACGATCCAAAGGAAGAGGAGGAGAAAATCGCCAACGAATCCATTCTGGATCTGGCGCTCGCCGCGTTCCGGCCGCCGCACCTTCTGCGCTGGCACTATCGCTCTCGCCACGGCAGCCTCATCGCCTTTTCCAACCGCCGGTTCTACGACGACGGCCTGATCGTTTTCCCCTCGCCCTGGGAAAGTCATCCGGAATACGGCGTGCAATACCATTATGTGGACGGCCTGTACCGGTCCGGCACGAATCTCATCGAGGCACAGGCCGTTGCCGAGGCAGCGATCGCCTTCATGCATCGGTATCCCGATCAATCGCTTGGCGTCGTGGCGCTGAATCAGCAACAGCGGGAGCTGATCCTGGAGGAGATGGAGCGCGCGATCGCGCAGGATGATATTGCCTCCGCCTATGTCGAGCGCTGGGCGGAAGAGCTGGAGCCGTTCTTCGTCAAGAACCTGGAGAACGTCCAGGGCGACGAGCGCGACGTGATCATGTTATCGACGGTCTACGGGCCCGAATCTCCCGGCGCTACGGTTAACAACCGCTTCGGGCCGATCAACGGCGCCGTCGGACATCGGCGTCTCAACGTTCTCTTCACCAGGGCCAAGCGGCGCACCATCGTCTATAGCTCGATGCGACCGGACGACATCCGCGTCGATGCGGGTTCCTCTCGCGGAGTGCGGGCCCTGAAGGGCTATCTGGAGTTCGCCGCCACCGGCCGTCTCGAGGGCGGTGAGATCACCGGCCGTGCACCGGACAGCGACTTCGAGGTCTGGGTCGCAGAGCAGCTCGAGCAAATGGGATGCGAGGCGGTGCCGCAGGTCGGCGTAGCCGGGTACTTCATCGACATCGGCGTCCGTCATCCGGATTATCCGCACGGTTTCCTGCTCGGCATCGAGTGCGACGGCGCCACCTACCACGCAAGCAAATCGGCGCGCGATCGCGACCGGCTGCGGCAAAGCGTGCTGGAAGGCCTTCAGTGGGACATCCACCGGATCTGGTCGACCGACTGGTTCCGCAATCCGAATGGGGAGGTTGAGAAGTTGCGCCGGCGCATCGAGGATCTTCTCGCGAGAAAGGCCGTCCGGCTCGAGGCGGGCAAGGCCGAAGGAGCCGCCGGCGGCCGACAGTGAGCGGCATCGGGAGGAAGCCGTTTCGGCGAATTGCTCATCGCGGCCGTGTCCTTGCTGAAGCGAAGCCAGGCGATCGCACACCGAAGCCGGCCGACGGAAATCGCAACCATCGGAGCAGCGGGACCCCATCGTCCCTTGGGCGATCGCGGCTCGGCCTTGCGTATGCTGGGCGCTGTCATGATGGGTCCGTTTGGGCTACGCTCATCGGCCCCATGCTTCGCGAACCTACAGGGATGTGCGGATGAGGCCATGAGCAGGACGTCCGAGCCGATCGTCGTCAATGGAGCGCCGGTACTGACGCTGTGGGCCGCGGTGGTCGCCGAGCGCCTTGGGTTCGATCGGGACGAAGCGCTGACTTTGGGGCGCGCCGTGGCGGGCTTGAGCGCCTATGCCAAGGGCAAGTCTCTGGGGCTCATCGAGCCGTCGCGGGAAACGGTCGCCGAGCGCCGGAAAACGGCAAAGCACGGAGAGACACTGGGCGTCAATCTGCTCGGTCGCGCCATTCCGGTTGTCCGCACGCCGGACGGCCTTCGGGCTCTTTCTAAGGAAACTCCGATCAAGCCGAAGAGCGTCGCCGGATATCTCGAGCGCGCATTCGGGCCGGCTCTGGAGCGCGTCCGCACCGCGATGCAGGACTTGGCTACAACGCTATCCCCGGAGGAGCTGCAGGCACGGGGATTTCGCCTTTATGAGGAATTCCGGCCGGAGGTCCCGGCAGGAGCGCGCGGTTGGGGCGCCAAGGGCACGCTCGACCTCGAGCGCATCGCTCGGTCGGGACGTGAACACCGCTGATCCGTTAAGGACCGCTGTTCCTGGAAAGCGGTCCGGTCAAAGCCCAATCTAAGAGCAAAAAAAAACGGCCGGGCGAGCGATGGGCGCGCGCATCGGTGGTCACGGCATTCGTCGCCGGAACACCACGATCTTGCTGAGCAGATAGAAGGTGATGGTGTACGGAGGGATTCCGGCCGCCTGGGCGATGTATCCGTTCACGCCGGCTCCGTTGATCAATGCCATCACCACGGTAAGATTGACCGAATAGGACAGCAGGAACGCAGCCAGGAACCGGCCGAGGGCCGGGAACCAGGGCCCGTCATGCGCGAACGTCCAGCGCCGGTTCAGCGCGAAGCTGAGCGTCAGGCCGGCGGCATACCCGGCGACATTCGCCCAGAGGTCGCCCATGCCGACGGCGAACTTGCAGGCATAGATGACGCCCAGGCCGAGCAGGGTGTTCAGGCAGCCGACGGCGACAAATTTCAGGGGGGCCAGCGACATCATAATGGATGATGTGCCGCCGCAGGATGACTCTCTGGCTGTATCTCTGTCAGGTTCGGGCTGTCCGAACGAAAAGAAGCAGCTGCCGTTTCATTTGCCCTAATTGCAGACCCGCGGACAATCTGGTCGATTACAAACAGTGGGCGTCGCTTGGATTCCAGGTAGAGCCGCCCGAGATATTCACCGAAAATCCCGAGCAGAAACAGCTGTGCGCTGCCGAGAATCAGCACGATGCTGATGACACTGGTCCAACCTTGCACCGTTTGATTCGTGAGCCAGCTGTATAGTACGTAGGCGAGTGTCAGCAATCCTCCGATACCGAAGAGCACGCCGAGATACGATGCGAGGCGCAGAGGTACTATTGAAAAGCTGCTGATGGCATCGACGGCGAAGCGCACCATCTTCCCCAAGGGGTATTTGGTGCTGCCGGCATATCGACCCTGGCGGAGGTAGTGCAGCGGCACCTGCGTCAGGCCGATCCAGCTGACCATGCCGCGGATGAAGCGGTGCTGCTCGGGCATGGCGTTCAGGACATCCACCGCCCGCCGGCTCATCAGGCGGAAGTCGCCGGTGTCGACCGGGATCGGAAACTCGACCAGACGATCGAGCGCGCGGTAGAAGACGGCTGCGGTGAACTTTTTGAACCAGGTTTCTTCTTCGCGCCGGATCCGCTTGCCGTAGACGACGTCGGCGCCCTTGTCCATCAAGTCCATCATCTGGCCGAGCAGTTCCGGCGGGTCCTGCAGGTCGGCGTCGAGGATCAGAACGCGCTCGCCGCGGCAGAGGGAGAGCCCCGACGTCAGCGCCAGCTGGTGGCCGTGGTTGCGCGACAGGGAGACGCCGACGACGTTCGGGTCCTCTTCCGCGAGCTCGCGAATGATCTTCCACGAGTCGTCGGTAGACCCGTCGTTGACGAGCACGAGCTCGTAGCTCGACTCGACCTCCGCCCGACAGGCAAGCGTGACGCGCCGATGCAGCTCGCGGAGGCCTTCGGCCTCGTTGTAGCAGGGGACGACGACAGAAAGGCACGGTACGGAGTCTTCGGCCTGCGTTACGTTCATGTCTCTGTTACCTCATGGAGGCCCGGTCGAACTCGGTCGCGACGGCGTGCCCTGCGGACGAGCCGCCGGCAAATGCGGCTTGTGTTTGTGCGGGTCCACGAACAAGGCCTTGCAGCCCGGCCAGGGCGGCCGGCAGGAGTAGAATGAACATCGGCATGTGGGCCCGGAACTCGTTGAAGTTCGTGGACAGGAAGAAGGGCAGGAACATCAGCACGCCGAAGGCCGCGGCGGCCCGCATGAAGCGGTCGGCGGCCCGGAAGCCGACCGCGGCCAGCGGGAGCGGCAGGGCGAAGGCCAGGAGCGAAGGGTGGGGCTGCCGGAGGTTCGCGATCTGCCGCAGGTTCTCAAGGACCTGCGCGGCCACGTCGCGGTCCTCGAAGCCGCCGGGCAGCGCCAGCCGCAGCGCCGCGTAGGTCCCGAACGACACGGCGAAGAGCGCGGCCGTGGCCGCGGCGGTGCGGCGCCAGTTGACCGCGGAGACGCGGCAGAGGAAGTACAGCCCGGGCAGGACCACCGCGTCGTACTTGATCGCCACCGCGACGACGAGCAGCGCGGCCAGCGCGACCGGCCGGTCGTCGCGCAGGGCGAACAGCATCAGCAGCCAGACCAGCGCCGAGGGGCGGTCCCACGGGTGGAAGACGTGGAGCAGCAGGGTGAGCGGCAGGACGCAGCCGGTGAACAGCACGGCGATGAGGCAGTATTCGTCGTCGAACCAGCGGCGCAGGAAGGCGAACAGGAGCAGCAGGGTGGCGAACAGGCTCGCCACGTCGATCAGCTTGTAGGCCGCCAGGGGCGAGGCGCCGGCGGCGGCGGCGAGCGCCTCGGCGGCGTAGACGACGAGGACCCGCACGTTGGTGGCGTTGGCCCCGGCGGCGCCCCAGCCTCCGCCCGGCGGCGGCGCGTTGGACAGGACCGCCTCGTGCATCGTCAGCCGGGTGGCGGCGGCATCCGCGCGGTAGATCGTCAGGTCGCCGACGTAGTGCTGCACGACAACCGTGATCACCCCGCACAGTAATGCGAGAGCAATGGGACGAACGAAAATCATTTCACAAATCTAGGGTAAAAACGTTAACAAACGTCTCGACGCTAGGTGTGAGATGTGCTGCAGTATATGAATAGACGACAGAATTGCCACAAAATTTATTAGTATGGTAAATTAAGCCTGATGCCGTAGGGACATTGATCCGGCGAACTGCGGGCCTGCGTCCATTAAATCCTCGAAGGTTGGCTTGAACATTCTGCGGCGACTGAGTATTGCTCTGCCTCGGCGCCCTGCATGCACTCATATACCATAGAGCTGGCTCTCGGCCTGGTTTCAGAGGTGTCATCTCAGGGACCTGCCGAAGTCGAGTGCAGAGGGGCGATATGTCCGATCACAACTATCTGGCCATAACATCAGAACTCATATCTTGGGCCTGGGACCAAGAGGAACCATCCGTGAAGATCCGAAGGGGCCCGCCGACCGCGAACTCAACGCGGCCCGCAATATCGATCGCTGGGGCATCGAGAGATTCGATATAGTAGGCGGGGCACCACCGAACCGGCCACTCCGTGGACAGCGCCCCTGCATGGGGCTTATTAAGCGCTGTGCCGCTCGAAATGCGATAGGAACGCGCGCACCTCTCGACCCCAGCCCGTCACGGGCGATCGCCGCGGCCGCGCAAACCTGAACGATCGCCCATGGATTGCTTGCCGGCAGTCCGCCGTCCCGACTCTGCTGTGCAGAAATCTGTCACCCCATTCACCTATTCCGTACACAAAATCCCAATCATCCTCGCTGATCAGCGATATATTGCCCCTTGTCTCTCGGCCCTCGATTCTCACGCGGTATCGGCGGTTGTCGATGACTGATGAAGCGGCGGATCTATTTATGGTGATATCCACCAGGTTACCGTTGACGCTCTGATCCCAGATCGCCCCTGAGTCAATGAATCGTCCGGCGAGCCGGCACTAGTCCTTGCCCATGCTTTCGAAGGAGCCGATGGCCTTGGAGGGGGAGCCGTCGGGTCCAACCGGTTGTGGGGCCCGTTCGGCAGGCCGATCCGCGCCCGCAGCTCGGCAAGCTTGCCATGGAACTTGCTGGATAGGGGGCCGCCCCGGTGATGGCGCCATCGCTTGGGTCCTTTCCAAAGGCTTTGAGCGCCACGATGTTTTAGAACCGCAGATCAGAGGAGGTGAGAAGGATAGGTGAGCCGGACGACCCCGGTGCCTGTAGGCAGTTTGTCCATCCTTGCCGAAGTTCCTCCTTGATGGTTATCGTGCAACCCCAGCCGAGAGAGAGCAGGCGCCCGTCGTTCAGGTCGCCGGAATATCCGGCGACGAAAATATTCTCGCGGGGCTTGCCCAGCCCTGCGGAATAGACTCGATGTCGCGTACCACGCCGTAGAAGCCGCACCCGTGTGGGTGTCGGTCAAGAACGAGGATCGCCCAGTCGTGGCTGAATACCGGAACAGGATGGTACCGCTCCGCGGACGGCTCGTACTCCGGTGCCATGTGAACCTCGTTGACGCGGACCGCATCGATCTTGGTCAGGCCCGCAAAGTGAATCGTTATTTGATCGGGCGCAAGCGGGCGGCTGTCGGCGATCAAGATATCGCGCATTTCCGGCGTGCCGCGCCGGCATCATCGCAGGATGAGTGGGCCTTTAGCAGGGGCATTGGTCGTTCTGACGGTCGAAATGGAATTATGCCTTGGGCGCGCGTGCCGGTACTCTTGGGTATAAAGCTGTCCCGAGAGAACCGATGCCGATTCGCCTGTCCTATTGGCAATCCCCGGACGGACGGTACGCCCGCATCTACGCGAACGGGCTGGACGCCGAAGCCAAAGTCTGACTTGAGCGCTTTCGTGGAGATTCCGTTCGGTTGCGCGCATCGATCGGCGGCATTTTCGACGAATCCGCGGCGCTTGCCGAGATTGCTTCTTTGCTGCCGGACGCATCGCTCACCTGGGCCGCCGTTCTTGAGCTGGCCATGTCGACTCCGCGCCATGGTCGGCGGCCGGGCATGACGGCGGCATCCAGGGCGGGCGCTCAACAGATCGAACTTCAGCCGACGCGCTGGACGGCCGAAGATACGGAGTTTCTCGACCCCAACGCGATGGCGCATCCGCTTCCGGCGCCGGTGCGCCTGATGGTCGACCATCGGGAACCTGGCGAAATGGTCGACCGGCTGCGGGCTATCCAGAATCTGGAAATCGAAATCGCCGAGCTCGGGATCGGAAATTCTCTCGTTGAGAACCATCTCGTGATCGAACGGAAGACCATAGCCGATTTCGTTACATCGATCACTGAGGACGCCATGCGGCTATTCCATCAGACGGATCGGCTGGCCCGGTTCGACGCGCCGGCGATCCTGCTAATCGATGGCGATCTCTATAGCCAGACCCGCATGACGCTCGAGCAGATCGCCGGCACGCTCAGCTATCTCTCCGTCATCCAGCGTGTTTCGATTCTACCGACCCTGTCTCTCGCGCATAGCGCCTATATAGTCCCGAAGCTGCTTCGTCACGCCCTCTTCGGTCTTGGGCACGATCTTGGCCTGCGCGGGTCCAGGCCTAAGGATCCCAGCCAAGCCGCCGCTTTCGTGCTGGAGGGAATACCGGGCGTCAGCGCCCGACGCGCCAGGGCTTTGCTGCGGCAATTCGGCACGCTGCAGGGCGTCGCGCGCGCGGAGCCGGCGGATCTTCAGAGGGTCCTGGGAATCGGGCCGGCAACGGCGAGAACCATCGCCGCGGTTTTTCGGGCGGCGCCGCCTGAACCGGGCGCCTAGGATCTGCTCCGAGCCGATGCCCGGCTCGATCATGGTGCCTGCGACGAGCTTTCCCGGTCTTTCCGAGCATTATCCGGGCGTCTGCCGATGCAGGTCGCCAGGGCGCCCGTCCATGTGGTCAGCGCATCAATCTCGCGCGGCGCATAGATCGTTCTCTCTCCCAGGCCGCCCATCGAGCTCGAGGGCCTCCATCGATCGTCTGATTGAGACGGTCGTCCGCTGCCCCATATTCCGCAATGAGCCGCTCCGCATGGACGTTTCTCCATCTGGAATTATAAATAAAACCTAGGAAGAGGCGAAATGTCCGCCAGATATACTTGTAAAAATTCTTGCCAGAACGACGTTGAATGTCGCGAAAGCCAATATACGCGCCGCCCGGAACCTATCTGATCGTCGGTCGCCGTGACGATACGGACGACATCGTGTTCTCGGTCGTCGACGACATCCCGAAGCAGCCGACGCTGACGGTCCTCTGCCGCAAGGCCTTGTATCACATGGGGATCAACGATCCGACGGTCTATGAGTTCATCTGCATGATCTACTCCCTGCCGAAGGGCGGAACCCAGGCGGTGCTCGATCAGGCGGCCCTGCGGCGGTACGTCCACGCGAATTACTGGTGAGCATGCGATGAGCAAGATGTCGGCGAACCGGGACGGTGATGTCGTCGAGGAAGTCCTTGAACCGAATGGCCCTCGAGTAAAGGCCGGGGACGGGCACAGGATCTTTGCGTTCGTTGAGCTTCTCGCGTTCGCCGCGTCGCGTATTGGGCTGATGGGGATTCTCGCGCTCGCGGTTATCTTCTATCTCATCGATAGGGTGATCGGAACGAGCGTGATCCTGCTGGCCTTGACTGCCATCGCGGTGATCGGGCTGCCGGTCCTGTGGATTCTGACGAAGGACGCAAGAAACGCGATGATCGCGGAGGGCCAAGGGGGTCCTGAAAGCGAGGGCGGTAACGGCACGCGGGGGGCCGAAGGCGGAGATGGGTCGGCGCCCCACTCCGATGCGAGCGAACGGGAGCCCGGGGGGCACGAGGGATGACGATCAAGTTTGCTTCTATCGGCAGGTTTCTCGGCGCCGCAGCCGCGGTGGCGGTCGCTCTTTTCTTGGTGGGATGGGCTGGCGACGCGCGGGCGGATGTTATCGGGGACAAATCTCTCGAGCAGTACTGGGCGGAGATGCGGAGTGATAACTGCGCGCTATGCGAGTTCTCCGGACGGTTCATCGAGATTACCGACGCGTTCGCGCGAGACACCTATGACGTCCTGGCGCCGGAGCTTGTCTCGTTCGTCACTTATGTTTTTCTCCTCTACATCACGATCCAGGGCACCAAGCTCCTGGTCCCGTTTGGCGCGGGCAGCCCGGCCGACATCGTCTGGACGATCATTAAGCGGTCGATGCTGTTCTTCTTCTGCCTCGCCTTCATGAGGACGCCCGAACTGTACTGGGATTGGGTCTACGAGCCGGCGATCGCTACCGCCGGAAGGCTGTCCAACAGCATCATCACGGGCATATCCGCACTGAACATCCACGGCGATATCGGGCTAGAGATGGAAGGGAGCGCGTGCGGCGCCTTCAAGAGCATCTATTCCGACCAGGGT
>Ga0310834_101615_pt1 | contig 12925 bp, 8 predicted proteins | sample SM_ome_2_FD_201314 | JGI IMG/M metagenome (GOLD analysis project Ga0310834, IMG submission 201314) | Sorghum-adapted microbial communities enriched on stacked mutant (SM) sorghum from Joint BioEnergy Institute, Emeryville, California... ... | reverse complement strand
CTCGACGCAGAGGTGCGGCGGCGGGGCCAGACGATCTACCTGCCCGACGGCCCGGTGCCGCTGCACCCGCCCGCGCTGTCCGAGGACGCGGCGAGCCTGCTGCCGGACGGGCCGCGGGCGGCGGTGCTGTGGACGTTCGACCTGGACGACGCCGGCGAGCAGGTGGCGGTGTCGGTGGAGCGGGCGGTGGTGCGCTCGCGCGCCCGGCTGGACTACGCGGGCGTGCAGGCCGACATCGCCGCGGGCCACGTCCACCCCGCGCTCTCCGGCCTCCCCGAGCTGGGGCCGCTGCGGCGGGCGCACGCCGTGCGGCGCGGGGCGATCGAGCTGGAGCTGCCCGAGCAGGAGGTGGTGCCGGACGGGTCCGGCGGCTGGACGGTGCGGGTGCGCCGCCGGCTCGACGTCGAGTCGTGGAACGCGGAGATCTCGCTGCTCACCGGCATGGCGGCGGCGCAGATCATGCTCGACGCGGGCGTCGGCCTGCTGCGCACGCTGCCCGCGCCCGACGAGGAGGCCCTCGCCGCGTTCCGGCGCACGGCGCGAGAGCTGGGCTTCGGGTGGCCCGAGAACGCGCCCGTGGCCGAGGCGCTCGCCGCCCTGCCCGCGGACACCCCGACCGCGCTCGCGGTGCGCCGCGCCGCCACCGCGCTGCTGCGGGGCGCCGGGTACCACGCGTTCGACCGCCAGGCGGGCACCGAACCGCCCGCGGATGCGGGCCACGGCGGGATCGGGGCGCCCTACACGCACGTGACGGCGCCGCTGCGCCGGTTGGCCGACCGGTTCGGCACCGAGGTGTGCCTCGCCGTCACGGCGGGGGCCGAGCTGCCCGACTGGCTGCGCGCGGCCCTGCCGACGCTGCCGGAGCTGATGGACGACTCCGACGCGCTGGCCTCGCGGGTCGACCGGGCCTGCCTGGACCGCACCGAGGCCGCCCTGCTGCGGGAGAGCGTCGGGCACGAGTTCGACGCGGTGGTGCTGCGCGCGGACGGTGACGGCGACGGCGGCGAGGTCTACGTTCCCGACCCGCCGGTGCTCGCCCGCTGCACGGGCGCGCTCACCGCGGGCGCCGTGGTGCGGGTCCGCCTCGAGGCGGCCGATCCGGAGACCGGCCGGATCGAGTTCGCCGTCTCCTGACCGGGCGCGCCGTCGGGCTACGCTCTGTCCCGGCGGGCGGTCCGCCGACGACACGGGGAGGTGGGCCGGTGCCCGGTCGCGCGTTCCGGTACGGCATCGAGCACGAGATCGCGCTGGTGCACGTCGACGACGGGTTCGCCGACTACACGAACACGTCGTTCGACCAGCTGCAGGCGGTGGTCGACGCGCTGCCGGAGGACCCGTCCGACCTCGCGCACCTGCGGGTCGGCGACCAGGGGATCAAGCGCAAGCGCTGGTACGTCGAGGGCTACGAGCGGTTCGACGAGCAGGGCGCGCTGGTCCGGTGCGACCCGAAGGGCCTCGAGGTCCGCACCCGCATCCACGACTCGATCGAGGCCGCGGTCGACGCGCTGCGCACCGACCTGCGCCTGCTGGACGCCGAGCTGGACGGGACGGGGCTGCGCAGGACGGCGGTCTCGTTCAACCCGGTCCGCTCGGAGTACCGGATCGAGCCGCCGCTGAACGCGTGGGAGCGGGCGCACCGGCAGGACTCGCCGGAGGAGCGCACGGCGCACCTGCACATGTCGACCTACGGGCCCGACCTGAACCTGTCGTGCGACCTGCTCGACGAGGCCGCCGTCGTCGACGTGGGCCGCAAACTCACCTACTACAGCCCGTGGCTGGTGCCGTTGTCGTTCTCCTCGCCGTTCCGCGACGGCGGGCCGTGGGGTGGGCTGTCGGCGCGCACGGCGGTGCGCACCGGGGTCCGACCCGCCGTGCTCGTCTTCCTCTCGGGCGAGGACGGGCAGCTCGACGCCGACCCGTCGCTCACCCAGGTGGCGCGCCTGCCCGCCGAGGTGGGGCGCATCGAGTTCAAGGCGTTCGACTCCTGCCCCGACCCCGAGCTCTACGGCGAGCTGCTGTCGCTGCTGACCGGGCTCGTGCTCGACGAGACGCTGCCCGGCAGGCGCACCACCCCCGACGCGGGCCTGCACAAGCACGTGGCCGGGGTGGGGCTCGCCGACGACGAGGTGCACGCGGGCACCGGTGAGCTCATCGACGCCGCCGAGCGGGCGCTCGCCGACCGCCCCGCCGACCTGGCCCGGCTGGGGCGGCTGCGCGAGCGCTGGCGGCGCCGCGAGTCGCCCGCCGGCGCGATGCTCGCCGCCTACCGGTCCGGGGAGCCGGTGGCCGGCCTGCACCCCTGAGCCCCGCCCCCGCTCGCCTTCTTCCGACGAACGCGCCGTCCGTCGGAAAGGGGGCGGCGCGGGTCAGGTGTAGGAGTGCTCGGGCTCGGGGTAGCGGCCCTCGGCCACGTCGGCGCCGAACCGGCGGGCCGCGTCCAGCAGCACCGCGCCGACGTCGGCGTACTGCTTGACGAACCGCGGCTTGCGCCCCCGGTTCATGCCGGCCATGTCGGACCACACGAGCACCTGGGCGTCGCAGTCCGGGCCCGCGCCGATGCCGATGGTGGGGATCGCCAGCTCGGCGGTGACCCGCTTGGCCACGTCGGCGGGCACCATCTCCAGCACCACCGCGAACGCGCCCGCCGCCTGCAGCGCGAGCGCGTCCTCGACGAGCCGGTCGGCGGCCGCGCCGCGCCCCTGCACCCGGAACCCGCCGAGCGCGTGCTCGCTCTGCGGGGTGAACCCCAGGTGCGCCATGACCGGGATGCCGGAGCCCACGAGCGCGTCGACCTGGGGGACGAACCGGGAACCGCCCTCCAGCTTCACCGCGTGCGCGCCGCCTTCCTTCATGAAGCGGAACGCGGTGGTGAGGGCCTGCTCGGGGCCGGTCTGGTAGCTGCCGAACGGCAGGTCGGCCACGACGAGCGCGTTCTTCGCCCCCCGCGACACCGCCTTGACCAGCGGCAGCAGCTCCTCGACCGTCACCGGGAGCGTGTTGTCGTACCCGTAGACGTTGTTGGCGGCCGAGTCGCCGACGAGCAGCACCGGGATGCCGGCCTCGTCGAAGATCTCGGCGGTGTAGGCGTCGTAGGCGGTGAGCATCGCCCAGCGCTCCCCGCGCTGCTTGAGGGCGTGCAGGTGCGGGATGCGCACCCGCTTGGGCCGTTCGGTGGTGCGGTAAGGGGCCTGTTCAGACATCGCTGTCCGTCCTCCCTCGAGGCCCGTCCGGGTCCCCGGGTCGTCAGGTGATGACGCGAAAAGCGTGACACCGGATCCGGGCGGCGGGCCCGCCGCTGGGACGAGGTTCACACGGTGGTGAACGGCGGGCGCGCCGCTGCGCGGGGCCGGGGCAACCCGCGCTGGCATGCTGGGCGGCGTGCTCGACCCATTGCGCTCCGCTGTCGTGGCCGCCTGCTCCGCCGCGCTCGTGCTGTCGGCCTGCGGCCAACCCGCGGCGCCGCCCGAGGCGGCCCCGGCCGCGCCCGCGGCGGAGCCGCCCGCCGACCTGGCGCGCTTCTACGAGCAGGAGCTGAGCTGGGGCGGTTGCGCCGAGTTCGCCACCAGCGCCAGCGACCGCATCACCTTCGACGACGAGTCGCTGCAGTGCGCCCGCCTGGAGGTCCCGCTCGACTACTCCCAGCCCGACGGCCGCACGGCGCAGATCGCCGTGCTGCGCCATCGGGCCACCGGCGATCGCATCGGCTCGCTGCTGGTGAACCCGGGCGGGCCGGGCGCGTCCGGGGTACGCCTCGGCGCGTCGATGGCGGGCCGGCTGGAGCGCACCACGATCGGCGAGCGCTTCGACATCGTCGGGTTCGACCCGCGCGGGGTCGGGGCGAGCACCCCGACCATCGACTGCCTCACCGACGCGGAGTGGGAGATCGAGCGCGCCGACCTCGACGTCGACCCGTCGCCCGCGGGCATCGAGGAGACCGAGGCGGAGAACCGGCTGTACGCGCAGCGGTGCACCGAGCGCTCCGGCGGCGCCGACGTGCTGGCCAACGTCGGCACCCGCGACGTCGTGCGCGACCTGGACATCCTGCGCGAGGTCCTCGGCGACGAGAAGCTGACCTACCTCGGCTACTCCTACGGCACCCGCATCGGCTCGGCGTACGCGGAGGCGTTCCCGCAGAACGTCCGGGCCCTCGTGCTCGACGGCGCGCTGGACCCGGAGCAGACCACGGTGGAGCGCACCGTCGACCAGAGCGCGGGCTTCCAGCAGGCGTTCGACGCCTTCGCCGCCGACTGCGCGAAGGAGCCCACCTGCCCGCTGGGCACCGACCCGGCCCGGGCCACCGAGGTCTTCCAGGCCCTCACCCGCCCGCTGATCGACCGGCCGGCGCCGGCCGAGGGCGGATCCCGCACGCTGTCCTACCCGGATGCGGTGACGGGCACGATCCAGGCGCTGTACGTGTCGGCGCTGTGGCCGCGCCTGGCGCGGGGCCTGTCCGCGCTCGCCTCCGGCGACGGCACGATCCTGCTTCGCCTCGCGGACATGTACAACGACCGCGACCCGGACGGCCACTACGGCAACGGCATCGAGGCGTTCATCGTCATCAGCTGCGTCGACGAGGAGCGCATCACCGACCGGGCCGAGCAGGCCGAGCTGATCCGCCGCGCCAACGAGGTCGCGCCGTTCCGCGACGACGGCCGCGGCGTCGTCCCCGCGCTCGACCCGTGCGCGTTCTGGCCGGCCCCGCCGACGAGCGAGCCGCACGTGCCGCAGGTGGAGGGCCTCCCGCCGACGCTCACGATCTCGGTCACCGGGGACCCGGCCACCCCGTACCAGGCCGGGGTGGACCTGGCCGAGGCGTTGTCGGGGCGCCTGCTCACGGTCGAGGGCGCCCAGCACACGGTGGCGCTGCAGGGCAACCGCTGCGTCGACGACATCGTCAGCGCCTACCTCGTGGACCTGCGGCTGCCGCCGGAGGGCGCGCGCTGCAGCCTCGTCCCCTCGGACGGGGGGTGACGTGCGTAACACTCTCGCGTCCCGCGCCGACACGTGAACGGGACCGGATTCCAGAGGGGCGCACCGCGAGGTGCGGGCCGGACCAGGACGGCGCTCGCCCGGGCACGGGCGGGCGCTGTCGCGCGTTCGAGGGACCGTGGTGCATGTCGCACGGGCTGAGCAGCCAGGAAACATGTTTGTAACGCGCCGTTCCTAGGCTCGGCGCCCATGGACCGACAGCAGGAGTTCGTGCTCCGCACGCTCGAGGAACGCGACATCCGCTTCGTGCGGCTCTGGTTCACCGACGTGCTGGGCTTCCTCAAGTCGGTCGCGGTGGCGCCCGCGGAGCTGGAGGGCGCGTTCGCCGAGGGCATCGGGTTCGACGGGTCGGCGATCGAGGGCTTCGCCCGGGTCTACGAGTCCGACATGGTCGCGCGCCCCGACCCCTCCACGTTCCAGGTGCTGCCCTGGGAGACCTCGCCCGGCGAGCACTACTCGGCGCGCATGTTCTGCGACATCGCCATGCCCGACGGGTCGCCGTCGTGGGCCGACCCGCGGCACGTGCTGCGCAGGGCGCTGTCCCGGGCGGGCGAGGCCGGCTTCACCTGCTACGTGCACCCGGAGATCGAGTTCTACCTGCTGCGCGGCCTGCCCGCCGACGGCTCGCCGCCCGAGCCCGCCGACTCCGGCGGTTACTTCGACCAGTCCAGCCACGACGTCGCCCCGCACTTCCGGCGCAACGCGATCGAGACGCTCGAGTCGATGGGCATCTCCGTCGAGTTCAGCCACCACGAGGGCGGCCCCGGCCAGCAGGAGATCGACCTGCGCTACGCCGACGCCCTGACCATGGCGGACAACATCATGACCTTCCGCTACGTGGTCAAGGAGGTCGCGCTCATGCAGGGCGTGCGGGCCTCCTTCATGCCGAAGCCGTTCTCCGAGCACCCCGGCTCGGCGATGCACACGCACTTCTCGCTGTTCGAGGGCGACCGCAACGCGTTCTACGACGCCGACGACCCCTACGAGCTGTCCGAGACCGGCAAGGCGTTCGTCGCCGGGGTGCTGCGGCACGCCCGCGAGATCAGCGCCGTCACCAACCAGTGGGTCAACTCCTACAAGCGCCTGATCACCGGTGGTGAGGCACCCACGGCCGTCTCGTGGGGGCACGCGAACCGGTCGGCGCTGGTGCGGGTGCCGATGTACTCGCCGGGCAAGGCGTCCACCCGCCGGGTGGAGATCCGCACGCTCGACAGCGCGTGCAACCCGTACCTGGCGTTCGCCGTGATCCTCGGCGCCGGGCTCACCGGGGTGCAGAAGGGCTACGAGCTGCAGCCGCCGACCGAGGACGACGTCTGGTCGCTCACCGAGACCGAGCGCCGCGCCCTCGGCTACGAGCCGCTGCCGCAGAACCTCAACGAGGCGCTCGCGGAGATGGAGCGTTCGGAGCTGGTGGCCGAGATCCTCGGCGAGCACGTCTTCGACTTCTTCCTGCGCAACAAGCGCCGCGAGTGGGACGGCTACCGCCGCCAGGTCACGCCCTACGAGCTCGAGACGTACCTTCCCGTGCTGTAGAACCCGATTGCCCGCCCGCGCCGGGCGCGGCAAGGTCGGGGCATGGAGATCGTCTTGCACGACGATCCGGGCGCGTTCGCCGCGGTCGCGGGCCCGGTGCTCTCCGCCGACCCCCTGCGCCACACCATGGCGCTCACGGTGCTCGACGCGATGCGCCGCGGCGGTGAGCCGCACGCCGCGCTGCTCACCGTCGTCGAGGGCGGCGAGGTGACGGGGGCGGCGCTGCGGTCGCCCGGTCGTCCGACGCTCGTGTCGGCCGTGCCCCCACGGCAGGCCGAGGCCGTCGAACGGGCACTCGCCGAGGCCGACCCGGCGGCGACGGCGGCGTTCGGCCCGCTCCCCGAGGCCGAGGCGTTCGCCGCCGCCCGGGTGGCGCGCACCGGCTGCCGCGCGGAGCCCACGATGCGCAACCGCCTGTTCGCGCTGGACGAGCTCGTGCCGCCGACGGGGGTGCGCGGGCGGGCCCGCCGCGCGACCGAGGCCGACATCCCGCTCCTCGGGCGGTGGCGCCACGCCTTCGCCCAGGAGGCGCACCACGGCGAGGACGAGACCCCCGCCGAGTCCGAGGAGCAGGCCGCCCGCTCGCTGCGGCTCGGCGCGGGGGAGATGCTGTGGGAGGTCGACGGCACCCCGGTCGCGCAGGCGTGCGCGAAGCCGGTGATCGCCGGGGCCTCCCGGATCGGGCCCGTGTACACGCCGCCGGAGCACCGCGGGCACGGCTACGCCTCGGCCGTGACGGCCGCCGCCACGCGGTGGGCGCTGGAGGCGGGCGCGCAGCGGGTGGTGCTGTTCACCGACCTGGACAACCCCACCACCAACCGGATCTACCCCCGCATCGGGTACCGGCCCGTGCACGACGCGGTGGAGCTGCGCTTCACGGCGTGACGCCCGGGTCGCGGCTCGTGGCGCGGTGGGCGGCCTGCGCGGCCGCGGCGAGCTCGGCGAGCCGGCACGGCCAGCGCGGCGCGGCGCTCACCGGGCTCGGGCAGCCGCGGCAGCGCCCGTCCGGGCCGGCGACGTGCAGCACGAGCAGCTGCGACCACAGCCGCGTCCAGCCGGCGATCACCGCGCCGGCCTCGGTGATCCGGTCCCGGGACGTCCCCTCGGTGCCCATGGCCGTGGAGGGTCCGGGTGAGCGGTGCCGGCTGGATCTTTCAGCTGACACCTCCCACCTGACATTCTGTGGTCGAGCGGCTGCGGAGAGCAGGGGAGGGTGGGCGTGCGCAGGGGGTCTCTCGTCCGGAGGCGGCAGCTCGCCCGCACCCTGCGCGAGCTGCGCGTGCACGCCGGGCTGACCATCGAGGCGGCCGCGCCGCGGCTGGACGTCTCCCCGGCCAAGCTGTCGCGCATCGAGAACGCCCACCAGGGCGTCGACGTGCACCTGGTGCGGAGCATGCTCGACCTGTTCGACGTCGGCGGCGACCGCTGGACCGAGATCATCCAGCTCACCCGGGAGGCCGGCGCCAAGGGCTGGTGGCGCGCGTACGGGCTGGACGACAAGGGCTACCTGCCCCTCGAGTCGGAGGCCAGCTCGGTGCGGGACTTCACCGTGACCTACGTCCCTGGCCTTCTGCAAACCGAGGACTACGCGCGTGCCCTGTTCGAGGCTTCGCTGACGCCCCGCACCGCGGAGACCATCGAGCGAGACGTGCAGGTCCGGATGATCCGGCAGCGCCGGCTGACTTCCTCGACCGATCCGATCCAGCTGTTCGCGGTCATCGACGAGCCGGTGTTGTACCGCCCCGTGGGCGGACCGGCGGTGATGAACGCCCAGCTCCGCCACCTCGTCGCCGCCGCGGCGTTCGACTCGGTCGAGCTCCAGGTGCTGCCGACGGGCATCGGCGCTCACCCGGCCATGGGTGGCGCCTTCACGATCCTGAGCTTCGACGGGCTGGGGGAGCCGGACATGGGCTACGTCGAGCATCCGATGGGAGCGGTGCACGTCGACAAGGAGGAGGACGTCGCCCGGGCTAGGCTGGTGTTCGACCGGCTGCGCTCGGTGGCGCTGGACCCGGCCGAATCGGTCGCGCTGATCGAGCGGGTGGCCGCGCAGATGTAGTCGACCGCGAGAGGTGCTCCATGACCACCCCGGACCCCGCCGGCATCGTCTGGCGGAAGAGCAGCTTCAGCGGCAGCGGGGGGAACGGCGACGGCTGCGTCGAGGTCGCGTTCGTGCCGGCCGGGGTCGCGGTCCGGGACACCAAGGACCGGGCGCGGCAGCCGCACGTCCACTCCGCGGCCGCGTGGCGGGCGTTCCTCGCCGGGGTGCGGGCCGGCGAGTTCGAGGGCTGATCCCGCCCTCGACGACCTGGTGATCGTCAGGCCCGGGCGCCACCGGTGACGCCGACCCGGCCGCTGCTTATGCTGCTGGTCGGGGGATCCAGATGACCATGACGGCGCCTTCGCCGGTGCTGGCCGCTGCCGTCGCGCGCGTGTGGCACGAGCGGGTGGGCGTGGTCGGCGGCGCGTTCGTCGTCGGGCCCGACGTGGTCGCCACGTGCGCGCACGTGGTCGCCGAGGCGATCGACGCCGACCCGTACGCCCCCGAGGCCCCCACCGCGACCGTCCGCCTGGACTTCCCGCTGGCCGGCGGCGAGGCCGGGCCGGTGGACGCGGTCGTGGAGCGCTGGGCACCGATCCGCGACGACGGCTCCGGCGACATCGCGCTGCTGCGGCTGGCCGCGCCCGCCCCGGCGCGGGTGCCGCCGGTGCGCCGGATCGAGCGGCTGTGGGGTCACGGCTTCCGCGTGCTCGGGTTCCCCGAGGGCCGCGCCGACGGGGTCTGGACGAGCGGGACGATCCGCGGCGAGCAGGGCACCCGCTGGTTCCAGCTGCACACCGACGCCGGGGAGCCGCGGGTGGAGCCGGGGTTCTCCGGCACCCCCGTGTGGGACGCCGCCTCCGGTGCGGTGGTCGGCATGACCGTCGCCGCCATCAGGGGCGACGACACCGCGGCCGCCTACCTGATCGGCATCGACGCCGTCTTCGCGTTGGACCAGGACCTGGTGCCCTGCCCCTACCCGGGGGCGCGGCCGTTCGACGCCGAGCTCGCCGCCTACTTCCACGGCCGCGACGCCGACATCGCGCGCCTGGTCGAGGCCGTGGCGCGGCAGCCGCTCGTCGCGGTGGCCGGGCCGTCGGGGGTGGGCAAGTCGTCGCTGGTCCGCGCCGGCCTGCTGCCCCGGCTGCGGGCCGCGGGCACCCCGGTCGTCGAGTGCCGCCTCGACGCGGACCCGATCGGGAACCTGCTCGCGGCCGTCGCCGACGCGGCGCCGGGCACGGTCGTCGTCCTCGACCAGTTCGAGGAGCTCGCCACGCTCGCCCCGCAGACCGCGGGGGCACTGCTGGACGAGCTGATGGCCCGCACGAGCACCGGCCGGGTCCGGGCGGTGCTGACGCTGCGCTGGGCGGCGTTGGAGCGCCTCGAGCCCCGTCTGACCGCCGCGCTCGACGCGGCCACGGTGCAGGTGGCCCCGCTCGGCCGGGCCGGCTTGCGGGAGGCGATCGTCGGGCCCGCAGAGCACGCGCCCGGCCTCACGTTCGACGACGGCCTGGTGGACCGCATCCTCGACGACGCGGGCACCGAGCCCGGGCAGCTGCCGCTGGTGGCCGCGCTGCTCGCCGACCTGTGGGACCACCGCGAGGGCGGCCGCGCCACGCTGCGCGGCTACCTCGCGTGCGGCGGGGTCGCGGGCGCGCTCGCCCAGCACGCCGACCGGGTCGTCGACTCGCTCTCCGCCGACGAGGCGACGCTGCGCAGGCTGTTCACCGCGCTGGCCGAGCCCGGCCGGGACGAGCGCTTCGTCCGGCGCCCGGTGCTGCTGCGCGACCTGACCGACGAGCAGCGCAGGCTCGCGGAGGCGCTCGCCGACCACCGCCTGCTCGTCGTCACGAAGGACACCGTCGAGCTGGCCCACCAGGCGCTCATCGAGCACTGGCCGCGGCTGCGCGACTGGCTGACCGCCGACCGCGAGTTCCTGTCCTGGCTCGCCGGGCTGCAGGAGCGGCGCCGCCGCTGGGAGGCCGACGACCACGACGAGGGCGCCCTGCTGCGCGGAGCCCCGCTCGCCGCCGCCGCGGAGTGGCTGGCGTCCCGCGCCGACGACCTGGCCCCCGCCGACCGGGAGTACGTGCGGCGGGGCGTCGCCCTGCAGCGCCGCAGCACCCGCAGGCGGCGCGCGCTCACCGCCGTGCTGGCGGTGCTGCTGCTCGTGGTCGGGTCGCTGTCGGTGCTGGCGCTGCAGCGCCGCGACGTCCTGGCCGGCCAGCTCGCCAGCGCGAACGCCGGCCTCATCGGGCGGGAGGCGCTCGCCCGGATCCCCACGGACCCGGCGCTCGCCGGGCAGCTGGCGCTCGCCGCGTGGCGGTCCGACCCGCGCGACCCGACCGCCCGCGAGGCGCTGGCCCGGACCTACCTGGGGCTGCGCGGCGCCGACGCGGAGATCGCGGGCGTGAGCGCCGATCCGGTGGAGGGCATGGTCGTGCGCGGGGACGCGGCCGTGCTCTACACGAAGCCGCCCGTCCTGCTCACCGGCCTGTCCGGCCCGGAGCCCCGGCGGCACGAGCTCACCGACCTGCCCCCGGGCAGCGGGGCGCCGATCCCGAGCCCGGACGGCCGCCGGTTGGCCGTCGGGATGACCGACCGGCCGGTCGTGCTGGTGCGCGACCTCACCGGGCGGCAACCCGACCTGGAGCTGCCCGGCGCGCCGGGCACCAGCGTGTCCGCGCCCGTGTTCGCGCCGGGCGGTGAGCTCCTGATGTGGTTCGAGGTGCCCCGGGCGCAGCCGGCGCGGGTGCGCCTGTGGGACCTGCGCCGCAACGCGGAGATCCCCAACGGGATCGGCCCGCTCCCCGCCGACGTGACGTGGGGGTGGCCCACCGACGACCCCGGCCGGGTGCTGCTGCGGCACGGCACGTTCGGCCAGGACGGGACCCGGCTGGTGGCGCGGTCGGTGGCCGACGGCAGCGAGCTCGCGGCCTACCCCGAGGGCACGTCGGTCGCCCCGGACGGCGGCGCGCTCGTGCGCCTCGAGGAGGACCCGGAGGTGCGCCGGCCCGCGACCGTCGTCGTCGAACCGCCCGCGGGCGGGGCGCCCGCCCGGCGGCTGGCGACGCGCGACGTCACCGTCGCGTGGACGCGGCTGTCGTCCGACGGCCGCTGGCTGCTCGAACGGCCCGCGGTCCGCGGCACGGACTTCCAGGTGCTGCGGATGACCGCGCTCGACACCGGCGAGGTGCGGCAGGTGACGATCCCGGCCGTCCCCGAGGCCGACGCGTCGACCGGCTCCGACGACCGGCTGAAGGCGGCGGCGAGCCTCGGCGTGGTCTCGACGGGCGGCAGCACGTGGCTCCTGCTCGCCCAGGGCACCTCGGTGCTGCGGTTCGCCACCGAGCCGGTGGTCGACGAGCCCGGGTGGGACTACGTGATCAGGGACAGCTTCCACGGCACCGTCGTCACCCGGCACCGCACCGGGGACAGCACCGGGTTCGTGGTCCGGGACCAGCGGACCGGGCAGCGGCTCGGCGAGCTGAGCGGGCTCGACCCGCGCACGCTGGTCGTGGTGTACGAGGACACCTTGTGGACGATGGTGCCGGTCCCCGGCGCGTGGGAGATCGGCCAGTACGCGTTCCCGACCCTGCAGCTCACCACTTCGTGGCGCGTCCCGGACCGGGCACCGCCCAACCCCGACCCGCCCTTCGGGCACGTCCCGATCGACCTCGTGGCCGACGGCGACCAGGTGGTGATCGCGAACGGCGGCCACCTCTCCGCTCACGACCGGGCGACCGGCCGACCGCTCGGCAGCCCGGTGCGGCTCGGCGACACCCCCGAGGTGACGGGCTACCTCGCCGAGCGCGCACGGCTGTGGGAGCGCCCGGGGCACCCCGGCCAGGTGGCCGTGAACGTCTCCGGGCGGATCGAGGTGTGGGACGTGCCGTCGGGACGGCTGGTCGGCTCGGTCGACGTGTTCACGGAGGGCGGACCGGTGTTCGACCCGTCCGGGACCCGGATGGCGGTGCCGAACCGGGACCGCGCGATCGAGGTGTGGGACGTCGACCGGGGCGTGCCGGCCCGTCCGCCCATCGCGCTGCCGGAGCAGCCGACCGAGCTGGTGGCGTTCCAGCCCGACGGCTACCTGGTGGTGCGGGTGGGGTTGAACGGCCCCGAGCCGTACCGGCTGGTCTTCGTCGATCTCGCGAGTGGCCGCGAGTCGGGGGTGATGAGGCTGACCAACGACATCGGCGCCCGGGACCCGGAGGGGCGGACGGTGGGGCTGCGCACCACGTCCTCGGACGGGGGACAGAACCCGGAGGAGCTGCAGCTCACCGCGGACGGGTGGCGGGACGCGCTGTGCGGCGTGGCCACCCGGCCGTTCACCCCCGCCGAGCGGGCGCTGCTGCCCGA
>Ga0310834_101613_pt1 | contig 12935 bp, 8 predicted proteins | sample SM_ome_2_FD_201314 | JGI IMG/M metagenome (GOLD analysis project Ga0310834, IMG submission 201314) | Sorghum-adapted microbial communities enriched on stacked mutant (SM) sorghum from Joint BioEnergy Institute, Emeryville, California... ... | reverse complement strand
CGAGTACTGCTCGTGTTCACCTCAAGGCTGCCGAGAATGGCGAAGCGCAAGGTTGGTCCCCCGTTCCTGCATGATCCGAGTTTTACCCCGGAAACGCTGTTCATGCGACGTGTCCCCCTGTGCGGCTGGCTGGCATGTGACGGTTGATCGCGGTTAGGAGGGTCCGGGCGTCACATTGCGCGTATTCATGGATGAAGGCATGGACCGCGGCGGCACGGCGCCGATGCCGACCGACCCGCCAACGACGTCACAGGCGTGGCGGGCACCGGGCACTGGAGCAGCTCTGGCGCAGCCGCGAGTCTTCCCAGGTCATTCAGGTGATCGGGTACGCAATACATGAAAACAGTATCACGTCTGCCAATGAATGCCTCGTTCGTGTTGGCTAAGTCGGATAGGTCTTTCGGATAGGGATAGCCGGTCTACGCGGACCCTTTTGCCCCCGGTTGGGACGTTGTAACGAAGGAGATCTGCGGGAACCCGTGCCGACGGCGTATCTGTCGGAACATTTCCAGATCGGTTCGCTCGTGCCGGAACCTGCGGGGGCGACCGTGGGGCACCGTGCCGCCCGGGCGTGACCGGGGGGTGGTCCGCGGCACACGGCGGCGCGGCCGGCGCCTCGCTGGTGCCCCGGTGGACGGGGCCCGGTGCCACGCCGCACGCCGGTACGAGCAGCGCAGGACGTAACCTCCCGTGCCGCGGGCCGGGGCGGTCGACCGGTGGGTCGGGCGACCGCCGGCCGGCGCGCGACCCACCGGCACGTCACCAGAGGTCGGAGCGGCCGTCGACCGAGCCCCGCGCGCACTTGCGCGGAAACTGGCTCCAGTGATTTCCCGGCGCGTCTCCAGCGTGATGCCGAGAGGCCTCCAGATGCGTCGTATTCGACGTATACCAGATATGCTGCCGCACCCGACCGGAAGCATTCTTGACGGGCCTCGACATCTTCCATTACGTTTCGTGTTCGGAACTCGGACCGCGGTGGCCGGAGATATTGCGTTCCGCCGCGTCGCGGCCCGGCGTCAGCCGACCCGCCGACGTGGGCGGGGCGTGCCCGTGGCGGTTTTCGGTGTTTCCGACGCCCGGAACCGTCTCCAGGCCGGTGGACGCTGACCCGGAAAATGGTGATCTGGCCCAGGGGAATCGCTGTCCGTTTCTTTGCCGGTTTTCTCGTCAAGGTCGTGACGTCCCGGGAAGGTGAGGGGAATTGAGCGCTGAGAGCAACACCGGTCGCCTGATCGTGAAGGCGCGCATGTGGGGGTGGACCTACCGATGACGATCGACGTCGAGGTCTCCCGTCCGCGACCGCTGGAGTCGGTCCTGTCGGTCGACCCGGAACCTCCCGCCATTTCTCGGATCGTCGGGATCGGCACGGCCGTGTCGGAGCGCTCCTATTCACAGCGCGAGGTGCTCGACATGTTCCAGGTGGTCGATCCGAAGATCCGGTCGATCTTTCTCAACAGCGCGATCGAGCGGCGGTACCTGACCCTGCCCGAGCCGGACGAAACCGGCGCGCCCCGTCCCGAGAGCCAGGGCGACCTGCTCGACAAACACAAGCGGCTGGCCGTGGACATGGGGGCCCGGGCGCTGCTGGCCTGCCTGGACAACGCCGGACGCCAGCTGTCGGAGATCCGGTACCTGTGCTGCGTGACCTCGACCGGCTTCCTGACGCCCGGGGTGAGCGCCCTGCTCATTCGTGAGCTGGGTATCGACCGGCACTGTGCCCGGGTCGACATCGTCGGGATGGGCTGCAACGCCGGGCTGAACGGGATGGGCGCCGTCGCGGGCTGGACGGCGGCACATCCCGGCGAACTCGCCGTGATGGTCTGCACCGAAGCCTGCTCCGCCGCCTACGTCTTCGACTCCACCCTGCGTACCGCGGTGGTCAACAGCCTCTTCGCCGACGGTGCGGCGGCCGTGGCGCTGGAGAACGGGACGCTGACCGGCCCGACCGGATCATCGCGGGCGGCAGCCGGGCCGCGGATACTCAGGTTCGCCAGCCTCGTCATCACCGACGCCCTGGAGGCGATGCGGTACGACTGGGACCGAGACCAGGGGAAGTTCAGCTTCTTCCTCGACCCGGACATCCCGTACGTGGTCGGCGCACACGCCGAGATCGTCGCCGACCGGCTGCTCTCCGGGACCGGGCTGCGCCGCAGCGACATCAGTCACTGGCTGGTGCACTCCGGCGGCAAGAAGGTCATCGACGCGGTGATGGTCAATCTCGGGCTGACCCGGCACGACGTACGGCACACCACCGGCGTGCTGCGCGACTACGGGAACCTCTCCAGCGCGGCGTTCCTGTTCTCGTACGAGCGGCTGGTGCGCGAGGGCGTGACCCGACCGGGCGAGTACGGCGTACTCATGACCATGGGTCCCGGCTCAACCATCGAGATGGCCCTGGTCCAGTGGTGACGGCGGAAAGGCGCGACGACATGAGACGCGAGGAGAGGCAACCTGTCAACGGTGGACCGGCGCCCGAGAGCACCGGCCCGACACTGAGGATCGACGGCGAACAGCCGTTGAGCGCGGAGACGATCGCCCAGGTCGCGACCTGTTGCGACCAGGCCGAGGACCTCGGGGAGTCCGGACTGCTCCGGGTGATCGTCTCCGGGGTTCCGGAGCCGGGCTGGAGCCGTGGGCTGGAGGTGGGCCTGGTCAACAAGTGGGAGCGGGCGTTGCGCCGGCTGGAACAGCTTCCCGTCGCCACCCTCGCCGTGGCGGTCGGCGACTGTGGCGGGGTGGCGTTGGAGGCGCTGCTGGCCACCGACTACCGGATCGCCACGGGCGACGTACGGCTGCTGCTGCCGGCCGAGAACGGGGCGGTCTGGCCGGGCATGCTGCTGCACCGGCTCGTCCAGCAGGTCGGCGTGGCCCGGGTCCGCCGGGCGGCGTTGTTCGGCACGGCGATCGAGGCCGACGAGGCCCTGGACATGCGGCTCGTCGACGAACTGGTGGCGGATCCGGTGGCCGCGCTCACCGCGTCGCCCGCCGCGCTCGGGCCCCACCCCCGGCCGGACCTGGCGGTCCGGCGACGGTTGATCTTCGACGCGGCGTCGACGACGTTCGAGACCGCGCTCGGTGTCCACCTCGCGGCCTGCGACCGGGCCCTGCGCCGCGGCCTGCGCGAGGTGACCGCGTGAGCGCCGGCACGGCCCCGGCCGGGTGGCGCGGTCCGGCGGGGGCGGCCCAGGGGCACGTCTCGGCGGTGGAGCGGGCCTGGTCCGAGGTGGCTCGGGCGGTCGCGGAGGCGGAGCGCCCGCTCGCCGAACTCCCGGAGCCGTCGGCGCGCTCGGCCGGGCAACGTGCCCAGGCGGCGCGGGCGCGGGACGCGGCCCGCAGGCTCCGCGTCGACTTCCTGGCCGAGCACGCCCTTGCCGTGTACGACCGGCTCACCGCGAACCGCTCGACGTACCTGCGGCTCGACGAGCTGGTGGCGGCCGCCGCCCGGGTCTTTCCCGGACTCGTGCCCGGCGCCGCCGAGTGGGCGGCGGAGCGGGCCCGCCGGCTGGGCGCCAGGGAGGGCCACGAGATCGACCACGGGATCTTCCTGAGCGCGGTGCTGGGCTCGCCGGCGGCCGGGACCCACCTGATGGCGGCGATGCAGCGGCCCACCCCACGCGCCCTCCGGCTGCTGCCGGAGTTCCTCCGCACCGGCCGGGCCGAGCTCGGCTCGGTACGGGTCGAGCGGCGCGACGGGGCGGCACACCTGACGATGGTTCGGGACGACTGCCTGAACGCCGAGGACGAGCGGCAGGTCGACGACATGGAGACCGCCGTCGACCTCGCACTGCTGGATCCGGCGGTCCGGGTCGGGGTGGTGCGTGGCGGACCGATGAGCCATCCCCGCTACCGGGGCCGGCGGGTGTTCAGCGCCGGGATCAACCTGAAGAAGCTGCACGCGGGGGAGATCTCCCTGGTCGGGTTCCTGCTGAGGCGGGAGATCGGCTACCTGAACAAACTGGTGCACGGGATCCTGCTGGACGGCGACGCGCCGTGGTACGGCCGGCAGGTGGAGAAGCCGTGGCTGGCCGCGGTGGACGGTTTCGCCATCGGTGGCGGCGCCCAGGTGCTGCTGGTCTTCGACATGGTGATCGCGGCGTCCGACGCGTACCTGAGCCTGCCGGCGGCCCAGGAGGGGATCATCCCGGGCGCGGCCAACTTCCGACTGGCCCGCTTCGGCGGGCCACGGCTGGCCCGGCGGGTCATCCTGCAGGGCCGGCGGATCTGGGCGACCGAGCCAGACGCCCGGTTCCTGGTGGACCAGGTGGTCGAGCCGGGGGAGATGGCGGAGGCGATCGCGGCCGGGGTGGAGCGGCTCGCCGGCCCGGCGGTGGTGCCGAACCGGCGGATGCTCAACCTCGCGGAGGAGTCACCGGACGGGTTCCGGCGGTATCTGGCCGAGTTCGCGCTCCGCCAGGCCCTGCGGCTGTACAGCGACGACGTGCTGGAGAAGGTGAGCCGCTTCTCCGGCCGTTCCGCGACGCCGGCCGGCTCGGTGACCGAGGAACCGGCCGGTGTCACGGCGACCGTGCCGGAGGGGTCACGGGCGACGGTGCCGCCCGGCCTCACGGCGACGGCGTCGGCCGGATCGGTGGCGGGAGCGTCGGCCTGACGATCCGCACCGGAACCAGCCCGGACGGGCGGAGCGACTCCAACCCGGACGCCGGACGGCGGTGCCGGCCCGGGCGGGCGGATCGGGGATGACCCGACCGCCCGGCCGGGCGCTGCGACCTCGCGCCGGACCCGCACCGGGCTGGACCGACCACGGGTCCGGTACGGCAGACGCGACGACACCGCACGGGCCACGCCCAGCCGGCCGGAGGTGCCGAACGCGCGGGATGACCGGACCCGCGAGGAACCGGCCGTGGTCCGGACCGACGTCCGTCCACCCTCGGCGGTCGGAACCGGCCTGGCCGGCCCCGGCCCCACCGAACGATCCGACCCGCCCCGACCCGGTGGTCGCCCGGGTCCGCGGGGTGCCCCTGGCGGTCGCGCCCGCCCCGGCGTGCGACCTCGTCGTCGCGCGCCGCTTTGCGCGGCGGCGGTCGGGGAGTGCGTCCACCGCTCGCTCGACACGCTTTCGAAGCGGGCGTTCTCGGCGCGGCTCACCCGAGAGCGGCGGCGGACACGCGGCCAGGACGCCGTCGAGGACCTCGGGCGCTTTCTGGGGAACGCCCTGCGGTCTGGTCGGGCCGGTGGCCGACAAGAACGTACCGAATCCGTCTGGATCGCCAACCTGTCCGTTTGTTCTCCAGCGCCTGTCCAGCTCGCCACCAATACGTGTCCACCAATTTTTTTTCGTTTCTACATCCGGATTCATGCGGCGCGTGAATGTCCGACGAGGAACAAATGATCGGTCCGGAAGAACGCGAGAGACCTCTTGTGTTGTCGACGCCGGCGAGCCTAACATCAGATTCTGTCGGGCGCTCGACGAAGATCGATCAAAATTGCGTTCCCCTGTTTGTTGTTTCCGTCGAGCCGGTGAATGACGCGTTTCGACACGTCCTCCGGAATCGTCGACGAATCGTGCGGCTGCCGTCGGCTCGGTGAGGTGGTGCGGGCGTCGCAGCGCACGGCCGGCGTGCCCGCCAGGTGGTGAGGCGATGCGAGTTCCGACAGCAGCTCCAGGACCGAAAGGGTGGTGTGCCGATGGGTGAGCCCGTGGGGCCGCGCCCGACGCGGGGTCCGGTGCCGGCCGGGAGGCCGCAGCCGGTGAAGGTCCCGGTCGGCGGCCCGATCAGGATCCCGGTACCGGCGGGCGGCGCCCCGCCGGGAGACATCCCGGTGGACGGTGCCGGGCCGGTGCCGGTGGACGGTCCCGGGCCGACGGCGGGGCGGGTCGCGGTGCCGGTGGCCGGTGGGCCGGTGGACGGTCCGCCGCCGGCGGGTGAGCCCGCGCCGGGCGCCGGGCCCGGTCCGGCCGGGCCGCCGATGCGGGTGATGGGGCCGATGCGTCGGATCGGCGGAGGGCCCGGGACAGCCTTCGGCGAGGGCCCGGAGGCGGCGCAGGCCCCGGTCACCGAGGCCCAGACCCGGTACGGGTTCCGCGACACCGTCCGGCTGGCCGCGTCCGCGCTCCGACTCGTCTGGGCGGCCGGGCGCCGCGAGCTGATCACCATTCTGGCGATGGACGTCCTGCAGGCGGTCGCGGTCTTCTTCGTGATCATCCAGCTGCAGCGGGTCATCACCGATCTGATCATTCGCAGCTCGGGGGGCGGTGCCTCCCAGCTCTTCCTCAACATCGGCCTGTTCATCGGCGCGAACATCCTGGTGGTGATCGCGCAGGCGGTGATCTCGAACCGACGGCCACTGCTCAGCGAGCGGACCGCGATGTACGTCTGTGGACAGGTCATCCGGGTCGCCAGCGCGGCCGAACTGGGCGACTTCGACGACTCCCGGTTCCACGACCGACTCCAGCGGGCCGCGGCGAGCGCCGCGACCCGGCCCTCGATGCTGGTGCAGAGCCTGGTCATGATCGTCCAGGAGCTGGTCGCGGCGCTCTCCATCTGGCTGGCCCTGGTCCTCATCGCGCCGTGGATCGCGGTGGCCCTGCTGGTGGTCGTCGTCCCGATCTGGATCAGCGGCGTGCGCGGTGGCGAGCACTTTTTCGGGTTCATCACCCGCATCACCCACACCGACCGCGGCCGCAACTACCTCTTCGGCCTGCTCACCAGCAGGGACGCGGCCAAGGAGATCCGGGCGTTCAACATCGCCGGCTTCCTGGCCGAGCGCTGGCGCGCCTCCATGAGCAAGCGGATCGACCTGCTGGCCGAGACCATGCGCAAGCGGATGCGTGCCTCCCTGCTCGGCTCGGTCGGCAGCAACGTGGTGATGGCGCTCGCCGCGGCGGCGCTGATCGCGATGAACCACTGGGGGATGTTGACGCTGGTCGAGACGGCGACGGTGGCCGGCGTGTTGATGATGTTCAGCCAGCGGATGCTCCGGTCGGTCGCCATGGCGACCGACTTCTTCGAGTCGGCACCCCTGGTCCGCGACCTCAACGAGTTCCTCGCGCTCGAACCGACCCTGGTCCGGACCAGGTCCGGCATCCCGTTCCGGGGTGAGTTCGACGAGATCAGGCTGGAGAACGTCTCGTACACCTACTTCGGCGCCGAGCGCGAGGCACTCCGCGACGTGTCGCTGACCATCCGCGCCGGAGAGGTCGTGGCACTGGTCGGGGAGAACGGTTCCGGCAAGACCACCCTGGCCAAGCTGCTCGGCGGGCTGTACGTCCCGCAGCAGGGGGCGATCCGGATCGACGGTGTCGACCTGCGGGAGATCGACACGGACAGCTGGCGTTCCGCGGTCGCGGTGCTCTTCCAGGACTTCATCCGGTACGCGTTGCCGGCCGGCGAGAACATCCACGTCGGCCGGGCCACCCGGGAGCCGGTGCTGGAGGAGATCCGCGACGCGGCCCGCGCGGCCGGCGCCGACGACTTCCTCTCGGCGCTGCCGGACGGGTACCGGACGATCCTGTCGCCCCAGTTCAACCGGGGCCAGGACCTGTCTCTGGGGCAGTGGCAGCGGGTGGCGCTCGCCCGCGCCTTCTACCGGGACGCGCCCCTGGTGATCCTCGACGAGCCGACCGCGTCGCTGGACGCCCGGGCCGAACGGGCCCTCTTCGACAGCGTGCGGGACCTGTACGCCAACCGCACCGTGCTGCTGGTCTCCCACCGGTTCGCCACGGTGCGCTCCGCCGACCGCATCATCGTGCTGCGGGACGGCCAGGTCATCGAGCAGGGCACCCACGACGAGCTGATGGCGGCCGACGGCCTCTACGCGGAGCTGTTCTCGATCCAGGCCAGCGGCTTCGTGGACGCGGCCGAGGACGGCGCTCCGGCCGCCTCCGCGAGGCGACAGCCCGAGGACGCCGAGCCGGACGGGAACCCGCCGATCGGCACCGCGTCGGCTCGGGGGGACCGGTGATCGGCCGGCCGGCCGGGCCGGGGCGGTACCACGCCCTCGTCGGCCGGCTGGCGACCCGTCAACCACCCGGACCGGTCGGGCGTTGCGGCCCGACCGGGATGGGAATGGTCCGCCGATCCGGTCCGCCGGCCGCGGGGCCGCCGGACCCGGTCGACGACGGGGTGCTCATCCCGATCCGTCGGGGTGACCGCTTTCCGGCGGTCTTCGGCGTGCACTCCTCCACCGGCGGGGTGACCGAGTTCGTTCCCCTGGCCCAGCACCTCGGCGACGGCCGGCAGTTCTTCGGGCTCCAGTCCCGGGGCCTGCTCGGCGGGACGCGACCGGCCCCGGACGTGACGCAGATGGCCCGGGACTACCTCGACCAGGTACGGCGGGCCCAGCCGACCGGGCCGTACCTGTTCGCGGCCTGGTCCATGGGGGGCTACGTCGCGGTCGAGATGGCCCGGCAGGTCATCGAGCAGGGTGACCGGGTCGGCGGCGTCTTCCTGATCGCACCGCCGCACGACGACCGGTACGGCCCGTGGCGGCGCTGGACCCGGTGGCGGGCGGCCCGGAGGGTCCTGCGGGACCTGGACGACCGGATCGGCGCGGAACCGACCGGGGCGGGCGCGGGCCGGGAACTGCTGCCGCTGTGGGACCTTGACGAGGAGTCGCTGCCCGACCCCCTCGACGACGGTGCGGGGCTGCTCGGCGAGGAGGACCGGCGGCGGTTGCGGGTCGAGCGGGCCAACCTGGTCAACGTCTGGGCCGGGATCCGCTACCGCGCGCGACTGCGCCGGACGCTGCGCCCGTACGACCTGCGGGTCGTGCTCTTCGTCCCGCGTGACGACCCCGAACACCGGCGCCGCGACACGATCGCGCAGTGGCGCGACGCGCTGCGGTCCGAGCCCGAGGTGGTTTCCGTGCCGGGCGGGCACCTCGACGTCCTCGCCGGACCCGGGGTCCGGCTGATCGGGGACCGGCTGCGAGCCGAGGTGGACCGGTGGTGACAGCCAGGGAGCGGGACGTCACGCCCGTGGTGAGGGTCGCCGGGCGTACCAGCGGTCAGGAGCGTGTCCCGGCGGCGGTGAACGACGACGCCGCCGGGCGCCCGGCGGCGGTGACCTCCGCGGATATCCGAAACGGGCCGGCCGCGGCGGCAATTGCCCGAAGCACGTGACTGGCGAGGGTGGGTGTGTGCAGGTGACCGTCTCTGCATCTGAACTTCTTGGCGACCTGGAGGGCCGGGGGGTTCGTCTCTATCTGGCCGAGGACAAACTCCGGGCGCTCGCCCCGAGAAACGTCCTCACCGAGGAACTGCGGCAGCGGATCAGCGACAGCCGGGAGGCGCTCATCGAGCTGCTTCGGCGGCGGGCCAGCCAGGCCGACCTGGCGACGGCCCCGCCGATCCGGGTGGCGGGCCGAGACGGCGTGCTACCGCTGTCGTTCGCACAGCAGCGTCTCTGGTTCCTGGCCCAGCTCGACCCGGACTCGGTCGAGTACAACATGCCGATGCCGGTGTGGTGGGAGGGCGAACTCGACCAGGTCGCCCTCAACCGCGCGCTGGAAACCCTGCTGGAGCGGCACGAGGTGTTGCGGACCCGGCTGGTCGAGGGCCCCGACGGGGTGGCCTGCCAGGTCATCGACCCCCCGACGCGGGTGGAGCTGCCGGTGGTGGACGTGTCCGCCGAGGCCGACCCGACCGCCGCCGCGCAGGCCCTGATCGCCCAGGACGGGGCGGTGCCGTTCGACCTCGCCACCGGGCCGCTGATCCGGGCACGGCTGATCCGGGTGAGCGAGCGCGAACACGTCCTCGCGCTCTGCGTGCACCACGTGGTCTTCGACGAGTGGTCCTCCGGCATCCTCCGGCGCGAGCTGGGGGAGCTGTACGACGCGTACCACACCGGCCGCCCGCCCCGGCTGCCGGAGCTGCCGGTGCAGTACGCCGACTTCGCGGTCTGGCAGCGCGAGTGGCTGACCGGCGAGGTGCTGGAGCGGCAGCTGGGGTACTGGCGGGACGCCCTGGCCGGCGCGCCGGTCCTGGAGCTGCCGACCGACCGTCCCCGGCCGCCGGTGCGCTCCTCGGCGGGCGCCTCGGTGGAGTTCGAGGTTCCCGAGCGGGTTGTCGAGGGGCTGCGGACGGTGGCGCGGGCGGCCGGCGCCTCGATGTTCATGACGCTGTTCAGCGCCTTCGTCGTGCTGCTGAGCCGGTACAGCGGCCAGGACGACGTGGTGGTCGGTACCCCGATCGCCAACCGGAACCGGACGGAGATCGAGGGGCTGATCGGGTTCTTCGTGAACACCCTGGTGCTGCGCACCGACCTCTCCGGGGACCCGACCTTCGCCGAGCTGCTCGGCCGGGTTCGGGAGGTCGCGCTGAACGCGTACGCCCACCAGGACGTGCCGTTCGAGTCCGTGGTGGACGCGCTGGGGGTCAGGCGGGACCGGTCCCGGACCCCGCTGTTCCAGGTGATGTTCAGCTACGCCCAGGGCGGTGGCGCGCGGGCCGACGGGGACGGTCCGGTCGGCCCGGTCGCGCCGGCCCGGCCCGCTCCCGTCGAGGGCCGGGGCGGGCACGCCCCGAAGCCGGTCAAGTTCGACCTGGCGCTGGCGTTCGGGGAGACCGGTACCGGCGGGCTCGCCGGCGGCCTCCAGTACGCCACCAGCCTCTTCGACGCCGCGCGGATCGACCGGATGGTGCAGCACCTGCTGGTGCTGCTGGAGGCGGTCGCGGCCAACCCGCACCGGCGGCTCTCCCAGCTTCCCCTGCTGACCGCGGCGGAGGTGGCGGAGCTTCACCGGTGGAGCGGTGTCACCGCGCCGGTGCCGGCGGTCGGCGGCGTGCACGAGCTGGTCAGCGCCCAGGCGGCGGCCCGGCCGGACGCGGTGGCGCTGCGCTCCGGCGGGGTCTGGCTGAGCTACGGCGAGCTGGAGGCCCGGGCCAACCGGCTGGCCCGCTACCTGCGGCAGGTCGGCGTCGCGCGGGAGGACCTGGTCGGGCTCTGCCTGCCCCGCGGCGTCGACATGGTGGTGGCGGTGCTGGCGGTCTGGAAGGCGGGTGGCGCGTACGTGCCGATGGACCCGCAGTATCCCGCGGACCGCCTCGGCTACATGTTGGCCGACAGCGGCGCCCGGTTCCTGGTGGCGACGGCGGAGACGGTACGCGGCCTGCCGGCCGGAGCCGTGCCGCCGGAGGTCCGGGTGCTGGCGCTGGACGACGCCGAGGTCGGCGCGGCGCTGGCGGAGCTGCCCGCGGAGCCGCTCGGCCTGACCGTCAGTCCGGACCAGGCGGCGTACGTCATCTACACCTCCGGCTCCACGGGCCGGCCGAAGGGGGTGCTGCTGCAGCACCGTGGGGTGGTGAACCTGGCGGTCGCGATGCGGCCGGTGCTCCAGGCGGCCGAGGGAACGGTGGCGCTGCAGTTCGCCTCGTTCAGCTTCGACGCGGCGGTGCTGGACATGGCGGTGGTACTGGCCGCCGGCGGCACCCTGGCCATCGCCACCGCGGCGGAGCAGGCCGAGCCGTCCGCGCTCGCCGCGATGATCTCCGACCACGGGGTGCGGACGGCCAGCGTGGTGCCGTCGCTGCTGGCCGTCCTCGATCCGGACCAGGTGCCCGGGGTGCGCAACTGGGTGGTCGGCGCGGAGCGGCTGACCGCCGGGCTGGCCCGGACCTGGGCCTCCCGGGCCCGGTTGTGCAACACCTACGGGCCGACCGAGGCGACGGTCATCACCACGGCGGTGCCGCTGACCGTGCCCGACGGCGACCCGGAGCAGGATCCCCTCCCGCCGATCGGCGTGCCGATCGCGAACGCCACGGTCCGGGTGCTGGACCGCTCGCTGCGCCCGGTACCGGTCGGGGTGACCGGCGAGATCTACATCGGTGGTCCGGGGGTCGCCCGGGGCTACCACCGCCGGCCGGCGCTGACCGCGCGCCACTTCGTGCCCGATCCGGTCGCCGGCGACGGGTCCCGGCTGTACCGCTCCGGCGACCTGGGCCGGTGGCGCGCGGACGGGCAGCTGGAGTTCGTCGGGCGGGCCGACAACCAGGTCAAGGTGCGGGGGTTCCGGATCGAACCGGGGGAGATCGAGCACGTCCTGCGGACGCATCCGGGCATCTCCGCGGCCGTGGTGATCGCCGACGGCGAGGGCGAGGACCGCCGGCTGGTCGCCTACCTCGTCCCGGCCGGTGCCGACGGGCCGCCGCCCGTCGCCGAGCTGCGCGAGTTTCTTCGGCAGCGGTTGCCGGAGTTCATGGTGCCGGCGGTCTTCGTGCCCCTGGACGCGCTGCCGCTCGGCCCGAACGGCAAGCTGGACCGCGCCGCGCTGCCGGTTGCGGACCGGGCCCGGCTCGGGCCGGTCAGCGTCTACGAGGCGCCCCGGGACGCCACCGAGGAGCTGCTCGCCGGGATCTGGGCCGAGCTGCTCAAGGTGGAGCGGGTCGGGGTGCACGACAACTTCTTCGACCTCGGCGGGCACTCCCTGCTGGCCACCCAGGTGATGTCCCGGGTCCGGGCCGTCTTCGACGTGGAGATCCCGCTCGCCGCGCTCTTCGACCACCCCACCATCGCCGGCCTGGCGAAGGTGGTCAACCGGTCGTTGCAGGAGGCGAGCGGCAGCCAGGAGGGGCTCGAGGAGTTCCAGTTGTGACCGCCGGTGGTCGATGGCCATCGGCATCCGGGCGAGGGCGTGGCGGCGTACCAGCGTACGCCGCCACGGCGGAACCCGGGCCGACACGCACGGAGGTGGCTGTGCCGACGACGACCTCGCTTCCACAGGTCAGGATCGAGACCGGCCGTCTGGTCATCGCCGAGTTCGGGGTGTCGGACGCGGCGAACGTCGCCGTCGTCATCGCGGCGGGGGAGTGGGACGCGCTGCCGCCCGGGGCGCCCCGGGACGTCGCCGAGGTGTGGCGGTGGCTGCGGGCCGACGTGGGCCGGTTCCGGGACGCCGGGCACGGGGTGCACCTGGCGATCCGGCAGCGGGACACCGGTGCCTACGTCGGCGCCATGAGCCTGTTCCGCCTGGATCGC
>Ga0310834_101612_pt1 | contig 12936 bp, 7 predicted proteins | sample SM_ome_2_FD_201314 | JGI IMG/M metagenome (GOLD analysis project Ga0310834, IMG submission 201314) | Sorghum-adapted microbial communities enriched on stacked mutant (SM) sorghum from Joint BioEnergy Institute, Emeryville, California... ... | reverse complement strand
CGGTACGGGAACGTTCCATCCGCCATATCCGCTGGATATACCGCTGCTCATCGCCGGCTCCTGACGCTTACGGTAAAGGCCACTTGACATGTCAAGAGAAGGAGACGGCATGAGCCACAGCTTGCTCGGCGGCGACCCGGCGGAGATGCAGGCCATGGCCGCGCAGTTCACCCAGCAGGCCGACCAGGTGCGCGCCACCATGACCAACCTCGACCGCGAGGCGGCCAAGGTCGGCACCGCGTGGACCGGTCCGGGCGCGATGCGCTTCAAGGACGCCTGGGAAAGCTACCGCGCCGCCTTCCAGCGCATGGCCGAGGAGCTCACCGAGGCCTCCCGAGTCATCAACACCTACCGCGGCAACATCGAGTCCGCCACCCGCTGACCTACCTCCGTGCACCACCGGCGCCGACCTCCCCCAGGTCGGCGCCGCATTCTTCTCGGCCTCGTCGTCCCCGGTACGGATGGCGACCCCTGCGAGCACCGGACCGGCCCATGTCGATCGCCGCACGCTCCCGCGACGGCCCCACCGATCGGCCGGGGACTGCGCGGACGGCGACCGCATTCCCGCCGTAGTCCGGGGCACTGGTTCCATCCGAGGGTGCCGCCTCGACCGGTCGCCGACGATGGGCAGGCAATCCCCATCAAGATCAGCCGGGATGTCCCGGCGAGGATGGCGGTGGCGGTGCGCCGAACGAGACGGCAGGCCGTCCGCCGTTGGCCGTTCCGGCATCGCCGGAGAGCCGGAAGCGAACAGGTCGCGTCGGCGGGGGTCAGGTACCGGTAGCCGCACACCAGTGCAGAGATCCGAGGGTTCGGCGGTGCGTCACGGTGGGCGGTGGTGAGGTCACCCGCGCTTTCCGAGATCAATCGAACTGGTCCACGGTCAGGGGCGGTGCCGGACTCGGACGAGCAGGCTGCGGCAGGCGAGACCGCTCCATGAGACCGCGAGGAAGCCGGACGTAGACCCCATCATCGTCGGCCGTGCCTGGCACCGAAGGCGTCATTCGGTGTGGCTCGAGTACGTGCCGCGCACGCCGAACGGCCTGAACCGGTCACGTATGCGCGACGCAGCGGGTGGCCACGGTGTCCCGATGCTTCGGGCCTTGAGATCGCGGTGGGTGGGCGCGACGCCGCACGTGGTGCTTGAGCGGGTGGGTGAGATCGGCACGCTGGTCTGTGTGTGCGGCGGTGCCGGGGTCGATGAGCAGGCCGTGAAATGGCGAGTAAGCCCCACCATTCCGCCGGAACGGTTCGCCGGGAGAGGGGCCCTGACTCGCCCACCGATGGGGTGCGGCTGGACCGCCTAAGGAGCCGAACGGGAACTTCCTGCCGGATGTGTCGAGGGCGGTGCCCACCGCAGTCGGGGTTGAGCTCGCGGTGGGCGGTGGTGGGGCGCGCTGAGCAGCCATGGACACGGTCGCTCGGACACGTCGATCGGTGGGGTGCCGGGGTGATGAGTCGGCGGAGCCGGTGGGGACACCCAGAGTGCCGCCGGGGGTGTGGCCGGTGGGCAGGTGGCGGTCGGCCGGGCCCTGGCGCAGCCCGGACGGAGACCCGCGTATCGGGGATGAGGCGTGTGGGTGGCGCATGGTCCGTCGCGGTCGTGGCGGTCAGTCGGGAACGGCGGCCTGGATGGGGGTGGCGGTGCCGGAGATGATGAGCAGGCCGCGGCCGATGGGGCCGCCTACGGCGCCGCGAGGGAGGCGGACGGTGAACAGGTCGCCGTCGGCAGGGCTCTGCACCGAGAGCAGCAGTCCGGTCCGGGACTTTCGGGCCTCGGCGACGAAGCCGCGGTAGGCGGTGGCGAGGTCGCCCGTGGTGCCTGCGATGAGCAGGCCGTGTTCCTCGTCCCGGCCGGTGCGGAGGATCTCCTCCAGGGCCATGCCGGTGGGCGTGTCGGGGGAGACGAGCTCGGAGTCGTCGACGAGGACGACGTAGCGGGTACGGCCCGCCACCAGGGCGGCGAGCGGCTCCTCAGGCGAGCCGTCCATGGGTTTGCCGCCCCCGTCGAGGACGGCGAGCACGCCCGGGGTGCCTGCAAGGTCGCGCAGCGGGCTGCGCCGCGGGGTCACGATGAGTACCGGGACGTCCCGGGACAGCAGCGACCGGGCGGCGGTGACGAGCGCGGACGAGCGGCCGGAACGTGCGGGGCCGGCGACGATCGCCGCGGGGCCTTGGGCGAGCAGATCGATGCCGAGCGGGGCGAGTGCGTCCCCGCCCGCGCCGAGCATCACCCACAGTGGCGACGGCGGCGTGAACGCCGGGTCGAGGTCCCGCACCTGCGACGCGGTGATCCGCATCGGCAGGGCGTCGACGCGCAGCGGCGGATTCGGGTTCGGGCCCCAGCGTTCGGCGGCCTTTCGCGCCAGCGCCTGTAGCGCGGCCACCTGCGCGGGTCCCGCCGGATCCGGGCAGAGGAGGGCGATCTGGCTCTCGACCAGGCCGTGCTCCGCCGGGGCGAGCACGCGGCCGGGCGGCATCGACGAGGGCAGGTTCTTGGAGGGCAGCCCGGCGAGCCCGTAGTCGGTCGGGTCGGCGAGGCGGAGCACGAGCTTGTCGTCGAACACCGTGGAGATCTGCCCGAGCAGACCGGAGCGGTCGGAGGTCACCACGGCGCGCAACCCGACGGCGGGCCCCTCACGCAGCAACTGCATGAGGGCCTCGATCAGCCTGCCGTAGTCGTACTGCTCGAACGCGGCGACGAAGCCCTCCCAGCGGTCGAGCATGAGCACCAGCCACGGCATGCGCTCGACGGTCCGGCCGTCGCGGCCGGAGCCGTCCGCGGCGCGTGCGACGGCCCTCGCTTCGGCGAGGGAGGCGTAGCCCGCCTCGGCGAGCACGCGCTGGCGCCGGGCGACCTCGGCGCGAAGGCGGCCGAGCAGTCGCTCCACCCGGTCGATCTGGTCCCGGGTGACCACGGCCCCGCAGTGCGGCATGGCGACGAGTGGGAGCAGCGCACCCGAGCCGCAGTCGATGGCGTGCAGGTGGACGCCGGCAGGCGAGGCGTTCGCCGCGATCGAGCCGGCGATGGTGCGCAGCGCGGTCGACCGGCCGGTGCGGGACGTGCCCGCGATGAGCAGGTGGCCACCGTGGACGAGGTCGAGGACGAGCGGGCGGCGTGACTGTGCCCAGGGCAGGTCGGTCAGCCCGAAGGGCAGTGGCGGGACCTCCCCGTCCGGGCGGCCGGGGACGTGCAGCGGAAGCTCGGGGGCCTCGCCGAGCACGACGTTGTCGGGCAGCGGCGGCAGCCACGGGCTCGGCTGGGCCGGAATGCCCGCCTCGCGCGCGGCGTCCCGGATCGCGTCGACGAGCAGGGACAGGTCGGTCTCCTCGACGTCCTCCCGGACGGGGCCCGAGAGCCGCACCGGATGGCCGAGGGCCTGCCAGGACAGCTCGACCACCCGGGCCTTGCCCTGATCCTCTCGGCTGGGGGTACGGCCGCCGACCCTGGCCGCCTGCACGGCCACCGGGGCGCCCGCGCCCGACTTCACGTAGCAGCGGCCGGGCAGGGACTTGGGGATGTGCGCGGCCTCCGGCCCGTCGATGACGTCGGTGGACTCGGTCGTGTCGGTGACCCGGAGCGCGATCCGCAGCGAGGTGTTCGCCTGGATGTCGGCGGTCACCACGCCCTGCGGCCGCTGGGTCGCGAGGATGAGGTGGATGCCGAGCGAGCGCCCGCGCCGCGCGATGTCGACCAGCCCTTCCACGAAGTCCGGCAGCTCGGCCACGAGCGCGGCGAACTCATCGATGATCAGCACCAGTCTGGGCAGCGGCTCCAGCGCTGTCCCCGCCGCACCCACGTCGGCCGTCCCGGCGGCGGGCCGTAACCCCGAATCCGCGGCGGGGGAGGGCCTCGGCCCGCCCCGACCTGCCGTCGCGGCCAGGCCTGGTGTGGACGCGCTCGCGTCGTGTCCGGTCGCGGCCATCCCGGCCACCTCCGAAGCGGCGGCCACCTCGTGCCCGAGCACCCCGTGGCCGGTCGTTCCGTCCACGGCCGCCCGCATCTCGACCGTGGAGGCCACCGGAACGGCATCGCGGGACGCGGCACCGAACGGCAGAGGGGCGGCGGCCACGGACTCGGCGGTCAGGGAGTCGGCCGGAACCCGCCCCGTGGAGGCACGGCGGTCGGTCGCGGCTGCCGCCCACGCGCGGTCGCCCACGGCCACGCGCCCCGGTACGGAGCCGTCAGACCGTCCGTTCGGGGATGGCCCGCCCGTCAGCGGGCCGCTCGAACGAGAACGGAGCGTGGCCGGATCCGGGCCGCCTCGGCGAACGGACGCGCCCGCGTACTTGGCGCGGAGGTCCTGGTAGTCCTCGATGTCCTTGGCGCCTGCGGCGAGGAGGATGCGCTCGCGGCGGCGGATCTCGGCGGCGAGGGACTCCAGGGCGCGCTGGGTGAGGTGGCCGTCGAGGTCGCTCACCATGCCCACGGTGTGCGGCAGCCGTACGCACTCCTTGAACGCCGCCCCGCCCTTGTAGTCGATGAGCACGAAGGTCATCTCGTCGGGGCGGTTCACCACCGCCAGGGCACAGATCAGGGTTTGGAGCAGCTCGGACTTGCCGGCGCCCGTGGTGCCGGCGACGAGCCCGTGTGGGCCGTCGCGCCGCAGGTCGATGCTGTAGGGGCCCTCGGGGCCGGCCCCGATCAGGGCCTCGGTGGTGTGGCCGGTCCACTTCGCGCGGATCGCCTGTGCGGTCGGTGGTGAAAGGCCGAGCAGGTCGAGGAGCCGGGCCGACGAGGGCAGGGCGGCGGCCGGGTCGCCGCGACCGACGTCCCGCAGCGGGGCGAGGGAGCGGGCGAGCTGTTCGGCCCACCAGGGGGAGACCTGGTCGGCGAGGATCGGGCCGAGCGCGTCGAGGCCCCCGCCGTGCAGCCGGACGTACCCGTCGACACCGCAGGAGACGACGGTGGCGCACTCCTCGGGCAGCAGCCGGCGGTCGTCGTCGATCGCGATCGTGTAGACCCCGACGCGCGGTCCCTGACGCAGCACCTGTGGCATGCCGGGGAGCGCGCGCAGCACCTGGGCGCCGTCGAGGATCAGCAGCACGTCGTAGGGCCGGTCGCTGTAGGCCGCGAAGGCCGGGCCGGTGTCGGCCTTCCCGGTGCCCGCCCACTGCGGGTCGTCCCAGCCGCCCGGCCGCGCGTCGAGCCCGGCGCCGCGGAACGCCCGGCCGTAGGAGCCGTCCTCGTCGAGGCGCTCGGCGACCAGCGACGCCAGCTCCGCCACCCGCTTCGCCGCCGCCTCCGGGTCCGCGCCGACGAGCGCGGCGCAGTCGGAGTCGCGCGGGCCGCAGTGTGGCAGCCAGCGCACCCACGACCACTGCTCGGCGCCGTCGGCCTTCGCGGAGAGCACCACGATCGCGAGATCGCGCGGGCTGTGCAGGGTGGCGGCCTGGCCGATGAGCCAGCGGGCCACGGCGGTGGCCGTCTGACGTGCGCCGGTGATCCCCGCCACACCGAGGCGGCGCATGGCGAGGCTGACCGGCACGTTCCGCGCGATCGGAGGGTCGGGGAGCTTGACGTCCGCGGCGCCCCGCTCCGGCACGAACTCCATGTCGGCGGGCAGGTCGGCGAGCCCGACCCGCAGCCGCAGCACGTCGGGATCGTGGATCCGCCGCTCCCACAGCCGTCGGCGCGGACCCTTCGCGGTGAGCAGCAGCTCCGCCGGGTCCGGGGCGGCGGCCCGTCGCTCGGCTTCATCGAGCACTCGGGCGCGCTCGATCTCCTCCTCGAACTCGGCGAGGCGCCGCCGGTACACCTTCATCGCCTGCCGGTGTTTCTTGCGTCCGTGCCGGCGGTCGCTCCACCACTGCCCGATCATGATCGCGGGCGTCATAAGGGCGATCAGCAGGAAGTACCAGAGCTGGAAGGCCACCGCCATGACCAGCCCGAACACGGCGGGCAGTAGCGCGGCGAGCAGCTGGAGCCGCATGCCCTCGGTGCGTTTGGGCTCGGCGGGTACCTCGAAGCGCCTGACCCGCTCCGCCGGGGCGAGCCGGGGCGGCCGGTTGTACGCGAGGCCGCCGTCCGGCAACGTGTCGAGGTGCGCGTCCGGCGGCTCGACCGGGCCGCAGGCGAACAGCGAGTTGCCGCACCGCAGCAGTCGCCCGTCGCCCCAGGTCGTCGGCTCCGTCAGCGGCGCCCCGTCAAGGCGAGGCGCGGCCGGGTCCTCCCACTCGGCCGTGTCCGGTTCGGCCACGTGCCGCCTCCGCCTGCGCCACAGCCTTCGGCGGCCGGTCTCCTCCTCGTCCACGGGGCTGCGGCGATCCCGCGGGGTGTTGCCGCGTCCCCCGCGTCGCCGCCCGTGACCGGAGGGCTCGCGCGCCCATTCGTCCGGGCCTCGGGCGAGACGGGTGCCGTGCCCGCCGCCGTAGCCGCGTGCGGGCTCGCCCGGAACACCCGCCCCCCTGCCCAATCCCGGCTGCCGGTGAGGCCATGCCGTCCCGGGGAGCGGCTCGCCGGTTTGCGGCCCATGCCATCCACCGCCTGCCTTGCGTCCGGCGCCACCGAGGCCGGGGGCGGCGACGTCGCCCGCTCCGGTCCGTGACACGCCGGGGCGGGGTCGGCTCCCGGTGGGGTGGGCGTCCGGCCACGATGTGTGGCCCGCCGGAGGGCTGTCGCCGGTGGACGCCCACGAGATCCCCCGGTCGCCGGGGACGGCGTTGCCGGCCGGACGGCCGAGGTACCCGTCCGCAGGGGTGTCCGCCGCGTTCGGTCCTCGTGCCCGCGGCCGGGCGCGCGGGGGACGCCGCACGGGGCGGCGCGGGACGTCGCCCGCCCGTTCCCGGCCAGGGGAGTACCGCTCGCCGCCTTCGCCCAGGCCGCCGGACCGCCGGACGTCGCCGTACCTTGGGTCGCCGTCGTGGAGGTTCCGAGCGTTTGGGTGGGGGAGCGTCCGGTCCGGTGCCGCGCCGGCGTAGCGGTGTCCTGGGGAGGGCTCCGGCGCGTCGAGGTAGCCGGGGGTGAGATGCGCGTGGTCCGTGGGGGGAGGCTCGACGGTGATGCCGTGCGGGGTGATGCGGAGGATCGCGCCGAGCGGCGGCATCGCGGGGTCGTCCACGACGACGGCGGCGGCCGGATCGGATCCGATCGTGTAGACGCCGAGGCCGAGCCGGTGCACCGCGCCTGCGGCCGGGCCGCCGACGACCCGCACCTCCACCACGCCGCCGGGCTCCTCGGTCACCGTCGCGGCCGCGCTGCCCGGCTCGAGCGCGACCACGTCGCCGTCGCGCAACAGACCGAAGACGAGCGCGTCGGGCTCCAGCGGGCGGCCGTCGAGCCACAGGCGGCGCCGGTCGGCCGTCCCGTGACCGCGATCCCGCGGCGTTCGTCTGGACGGACCGCCGTCGACACGATCCAGGCCGTAGGGGGCGCGGGAGCGGAGCCGTACGACGTTTGACAGGTCCGCGCCCGGCGAGCGGGGGGACGTGCCGTGCAGCGCCTCCGCGAGGTCGGCGACGGTCGTCGTCTCGTCACCCTCGACGAGAACGTCGCGGTTGCCGCGGTCCGTGACCACGGTGAGCATCAGTCGCATGCGAGGCCTCCCGCGGATATCCGGCCGGCAGAAAACACCGCCACGGCCCGTACGCCCCACACGGTAGCGAGCGAATGCGATCCGATCCCTGTATTTGCGGTAATGCCTATGGGGTGGGCCGCACCTTTCTGTACGGTATGCAACCGTGGTCCCGTTGATCACGATTGTTGCCTCCTCGGAGCCGATCGGACTCCGCCATGTCAGCAGAGTCACGGGACCTGTGGAGCGGGTGGACGACGATCTGTGGATAACCGCCCGGATCAAGCCGGGCCTGTGGACAACCGGTCACGGTTCGCACGCTGACGTGGCATGATGTGGCGTGCCGCGGTCCGGAGGCGCGCGCTCACGCGAGCGGTAACAGAGTTAGTAAAGTTGTCGTAGTTATCGCAGTTAATCATGCCTTATGGTAATAAGCGGTGCTCTCCGGGCGCGGCACGGCTAAAATCGTGCAGCCCTGTTGACGGCGTCCGGCCATAACGGATAGGCATGGATCGTTGATTTCGCCCCGGCCAGGCAGGCCGATCCGCCCATAATGGCGTGAATTCCGAATCGGATACGCGTTACCCAGCTCCAAATCGAGGTTCGCCCACCTGCGCGGTGACCAGCCGCGACAACGCCCTTTTGGAGTCACGCACCCATGAGGACCAGCGAGAAGCCCGCGCGTGACGGCCGCCCCGCCGCCGGCCGCCCGGAGGCGAACGGCGGTCATCCCGGGCTGTCCGCGCCCGCGTCCCGAAGGCTCCCGATGCCACCCCGGGAGCGCAAGCCCGCCCTGGCGGCGCTCGCCGTGCTCCTCATCCTGGGCGGGGCGCTCGCCACCACGCTGCTGACGATGCGCGCCGGCGACCGCGTCTCCGCGATCAGAATCACCCGGCAGATCGCGGCCGGCCAGCCGATCGCCCTGTCCGCCATGGAAGAGGTGCAGGTCGCCGGGACCGGCGTCGAGTACGTGCCGTGGCGGCTGCGCGACCAGGTGGCCAAGACGTACGCCAAGGTGCCCCTCGTCCCCGGCACGCTGCTGATCCGGGGCATGACCACCTCCGCGAGCGAGGAGCTCGCCCCCGGCAAGGCGATCGTGGGCCTCGCCCTCAAGGCCGGGCAGATGCCCGCCGACCTCGCCGAGGGCGACCGCGTCCAGGTGATCCACGTACCGGCGCGGAGCGACGGCGCGAGCCGGGTCCTCGTGCAGAACGCCCTCGTCCACTCGATCGGCGCCGCCGGCCGGGGCGGTGGCGGCCTGGTGTCGATCATCGTGGACACCGCCGACTCGCCCACGGTCGCCCAGCACTCCTCCAGTGGCGAGATCGCCCTCGCCGTACTCCCCGGAGCGAGCTGAGGTGGGCCTCATCGCGCTCGCCGCCGACAAGGGCGCGCCCGGCGTCACCACCGCCGCCACCGCCCTCGGCGCCGTGTGGCCGCGTCCGGTGCTGGTCGCCGAGTGCGACCCCGCGGGCGGGGACCTCGTCTACCGCCTGCCGGGTGAGGACGGCCGCATGCTCAACCCGGACCGCGGCCTGCTCAGCCTCGGCGCCACCGCCCGGCGCGGGCTCCACCCCGAGCAGATCTACGCGCACACCCAACGCCTCGTCGGCGGCCTCGACGTGCTCACCGGCCTCACCCACGCCGAGCAGGCCGCCGGGCTCACCTGGCTGTGGGGCCCGCTCGGCCGGGCGTTCGCCGCGCTGCCGGAGGCCGACGTGCTCGCCGACTGCGGACGGCTCGGCGGTCACCCGCAGATCAACGACCTGATCGCCGAGGCCGACCTGGTGGTGCTGTTCACCCGGGCGAGCCTCGACCACGTCGCGCACCTGCGCGAGCGCCTCGCCCTGCTGCCGAGGGGCCCGGAGCGTGGCGTCGTGGTCATCGCCGACCCCCGGTCCTACCGCCAGGCGATCGACGAGGTGCGCCGGATCGTCACCGCCGCGAGCGACCGGGTCGCCTTCGTCGGCGGCCTCGCCCACGACCCCAAGGGCGCCGAGCTGCTGCGCGGCCAGTGGGGCGGCCGGCTCGACCGCAGCCTGCTCATCCGGACCGCCCGGGAACTCGCCGGGAGGCTCGTCGCCCCCGGCACGGCCGCGCCCGCCGAACCCGCCGAACCCGCCGGACCCGCCGGGTCCGCGGCCCCGCAGTCCGTCCGGCCGGCCGCCGACGGGTCGGTCGTCCCCCGGCCCCGTCCGGCGAGGGAGGGCAGATGATCGATCACACCCTGGTGAAGCGGTTCCGCAAGGAGGTCGGCGACCGCCTGGCGCGCCAGCGCCGCATCGACCAGGCGAACGGTCTGCCGCCGATGACCGCCGAGGACGAGCGCCAGTTCGCCCGCGCGCTCATCGCCCAGGTGCTCGAGGAGCACGCGCGCGCCGAGATCGCGCAGGGCCGTACCCCGCCCACCGCGGAAGAGGAGGAGGCGCTGGCGTCGGCGGTGCACGCCGCGCTGTTCGGCGTCGGCCGGCTGCAGCCGCTGCTCGACGACCCCGAGATCGAGAACATCGACATCAACGGCTGCGACCGGGTGTTCATCGGCTACGCCGACGGGCGCGAGGTGATGGGCGAGCCGGTCGCCGACTCCGACGAGGAGCTGATCGAGCTCGTCCAGATCCTCGCCGCCTACTCGGGCCTGTCCAGCCGCCCGTTCGACACCGCCAACCCCCAGCTCGACCTGCGACTGCCGGACGGCTCCCGGCTGTCGGCGGTGATGGACGTCACGGCACGGCCCGCCCTGTCGATCCGCCGCGCCCGGCTCACCAAGGTGTTCCTGTCCGACCTGGTGGGGAACGGCACGCTCACCCCCGAGGTCGGCCGGTTCCTCTCCGCGGCGGTCGCCGCCCGCAAGAACATCATGATCGCCGGGTCGACGAACGCGGGGAAGACCACCCTGCTGCGCGCGCTGGCGAACGAGATCCCGCCGAACGAGCGGCTGATCACCGTGGAGCGCGCGCTCGAGCTCGGCCTCGACCAGTTCCCCGAGCTCCACCCCAACGTGGTCGCCTTCGAGGAGCGCCTGCCGAACTCCGAGGGGCAGGGCGCGATCAGCATGGCCGAGCTGGTCCGGCGGTCGCTGCGGATGAACCCGTCGCGGGTGATCGTCGGCGAGGTGCTCGGCGACGAGATCGTCACCATGCTCAACGCGATGACCCAGGGCAACGACGGATCGCTGTCGACGATCCACGCCAACTCGTCGATGGAGGTGTTCAACCGCATCGCCACCTACGCCCTGCAGGCCGAGGAGCGGCTGCCCATCGAGGCGACGCACATGCTCATCGCCGGGGCGATCGACTTCGTGGTGTTCATCGAGAAACGCAACGACTACGCGCGGGGCGGGCGGCTGCGGCGGTTCGTGTCGAGCATCCGCGAGGTGACCGGGTGCGACGGCCGGGTGCTGTCCAGCGAGGTGTTCGCGCCCGGCCCGGACGGCCGTGCCGTACCGCACGCGCCGATCTCCTGCATCGAGGAGCTCGCCGCGCACGGCTATGACCCGGCGCTGGAGGTGTGGAGGTGATCCCCGCCACGCTGTTCGACCCGCTCGTCATGCTCGCCGGCGCGGCGGTCGGCGGCGGGCTGTTCCTGCTCGGCCTCGCCCTGTACGGCCTGCCGCCGCGGCCGGCCCGGCCGGGGCGGCGGCGCGACCCGCGGCGGACGCTGGACGCCCTGTCCACCCGGGCGGCGGTGGCGACCGTCGCCGGCGGGCTCGTGCTCGTCGTCACCGGCTGGCCGGTGGCGGCGGCCGGTGCGGTGCTGCTCGTGCTCGCCTGGCGCGGCCTCGCCGGCGGCGCGGCCGAGGAACGCCTCGCGATGCGGAAGCTGGAGGCGCTCGCCGCGTGGACCGAGTCGCTGCGCGACACCATCGCCGGCGCGGCCGGGCTGGAGCAGGCGATCCCCGCCTCGGTGCGCGCGGCGGCCCCGACCCTCAGGCCCCACCTGCGCGCGCTCGTCGACCGGCTGCACACCCGTATGCCGCTGCCGGAGGCGCTGCGCGAGTTCGCCGACGAGCTCGACGACACCTCCGCCGACCTCGTGGTGGCCGCGCTCATCCTCAACTCCCGGCTGCGCGGCCCCGGCCTGCGCGAGGTGCTCTCCGCGCTCGCCGCCTCGGCCCGCGAGGAGCTCGACGTGCGCCGCAAGGTCGAGGCGGAACGCCGGGCCACCCGGCGCAGCGTGCAGATCGTGGTCGGGGCTGCCCTGCTCTTCGCGGCCCTGCTCGTGCTGTTCAACCCCTCGTACGTGAGCGAGTACGACGGCCTGCTCGGCCAGGCCGTGCTCGTGGTGGTGGCCGCCCTGTTCGGCGCTGGATTCGCGTGGATGCGGCGGCTCGCCCGGTTCGACAAGCCCGCCCGCCTGCTCGCGGGCCCGGCGACGAGGAGCGGCGATGGCTGAACCGGCGCTGTTCGGGGCGATGCTGGGCCTCGGGGTGTTCCTGCTGATCCGCGCTCTCTTCCCGGCGCGGCCCGGCCTCGTCGCCCGGATCGGCGCGCTCGACGCGGCCCGCGGCGAGGGCGGTTCCGGGCCGCGCACCCGGCTCGTCGCCACGGACGAGCGGCTCAGCGCGTTCCGGCGAGGCCTCGGCGAACGGCTCGCCCGGTTCTACGCCGCCCGCGGCTGGGAGGTGAGGTCGATCCGGGCCGACCTGGCGCTGCTCGGCCGCTCCTTCGAGGGCTTCCTCGCCACCAAGGCGCTGCTCGCCGCCTCCGGCCTGCTCTTCTCGCCGCTGCTGGCGGGCTGGCTGGCCCTGCTGGGCTGGGGCTTCTCCCCGCAGGTGCCGCTGTGGACCGCCGTGCTCGCGGCCGTCGTCTTCTTCTTCCTGCCCGACCTGCAGGTACGGCGCGACGCCGCGGCGCGCAGGCGCGACTTCCGGCACGCCGTGGGCGCCTTCCTCGACCTGGTCGCGATGAACCTGGCGGGCGGGCGGGGCGTGCCCGAGGCGCTGATGATGGCGGTCTCGGTCGGCGACGACGGCAACTGGGCGATGGCCCGCATCCGCGAGGCGCTCGGCAACGCCCGGATCGTCGGCATCACCCCGTGGCAGGCGCTCGGCCGCCTCGGCGACGAGATCGACGTCGACGAGCTGCGCGACCTGTCGGCCGCGCTCGCCCTCGTCGCCGACGACGGGGCGAAGGTGCGGGCGTCGCTCAGCGCCCGCGCCGCGACGCTGCGCCGCCGCGAGCTCGCCGAGATCGAGGGACAGGCGGGCGAGAGGTCCCAGTCGATGCTCGTCGCCCAGCTCCTGCTGTGCGCCGGGTTCCTGGTCTTCCTGAGTTTTCCGGCTGCGATGAAGATGTTGGGAGTCTAGATGTTCACCCCACCGCCGTGGTTGTCCTACCTGCTGATCCTGCTCAGCGTACGGCTCGACCGGGCGCGTAACGCCCCGTCCAAGGGGGCCTCCGCGGTCGAATGGGTGCTGATCACC
>Ga0310834_101610_pt1 | contig 12973 bp, 9 predicted proteins | sample SM_ome_2_FD_201314 | JGI IMG/M metagenome (GOLD analysis project Ga0310834, IMG submission 201314) | Sorghum-adapted microbial communities enriched on stacked mutant (SM) sorghum from Joint BioEnergy Institute, Emeryville, California... ... | reverse complement strand
ACTGCGTCGATGGGCGTGACACAGGATCAGTTCAAGTACGCTGTCGTCGGAGGCAACGTCGACGACCTGCCCGGGCAGCGCTAGTCGCAGGGGGACTGGGTCGGCCGGTAAGGCCGTACATCCCATTCAAGACCGAGATGATCTTATTTTCGGTTGTTCCCGACCGCACACCTCCAACGACAACCCGTACAGCGAAGCCCACTTCCGCACCCTGAAGTACCTGGCCGACTTTCCCGACCGGTTTGGCTCGATCGTCGACACCCGAGCGTTCTGCCGACGCTCTTTACCTGGTACAACCCCGAGCACCGACACTCGAGCATCGCCTTGGCATACCCCGCACAACGTCTATCATGGACATTCCCAGACCGTCCACGCAGAGCTGATGTACTGGTTGCCGCCTACGCCCGCGCTCCCTGCGGTTTGTTCGAAAGCCGGCGACCAGGTGATCGAGGAGGGAGTGTCCGCGTCTATCTGGTGTCCACCGCCGCGGTGATGCTAGAGGACGCGGCTCTCGACGCAACGGTCAACGGGCAGGGCGACGTGTCCTTCAATCTGGCCGAGCAACCGCCGGCCTAGGGACACCGCCCAAGGGCGGCCCCGGACCGGCGACGGGTGGGGCCGCCCTTGGGCGCAACGCTTGTACACACGCGCCACGCCGGGTGGGTTATCGGCCCTTGGCAAGCCCGCCCCCGTCGTGGCGGCGACATCCGCCGTGCCCGCGGCTCGGGTCAAGCGGTCTCCACGTAATGTCGCACCTCCCAGTCGGTGACCTGGCTGTGGTACTGCTCGATCTCCCACCGCTTCATCGCGACGTAGTGGTCGATGAAGTCGTCGCCGAAGGCCTCGCGGGCTAGGTCGCTGTCGTGTAGCCGATCGAGGGCAGCGGCGAAGGTGGCCGGCAGCCGGGGAATCGTGTCGTCGGCGTAGGCGTCCTCGCCGTACGGTTCACCCGGTTCCAGACCGTTCTTTATTCCATACAGGCCGCCGGCCAGGCAAGCGGCGATAGCGAGGTAGGGATTGACGTCGGCCCCGCCGAGGCGATGCTCGATTCGCCGGGTCTGTGGGCTCGATCCCACCACCCGCAGTCCGGTAGAGCGGTTGTCTAGACCCCAGCTCACCGTCGTGGCCGCCCACGAGTAGGGCACCAGCCGCTTGTAGGCGTTGACCGTCGGAGCGAACAACGCGGTGAGGTCAGTCATGCTGGCGAGCAGCCCGGCCAGGTAGTGCCGGCCGGTTGCCGACAGCGGCGCTGCCTCATCCCACAGCAGCGGCGCGCCATCGCTGGTCCACCACAGTGACTGGTGAAGGTGGCAGCTTGATCCGGCCCAGTCGGTACGCGGCTTGGCCATGAACGTGGCCACAAGTCCTTCCGCTGCCGCCAGCTCCTTGATCGCGTTCTTATAGAGGAACGCGTCGTCAGCGGCCCGCAGGGCCTCGGCGAAGCGGATGTTGATTTCGTACTGTCCCGGTCCGGTCTCGGGATTGAGCGCCTCGATTGAGATGCCCGCCCCCTCCAGGTTGTCCCGGATTCGCTGCAGCAGCGGGGCATCCACGCTGGAGCGGAACACCATGTAGGTGTACGGCCGTGGGGACAGCGGCCGCAGGTCGTACCCGTTCGCCGCCAGCTCGGCGAGCGACCCCTCTAGTAGGTAGAACTCGAACTCGAACCCGACGCGGACCTCAAGCCCAAGCTCCCGGGCTCGCTGCACCTGGGCGGCCAACACATTACGTGGCGCGATCGGTACCGGGGTGTGGTCGGGAAGAACGAACGTGCCGTTGAGCGCCGCCGTGTTTGCATGCCAGGGCAGCAGCCGCGCCGTGGACAGGTCGGGCCGCAGGAAGATGTCGGGATAGCCGTTGTCCTTGCGGGGGAAGTACGTCGTAGTGGATTTCGGCGGCTCCACGACGTTCTCCCCGTCTCGGGTGATGACGAACAGGACGTCACTGAAGGCCAAGCCCTCGCCTTCGGCCAGTTCGGCGATGTCCGTGGCGCTCACCCGCTTGCCGATCCACGATCCGTGCGTGTCGGCCGTGCCCACGACCAGGGTTCGGACACCGTGCTGCTGGCACCAGGCGAGGAATTGCTCGGTTGACCGTTCGTCAGCGGCCATTGTCATTCTCCTCGCCGGCGTCGATGTCGGGAAGGAAGTTGAACACGAACGGATAGCCGCGGGGGACGACTTCGACGTCGAGCTGGGCGGCACACCCGGGGCAGTAGAACTCCCGCAGGATATTCCAGTCCGGGTCGGCGGCCCGTGGGCCCCGGTAGATCATGCCGTCGCTGGGGTCGCGCTCGTAGACCAGCGCGTTGTCTTTCCAGTTGCGTCGGTAGTCGCCGAAGTCGTGCCCGCAGTCGCACCGGACGGTCCGAGTTCCGTCTGGGTTCTCCACCACGTACAGGTGCTGCTGGAGGCAGACCAGGATGGGCTCGGCCCACCCCAGGCGCTCCTGCTCAATCTCGCGGACCAATGCCTCCCGCCCCGGGTCCTTTTCCTGACGCTGCAACACCTGCAGTTCCTCGGGGCTGAGGCGCCCGGCGAGCAGGTCGGCGATCTGGGGCTTGGAGTATTCAGGCATGGTTGACCTCCACTGGACGACGTGTGGACAGGCGGATTGGCTCGGAGGGGGGTCGGCCGGGTTCGGCCTCCCTCGGCTCCCAGTCGTCCGGCAGGTTCCAGAACTCCAGGAAGTGCTTGCGCCACTCGGGGGAAAACCCCATGACGTCCCGGTACATCCGGCTGACCGGTGCCGGCAACGGCTGAGTGAGCAGTTCCTCCCGCACCCGGGCGCGGTATTCGGCGGCCGGCAGCGCCCGCTCCAGGCGTTCGCGCCGGATCCACGCGCGGAGCTGGCGGGTGCCCTCCTCGTCCACCGCGCCGTCCTCGCCGAGCATCACCCCGTACACGTGCTCGGCCGTCCAGCGGGTGGTGAGACCATTGGCAAGGTCGGCGGCCACCGCGGCGGGGTCGCGTTCGATCGGGTCGCCGAACCCGCCGCCATCACCGGACATGGCCGTGAACACGTCGAAGTTCTCGACCGGCCGAGCCAGCCGGTTGGCACCGCGGATGAGTTCCCAGTCCGCCTCAATGGCGTCAACGAAGGCTGGGCGTTCGGGATTATCTCCCTCGCCTGCCGGAAGCGCGGCACCGGACTCGATGAGCTGCTTCAGGTTCGTGCGGCTGCCGACCCACATGTAAAGGGCCCCGGCCGGGTAGCCGCCCATGAGCCCTGGCGCGCTGAAGATCGGAGCTGACCCGAATGAACCGATTTCCAAGTCGTCGCTGCCGGCGACCATGTAGACTGAGAAGACGCCGTTCCCACCGCGGTACTTCCCGAATCCGCCGCCGTCTACGTGGATCTCCCGGGCGAGGTAGACCGGGGGCAAGATCTGCTCCCAGATCTCCGCGTCTCCCATCTCGCCTTCGGGGTTGAACTCCACGCCCGCTGTGTCGAGCCCGTCCATCACTCCGGTCGCGAACAGCCCCGCCGCCGCGAACTCGAAGTTGTGTGCGCCGAACGGCCGCCCGTAGTGGTCGGTGCCGCCGGCCGTGTATCCGGTGGACAGTGCGCTAGTCGCGTGAACCTCCTCGCGGTAGCCACGCGCGTAGTACGCCCGGGACAGGGCCTGGCCGGTGGCTAGACCGGCGCCGTAGGTGATTCCCCACAGCGCCGTGGGGTAGATGAAGCTCGGTGGGTTGCCGGCGCTGCCCTCGGGGACCTTCAGCCGAGTCGCCATCAGCACGCCTTCGTTGTGCTTCAGGTCGTAGAAGAGGTGCTGGATGACCACGTTCATCACCAGCCCTTCCAGCGTGGGCAGTGTGCCCTGGAAGGGGTGCCGGCCGGCCGGAGACAAGCCGGTGAAGTCGATGTCGAGGTGACCGTCACGGCGGACGGTCACCTCAACTGGGCCATGCAACAGCCGCTCCTCGCCTGGCATGACGCTGCCACGCCAGCTCACCTCCCGATACCGGCCGGGGGCCAGCACGGCCTGCACTCGGCGGCGGGCGGCGCGGTAGGTGTCCTCGATGTACTCGCGGGACGCCTGGGTAAAGTACTCGATGCCGAACTCGGCGATCAGCTCCCTGACCTGCTCGCGGATCATCCGAACGCCGGTCATTTTGGCCCGGTTGTCGGTCAGCCAATACAGCGGGCTGCGCACGTTGCGTTCCACCAGGACCTCGAGATCACGCTTGATCTCGTCGTTCTCCGCGATCTTGACGCAGGGGAGGAACAGTCCTTCCTCAAAGCGGGATCGGGCGAACGGAACGAATCCCCCGGGATCGCTTGATCCGGTTTCCGGGGTATGGGTCAGTCCGCCGGCCCAGCCCACAAGCCGCCCCTCGTGAATGATCGGGGTGACGATCATCTGATCCGGGCAATGCGCCCCGCCTATATAGGGATCGTTGTTGAAGTAGTAGTCGCCGTGGCGGAATCCCGGGGACTCCTCGTATCCGTTGCGGATCATCCATTTGATCATCCGACTCATCGTGTGGATGTGGATGAGCAGGCCGCGGGACAGGACGACGGCATCTCCCTCCGGCGTATAGAGCCCGAAGATGACCTCGCCCAGCTCGCGGGTCATCGGCGAGGCGGAGACCAACCGCGCCACCTCGTGGGCGCTCGTGACCGTCTCGACCAGCTTGGAGTTGAGCAGCTCGTAGCGGATCGGGTCGGATTCCCGGGCCGGCAGTTCGGTGAGATAGCAGCCCTGCGCCGCGATCCGGGCTTCGAGCTCCAGCAGTTGTTGGCGCAGCGGGGTGTCGCTCACGGTCACTGCTCCTTCTCCATCCACAGGGTGCTGTACTGATCGAGCCGGACGTACCGGCCGGGCGGCACCACCACGGTGAGCGTGGCGTCCTCGACCACACACGGACCGTGCAGCTCGTTGCCGGGACGCAGCCCGCTCAGGTTCCAGACCGGTAGTTCGGTCCACCCACCGAAGTACCCGCGCCTGGATGCGGTGCGGGCTGCCGGATCGGGCACCGGGCCGGCGAGTTCGGCCGCTCGCAGCTTGGGGCGGATCTTCTCGACGTAGGCCGCCAGGCCCACCTCTAGGACCTCATATCCGGCCTGCGGGTACTTCGCGGCCACGGCGTAGGTGCGCTCGTAAAGATCTTCGAACGCGTGAACCAGTCGCTCCCAGTCCTCCCAGGTCCGGATCTCGATCACCGGGGATTCCACGACCAACTCATTGAGCTGACGCCCGTACCGCAGCATCGCCAGCGGCCGGAACTGGACCTGGGCGCGGTTGAAGCCCTCCCGGGCCATCTGATCGAGGGCCTGGGCCCTCAGGTCATCCCAGGCGGCGGTCAGGGTGCGGCCGACCGCCTCGATCTCCTCCTCATCCGCGTCGGGGGAGACCACCACGTTGACTGTGCGGTTGTAGTGATGCTCATAGTCCGCCGACGAGGCGCCGAACGCGGAGAAGACCGGACTGAACGGCAGGATGAGAACGCCGGCGAGATTAAGCCCATCGGTGTACCCGGCGACGTGGGAGGGACCCGCGCCGCCAAACGCGAGCAGGTGGTAGTCGGACAACTCCAGGCCGCGGGTGGCGATGAGCCCGGCGATCGCGTCGCGCATCTTCGCGTCGGCGATTACCCGGATCGCTTCGGCCGCCTCCTCGACGGACATGCCCATCGGCTCGGCCACATGCGTGCGGATGGCGTTGCGCGCGGCCGCCACGTCCAGCGGCAGACTTCCGCCGGCAAAGTTGGCCGGGTTAAGGTACCCAAGAACCAGATCCGCGTCGGTCACGGTGGGACGGGTACCGCCCCGCCCGAAACACGCCGGACCTGGGTCGGACCCGGCGGAGGCGGGTCCAACCTCAAGCCGGCCGGTGAGAGGGTCGATGGACGCAATTGTGCCGCCACCGGCACCGATCGACAGGATCTCGATCATCGGCACGCCGATCAGCATCCGAGCAACGCTGGGCTCTCGGTTGATCGTGATGTACCCCTCGGTGACCAGTCCGACGTCGAAGCTTGTGCCGCCGACATCGGTGGTGATCACATTCTCGAAGCCATACACCTGCCCTAGGTAGCGCGCGCCGATGACGCCGCCGGCCGGCCCGGACTGGATCGTCTCGACCGCCTTGACGTGGGTGGCGGGGGCGAGCCCGCCGGTCGACTGCATGATCTGGAGACGACCGCGAAAGCCGCGGGCGTGCAGCCGTTCCTCCATCCCGCCGAAGGCGGCCCGGGCAATATCGCCGGTGTACGCCTCCAGGATCGTGGCGTTGATGCGCGGCAGCTCACGGATCACCGGGGCGACATCCACGCTGGCGATGACCCGAACGTCGCGGCCACGCGCCCGCGCCTCCTCCGCCACGATCTCCGCCACCCGGCGCTCGTGCCGGTCGTTGAGAAACGACCAGAGCAGCGCCACACAGATCGCGTCGACTCCCATGTCGATCAGCTCACCGGCGGCGACACGCGCCTCGTCCTCGTGCAGCGGGATGACCTCCCGTCCGCGACTGTCGATCCGGCCGGTGACGCCGCGCACCAGCCGGCGCGGGACGATGGGTTCGTTGTGCCGGTGGGTGACCGGATGCAGCCGCGATGCCCGGTCCAGGTCGAGCCAGGTCTGCTTGCCGCGTTCCATCAGCAGGATCGTTTCGAACCCACGAGAGGTGATCAAGCCAGGGGTACGGCCGGAGCGGGTTAGGATCGCGTTGAGCACGACCGTCGAGCCGTACCCGAGGACCTTGAGGTGGGGCAGCACGTCCTCGACGGACATGCCCCACTGCCGGGCCGCCGTGTCGATCGCGGCAAAGAAGCCTTCGGCGATGTCGCCGTGTGTCGACGGCGCCTTACCGGTCGCGTAGTTGCCCTCGGTGTCCACGATGAAGGCGTCGGTGAAGGTGCCGCCGACGTCGATGTAACACAGTTCAGGGACGTGCGGGCTGGGCATGCGACGTCCTTTCCGCGTAGGTGACAAGTGCCTGGAAAAGTCCCGGGTGCGGTGGCTCGGCAAGGCATTCCGGGTGCCACTGGACGCCGAGGGCGAAGGGGTGATCGTTGACCTCGATCGCCTCCACCACCCCGTCGGGGGAGTGGGCCACCGCGGTGACGCCAGGCGCCAGGCGATCGACGGCCTGGTGGTGGATAGAGTTGACCATAAAGACCCGCTCCGTGATCTCGGCGAGCCGGCTGCCGGGCGCGACCTCAACGGGGTGGACACCCTCGCTCCAGCGCTCGGTGTTCCAGTGGTGCGCGCCGCCGAGCGTGGCCAGGTCCGGGACCAGCGTCCCGCCGAGGCAGACGTTGAGCAACTCGGCCCCCCGGCAGATGGCCAGCAGCGGTAGGCCGCGGTCCAAGGCCTCGCTGATCAGCGCGGTTTCTGCCGCGTCCCGCACCCGATCGACGTCTTGGGCGGCCTCGGCGGGACCACCGTATCGAAGTGGATCGATGTCCCCGCCTCCGGTGAATACCAAGGCGTCGAGGCGCGCGCAGACCTGTGGGGCCGGGGGTCCGTGGACGGGGATGACGACCGGGAGGCCGCCGGCCCGGCGCACAGCGTCCAGGTATAGCTCGGGCACGGTCTCGTGCGGGAACTCTCCCATCGCGTTGCGGGCGCGCCGTGGGATTGACGTGACTCCAACTACGGGGGGCATCGAGGCGTCGCATTCCTTTCGGCGGTCCGGGTTTGGCTGCTCGGTGGTCCTGTGTCAGGCCGGCGCCTTCCGCGCCGGGTCGGCCGAATGAGGGGCTGCCGAGATGACGTCCGGCGAGCCGGTGTCCTCCAGATCGGCCAGCTCGCCCATCACCAGGCCGGCTCGCCGGACCGCCTCGGGGCGGTTAGTCGACAGCCACACCAGCACGGCCGCACCGAGCGCGATCCAGCCGACCACGACCAGCGCGAGCTGCGGCAGCGGCCTGTCCGGCAGTGGCCACACCGTTCGGTAGAGCGGGTAGGCCATGGCGATCATCCCGAGTGCGGGGAAGATCCCGTGCTTGAGGAGGTGGAACTGGTCGCGGTGGTGGCGTAGTGAGTCCGTGATGAGCGCGACGTTCGCGGTCGCGTACACCACGAGGAACATCACCGAGATCATGAAGCCGTAGTAGATCCATACGTTCAGCGCTCCGCTGACGATCGCCAGCGGAACGCCAAGTACGACGCAGAGCCCGGAGACCACCCCGATCGCGACGTGCGGGGTCTTGTACACCGGATGGGTGCGGCCAAGCTGGCGGGGAATAAGCCGCTCGCGGCCGAGCGCGTACAGCACCCGTAGCCCGGCGTTGAACGCGGTCTGGGTGAACGCGAGGATGCTCGACAAGACGGCGAGGAACACGATCCACAGTCCGACCCCGTCGCCCCAGAACTTCACCGTCACCTCGCCGAGCGGATCGGCCGTGGCCGCGTCGAGCTTAGACATCACCTCGGCGCCAAGCCCCACCGCGACGGCGTACCCGGCGACCACGTACGTCGCCGGGATGAGGATGGCGGCCAGCAGGACGCCGCGGGCCACCGCGCGCTTGGCGTTGGCGGTCTCCTCGGCGAGGGTCGTCGCCTCCTCCAGTCCGACGCAGGACAGGACGCCGAAGGTCATCGCCAACCCGATGGCGGCCCATCCACCATTACCGGGCACGGCCGATGGCTGGAACGGTGTTGTGGTTAGCTCGCCGGTGACGGCGACCCGAATGATGATCCACAGCGCCAGCGCGAGCACGACAGCCAGCTCGATGGCGAAGAGGACGAGCATGCTGCGGGCGCTCTGCGCGATCCCGCGGTAGGCGAGGGCAGCGATGAACGCGAGGCCGACGGCGGTCCACACCCACCAGGGCACGGCGCGCTCGAGGCCGATCCCGGTAATGGTCTCGCCCCAGTATCCGAGGACGACGACCCCCGCGGCGGACAGCAGGATGTACGAACCGGCGAACAGCCAGCCGAGAATGAATCCGGTCCGCTGCCCGAAGGACCGGGTCACCCAGGTATAGATCGCCCCGGCGCTCGGGTAGCGATGGGAGAACTGAACCAGCGTGTTGGCCAGCAGCAGCACCGCGACCATCGTGAACACTAGGGCGAGGACGAAGGCGGGGCCGGCCATCGCGCCCATAACGCCGAAGTTGAGGGCGAGCACGGCGGCCGGGCCGGTCGCGGCCATGGCCATGACCGCGACGTGTCTTGCGGTGAGGGTGTGTCGGGCGAGCTGGTTCTCGGTGGACAACGGGACCTCCTGTCCACTCGGCCCGAGGTCTCCGACCCCGGGCGGCTGGCGAGTCTGACGAAATGTCTACACTCCAGACCGTTAATGGACTGGATTAAAGACCTTAGAGCCGGGAACCGTCAATAGCGGTTCAGGCCAGCGGCGACGGCCGCGTCACGTGATCGACGTGTCGCCGAAAGGTCCGACTGGTGGCCGTCATCACGCATGTAGACCGTTTGACCGGATCGGAGGCTGTCCTTAGCGTGATCGACATGAACCACCCGGGGAGCGCCGCGGGCCCGGCGGTCGCGCCAACCACTCCTCAGGTCATCGTGGAGCGCATCCGGGGCTTGATTCACCGGGGCGAACTGGGGCCCGGGGACCGACTGCCCCCCGAACGCATCCTCGCCGAGCAACTCCGGGTCGCCCGCGCCTCCCTCCGTCAGGCCCTTTCCCAGCTTCAAAGCGAGGGATACCTGGTCACCAGGCGAGGTGCCTTCGGGGGAACGTTCGTTACCGAGCTGGTCGAGCCCCGTCGCCGCTGGCTACGGCGGATGCGGGAAAACCTGGCCGACCTCGAGGACATCCTCGATTTGCGCATCGCCGTGGAGTCCCACGCCGCCGCCCTGGCCGCCCGACGACGGGACACCGCCGACCTACTCGCGATCGAGCAGGCCGTACGCCAGCTCGACGGCGTCAAAGACATCGCGAGCTTCCGCGCCGCCGACAACGCCTTCCACCAGGCGGTGGCGACCGCCGCCCGCAGTCCTCGACTGGCCGCCGCGATCGCCGACGCCCGTGGGGAGCTGTTCCTGCCCACGGACGCGCTCGTCTACCCACCGGACGTGGATCGGACCGTGCGCGACCACGGCCGCATAGCCGCCGCTGTGCGCCGGGGCGACCCGGAGGAGTCCGGCACCGCGATGGCCGAGCACATCGAGTTGACCAGGGCCTGGCTGCGCCAGATCCTCACCGCGTCCGCCCCGGCCAGCGTGGGAGAACCAGAAATGCCCGATCGGGCCGACGCGGCTCAGACAGAAACCGACGTGCGGTAATCCGCCGGGGCCCGTGGTTAGCAGGTCGCCATCACCAGGTGGCGATCACCACGCGCGATCACTCGACAGGGCCCTCCTGACTCCTCCTCCCAGGGCACCACGCCCACGTACACGGTGGCCGCTCGCCATGAAGCTTGCCGATACGGTGGCGGCCGCCGCGGACGAAGCCGACGGTGATCGTTCGCGGGGCGTTCCTTGCCGGACGGTATCTAAAGGTTGTTGAGGAAATCGTCGCGGTGAAGGAGGCCTGCGGGACGGCGCACCTGAAGGTGATCTCGGATACCGGGGAACTGGCCACGTGCGACAACGTGCGCCGGACGTCCTGGCTGGCGATGCTGGCCGGAGGCGATTTCATCAAGACCTCGACGGGCAAGGTCCAGCCCGCGGCCACGCTCGGCGGTCACGCTGGTGATGTTGGAGGCGGTGCGCGACTTCCTGGGCGCCGCCGGCCAGCAGGTCGCTGTCAAGCCGGCGGGATCCGCACCACGAAGGATGCCATGCGGTACTTGGTGCTGGTGAGCGAGATCGCGGAGGAACACGACGTAGTGGTCACCGAACTCGGTGGCGGATCCGGCCACCAGCAGCCGACCCACGTCGGCCGGGTCGGCCTCGCTGGTCGGCCCCCGATTTATCCGAAGTGGACGCTGTTTGTCCTCGAGCTCCCACCAACGCGATGCGGGCATCCCGGATAGCGGACCGGTGTAGGCACCAGTCGGTCGTCGTCCGGGCGGTTCCGTGCGGTCTGTGCCCTGGTTTCGTCGATGCCCAGCACCGCGGTCGGTGATGGCTCGGGCAGCCACCTGGCCGCGGCCGTGATCAGTGCCCGGTGCGCGGTGTGCCAGGACACCCGATACCTGGGCGGCGACCTCGGCCACCGCCCGGTTGGCTGCTGCGATCGCCTGCGCCAACCGGGCGGTGGGGCCGTCAGCCGCGATCTCAGTGGGATCTGCGCGGTGGTCTGGGTGAACCACCCGCGGGCACAGGTCGGCTCGGCGTAACGAGCCGGCGTTTGCGCCACCACAGGTCGACCTGCTGCCCCGCGACCGGCAGATCCCTGATCCGCACCATGATCCGCGCCAGCGGCCGCTGCTTGACCCGCCCGCTGCGCCGGCCACAATGTCCCGCTCCTGCAGCAGCCCACGACCCCGCATGATCCGCTCCACGGTGGACCCAGACACCCGATGCCCTGCGTGACACACCAGCCCGTGGTTGCCGGGGGTTAGTCCGTGGAGTTCGGTCTTACCCGAAATTTTGCTCAAGCCACTCAACGCAATATAGGGCTCTCCCGGCATGAGTGTGGGTGTATCTGGCCCGATCACGGTGGCCGTTCGTGGGGTAGTTGGAGTGTGATCGGGCCGCAGGAGAGCATGACGGGGGCGAGGGCGGCTTCGGCGGTGTGGAAGCCTCGAGCGCGGTGGATGATCAGGCGTACGACGTTGTTGAGGCCTTCGGCTTGGCCGTTGTTGATACCGAGGCGGATCGCGGCCAAGGATGCTGTTGCGGAACTTGGCGATGGTGCGGGCGGCTTTGAGGAATGGGGCCAGGCGGGATCGGCTGGCGAGGGATATCCACTGGTCGATCAGTTCGGCGACCTGTTCGATGGTCAGGTCGCCGGCGAAGATGGCGCGGAAGGCTTCTTTCAACGTGTAGGCGCGCCATACGTCGCCGCCGCGGCGTTTGAGCCGGCGCAGGGTGGCGGTCTGGTCCTCGGTGAGGTTGGTGGGGTTCTTCAGCAGCGCCCAGCGGGCGCCTTTGAACGTGCGAGCTGGTTCGGCGTTGCCGGACCGGCGAAGCTCGTTCCACGCCTGGAGACCAAGACGGTCTGGCACCGCAAAGGGATCTGACCCGCCGCGAGGTATCGGCCGTTTGGTCAGCCGCCGTGGTGTTCGTGCCGCACGGGTGCAGGGCCACGATGAGCCGGTCGAATGCGCGCGTCCAGGTCGGGTGTGGGTCGCCACGCATGGGCGCTGTGCTGGTCGGGGAAGGGTCCGACGACAGTAAGCAGTGCGGGGGTGCGGTTGAGCAGTACCAGCGCGATGGTCGGGGTGTGGGCGGGTGCGGGTCGCGCCGCGCCGGCCAGGTCTGCGGGTACCGGTAGCCAGGTGTTGTGGTCGATGGCGGTCGTGTCGGGGTGGTGCAGCGGGGCGGGTCGGGCGGTGGTGACGGTGCTGTCGGCTAGGGCCAGGTGCGGGGCGTGGTTGCTGGCGGCGGTCGCACCCAGAATCGGGCCGTGGGTGGACAGTTCACCGGTGATGGTGAAGGCCAGCAGCACGTGTGGGGCGCGGTCCTCGATGGAGTCGAGGAGAGCGAGGGTGAACGTGTCGCCGCTGCCGATGTCGATCAGGGTGATCAGGGTGGGGCGGCCGGTGGCGGCGTCGTCCCAGCCGACGACGTTGAAGTGTTCGTCGACCAGGGTGAGGAAGTGGCGGTAGGCACGGTTGTCGGTTTCGAACGGGTAGTCGGTGTGGATGCCGGGCATAACCGTGCTCCTGCGATGAATCGGGGATTGGACGGGTGTGGCCGCCCGCGCGCGCAGGCCGGCTGCTGCAGATCCAGGCATCGGCTCGATCGTCGATCAAGTCATCGGAGTGCAGGTTGGCGTGACCGCGTGGTCGCCGTGGCGGCCCGGGCACGGGCAGCGGCCGGGCCCGGGCTTTATGGGGAGCGGTGCGGCGGCCCGGGCACCAGGCAGCTCCACTGAGCCCGGTTCGACCCAGGTGGGGAAGTCAGCGGGCGGTCGGCGGGTCGTCGGCTGGCGGCTGGCAGACGG
>Ga0310834_101606_pt1 | contig 12996 bp, 12 predicted proteins | sample SM_ome_2_FD_201314 | JGI IMG/M metagenome (GOLD analysis project Ga0310834, IMG submission 201314) | Sorghum-adapted microbial communities enriched on stacked mutant (SM) sorghum from Joint BioEnergy Institute, Emeryville, California... ... | reverse complement strand
TTCACCTCTTCCCTCGATGCGATTTCCAACTGGGTCAAAGTGATGACCGTCGAATGACCTGAGAATCGGCGCGTCTGGTAATCAATCCTGCGCAACTCCCGCCCCATCGACGCTTCGATCAGCGGTTGAAGGCGCAAGTAATCGCCTGAGGGGCCTTTCGTCATCATGACCGCGATCGTTCCCCTCGGCTCGTGGTCCCGGGCGAAAAAATCCAGGACATGGCGGATGTCATGCGACCGGGCGAATCCATCCGAGAACAACAGAACTTGGGTGTGGCTCCACTGCAGCATCCTTCCGAGCTCGACGCTTGCAATCCTTGCGGCTCCGAACACCGTTGTGTGCTCCGCCGTGATATTGACCGGATCCTTGTTGATGCCGCCTCCGGACTCGGAACCCGACGATTCTCCGGGGCGATATACGTGCGCGGTCAGGCGGATGGCGCCCTGCTCTCCTTCCTCGATGGCGGCTGCCTGGACGATCGCGAGTTCGTTGAGTTCCCTCTGGTCCCAGCATCCGGACAAGACGCAGGTGACGGCGAGCAGAGCGGCAGCGGCCGCGTGCCGATTCATCGGCTCCCCGCCCCTTCCCCGGTGGGTCTGCCTCCGGCCCCGCTCAGGCGGCGGTTCCGCGGCGAGCGCGTCAGCGTCCGCAGCGGCGCCCGAATCAGGATGTCGCGCAAGTCGCGGAGCTTCAGCGGGGCCAGTCCGGACAAATACGGCTGGCCCAGCGTATGCAGGCAGGCGAGGTGCAGGAAGAAGAGCAAGTATGCGATCATCATGCCGAACAAACCCAGTAAGCCGGCGGACGCCATGAGCGGGAAGCGGACGATCCGCAGGGCGATGGCCATGTCATAGTGCGGGATGGAGAACGAGGCGATGCCCGTGAGCGCGACGATGATCACCATGAACGGGGACGCGATCTTGGCCGATATAGCGGCCTGCCCGATGACGAGAGCGCCGACGATGCTGACCGCCGGGCCGACGGGGCGCGGCAGCCGGATGCCGGCTTCCCTCAACAGCTCGAACGAGAACTCCATGATCATCGCTTCGAAGAAGGCCGGGAAAGGGATTCCTTCCCGGGAATCCATCACAGCCAGAAGCAGAACGGTCGGGAACAGCTCGGGATGGAACGTCGAGAGCGCGATGTAGAGGCTGGGCAGCGAAGCCGCCATGAAATAGGACACGATTCGCAGCCAACGGATCATCGACGCAAAAGGCGTCCGGACGTAATAGTCTTCGCTCGTGCCGAAAAATTCGACGAAGAGGGCGGGGCATATGAGCACCGTCGGCGAATTTTCCATGAGTACGATGACCTTCCCGTCCAGCAGCGCGGCCGCGGCGGTGTCGGTGCGCTCCGTGTAGCGGTGCTGCGGGAAGGGGGACCACGCATGACTCTCGATCCATTGTTCCACGTAAGAAGTGCTGATGATGTCCACCTGCTCGATCCCCGCCAGTCTTCGGCGGAATTCGGCCAGCGTGTTCGGGTCCACGGCGTTCTCCAGATAGAGGTAGACGATTTTCGATTGGACGTTGCTTCCGACAGTGAGGCTTACCGCCTTGAGCCGCGGGGTTTTCAGGCGTTGCCGCAGCATGCCCAGGTTCGTGTTCAGATCTTCGATCGTCCCTTCACGGGGGCCTTGCACGACCGGTTCGTTCACCGGCTCGGAGACCGGCCTTTTCGGGAAACGGCCCACCTGGTAGGCGACCGCCTGATCCCAGCCGTCGAAGATCAGCACGACGTATCCTTCCAGCACGTCGTTCTGGACTTCCCCGAATGTGGAGATCAGCCGGTAAGGCTGGGGAGAGACGCCGTGGCGGCCGAACACCCGGATGATTTGCTCCGGTGTAACCGATTCCGCCGGACCGAGCTCGTGGGGAACGAGGCTCTGCAGCGTCTGCTTGAAGGATTTGACGTCCTTCTCGATCACGATGGAACGGCAGTAGACGGAGAAGGCCGAATGGCTCAGGCCGGGTCCGTATTGCCACGGTTGAACCTGGATATCGAAACAATCGGAGAAGATGTGATCGATCCGGCGTCTGTTGGCGCGCATATCCGCGCTCAGACGGTCGGTATCCGGTGCTTGGGGGCTCATGGCGCATTACCGCTCCTTCCGTTCGGCAAAGATCGCGTCCGGCGGCTCAGCCAGGCGAGCGCAGTCAGCAGCAGGACGATCGAACATCCCGTGCTGAGGACAACGAACGGCCAAGTCACGTAGACCTGTTGGTAGAATTCGGCCGGGTTGCGGTACAACGTAAGCGACAGCAGCAGGCTGACCAGCGACAGCGGGTACAGCAGGGCTTTGTCGTCTCGCAGTCGAAGCAGTTCGACCAGGATGCGGTTCAGGATGAAGAGGAACAGGGACGCCTTCATGTAGGAACCGAGAATGAGCGCGATGCCGATGATGGCCTCGATTCTCTGGAACAGTTCGCCCACGTGGACCTCGTAGGAGATCCGGAACAGCGCGAACTGAACGTCTCCTGCGGCCGGCCCGAACGTCATGGTCGAACAGACGACGGAGAGCAGCAACATCATGCCCGTGACAGTGTAAGCGAGATACAGCCGGCGGTTCAGCCGGGCGTTCTCCGAACGATCCGCATACGGCATCAGCATCGCGAACAAGGCGATCTCGCCGAACGGGAATCCGGCTGCAATGTACGTCCCGTGCAGCAACGGTTTCACCCCCCCGGGCAGCAAGGGGAGCAAATATTCGGGGCGGTACAGCGGAGTCGCAAGCAGGATCACCGTGCTGCAGAACAGAAGCATGACGAACACGATCAGCAGATACATGCGCGCCATGACGATGATGCCCGCCCGGACGGTCAAGACGATGGCCAGGAAGCTGAGCGAATTGAATGCGTATTCCGGCGTCTGCTTCATGACGACGTTCGTCATAAAGTCGCCGATGCCGGCGACGATGGCAGGCAAGGCGAAGAACAGCATGGCGAGCAGGAACACTGCGGCGATGGCTGCCGGCAAGGGGCCGAGCAGCGTTCGGCAGCATCCGACCAAGCTCTGGCCGGGAAACTTCCGGTTCAGATAGAGGACGCAAGACAGGATGAGCAGTCCGAAGCCGAAGGAGGCGACCATCGACAGCCAGGCGGCGTTCCCGGCCGCCTGTTCGATCGGACTGGGGATGTAGACGATGGACGAGCCGACCGAGATGGCGGTCGCCAGGAAGGCCATTTGCGAAGAACTGATGGTCTCGCGCGGGTTCATCGTTCCGTCCTCGCGGCTCTAACCCGACGCTTTCAAGTATCGGGTCAGGCTCTCGGCGGGCCCTCCGTATACGGCATGCAGCACATCGGGCCAGTTCGGCCAAGGAGCCTGGGAGACGAAGAGAAAAGCCACGTACAGGCTGGCCAGGCCCAATACGGCATAGCACCATTTCTCCTTGCGCGGCAGCCGCTTCACCCTGCTTCCGTCCGTAACAAGCATGCCGATGATGAACACCGAGGCGACGACAAAGTTTTCCAGCAACACAACCCCTTCTTTCGGAAAATCGAGGGAATTCGCCCATCGACTTTAGCGTTCCGTAAAGAAGGGGTTTTATGCAACAACAAACTTCCAAATCTTCTTCGGTTGCGTCAGTCCTCATACCAGGGGTTTAGATGCACCATGACCTCGATCACGTCGGGATCGGCATCCATGATCTTCGCCTTGATCTCGCGGCTGATGTCGTGTCCTTGCTGGATCGTGAAATTTCCCGGCACTCCCACGCGCACGTCGACGGTGATGTAATGGCCATGCTCGCGGGCGCGGACCCGGTCGATCCGCTTGATATGTCCGACCTCCTGAATGAGCGCCTGATACCGCTCCATTCTCTCCGCGGAGGCGTTCTTCTCCATCAATATATCGACCGCTTCGCGCCCCATCCCGAGCGCCAGCCGCAAGACGAGCAGCGAGACTATGATCCCGGCGATCGGGTCGCCGTAAGCGGCCCACGCCCAGCCGTAATGGTCGCCGACGACCGCCAGGCCGATGCCCAGCACAGCGGCCAGCGAAGCGTACACGTCCGCCAGATGATCGTAGGCGGTGGCCAGCACGCTCTTGCTGTTGGCGTCGCGCCCGATCCGAACGGTATATACGTACAGCGCCTGCTTCCAGATGAGAGAGAGGAGAGCGGCGCTCAGCGCGAGCAGGCTTTCGGCTTCCGGCTCCCGGAACAAAGCGCCGACCGACTGGGCTCCGATCCAGAACGCGGCCAGAATCAGAATGACGGCGACCAGGGCCGAAGCGACCACTTCCGCTTTGCCGTGGCCGTAAGGGTGGTCTTCGTCGGCCGGTTTCTTCGACACCATGGACGAGGTGAGCGCGGCGACGGTCGCGATGATGTCTCCCGCGTTGTGCACGCCGTCGGCGAGCAGAACGGGACTGGCGAACAGCAGGCCGGCCGCCACCTTGATCAGCGTCAGCAGGACGTTGCTGACCAGGCTGACCCAGATGGCCGTCAGGCGTTGGTTGTGCGTCTCAGCCACTTTTATGTCCCCTTCAAACAAAGTTTGCCGCGCGCAAATAAACGATCAAGCCTCTGACTCTGACGGTCAAAGGCTTGTACGGGCATTCGTATGGCCGGGTGTCCATCGTTCTTTCATGCAGGCAACCGCCCTCTCCGCGGGCATTTTCTATAAATACCCTTTTATTGTACCACAACGGAATTTCGCCGGGAAATCGTTTGACATCCCATATATCAAACATACAATGTAATATTAATGTGATAAATTACAAAGAAACCGCGTTATAATGTAATGAATATTGACATAAAAACTCGACGGCCCTATCATTACCATATATCCCTCCGGAGAGGAAGTCGTTTCCTATGAAACCAACGGACGTTCAGACAGCGGCGGCCCCTTTCTCTTCTTCCCCTTTTTACGATGAAATGTACGACGGCGAACGCCGGGTTCGGCGCCACTACGAGAAGGTACATGCGATGCTCTCGCAAATGACGCCCGGCGAGATCGCCGCCCGGCAATCGCGGATGAACGGGAGGCTGCTGGAAGAGGGGATCACGTTTACGCTCTCCCAAGGCGACCAACCGGAAGGGCTCGAGAGGACGATCCCTTTCGACCTCGTCCCCCGCATCATCCCGGCCGCGGAATGGGAGACGATCGAGCAAGGGACGCGGCAGCGGGTGAGGGCGCTGAACGCCTTCCTGAAGGACGTCTATCACGAGCAGAATATATTGAAGGACGGACTCATTCCCCGGCGCATGGTCATGGGCAACCGGTATTTCCGCACCGAGATGATGCGGATGCCGGTCCCGGGCGGCACCTATATCACCGCTTCCGGCATCGATCTGATCCGCGACGAGAAGGGCGACTATTACGTCCTGGAGGACAATCTGCGTTCGCCGTCCGGATTTTCCTACGTATTCAAAAGCCGTTCGATTATGACCCACGATTTTCCCGAGCTGCTGTTCCGGCACTCCGTAAGGGGGATCGACCCGACGCTGGACGCTTTCCGGTCGAAGCTGAGGAGCCTGGCGCCGGAGGGCTCGCGGGAGCCGACGATCGCGCTGCTGACGCCGGGAAGCTACAACTCGGCTTACTTCGAGCACGTCTTCCTGGCCCAGCAGATGGGGCTCCTGCTCGTGGAAGGGCGCGACCTGGTGTGCCGGGATCATAAAATCTACGTGCGGAGCCTGAACGGACTCAAGAAAATCGACGTCTTGTACCGGCGGATCGACGACGATTTCCTGGATCCGCTCGCGTTCCGGCCCGATTCCCTGCTCGGGGTTCCCGGCCTCATGAACGCTTACCGCTTCGGCCATATCGCGATCGCGAATGCGCCGGGGACGGGAGTTGCGGACGATAAGGCGATATACGCCTTCGTGCCGGATATGATCCGGTATTATTTGAACGAAGCTCCGATCTTAAACAACGTCCCGACGTATCTGATGAGTCGGCCGGAGGAGCGGGAATATGTGTTGGCCAGGCTGGAGGAAATGGTCGTCAAGGAAACGTCGCTCTCCGGCGGTTACGGCATGCTGATCGGACCGGCATCGACGGAGGAGGAACGGGAGAGGTTCGCCGCGAAGATCCGGGAGAACCCGGACAACTACATCGCGCAGCCCACGATCAAGCTGTCCACGTCCCCGGTCAGCGTGAACGGGTACCTTGTGTCCCGTCACGTCGACCTTCGGGTGTTCGCCCTGTCGGACGCCCGCGGCGTGCACGTGCTGCCCGGAGGCTTGACGCGCGTGGCGATGAAGGAAGGGTCGCTGGTGGTCAATTCGTCGCAGGGCGGGGGCTGCAAGGATACTTGGGTGCTGAATGGATAACCCAAGGTATGGGTATGGCCGTCGCGCGTGCGGAAGGAGGGGTTGAAGGTGCTGGACCGGATCGCGGAGTCGTTGTATTGGATCGGGAGGTATACCGAGCGTGCGGAGAACCACGCCCGGCTTCTCGACGTGTTCTACCATCTGAGGGAGGATGGGGACACGGGTGAAGAGAGCGTATGGAGACGGATGGTGGAGTCGATCGGCGACACCGCTCTGTACGAACGGAAATTCGGCGAGTATCGGGAGCGCGAGGCGCTTTATTTCCTGACGATCGATCCCGAACTCGACAATTCCTTGCTCCGCTGCGTGGCGCAGGCGAGGGACAATCTGAGGAAGATCCGCGAGCAGCTTCCCGCCGAGCTCTGGAGTCTGCTCAACGGCTTCTACCTCTGGCTGAGGAACGTGAAGCCGGGCGAGATCGTGGAAGAGTCGCCGCACCGGTTATTCCAGAAGGTGAAGGACGGGTTGGCCGCTTTCCAAGGAACGGCCCGCTCCATCACGCCTCGTGACGAGCTGTGGCATATGATGGAGGCCGGTCGGCATCTGGAACGGTCGGAAAACGTGATCCGACTGTTGCAGTCGGTTCGCGGCGCGTTCCCGGGAGCGGGCGCGGCGTCCTACGGATACACGATGGCGATGCTGAAATCGGTAGGGGGAACGGAAGCGTTCCGGCGTCTGGATATCGAAGAGCCCGGGCTGGAGGAAGTTTCGCGGTTTCTGATCCTGCAGGAGACGTTCCCGCGGTCGGTCTATTATTCGTTGACGCGGTTCGAACGGCATCTGAAGGCGCTGAGCCCTCCGAGCGCGAGCGGCTCCGGCTCCGGGGCGGAGCGGATTCTCCGCATGGCCGGCAAGGTGCGCTCCGAGCTCGGCTATATGGATCGCAGCGACATCACGCTGGGCAATCTGGATCAGATGCTGGCGCAGCTGAGCGCCAGCATCCGGCAGCTGGAGGAAACGATGGCGCGAACGTTTTTTTTCCCTGGACGGGAGGTTACCGCATGAAGCTCGAAATCAAGCACGTGACCCGTTACCGTTACGCTTCCCCGGTGACGGACAGTGTCAATGAAATCCGCTTGTCGCCCCGCACCGACGAACGTCAGGCCTGCTACCGGCACCGGTTGACGGTCGAGCCTGTCGTATCTCTGCTGTCGTATGAAGACTATTTCGGCAATCGGGTCCATTCCTTCACGGCCAACGACGCGCACCGCGAGCTGGTCATCACGGCCCATTCCACCGTCGTGACCCGCGACCGCAAGCTGGCTCCGCCGGCCGACATGACGCCGGAAGCTTCTTGGGGGCGCATCCGCTCGGCGGACTTCGTCGACCGATACGCCGAATATTTGCTTCCTTCCGCATACGTTTCGTTCGTCCCGACCGTAGCCGAGTACGCGGCGAAGATCGGCGGGGAGGAAGAGGGGGTGTTCGGGTTCGTCCGACAAGCGGCCCGGCGCATCTACGGCGACTTCGAATACAAGCCGAATTCCACGGGCGTGGGCACGACGGCGCAGGAGCTCATAGGCATCGGATCCGGGGTGTGCCAGGATTTCGCGCACCTGATGATCGCCGTCTGCCGATATCGGGGAGTGCCGGCGCGATATGTCAGCGGCTATCATTTCGTGGGCGACCTGCAGGGAAGGGACGCGGATTTCGAGCAGGCCTCCCATGCGTGGGTAGAGGCATACGTCCCGGGAGCAGGATGGCTGGGCCTCGATCCGACCAACGACAACCTGATCGACTGGCGGTACGTCAAGCTGGGGCACGGCCGCGACTACTCGGATATCGTGCCGGTCAAAGGGATATACCGCGGGACCGGGGAGCAGGAGCTTACGGTGGCGGTGGACGTTCGGCTCGCAGAAACGGGATCAAACATTTAGCGGCAGAGCGTGGTGTCGAACCCCGAAATTCGCTTGCTAATGGGAAACCTCCCCCTGCCAGCGCCAAAACGGGCTGAAGTAACGCAGCCCGTGCGCCCTCCAAGCGCCGCTCAGCCTTCCTGCGCGATCTTCCGGAACGCGGCGAGGAACTGCGCCGACGGATACGCCCCCGACAGCGCGTACTTGCCGTTCAGGATGAAGAACGGCACGCCTGTGATGCCCATCCCCTGAGCGGCGGCGAAGTCGCGGTCCGTCTCGTCCAACCCTTCCCCGGCATCCAGGCGCCTGCGGAGATCGCCGGCGTCCGCGCCGATGCCCGCCGCCAGCTCGAGCAGCACGTCCGGGTCCGCGATGTCCCGGCCCTCCTCGAAATAGGCGTCCATCGCCGCGTCCACCCATGCCCGCCGGCTATCCTCGGGCAAGATCGCCGTGATTCGGTGCGCCAGCAAGGTGTTCGGCATCCGCGTGATGCGGTCGAACCGGAACGTGAGCCCGATGGCGGCCCCGGCGTCGGTCACCCGCTGGAGCATCGGATCGAGCCGTGCGGCGCCGCCCATCTTCGCTTCCATCGTCTCCCGGAACGGCTTTCCTTCCGGGGGCAGCGTCGGATCCAGCATGAAGGCGCGGTAACGAACGTCCACCGGCTCGTTCGTCTCGCTGGACCAGGCCATGATGGCGTCATGCATGTTTTTCTTGCCGATGCGGCACCACGGGCATACCATGTCGGAATACAGATCGATGATCATCCGGGATCCCTCTTTCGCTGGAAGCGTGTTGACCCCAGTATGGCAGACATCGGCTCCGGTGGCAACGTGCAGGAAGGCCGGAGACATGCTAGAATGGGAAAAGCGACGTTGATACCGGGAGGAATGGCGTGATGAAGCTGGCGATCGATTCGAAGGCGGAGCTGTTGAACGGCGTGGAAATGCCGAGACTGGGGCTCGGCGTATGGCGGGCCCAGGAAGGTCCGGAGACGGAAAACGCGGTGTCGGCCGCACTGAAGGCGGGTTATCGGCTGATCGATACGGCGTCCATGTACGGCAATGAAGGGGCGGTCGGCCGGGCGGTCCGGGCATCCGGCATTCCGCGCGGGGACATTTTCGTCACCACCAAAGTGTGGAACGACCAGCAAGGCTACGACAACACGCTGCGGGCGTTCGAGCAGAGCTTCCGGAACCTGGGTCTGGACTATGTCGACCTGTACCTCGTGCATTGGCCCGTTCCGGGGAAATATAAAGAGACGTACCGCGCGCTGGAGACGCTGTACGAGCAAGGGCGGGTCAAGGCGATCGGCGTCAGCAACTTCCACATTCACCATCTGGAAGATCTGATGGGCTCCTGCCGGATCAAGCCGATGGTGAACCAGGTCGAGCTGCATCCGCTGCTCACGCAGAAGAAGCTGCTGATGTTCTGCCGCAAGGAAGGCATCCAGGTGGAGTCCTGGCGTCCGCTCATGAAGGGCAACCTGGACCTGCCGCTGCTACGGGAGCTGTCGGCGAAGTACGGCAAGACGCCGGCGCAGATCGTCATCCGCTGGCATCTGCAGCAGGGCATCGTGACGATTCCGAAGTCGGTGAACGAATCCCGCATCCGCGAGAACGCCGACGTGTTCGGCTTCGAGCTCTCGCCGGAAGACATGGTGCGGCTGGACGGGCTTAACGAAGACCGCCGATTCGGCGCGGATCCGGACCATATCGATTTCTGATTCCGGGCAGGCAGGTGGTTGACAGACTTAACTGTAACTGATATGATTACAGTACCGGCGGGGAGGAGATGCCCTTTGAACAGCGACTTCGTCATAGCCGTTCACAGTCTGGTCCTGCTGGCCCACCGTCCCGAAGGCATGGCGACGAGCGAAGAGATCGCCGACAACGTCTGCACGAACCCCGTTCGCGTCCGCAAGGTGATGAGCTGCCTCAGGAAGAGCGGCTTCGTGGACACCCGGGAAGGATCGGGAGGCGGCTACAAGCTGTGCCGGGCGCCGGATGACGTGACGCTGGCCGATGTGTACCGGGCTCTCGCCGCAGGGTCCCTCGCGCCGAACTGGTGCAGCGGCGATCCGCAGAAAGATTGCGTCGTCAGCTCCAACATGGCGGAAGTCATGGCGTCGGTGTTCTGCGAAGCGGACCGCCAGCTGGAGGCTTACTTCGCGAAGATCACGATCGGCTCGATGCTGTCGAGCGTCAAGGCCAGGCAGCAAGCTTGAAAGCCGGATGCAGCGGGTATATTAGAGATGCCCGATCATCATAGGAAGGATCCCCGCAATTTCTCACAAACCGGATAAGGAGTGATGTGACATGGCAGTCGCCGTCACGAAGGACAATTTCAACCAAACGGTGGCGCAAGGGGTGTCGCTGCTCGATTTCTGGGCGCCCTGGTGCGGACCTTGCAAAATGCAGCTTCCGATTGTCGAAGAGCTGGCCGAAGAGCTGCAAGGCAAAGCGACGATCGCGAAGGTCAACGTGGACGAGGAGCCGGAGCTGGCGAGCCAGTTCGGCGTCATGAGCATCCCGACGCTCATCCTGTTCAAGGACGGCCAGCCGGTCGACAAGCTCGTCGGCCTGCAAAGCAAGGCCGCGCTGCAGAACAAAATCAACAACCTGATATAATTCGGGTTCACACGAGCCGCCGGTCCCCGCGACCGGCGGTTTTTTCGACATATCAGAATTTATAACTTTTCGGGTGAAGTTCAGGCTTCATCCATTTCGTTTTTTCTGGTAATTTGAACGTATGGAACCGAACATCCTAAAGCGAATTTTTTTCGATGAACATGGCCATTGGGACAAGTTTGTCCGGAAGAATGAAGGAAGGATCCGAGCGAATGTCCTGAAAGAGGTCGCCAAGTTCCGTGATTGCGGGAATCCAAAGAATGGGTTTAAGCTGCTGGTGTGTGAAGGATGCCATGACCTGCGGCTTGTTCCGTATCGCTGCAAAGGGAGATTCTGCACGACCTGTTCATGCGGCGAGACAGAAGAGTGGAGCAGGCTGCTCGAGGAAGATGTATTTCAGGTCAATCATCGTCATGTGATCATGACAATAGACGAAGGACTTCGAGAGATCTTCTTAAAGCACCGTCACCTGCTCAAGGAGTTCATGGATGAAGCGGTTAGAATCGTAAAGGAATACTTCGAAAAGAAACATAAAATCACCCCAGGAATCATTGCGGGGTTACATACATTCGGCTCGAGATTGAACTTCAACCCGCACGTACACATGCTGGTGACGATGGGCGGGATGAAGAAAAATGGAGAGTGGAAAATCTATGATTTCGTACCGTTTGAAATGTTACGGAAGCAATGGCAAACGGTGGTATTGAAACTGATTCGACGAAACCTAAATGAACGAGATAAGAAACAGGTGCAGTCTAGATTGCAAAAAGCCTACTCGAACAACGGGGAAGGCTTCTATGTGCATGCGCCGAAACAAAAGGGGAATGTAAAGGCACAGCTTGGATACATTGGCCGTTACATGAGGAGACCTGCGATTGCTGTAAAGCGGATCGTGGACTATGACGGAGAATACGTGGAATTCCGATACCATGACAAGACAGATGGACAAGAGAAGACAGAGCGAATAACAGTTGAAGAATTCATTGCTCGGCTGATTCGGCACATTCCGGACGAGAATTTTAAGACGATCCGTTATTACGGCGTGTATTCCCGTCGAATCAAGGCCCTGTGCAAAAAACTTGTGAGTGTATGGCAGCAAGCAGCACGAAAGTGGATTGTACGAGCGAAGCGCATGCTTAGCCGCAGAACATGGAGTGAGCGTCTTAAAGAAAAGACCGGGCACGATCCGATGACCTGTCCAAAGTGTCAGTGTTATTATGAGTACAAGGGTGAAGTCTGCCTAGAAGATGGGCAACTCAAGGTGAAAGTGGCGTTATGCTCAAACAGTAAAGCTGTATTGGAGAGGATGATCCGGGATGTCACCGGTGTCGAAAAGCAGAAAGAAGCAAGGAAAGAAAAAGAAGCAGGGAAGCGCGCCGTTAAGCAAATTCCTGCAAGACAAGATGGCCATAAACTACATTTGCCTGCAGTGTGAAGAGCAGGAAAAGATACCTTACGATACAGTGAGAAGCTTCGACATTATGGACGGAGGAGACCCACTAATACCACCGCAATTTTCATGCGTGGTATGTGGAGGGGCAATGTACCCCGAATATTACAAGGGCGTACATGGTTATGAATACAGAATTGAGGATGTCCGTGGGAAAGTTGCTGAAGAGTGATCCAGAGGCACGAAACAAAGGACCGTCAGGGAACGAATTTCTCCCTGACGGTTTTTCTTACTGCTCGCACAACGGCGAACCGGCAAGCACAATGAGAACTTCATAATTTTAACAAACAACTTATTTGTACGTATGGGGTTGTTGGATAGTTGATGATTTGCTATAGTAAGGATTACTTTCCACGTTCGCGCCACTTCTCTCCCCCTTCGATCTGCCGATAACCACGTATTGTCGCCTTCGGAACCGTTGAACCGGGAAGTTCGCCATATTCCAGACAAGGAGGATGGTCACATGATTCGCTTTACCGGAGTCCACAAGGTTTACGATGACGGACATCAAGTGCTGCGAGATGTGAATTTGGAAATGAAGGAGGGGGAGATCACCGTCTTGATCGGTCCCAGCGGCTGCGGCAAGACCACCACCATGAAGCTGGTCAATCGGCTGATCCAGCCTTCTTCCGGCAAGATCGAGATCGACGGCCGCGACATCGCCGGCCTCGATCCGGTCGCGCTGCGACGGAAAGTCGGGTACGTGATCCAGCATATCGGACTGTTCCCGCATATGACGATCGCACAAAATGTGGCCGTGGTGCCCCGTCTGCTGAAGTG
>Ga0310834_101601_pt1 | contig 13052 bp, 10 predicted proteins | sample SM_ome_2_FD_201314 | JGI IMG/M metagenome (GOLD analysis project Ga0310834, IMG submission 201314) | Sorghum-adapted microbial communities enriched on stacked mutant (SM) sorghum from Joint BioEnergy Institute, Emeryville, California... ... | reverse complement strand
ATCTGAAGGCGCTCGGCAAGCTGTTCATGCAGCGGCGTCTGCTGTGGCTGCTGCTCATCGTGCTCATCGTCGGCATTCCGCACAGGATGAACGATTCGATGCTGTCGCTTTACCTGAAGGAGCTTGAGGCGCCGGAATCGATCATCGGCATCGCGTGGTTCTTCGGCACGATGAGCACCGTTCCGGCCATGATGTTCGCGGGCCGGCTGTTCCGCAGATGGAACGCCATCGGCATCATGACCATCGCGGCGGTCGTCTATTCCATCCGCTGGTTCATCTACAGCGCGACGGACAGCGCGGCCGTCCTGATCGCCGCCCAGGTGCTGCACGGCGCGACGTTCCCGCTGTTCTTCCTGGCGACCATTCATTATATGATGACGATTGTGCCCGCCGAGCTGCGGGCGACCGGACAGTCGGCGTTCGCGGTCACCTTCGCCGGTCTGGGCGGCCTTGTCGGCAACGCCGCCGGCGGCTACGCCATCCAGCTGTTCGGCGCGGGCCACGCATACGCCATCGGCGGCGCGCTGGCGCTGATCGGAGCGGCCGCGCTGGTCGGCACCTATCTCTACAATCGGCGGTTGTAGTCCGAAGCGGTCGGAACCGGGGCAGCCGGGAAACCGCCCGCTCCGGCCGCGGCCGCCGACTCTTTTTCTATTTCTATCGGAATGATGGCGGAATTTGGAGGCGGACTGCTATAATAGAGCTGTCATTTTGTCGACTGATGGCGGGGTGTCCATGATCAGATTGTTTCTTGTTGCGGCGGCCTGCTGCCTTGCAGCCGTTCTCGGGTTGCCGGCGGATGCGGCGCCTGGCGCGGAATCTCCGGCATCGGCAAACTCCGCGTCCGCGGCGGTATCCCGTTACACGGTGACGGCGGATATTCTCAACGTGCGCGGCGAGCCGTCGCTCACCGCGCCGGTGATCGGAAAGCTCAAGCAGGGCGCGGTGGTGGAGAAGCTTGAAGAATCGGGCGAATGGTTCCGGGTCCGGGCGGGCGAACTGACCGGATGGGCGCATTCGGACTATCTGCAGCCGGCGGATGACGGCACCGTCACCGGGCCGGATGAGGACGGGTTGACGGACGCCGCGCCGCCCCCGTCCAATCCGAAGGCGATCGGCCGGGGCATCCGCGGCACAGCGTCCCGGAAGCCGGTGGAGACCGAGACGGCGGATAACGCCGTGCGCACCGGCCATGTGCTGGGCGATGCCGTGCGGGTCCGGACGGGGCCGGGGACCGACTACGAGATCGAAGGCCATCTGAACCGGGGCGACCGGGTGTCGGTGATCGCGAGCGAAGGCGAGTGGTACCGCATCGAGACGGAGAGCGGACTGGCCGGCTGGATCGCGGCCGCCTACATCGGATTTCGGACGGACGGTGAGCCGGCCGGCGATGCGCTGCGGGGACGGGTCATCGTCGTCGATCCCGGACACGGGGGGAACGATTCCGGCACGATCGGCACCACCTACGGTACATACGAGAAGACGCTGAACCTGTCCACCGCGCTTCTGCTGAAGCGGGAGCTGGAGCTTCGCGGCGCCGTTGTCGTCATGACGCGGGCGGCGGACGAAGAGAAGCCGTCCCTGCAGGAGCGGGTCGAGATCGCCGCACGGTCCGGCGGCGATGCGTTCGTCAGCATCCACTACAACTCGGCGACGACGAAGGCGTCGGGCATTCTGACATTCTACTACAGCGCCGGGAAGGACAAGCCGCTGGCCGCCGCGATCGAGCATCGGCTGGCCGAAGGCGGGCTCGGTCTCGCCAGCAACGGCATCTCGTTCGGCAATTTCCATGTCGTGCGCGAGAACAGCCTGCCGGCCGTGCTTCTCGAGCTCGGTTTCCTGACGAATGAGCGGGACGAAGGGCTGGCGCGGACGGAAAGCTACCAGCTCGCGGCGGCGCGGGCGATTGCGCAGGGGCTGGAGGATTACTTCGCATCGCAAGAGGAGAGGACATGAAGACACGGTATGAAATGCCGCGCTACATGGAGCGGTTCCGGTGCATCGGGCCGGCCTGCGAAGACACATGCTGCGCGTGGTGGGGCATCAGTGTCGACCGGCGGGCGTATGACCGGTATCGCGCCATCGAGGACGAGCATGAGCGCCGGCGCATTCTGTCGAAGCTCAATTTGAAGACGGAAGGCACCGACCGCGATTACGCATCGTTCGAGCTGAATCCCGCAACCGGCCATTGCGCCATGCTCGGGGACGACGGACTGTGCACGATCCAGGCGAAGCACGGCGAAGCGATGCTCAGCGCGACCTGCGCCACTTATCCGCGCAAGGTGAACGCCGAAGGCGGCACACTCGAAATTTCGGCGGCGCTCTCCTGCCCGGAAGCGGCCCGGCTTGCGCTGCTCCATGAAGACGCCTGCGAATTCGTCACCTCGGACGACGTGCACACGCCGAACCTGAGCGTGAACCGTCCGCCGTCCACGGCGCGGCATATGCCGCATGCGGCGGTGATCCGCGGCGCGATCATCCGCATGCTGAAAATGCGGCGCTACGCCTTCCCGCATCGGCTCATCCTGCTCGGCCTCATGTGCGAGGAGCTGGATCGCCTCGCCGCGGTCGGCGATCCGGAGGCGATTCCGGCGTTTCTTGCCGATTTCGAAGCCGAGGCGGCGGGCGGGCTCGCCGACAACCCGGATCTGCGCGAGTACGCCGCCTTCCCGCGCGACACGGCGTTCCAGATCCGGATGTTGAACGGCTATCTGATGCGCCGGCTGGAAGGGACGATCTGGAACCGCCGCTACGAACGGTGCGTCGCCGAGTATGTGCGCGGCATGACGCAGCGCAGCGAAGCCGCGGATCAGGTCGTCCGTCATTACGAGGAGACGTTCGCCGCGCATGTGGCGCCGTTCATCGCGCGCTACGGCCATTTCTTCGAGAATTATGCGGTGAATCAGGTGTACGGCACGTTTCTGCCGGGTCTGAGGAGCGGTCAGCGCATCGGCACGCTGTACCGGACGCTTGCCGTCGATTTCGCGATGATCAAGCTGCATCTGACCGGCATCGCCGCGCATCGCGGGGAGCTGACGCCGGAGACGGCCGTCGAACTGGTCCAATGCTACACGAAGAACTATGAATTCGTCTCCAGCTACCGCGTCGATTTCCTGCTCGAGCTGGCGGCCGAGGGCCGCGATTCGTTCGAGGACATTGTGCTGCTGATTACGAACTGAAGAACAGGGCTGCGTTCCGAATGCCGCGATGGCCGCGCATCCGGATTGCAGCCCTGCTGTCATGTTGCGGGGATTTCAGCGCATGATGCGGATCGGATCAGCCGGGTAGGCGATGGCTTCGGGCGGTTTCGGCTCGGGATAGCGGAGCGTTCCGCGTTCCGCCAGCGTATCCGTCGCGCTTGCTTTCAGCATCGCATCGGACAGGGTGTACAGCGTATCGCCGGCGTACAGAATCCGCCGCACCGCTTTCGTATAGTCGTATCCGTATTGCCCGGATTTCAGCAGATCTTGTTCGGACAGATGCGTGATCCGCCCCTTGAGCCTGAACCCGTTCTCCGGATCGATCTGATAGACATAGGCGCCCTGCCAGGTGAATTCGCCGTGCGGCGGGATGTCGTAGCCGTCCCGCTGCGCCCCCTCTTTCACCTCCGCCAGATCGACCGGGAACGCCATCAGCCCTCTTTCGCGGTCGAACAGCAGCGCTTTGTGGTCTTGCAGCAACTCCGAGTGGGTGCCGCGGTCGCCGATCACTTCCTTGAACTTCTCGATCGGCTTCGACACGTCGGTCACATCGAACAGCGACAGCTTCATCCCGAGATAGTAGGCGGTCGGTTCGCCGCGGCCGTCGCGCGGCGCAATCTCGATCGTCTCCTTGCCGAACCCGATCAGATGGTTTTCGTCATAGGGGTGGAGATAGTCGCTGTAGCCCGGGATTTTCAACTGGCCGAGCACAGCCGGCTGCTTCGGATCGGACAGATCGATCGCGAACAGCGGGTCGACGTTGCGGAACGTGACCATGTATGCGCGGCTGCCCATGAAGCGCACGGAATAGATGCGTTCGCCCGGCGCGAGATCCTCGAGGCGGCCGACCGTCCTCAGCCATTCGTCGAGCACATACAGATTGTTCTTCGAAATATTATCGCCTTCCGCCCACATATGGCCCGAAGTCGTCGCGATCCGGAAATGGCTGCCGTATTCGTCCATGGAGAACTGGTTCAGCACATGACCGGGCACGCTGCCCTGGCCGGCATAGATTGCGGAGCCGCCGTCCAGCCGGAATTTGTACAGATCCGTCTGCAGTTTCGGCTGAACGGACCGGTTCGGGGCGCCGGAGCTATCCGTCGGCCAGTCGTGCTTCGCAACCGCAATGTACAGATTCTCCGCCGATGCGTAGACCGTGCCGGCGGAACCGAGATAGGCCGATACCTGCATGGGCGCGCCGGAATCGTCCAGATCGACCGCGCCGATGAGCAGCGTGCCGCTCTCCGGCGAGTCCGGGAAATAGTGAATCCGGTTCAGCGGAATGCTCTTCGGTTCATCCGAACCGGCGGTGTCCCGCCATACCGGTTCGAAGTCCTGCGGCCGCAGTTCCGTCTCGGGATCAAGAAGCGGATAGACAGGGTTGTACTTGTTCGCCACCAGATATAATGCGCTGCCGACCATGCGGGAGGTGACATGGCGGCCCTCGATTTCCAGTTCACGCACCAGGAGGGGCGCGCCGCTGCCATCCAGCTCATAGACCCTGGCCGCGGTGAACGACAGATCCCGAATCGGCGGCCAGATCATGATCTCCTTGGATTTCGCGTCGAGATCCCGCTGCGTTTCGTAGGCCGGGTCCGACTGCGCCTCGTTCTGCCGGTACGCCGTTCCGATGACGACCAGCCTGCCGCCGGAGACATACAGCTCCTGCGGACGGAACCGGTGCTTGTCGTCGGCGTAGTCCAGTACGGCGGCCAGCCGCGGCGATTCGGGATTCCGGATATCGGCGATCAGGACGCGGCCCCCGCTGAGCTGATAGATGAACCGGCCGTCCGTTTTCGCCCAATCCGCCTCATCGACGCCTTCAACCTGCACATTCGTCTTCGAATAGTCGGCACCCGCATAGCCGGCACCCGCGGACGGGGATGCGCCGCTTGAGGCATCGGCGGAGCCGCTTTGATCGACTACGGCCGCGATTCTTGCATCCCCGAGCACGGCCATCGCCGTGGGAAACCGGATAATCGACGTCCCGGCCTCCGCCAGCAGTTCGCGCAGCTTCTCCAGCGAACCGACGACCGGCAGCTCGGGTGTGCGCCCGATGTGCGCGGTATTCGAGCCGGCTTCCCAGACGACGGATTCGCCGAACGCTTCGGCGACGGCGCGCAGCGGCGCCATCGCGGTGCCGCTGCGCCATGCCGGCGCCGCGGGCAGTTCCGTTTCGACGCCGTTCACGATCATGATCTTCGATCCGATCGTCAGTTCCGCCGTCCGGTCGCCTTTGACGAGCATGATGCTGCGCTTTCCGTTCAGCTCCATCCGGACGTCGACGTCCGCGCCCAGCAGTTCCGCGACCGGCCCGACCGGTGCCAGGAGAATGCCGTCCGAGAAGACCGGCGCGGGGTCGAGTTTGAGCGGCACGCCGCCCGCCATGACGCGGGGCGCGGGCCGATCCGGCGGATCGGCCGGTTGGCCGATGGCATGCGGCACCGCGGTCAAGGTCAGTGCAAGCGCTGCCACTATCGCCGGAAGAACGTTGCGTCTTCTGTTCATTTGCCGTTCACCCATCCTTCCCGAATACGAAATGACTCCCCGTTGCGGCAAGTGTTGTTTGTCTATACGGACGCAAGCAAAACCGGCAATGTTGCAGAAATTTGGCAGCATCGGTCCGCACAGGACGCCGGAATGAAGGGAAAAGGCCTTTAATCGCAGATCTCCGTTTGCAATAAGTCTTGTTCCACCGGCGATTCTGACGGATAATAAAAGACAAAGCGCAGGATCGAAGGAGGTGCAGGGGCTTGAATGCGAACGTAACCTACGCCGCGAAGCCGCAGGACCGGCCGTACACATCGTCACGTTCCAGCAGGCGCAGGCGGCTTCTCCGTTCCCTCAAGCGACTGATCCGGCATCCCCGTCCGGCCTTCGCCGAACGCAGGCTGCCGGGCCGATCCTGATGCTGCGGCGCCGTTCAAACGGCGGATCATGGAAGGCAGCATGCGCCAAAATCGGTTATACTGAAGAAGACGGGACGTACGAATCCCGCCATATCCAATAATATTCGCAGCTTCTCCGCACCAGCGTTCCCGAGACTCACAAGGCGGTGGTAGTCCGATGACACGAGTACCGCGCAAGCCGCTGCAAGATGAGCTTGTGTTCCAGAACGTTTCCGAGTGCGGCTTGTCCCTCGACGACGTGCAGGCGCGCATTCTGTCCTTCATGGCGAAAGATCCGAAGGCGGTGTATCATTTCATCGTCGGCACGGACAGCCAGGTTTACCGCGGAAGCACGAAGTTCGTAACCGGCATCATCATTCGCCGGGTCGGTCGCGGGGCGTGGGCATGCTATCGCCAGACGATCGTGCCGCGCGAACTGCGTTCGCTGAAGGAGAAGCTCTCTTACGAGACGACGCTGTCGCAGGAAGTGGCAAGTTATTTCATGGGGGATGCGCTGCGGAAAATGGAGGAAATCGTGCTCCCCTACATCTACAAGGGAGCCGCGCTTGAGCATTTCATCGACATCGACGCCGGGACGCACCCGACGCTCAACAAGACTTCGCGCTATGTGAAGGAAATGATTGACCGCGTCGAAGCGATGGGTGTCTATGCGGCGCGGGTGAAGCCCGAATCCTACGCGGCATCGTCGTATGCGAACCGCTACACGAAGAAGAGCGTGTGACGAGCGGGCCGTGCGGGAAGCCGCGGCGGCGGCTTGGTCCCGCCATGAACAACTCAGGACCGGATGCGCCTGCGGGCGCTACCGGACCTGACTTGTTTCGTCCGCTGTCCGAACGGCGCCGTTCAGCAGATCGGTGCCGTGAAACTCGTCGGGCGGAGAGACCGGATCGACCGGGCTTCCGGCCGCGACGGCGTCGGCGTCCGGCACGTCGGGGAACGGACCGTCATTCGTGACGGCATCCGTCTCCGGCTTCGATCGGCCGCGGGATGAGGAAATTCGCCGGGCTTCCCCCGGTTCCTCCGCGAACTCGCCGTCCGGATCGCCGAACGCGTCGAGAATGTCGAACACTTCGGCTTCAGGGAACATGCTGAGCAGCTTCCGTTCCGGATCAGGCGCGCGCCTGTCCTCCGATTGCCGCATAGGGCCATCGCCTCCGGTTGCGATGCATTCGGGCTGTCTCCGGGAAAGCAGAGACCCGATTAGTATCGACCGGAAATCATGGCGTTATGCGGCCGGAAAGGATTTCATCAGCCGGTGCGCTTCTCCTGGCGCTGCTGCTCCTGCGCGCGGGCTTGTTCCTGCCGCTTCTCTCCGTCCGGCTTCTGGGCGGATTTTTTCTCTCCGTTGCGGCCTTGCTCGTCCCGGCCTTGCTCGGACGCCGCGCCGGCAGCGGGCATCATCCGGCTGGTGCCCTCGTAACGGGCGCCTTCGTTGATCTCAAGCAGGGCGGTCAGAATATCGCCGGTCAGCGTGCCTTTCGGCTTGATCGTCAGTTTCTCGGTGGCCTGCACGTTTCCCTTCACGGTTCCGGCAATGACGATGTTGCGCGCCGTGATGTCCGCTTCGACGACGCCCGTGTCGCCGATCGAGACATCGCCTTTGCTGTGCACGCTGCCGGTCACGCGGCCTTCGATGCGAATGCTGCCGTCCGACTCAAGCCGGCCTTCGAACGCGCTGCCCGGCCCGATATAGGTGTCCGTCGCGGCGGCATCGGACCTGGACTTGCCTGGTTTGAACATTACGACTTCTCCTCCTTGAACAGCTGCAGGTAAGGCAGCGGATCGACGGCCTGGCCGTCTTTCCAGATTTCGAAATGCAGATGCGGACCGGTGCTCCGTCCGGACGAGCCGAGCAGGCCGATTTTCTCGCCCTGTTCGACCTTCTGGCCGGCGCCGGCCAGCCGTTTGCGCAAATGCATATAAACACTCTTATAACCGGATTCATGCTCGATGATGATATAATGGCCGCGCGATTGGTTGTAGTCCGATTCCATCACGGTGCCTCCGCCGGCGGCGTAGACCGGGTCGCCGGAATTGCCGCCGAGATCAATGCCGCTGTGCCGCGCAAGCCGCCTCGTGAACGGATCGGACCGAAGACCGAATTCGGACGTGAGGCGGGTGCTGTCCGTCGGCCATGCGATCGGCAGCATCCGCAGCTTGTCCAGCACGCGGTCCGCTTCTTCTTTCTTCGCGGCCAGGCGGGCGCGGAGCAGCTCCGCTTCATATTTCAATGAAGTCATCAGTTCGACGCTTCCGTAAGCTTCGGTTTCCGCCAGGCCGTCCTCGTCGACGGGATGGTTCTCGCCGCCCACACCGCCGTCGTATGAGAGCGGCGTGACGGACGTTTTCCGGCCGGCTGATGTGGAAGCAAGGCCGGTCGTCTCGCCCGGCAGCGCGATCTCCACGATGGCGTCGATTTCGGCTTCCAGCTTGTCGAGTTCTTCGAGCTTCTGCCTTACGGCGCCGGCTTCCTCGGTCAGCCGGAGCACTTCGGACTTCAGCAGGGCGATCGACTGTTCGCGGTCCGCGAGCGATGCTTCATAGGCGTCGGCGGATTCCGCCAGTTCTTTATGCAGCGCCTGAATGCGGAGCGCATCTGCCGAACGCAGTGCCAGCAAAATGACGGCGCTTGCAACCAGCAAGCCGAAAACGGCTCCGGCAAGCAGGAATGGCACAATCGTCAGACGCACTCTGCTGCTGGCGTCGGAATCTTCGGGGATGATGAGCAGGGTGTATCGTCTGCGAAACCATCCGGGCAGCAGTCTCATGATTCACCTCCGACAATGGCTCAGACAGAATGTTAACATTCGACACCGGCGCGGAGATTCCTTCTTTTGCAGGAAAATAGTCCTAAGATGCGCCATGCTGTTTTTTCTTCCCGAATTTTGCTCAAGCGCGTCCTGTTTTTGGTCAAAGCCGTCCTATATGCCCCGCGTCGAAATGCGGTATAATGGGCGGGGTAAACTCATGCTGCGGCAAGGAGGGACTGACGCATGGAAATGCGCCGCTACGGCAATACCGATATGACGGTCAGCGTACTGGGGTTCGGAGGTGCGGAGATCGGATTCAGGGGCGCTTCGGTGTCCGAGGTTGAACGATTGCTCGGAAGCGCGCTGGATGCGGGCCTCAACGTCATCGATACGGCCGAATGCTACAAGACGAGCGAGGAATTGATCGGACAGGCCGTCTCGCACCGCCGGAGCGACTACTACCTGTTCACGAAATGCGGCCATACCGCCGGCCTGCCGGGCGAGCATTGGCAGCCGGAGGTGCTTGAGGCAAGCATTGACCGCAGCCTGAAGCGGCTCAAGACCGACTATGTCGATCTGATTCATCTGCACAGCTGCAGTCTCGAAGTGCTGAAGCAAGGCGACGTCATCGAAGTGCTCCGGCGGGCCAAGGAAAAGGGAAAAACCCGCTACATCGGATACAGCGGCGACTCCGACGCGGCGCTTTACGCCGTGCAGACCGGCGTGTTCGATTCGCTCATGACATCGGTGAACATCGCGGACCAGGAAGCCATCGACCTGACGCTTCCCGAAGCGCAGAAGCGGGGGATGGGCGTGATCGTGAAGCGGCCGGTTGCGAATGTCGCCTGGCGGACGGGCCAGCGGCCGGAGGACCCGTATGCGGTGCCTTATTGGGAGCGGCTTCAGGTGCTGGACTATGATTTTCTGAAAGGCGATTTCGACGAATCGGTCGGGATCGCGCTCCGGTTCGCGCTGTCGATTCCGGGCGTGCATACGGCGATCGTCGGCACGTCGAACCCGGACCGTTGGGCGCAGAACGCGAAGCTGCTCGAGAAGGGCCCGCTGCCCGCCGAGCAGGTCGAAGCGATCCGGCGCGTCTGGCGGGAGCGCGCGGGCAAGGACTGGATCGGATTGGAGTAAGCGAAAAAGCCGGGCGTGCCCGGCTTTTCACGTATAGACGGATCCTGAAAGAATTCTCATAATCGCTTCCCGATGCGGGTTGGCGCGAATGTGGAAGGACTTTCCGCTTACATTGCGATTTGCCAGCGTGCTAACCTCGTGTTCGAGGAGGAATTGCGATGCAGAGGAAATTTCGGGAAATTCGCCGCGGTTCGGCCGCGCTGCTCGCTGCAGGCGTGCTGCTGGGCGCGCCGGGCGCCGCGGACGCCGCGACCGTCTACACGGCGGGCGACGACGACACGTTCTGGAAACTTTCGGGGAAGTTCGGCGTGCCGCTGGATACGCTCATGGCGGCAAACAAGGACATCGATCCGCTGAACATCTACAAGGGATTGAAATTGATCATCCCGGATGCCGGGAACAAGGGCGCGGTCTCCGGTGCGGCAGCGGCGGCGTCTTCCGGAACAAACGCGGTTGCAAGGTCCGCCGCAACCGGTTCCGCTTCCGCGGCGGTCTCCGCCTTCGCCGCAGGCAAAGCCGGGGAGACGCCGAAGACATACCGGAAAGCGATCCAGGTGAAGGCGACGGCCTATACGGCGTCGGCCGAGGAGAACGGCAAGTGGGGAGCGGTGGATTACTTCGGCAATCCGCTGAGCCTCGGCACGGTTGCCGTCGATCCCGATGTCATTCCGCTCGGATCGAAGCTGTACATTACCGGCTATGACTATGACGGACTGCCGCAGGGCGGCATGTATGCGATCGCCAGGGATACCGGCGGCGCGATCAAGGGGAACCGAGTCGACATCTTCGTGCCGGACAGCCGCGTGCAGGCGATGAAGTTCGGCATCCAGTATATTACGGTTTACGTCCTGTAACCGCGCTGGCCGAGCAGCTCGTCGAGCGTGTACAGCCGATAGCCTTGTTTTTTCAGCATGGCGATCAGCCGCGGCAGCGCGTTGATCGTGCCTGACAGATCCTGACCGCGGCCGCCGCCGGCATGCAGCAGAATGATGGCGCCGGGACGAAGCTGCTTCCGGACGTTCGCGAGGATCGTCCGGCTGGGGGTATTGCGCCAGTCGACGGCGTCCACATTCCAGTTCACCACGATATATCCGCGCCGCGCCGTCCAGTCCGTCTGCTTCGGCGAGATTTCGCCGTACGGCGGCCGGATGAAGCGCGGCTTCCTGCCGGTGATCGCAAGCAGCGTCTGGTCGGTGCGCCGGATCTCCCGTTCGAACCCGGCCGCCGTTTTGTTCGTCAGCAGCGCGTGCGTATCGGAATGGTTGCCGATGAGGTGGCCTTCCCGCACGATCCGCCGGACAAGCTCCGGATGCGCCCGGGCGCGGCTGCCGACGATAAAGAATGTCGCCCGGACGCGGTGCCGGGCGAGAATATCGAGAATTTGCGGCGTGAATCGGGGATCGGGCGCATCATCGAACGTCAGCGCGGCGGCTTTGGCATGAACCGGTCCATGGGTGACGAACGCGCCCGGATGCCGCTGTTCGAGCGCGGCCCAGGAATAGCGCGCTTTCTTCATGCGACGTTTTTTCCGGACTTTCCGCCCGGGCTTTGCCAACAGCGCATGTCCGATGGCGGCGTCCGTTTCATGCCGAATGGCTTGCCCGGACGGCAATGCCGCCGTCCGCTCCGCTGCGCCGGGTCCGTTTCCGTGCCCGGGTGCCGGCGAATGCACGGGTTGCTGCAGACCATTCACCACGACCGATGCCGCAAGCATGACGGACAATAATTTCGGAAGATGAATAGCGTTCAAAAGCGATCCCTCCGCAGCGTGCTGCCATTAGCTTGCGGCGTAAACGCCGGATTCATGCAAGGCGGCTGCGGAGGGATCGGATAGCCTGTCAAATTTTGAAAATCTGGATCGTGCGCTGCAGTTTCAGCACCGTCTGCTGCATTTGCTCGGCTTCGTCGACAACCGATTGCACCGCGGCCATCTGTTCGTTCATGGACGCGGACACCTGCTCGGTGCCGGCAGCCGACTGCTGGGTGATGGCGGAGATATTCTGGATCGATGCCGCGATCTTGCGCGCGCTCTCCAGCATGGCGTCGCTTTCGCGGGTAAAGGCTTCCATCTGATCGGAAATGAATTCCACGCTCTTCACAATCTCGTTGAAGATTTCGTTGGACTGGCGGATCAGCTCGTTCTGGTCGCGGACGATGCTCTCGTTCACCTTCATGTTGGCGATCGCGTTCTTGATTCCCTGTTCAATGCCGCGGACGAGGGTGAACACTTCCTTCGTCGACGCGCCGGCTTCTTCGGCGAGCTTGCGCACTTCTTGCGCGACGACGGCGAACCCGCGGCCGTGCTCGCCGGCGCGCGCCGCCTCGATCGAGGCGTTCAGGGAAAGCAGGTTCGTCTGATCCGCGATTTCCGAGATGGAGCGGGTAATCTTCGAAATGCCGTCCGCATGTTTCGCCAGTTCTTCGATCGTGCGGGAAACGGCTTCGGTCGCTTCCACGTTACGGCGCATGCCTTCGGTTTGATTCTCCACGGCCTGGCGGCCCTGACGGACCAGTTCCAGCGTATGGGCGGACCGTTCATTCATTTGCCTGGTCGAGTCGGCGTAGTTGGCCACCTTGCTCTCGATCTCGCTGATCGACTCGCTCATCTGCGAGACGTCCTCCGAAATCTGGTTCGCGCCGGTGGCCAGTTCGCCCGCCGAGATGGTCACCTGCTCCATGACGGTTTTCAGTTGCTGGTTGCGTTCATAAATCGTGCGGCTTGCATCGGAAACAAGCCTCGTGATCGACGACGTCTCGCGCAATATGTCGCGCAGCCGTTCGACCATGCTGTTGAAGGCCTGGGCGATGCTGGAAGCGCCCGTGTCTTCGTCGCCCGCAAGCCGGACGGTAAAGTCGCCTTTCGCGATCTGGTATGCGGCCGTGCGCATCTCGTCCATCGAACTTGAAAGCGTTCTCTCAAAAAGGATCGCAAGAGGATAGACAGCGGCACACAATACAACGATCAGCACAAGGGGCAGCAAAATTCCCTGGCCGCCGACCAGCGCTGCAATCAGCATGGCAAGAGAGAATGCAGCTGCAACCGCGTAGCAGGC
>Ga0310834_101600_pt1 | contig 13053 bp, 12 predicted proteins | sample SM_ome_2_FD_201314 | JGI IMG/M metagenome (GOLD analysis project Ga0310834, IMG submission 201314) | Sorghum-adapted microbial communities enriched on stacked mutant (SM) sorghum from Joint BioEnergy Institute, Emeryville, California... ... | reverse complement strand
GCGGCGGCGAGCCCGGTGATGCCGCCGCCGACAACGACGATCGTCTTCGGCTCTGCTGCTGCCGCCATCGGGTTACCCCCGCTTTCCGCCCGGCAGTTCCGCGAAGGCCGACGCGACCGAATCGGCCAGCGTCTCCATGTAGAGCGGATCATCGTTCAGCATGTCGATCCTCTCGAACCGGATGCCCCGCTCCGCCGCGAACTGCTTCGCTTCGATATCCAGATCGTACAGCACTTCCAGATGGTCGCTGACGAAGCCGATCGGCGCCGACAGCACCGCCTTCACGCCCTCGTTCGCCAGACGGTCCAGCGTATCGAGGATGTCCGGCCCGAGCCACGGCTCGCTCGTCCGGCCGGCGCTCTGCCAGGTGAATTCCCAGTCCTGGGCGCCCGCCGCTTCCGCCGCTGCGCGGGATGTCGCATGAAGCTGCTCCACATACGGATCGCCCATCGTGAGAATCCGCTCCGGCAGGCTGTGCGCGCTGAACAGCACTTTCACGCGGCGCTGCTCTTCCGGGCCGCCGAACCGCGCAAGGGCGCTCCGCAGCCGGACGGCAATCGCCTCGATCAGCTTCGGATGCAGATGATACGACTCGACGAACGCCATGCGGATGCCCTCGGCCTCGGCCGCCTCCCGCGCCCGCTTGATGTAGGAGCCGACGCTCATGACCGAATAGTGCGGCGCCAGCACGATGCCGACCGCTTCGCGGATGCCGTCCGCCGCCATCGCCTTCACGCCGTCCTCGATGAACGGCTCCGCATGCTTCAGCCCTTGATACACGCTATAGCCTCCGGGAGACAACCGGTCAAGCTCAGCCTGCAGGCCCGCCGCCTGGCGATCCGTATGCTCCCGCAGCGGGAAGACGCCGCCGATGGCCTCGTAGCGCCCGGTCAGCTCGGCGAGCTGCTCCGGCGCCGGCGGATGTCCCCGCCGGATATGGGTGTAATACGCTTCGATATGATTCATGGACTTCGGCGTGCCGTACGACATGACCAGCACCCCGACCGGACGATTCGTCATGCGCGTTCCTCCTCCTTCGCCGCCGAACCGGCCTGCAATTGCAGTGCCGAATAACGATGGATGAAATCCGTGAGCGCCGCGATTTTGTCCAGCGACGCCTCCGGGAACAGGCCGTGGCCGAGATTGAACACGAAGCCCGGCTGCTCCAGCCCCTGGTCAAGGATGTCCTTCGCCTGCTCTTCGATGACCGCCATCGGGGCGGTGAGCACGACCGGATCGAGGTTGCCCTGCACGGCGTATCCGCCGCCGAGCCGCCTGCGCCCTTCGCGGATCGGAACGCGCCAGTCGAGGCCGATGACATCCGCCTTGACGCCCCTAATCATGGGCAGCAGCTCGCCGGAGCTGACGCCGGGAAAATAAATCTTCGGGATGTCCAGATCGGCCAGCTCGTCGAAAATCCGCCGGATCACCGGCAGCACATAGCGGCTGAAATCGCGCGGCGACAGCGCCCCGACCCAGCTGTCGAACAGCTGGAACGCTTTGCCGCCCGCGGCGGCATGCGCGCGGGCGTACGTGACGACCATATCGCCGAGCTTGTCCATCAGCTCATGCCACAGCGCGGGCTCGCCGTACATGAGCGACTTCGTGCGGAGATAGCGGCGCGACGGCCGCCCTTCGATCAGATAGCTGGCGATCGTGAACGGCGCCCCCGCGAAGGTGATGAGCGGCACATCCAGTTCCCGGTCGAGAATGCGGATCGTCTCGAGGATGTGCGGGAGATCGCCCTCCACGTCGATCGGCCTGAGCCGCTCGACGTCCCGCTTCGTGCGGACCGGCTCGTCGACGACCGGACCGACGTTCGGCACGATGTCGAATTTGACGCCGAGCGACAGGACGGGATTCATGATGTCCGAGTACAGAATCGCTGCGTCCACCCCGAGCTTGCGCACCGGCATCATCGTCACTTCGGCGGCCAGCTCGGGATTGCGGCAAATGTCGAGCAGCGAGTATTTCTCCTTGAGCTTCCGGTATTCCGGGTCGTAACGCCCGGCCTGCCGCATGTACCAGACGGGCACGCGGTCCGTCCGCTCGCCGCGGCAGGCCCGGATGAAACGGTCGTTGTAACGCATCGCGGTTCTCCGTTCGGTTGGCTTTTCCTCTCATTATGCCCGTTTCATCCCGGCGCAACAACCGGCCCGGCAGCGTTATCGTTGACAATTCGATGACATTTCGTCCATGATCTCAGGCCGTCTCCGCCGCCGGCGCCGCGGGCTTCTTCTGCATCGAGCGCCATTTCAGGACGATCCAGATTTGGGCGGCGATATAGATCGACGAGTACATGCCGATCGCCATGCCGAGCGTCATCGCGAGCGAGAACAGGCGGATCGACTCGCTGCCGAACAACAGCAGGAGCAGCGACGCGACGAGCACCTGCAGTCCCGTGTTGATCGAACGGACGAGCGTCTGCGACATACTCACGTTCACGAGCCGGCACAGATCGTCGAACGTGCGCAGCTTCGCGAACCGCATGTTCTCGCGGATCCGGTCGAAGATGACGATCGTGTCGTTGATCGAATAGCCGATGATCGTCAGAACCGCCGCGATGAACGGCAGGTTGACCTCCAGCCTGAGGACCGAGAACACGGTGACGACGAAGAAGGCGTCGTGCAGCAGCGCAATGATGCCGGCCAGCGCGAACCGCCATTCGAAGCGCAGCATGACGAGCGCGATGATCCCGACGCTCGCGCACAGGATCGCGATGATCGCCCGGACGCCGAGCTCCTGCGCGATGACCGGGTCGACCGTGTTCTCCTCCGCCGACACCTGGTCGCCGTAAGCCGCGCGGAACGCGGACAGCAGTTTGCTCGCCTCGCCCTGCTCGGCATCCAGCACCCGGCCGAACCGGATGGAGACGCGCTCGCCGCCTCCGCCGACGACGACCGACTCCGCCTCGAAGCCGGCCTCGCGGATCAGCGATTCGGCTTCCGCCTGCGTCACCGCCTTACCGACGAGGATGTCCATGCTCGTGCCCGCCTTGAAGTCGACGCCGAAGTTCAGGCCGAAGACGAGCAGCGACACGATGCCGATCACCGTCAGCGCGGACGAGATCGAGAAGAAGATCTTCCGGTGCTTGACGAAGTCGAAGATGCGGTAGTAATGCTCGTCGTCGAACGATTTTTTCTCGGAAAGCGGGCGGATGTCCTTCTCCTTGACGTTGTAGTAGCCGGGCTTACGGAACACGTTGCTGCGCACGAGCAGGTTCAGCATGAAGCGCGAGAACGCGACGTTCGTCACCATGCTGAAGACGTTGCTCAGGATGAGCATGAGGGCGAAGCCCTGGATGGCCCCGGTGCCGACAAAATAGAGCACGGCGCCGGCGAGCGTCGTCGTCGCGTTCGCGTCGATGATCGTCCGGAGCGAGTTGCGCGAGCCGGACTTGAGCGCCGACAGCAGCGACTTGCCGGAGCGCATTTCCTCGCGGATCCGCTCCGCCGTGATGATGTTCGCGTCGACGGCCATGCCGACCCCGAGCACGTACGCCGCGATGCCGGGCAGCGTCAGCGTCGCGTTCATCCAGTAATAGATGAGCAGGATGCCCCAGTTGTACACGATGAGCGTGACGCTGGCGATGACGCCGGGCAGCCGGTAGACGATCATCATGAACAGCAGGATGAAGATCGTCGCGAGAATGCCGGCGTAGGCCGTCTGCTCGAGCGACTGCTTGCCGAGCGTCGCCCCGACGGACTGCGTGTATTTCTCCGTCAGCTTGAGCGGCAGCGCGCCCAGGTTGATGATCTCGGCCAGTTCCCGCGCTTCTTCAAGCGAATAGCTGCCGGAGATCGTCGCCCTGCCGTCCGTCAGCACGTCCCGGACGACCGGAGCGGAGATCAACTCGTCGTCCAGGTAGATGGCGAGCGGCTGGCCGAGCAGCCGCCGCGTGACATCGGCCCATTTCTCCTTCTCATTCACTTCGATCAGGATGATCGGCTGGTTCAGCTCGTTGAACGCGATCTGCGCGGCGCCTTCCTTGAAGTCGCTGCCGCGCATTTCGATCGCGCCATCCGGCCCGCGGAACGTCAAATCGGCGGGCTTCTTCATGATCTCCCGCACGGTCGCCTCGTCGGACACACCGGCGATGCGCGCGCGGATCCGGTTCGAGCCCTCCGGCGCGATCTCCGGTTCCGCGACGCCGTACTTGTCGGCGCGCTTCATCAGGCTTTTCGCCGTCTGGCGCAGCGCATCCTTCGTCACTTCGCTGCCCTCGACGAGCGGCTCCGCTTCGTACAGAATTTCGAAGCCGCCCTGCAGATCGAGGCCCAGCTTGATGCCGTTCAGCACGGTCGGCGAGGTGAGCCCCACCGTCACGAGGGAGATCAACACGGTCAATATCAATCCGAGAAAACGGTTCTTGTTCATCGGCTTGGTCGTTCCTCCGTCATTTTCGCGTCTTATGGGTTATCGGTTGTTCGGAAAAATGGCTCGCCTGCACGCGCGCTTCCGGAGTCCCGTCCACGTAATTCGTCGCGAACTTCAGCGGCGCGAGCAGACCGAGCCGAAGATCGACGATCTTCGGCTGTTCGGGCTTCGCCGGCGGCCCGAAGTCGGCCGGCCGGTATTGCGCGCCTCTGCCGCCGTCCGGGCGGAGCGCCGCGGCGCCCGGTCCGTCCTGCACCGGTCCCGGCATCTGCCGGACACTTGGCCCGAGCTTGTCCCGCGCGGCGTCGGACCAGACGGCCGACCCGGGCGGGTCCGTTTCGCGCGCATCCGCCGGAGGATGCGGCATGGCTCCCGCATACAGCAGCAATCCCGCCGCGAACGAAACGACAAGCCGGACGCCCGCCGCATGTCTCGTTTCCATGCCGAATCCCCCCTTGAAAGGCAAATCATCTCGTTTTACTGTACCTGATCTTGGGACTTGAATCAATCCGCCGTGAAAACGCTGAAAAACGGGGCGTGATCCTTAGGCGTGATCCTTATCAGATTCTGTCTTTACAAAATCTTAACCTTAACCTGATCTCCCCTTGACCTTGCCGCATTACGCTTGTATCGCATGCATGCAAAATTCCCTTTCAAGGAGCGTGTCCACATGAACGACAAGCCCATCGACCGCCGAACGTTTCTGTCTTATCTCGGCACGGGGGCGGCCGCGCTCGCGGCGGCGTCCGCCGGCCTCGGCAGCCTGGAAGGAAAAGCGTCGGCCGCAACCGGAACGGCGGACCACCTGTTCGGCTTCAAGACGAACCGCGTGACCGGATTTTTCGAGCCGATCGCGCCGTCGAAGGAGGATGAGCTCATCCTGCCGCAAGGCTACCGCTATGATGTCGTGGCCGTCATGGACGATGTCATCAACGCGGCCGGCGAGCGGTTCGGCGACGGCGCGGACTACAACGCGTTCTTTCCGATCAACGGGTCGAACGAGCACGGCCTGCTTGTGACGAACCACGAGTACACGAGCATTTTCAGTATCGGGCCGGTGAAGGACGGCAAAATGACGCCGGAGCAGGTGAAGAAAAACCTGCAATACCTCGGCATGTCCGTCATCGAAGTGCGGCGCGGATCGGACGGCGCATGGCGGATGGACACAACCTCCCGCTACGCGCGGCGCATCGACGGCTTCACGAGCTTCGAACTGACCGGACCGGCCGCGGGCACTTCCGCGGTATTGGGCGCGCGGACGGTGCAGGGCACGTTCGCGAACTGCTCCGGCGGCGTGACGCTCTGGAACACCGTCCTGTCGTGCGAGGAGAACTTCGAGGAGACGGCGAAGGCGTCGGGCCTGCCGCTCGAGCATTACGGCTGGGTCGTCGAGATCGATCCGTTCGACGCGTCGTACCGGAAGAAGCATACGGCGCTCGGCCGCTTCAACCACGAGAATACGGCGATGGGGCTGGCGAAGGACGGGCGCGTCGTCGTCTACATGGGAGACGACAAGAAGGACGCCTGCGTGTACAAGTTCATCAGCAAGGGCAAATACAACCCCGCGCTCGGACGCCGCAATTCCGCCCTGCTCGAGGACGGGACGCTCTATGTCGCCAACCTGAAATCCGGCAAATGGGTGCCGGTCACGATCGAGAATGTGCGCAAGGCGCTCGAAGACAAGCCGGACGAGCTGAAAAAGTGGACCCATCAGGGCGACGTCGTGACGAACTGCCACGAAGCGGCGAAGCTCGTCGGCGGCACGCCGACCGACCGGCCGGAAGACATCGAAATTTCCCCGTTCGACAATACGGTGTTCGTCTGCCATACGAACAACGACTCGCACGGGAACATCCACGGCCACATCACGCGCATTTTCGAAGCGGGTGACGATCTCGGCGCGCTGGAGTTCGACTTCGAAATTTTCGCGGCGGGCGGCCGGCAGTCCGGCTTCAGCTCCCCCGATAACCTCGCCTTCGACTCAAGCGGCAACCTGTGGGTCGTAACGGACATCTCGAGCTCCAGCCAGAACAAAGGGGTGCACAAGCCGTTCATGAACAACGGCCTGTTCGTCATCCCGACCCACGGCCCGTCGAAGGGCGCCGCGATGCAGTTCGCTTCCGGCCCGGTCGAATGCGAGCTGACCGGCCCGTTCTTCACGCCGGACGAGCGGACGCTGTTTCTGTCAATCCAGCATCCGGGCGAGGAGACGAAGGACCTCGCCAATCCGACGAGCCGCTGGCCGCACCGCCCCGGCGACAATAAAGCGCGCGCGGGCGTCGTGGCGATCACCGGCTTCCGCTTCGGCGGCAGATCCTGATATGAAGGAGTTGACTGAGCATGCCCTTCGCCAACATCGGCGTCGGCGGATTGATTCTGATTCTGATCATCGCGCTCATCATTTTCGGGCCGTCGAAGCTGCCCGAGCTCGGCCGCGCGTTCGGCCGGACGCTCAGCGAATTCAGGAGCGCGACCCGCGGGCTTGTCGGCGGCGGGACGGACGAGGCGGATGCCGGGGATGCGGAAGCTTCGGGCGGGAAGGCGGCTGCGGGGCAAAAATCGTCCGCGGCGGCGGGCCGATCGGCGAATGTGGGGGGGGCGTCGGCGGACAGCACGGCGGATGCGCGGGCTGCGGCGGCGGACAGACCGGCGGATGCGCGGAGTGTGGCGGCGGGAAGTGCGGCCGCCGCTGAACCGTTCGGCGCGCCGGACGCGAACGCCGCGGGCGCGTCTTCCGCGGAGGTATCGCCCGCCGTCCGCGGAGGGGCGCAATGAGCGGCAGGCAAGACCCGAACAGCATGAATGTCATCGGCCATCTCGGCGAGCTGCGCGCCCGGCTGATCCGCACGCTGCTCGCGTTCCTCGTCTCGATGGCGGCGGCCTTCCTCTGTGTGCGGGACATCTACGACTGGCTCGTTCGCGGGCTGGACGGCAAGCTCGTTGTGCTCGGCCCGTCGGACGTGCTGTGGGTGTACCTCCTGCTCTCCGGCGTCGCCGCGCTCACCGTCACCATGCCGGTGGCGGCCTGGCATGCGTGGCGGTTCGTCAGCCCGGCTCTGGGTGAACCGGCGCGCCGCCGGACGGCGCTCTATATTCCGGCGCTTGCGCTGCTGTTCCTGGCCGGGCTCGCCTTCGGGTACTTCGCGCTCTTCCCGGCGATGCTCGGCTTCATGAACCGGATGGCGGCGGAGCAGTTCGAAACGCTGTATACAGCCCAGAAATATTTCACGTTCATGATCCATATGACCGTGCCGTTCGGCTTCCTGTTCGAGCTGCCCGCCGTCGTCCTGTTCCTCACCCGGATCGGCCTGCTGAATCCGGCGCGGCTGGCCAGGATGCGCAAAACCGCCTATTTCATCCTCGTCATCATTGCCGTGGGCATTACGCCGCCCGACATCGTGTCGGATATCATCGTCATCGTGCCGCTGCTCCTGCTCTACGAGATCAGCGTTGCCATCTCGAAAGCCGCGATTCGCCGGGCGGAGCCGGCCGGAGCCCGGTAGCGGGCTCCCCTTCCTCCGACATTTCGCGACTTCCGCCGTCCGTCCCCCGCCGAATGTGGTATAGTTAAGGGTGTGAAAGGCGGCGGAATCATGCCACAGTGGAAAATCAATCTTATCGTACTCTGGTTCGGACAGTTTCTCACCCTGGCCGGCATGACGATGATCATGCCGTTCCTGTCGCTCTATCTCCAGTCCGACTTCGGCCTGGGCGGCGAGCATGCGGTCGCCGCGTGGACCGGCGTCATCTTCGCGGGCAATTTCGTCACGGCGTTCCTGTTCCAGCCGATCTGGGGCAAGCTCGCCGACCGGCACGGCCGCAAAGTGATGCTGCTGCGCTCCGGCTTCGGCATGGCGGCGGTGACGTTGCTCATGGGATTCGCGACCGAGCCGTGGCATCTGCTGGCGCTGCGGCTGCTCAACGGAACGATCTCGGGGTTCAATCCGGCGGCCGTCGCGCTCGTCTCGGCGACGACGCCGAAGGAGAAAATGGGGTTCGCGATGGGGGTCATCCAGTCCGGCCTGATTGCCGGCACGGTGCTGGGGCCGCTCATGGGCGGTCTGTTCGCGGACCAGTTCGGCTTCCGGCCCATTTTCTACATAACGGGCGGCCTCCTGTTCTGCGCGTCGCTGCTCGCGCTCTTCCTCGTGCGCGAGAAGTTCGACCGGGAGAAAGCGGCGGCCGCGCCGCAAATTTCGGTATGGCAAGGCTGGACGGAGCTGCGCCGCATCCGTCCGCTCATGGTGCTGCTCAGCGCCACCTTCCTCATCCAGTTCTCGCTGATGAACACGCAATCGCTCATGCCGCTGTTCGTGCAGGAGCTTCACGGCACGGCGAACCTCGCGTTCTGGTCGGGCACGGTCGGCGCGGTGACCGGCATCTCGAACATGCTGGCGTCGCCGCTGCTCGGCAGGCTGAGCGACCGGATCGGCGCCCATCGCGTGCTCGGCTTCTCGCTCGCCGGCGCCGGCCTCATGTTCATTCCGCAGGCGTTCGTCGGCGCGGTGTGGCAGCTGCTCGCCGTCCGCTTCGTGCTCGGCGTGTTCCTTGGCGGGCTCGTGCCGAGCGTGAACGCCCTCATCCGCAGGCATACGCCGGAAGGGATGGAGAGCCGGGCCTACAGCTTCAACAGCAGCATGCTCAGCCTCGGCAACATGGCCGGCCCGGTGTTCGGCGGGCTGTCGAGCAGCCTGCTCGGCATCGAAGGGCTGTTCCTGCTGTCGGCCGTCCTGCTGTTCATCAACTCGGCGCTCGTCGCTCACACGTCCTTCACGAAGGCGACCGCGAGACCGTCGTAGCCCGGCAGAATCGTCGCGACGAGGCGCGGATCGGAAACGAGCCGGTCGTTGAACGCCCGCATGGCGGCGACGGACGGCCCCTCGGCTTCGGGATCGCCGACCCTGCCGCGGAGCAGCGTGTTGTCCGCCGCGATGACCGCGCCCGGCCGCGCCAGCCGGATCGACCATTCGAGATAATCGGGATACCGTCCCTTGTCCGCGTCGATGAAAAAGAAATCGAACCGCCGGCCTTCCCCCGCCAGCTTCTCGAGCGACTCCAGCGCATCGCCGACCATGTACCGCACGCGATCGCCCAGCCCCGCCGCTTCCACGTGGGCCCGGGCGATCGCCGCGTACTCGGGCTGCAGTTCCAGCGACGTCAGCGCGCCGCCCTTGGCAAGACCGCGGGCGATGCAGATGCCGCTCACCCCGCCGAGCGCGCCGATCTCCAGCGCTTCCCTGGCGCCGCTTGCCGCCGCGAGGATGGTCAGCAGCCGGCCGTATCCGGGCGCGACCGAGATCTCCGGCATGCCCGCCTCCCTTATTCCTTCCGCCGCCCGCTCCAGATCCGGATCGGCGCCGAGCAGCCGGTTCACATATTCTTCCGCATTCCGCATAACGGGTTCCTCCCTTGCATTCCGCATGCCATACGCATGTCTAATCTTCATCCAATCGCCCATACTGGATTGTATCGCTGTCCGTTCCGATACGGAAGTGAAGTTTGCGAATCTTGATCTTGATCTTGATCTGTAAGAGGCGAAAGGATTCATCGTGTCCACCGCAATGGTCAATCTGCTTCGGCTGCTGCGGGAGCGGGTGCCGCCCCTGCTGTCGGCCGTTCTTCGTTCCGGCCTGCCGCTGTTCGTTCCGGCGATGCTGGCAAAGCTCATGCTGTTCAACAAATGGATCAACGTCCGGTACATGGAGATGTCCGCCGCCGACGCCGTCATCGCGGCCGGCACGCTCCTCCTGCTGTCCGGCTGGACGCTGGCGCTGCCGGTCCGGGCCCGCCTCGTGTCGCTCGCCGCGCTGAACGTCGGGCTGACGCTCATTCTGTACGCCGATCTGCTCTATTTTCGCTATTTCCAGGACCTGATCTCCGTGCCGGTGCTGCTTCAGGCGAGGCAGGTCGGAGCGCTCGGCGGCAGCATCGCGGCGCTGCTTGAGCCGGACGACGCGCTGCTCTTCCTCGACTGGCCGGCCGCCCTTCTGTTGCCGTGGCTGATCAGGCCGCACAAACGCGGCAAGCGCATTCGCGCGGGACGGTCCGTCCGGGCGGCCGTCTGCGCGGCTGTCTGCGCCGCCGGCTTCCTGATGGCCGCCCTGCCGATCCGCGAGGCCAGGACCGGCTGGGCCAAGGGGCTGTTCGGCGCCGACTGGTGGAACGTCTCGATCTACAATGTAGTCGGGCTGTACGGGTTTCACGCCTATGACGCTTATCAGTATATGAAGCGCAGGTACGCCAGCATGCCGCTCGCCGCGGAGGCGGAAGCGGAGTCGGCCGGCTGGTTTGCGCGGCGCGGCACGGTTAGAGAAGCGTTGGCCGGGGACGGCTCGTTCGGCCGATATGCCGGCAGCAACGTCATTCTCGTTCAGGTCGAAGCGCTGCAGTCCTTCGTCATCGGCCGGGAATGGAACGGGCAGCCGGTCACGCCGCGGCTCAACGAACTGCTCCGGGAGAGCGTCTACTTCGAGCGTTTCTACCATCAGACGGCGCAAGGGCGGACATCGGACGCCGAATTCGCGGCGCAATGCTCCCTGCATCCGCTGGCGTCGGGCGCCGTCTTCATCCGCCACGCCGACCGGACCTACGACTGCCTGCCCGGCATCCTGAAGGAAAAGGGTTATGCGACCGCCGCGTTCCATGCGTACGACGGCGGCTTCTGGAACCGGAACGTCATGTACGGCCGCATCGGTTTCAACCGCTTCTACAGCAAGAAGCACTACGCCATGGACGAGCCGGCCGGCTGGTCTCTCGGCGACCGGTCGTTCCTGCGGCAATCCGGGGAGCTGATCGGCAGGCTCAGACAGCCGTTCTACGCGTTCCTCGTGACGCTCTCCAGCCATCACCCCTACAAGCTGCCCGCGTCCGCCCGCTCGTTCGACGCCGGCGCCTTCGCAGGCACGATGTTCGGCGACTATCTGACGGCCGTCCATTACGCCGACGCGGCGCTCGGCGAATTCGTCGACCGGCTGAAAGCGGGCGGGCTGTGGGATCGTTCGATCGTCGTCATATACGGCGACCACGACAATTCGATCGCGGAATGGCCGCTCTACGAGCGTTTTCTCGGCCGGCCGCTCCATATCGCCGAGCGGCATCTGTTGCTGCGCGCCGTGCCGCTCATCGTCCATCTGCCGGACGGCGCCATGGGCGGCGAAGTCCGGAGCGGGCCGGCCGGGCAGACCGATATTGCGCCGACGGTTCTCCATCTGCTCGGCGTGGATACCGGCGGACGGGTCATGGCCGGGCTGCCGCTCATTGCCGATCGGGAATCCGGCGCGTCAACCGGCGGACGGGTCGTCGCGTTCCGCAGCGGCTCCTTCACGGACGGCCGGCTTTTCTACGCCGCCCGTCCCCCGGAAGAAGGCGGCGGCATCTGCTACGACGCGCGGACCGGCGGTGTGCTGCCAGGAGCGCGCTGCGAAGCCGCGAGACGCGCGGCGGAAGAAGAGCTCGCCGCTTCCGCGCGCGCCGTGGAGTACGGCCTGATCGGGAAGTGGCGCGATTCGGGTCCGGCAGACGAAAAGGCGAAGACCGCCGATCGGTTCGGCTGATCTTCGCCTTGCACTTACGGTTTCTTGATATATTGGCTTGCTTTCGCAACCGCTTCTTCCTCGGTCGGCGCGGTGACGTACCTTCCATTGACGAAAATGAACGCCTTCCGGGCGCAAGGGCCGCAGTAATTTTTGCACCCGACCCGGATTTCGGCATCCGGCGCGAGCTTCTTCAGTTTCGGCACCAGCGTCTTCACCCGGATATGTCTGCACTTGTCGCAGACGCGGATATCGTTGGCCATGTCCGCCGCTTCCGCTTCTTCCGCCCCGGCCGGCTAGTGGTCGCCGTGGCTGCCCTTGGACGGATTCGTAATCTGGAACCCTTCCTGCGGCAGATAGAAATAGTCGATCCTCACGCCGTCCAGGAAAGGCTCGTTCTTGTCCAGAATGACATCGATGCCCTTGTCGGTCGTCACCACGACATCCGAGTCGGTCGGCGTGTCGATCGCCAAGCCGTAATGCGCGTGATCGCCATGGCGGTGCGTCACGTAGACGCGGAGCTTCTTGCCCTCGTGCTCCGGCTTGTTCAGCTCGGCAAGCAATACCTTGGCGGCATTGCGGGAAATTTTGCATTTCATCCGTGATCCGTCCCTTCTGCTCGCGCGTGCGGCCGTGTTTCTCCGGAAGCCGCCGGGCTGTCCGGCCGCGCTTCATCTATTGTAATGAACCGGCTCGCGAAGTTCAACAGGAAGATCAACGGATGCAGGGCACCTGCCAGACGATCGGCACGCCGGCCGTCTGATCCCGCAGCCACTGCCGGGCGATTGTCTGGAACAGGCCAGAATCGCCGCTGCAATAAAATTGATGGACGGGCACGTCCGGCACGCCGGACAGCCGGCCAGACTCCTGCAGCATTGCGCTGATGTCGCGCGCCGTCTCCTCCGCCGAGCTGATCAGGGCGATGTCCGGGCCCATCGCCGCCGAAATGGCGTCCGCCAGGAACGGATAATGCGTGCAGCCGAGAATGAGCGTGTCGATCGGCGTTCGGCGCAGCGGCTCCAGCGTCTCGGCCACGATCCGGTACGTCTCGGGCGACTGGAACGCTCCCCGCTCCACGATCGGCACGAACATCGGACAAGCCAGGCTGATCACTTCGATGCGGGGCGACAGCGATTTGAGCACC
>Ga0310834_101599_pt1 | contig 13053 bp, 9 predicted proteins | sample SM_ome_2_FD_201314 | JGI IMG/M metagenome (GOLD analysis project Ga0310834, IMG submission 201314) | Sorghum-adapted microbial communities enriched on stacked mutant (SM) sorghum from Joint BioEnergy Institute, Emeryville, California... ... | reverse complement strand
TGATCGTGACCCCGTCGGCGCGGTCGTGCACCTCCATGCGCCAGCGGCTGCTCGGCTCGGCCGCGGACAGCTCCTCGGCGATCGTCGCCACCGGCAGCCCGAGCTCGTAGGCGACCGCGGCGGCGGCGAGCGCGTTGCTCACGGTGTGCCGGCCGTACAGGCGCAGCCGTACCGGGGCGGCGCCCGACGGGGTGCGCAGCGTGAAGGCGGCGCGGCCGCGCTCGTCGAGCGTCTCGTCCTCGGCGCGGATGTCGGCGGACGCCGAGCGGCCGAACCACAGCACCCGGGCCCGGGTACGGCCCGCCATCTCGCGCACCCGCGGGTCGTCGGCGTTGAGCACGGCGACGCCGTCCTCGCCGAGCGCCTCGACGAGCTCGCCCTTGGCCCGGGCGATCGCGTCCTTGCCGCCGAACACGCCGAGGTGGGCGGTGCCGACGTTGAGCACCACGCCGATGTGCGGCGGCGCGATCCGCGCCAGGTGGGCGATGTGGCCCACCTCGCGGGCGCTCAGCTCCAGCACGAGGAAGCGGGTGCTTGCGTCGGCCCGCAGCACGGTGAGCGGGTGGCCGATCTCGTTGTTGTACGAGCCCACCGGGGCGACCGTCGGGCCGATGCGGGCGGTGAGCCGGGCGAGCAGGTCCTTGGTGGTGGTCTTGCCCGCCGACCCGGTGACGCCGATCACGGTCGTCTCCTTCAGCTCGGCCACCACCGCCGCGGCGAGGGCGCCGAGCGCGGCGACCGGGTCACCGACGATCACGGCGGGCGCCTCGACCGGGCGGGCCGCGAGCACCGCGACGGCGCCCGCCTCGCAGGCCTGGGCGGCGAAGTCGTGCCCGTCCACCCTCTGGCCCTTGAGCGCCACGAACAACGACCCCGGCTCCGCCTCCCGTGAGTCGATCACCACGGGGCCGCGCACCTCGGCGTGGGGGTCGGCGATGCCCGTGAGCGCGCCGCCGGTGATCTCGGCGATCCGCCCCAACGGCAAGGGGATCATGAGTCTTCCCTACTCTCCATATGTCTGCTCCGGGCTCATCCGGCCGGAAGTGGCTCCGGACCGCGCCCCGTCCCGGCTTGGCGGCGCCGGGCGATCGCGGCGGCGACGGCCTCGCGATCGTCGAAGGGCAGGATCTCGCCGCCGACGTACTGGCCCTGCTCGTGGCCCTTGCCCGCCACCACGACCACGTCGCCGGGGCGGGCGCGTGCGATCGCCAGTTCGATGGCCTGCGCGCGGTCCGGCTCTATGATCACATGTGCGCGTTCCTGCCGGGGCACGCGCACGGCCCCGTCGAGCATCTCCGCGAGGATGCGCAGGGGGTCCTCGCTGCGCGGATTGTCGCTGGTGAAGATCGCGACATCGGCGAGCCGGGCGGCCGCCTCGCCCATCATCGGGCGTTTCGCCCGGTCGCGGTCGCCGCCGCAGCCGAGCACGACGGTGAGCCGGTTCGCGGTGACCTCGCGCAGCGAGCGGAGCACCGACTCCACCGCGGCGGGCTTGTGCGAGTAGTCGACGATCGCCTGGAAGTCGCCGTCGGTGGGGACGCGCTCCATGCGGCCGGGCACGCCGCGCAGCGTGGCCACGCCGTGCACCGCGGTCTGCAGCGGCAGCCCCGCCTCCACCAGCGCCACGATCGCCCCAAGGGCGTTGGCGACGTTGAACGGGCCGGGCAGCGCGACGGTCGCGTCCGCCTCCACCCCGCCCGGGCCGACCACCCGGAACGTGCTGCCGTCCGCGCCGAGCCGTACGTCGGCGGCGCGCCAGTCGGCCTCGGCCGCGCCCTGCGCGGAGAACGTGGTGAGCGGGATCTTGGCGATGCCGGTGAGCTCCCGGCCCCGGTCGTCGTCGACGTTGACCACCCCGACCCGGCTCATCTCGGGGGTGAACAGCCGGGCCTTGGTGGCGAAGTACTCGTCCATGTCGCGGTGGAAGTCGAGGTGGTCCTGCGACAGGTTGGTGAACAGCGCCACATCGTAGACCACCCCGCCGACCCGGCCGAGCGCGAGCGCGTGGCTGGAGACCTCCATCGCGGCGGCGGTGACGCCGCGCTCGCGCATGAGCGCGAACAGGCCGTGCAGGTCGCTCGCCTCGGGCGTGGTGAGCGAGGCCGCGAACCGCTCCTCGCCGACCCGGATCTCCACCCCGCCGACCAGGCCGGTGCGGTGCCCGGCGGCGCGCAGCGCGGCCTCCAGCAGGTAGGTGGTGGTGGTCTTGCCCGCGGTGCCGGTCACGCCGATCAGCAGCAGCGACCCGGCCGGGTCGCCGTACACCCACGCCGCGACCCGGCCGAGCACGGCCCGCGGGTCCGGCACCACGAGCACCGGCACGCCGGTGCGCGCGGCGGCCTCGCGGCCGTCCGGGTCGGTGAGGATGGCGACGGCGCCCGCGGCCACCGCCTGGCCGGAGAACCAGGCGCCGTGCGCGCTGCGGCCGGGCAGGCCGACGTACAGGTCGCCGGGCCGTACCCGGCGCGAGTCGATGCAGACGCCGGTCACGGCGGCGAGCGGCGCCCGGTCCGAGCCGGCGGGCGCACCGAGCAGGTTCGCCAGGCCCGACAGCGGCCGGGGCGGGTTCGTCGCGGGTCGCATCATGGTCGACGGGGGACGCACGGGCGAGAGCGTACCGCTCCGCGTCGTCATTCGGCGTGAAGGCGCATCGGAGGCGGCGTGGTTCCGGTCGGCGGGATCTTCTGGGTCTTCAGCGCGAACGTCATGACATTCTTGAACACCGGGGCGGCGATCTGGCCCCCGTGGTAGTTGTCCCGGTCCTTGGGGTCCTGGATGACGGCGAGCACCACCAGGCGCGGCGCGTCCGCGGGCGCGAACCCGACGAAGGTGGCCGTGTAGCCGCAGTAGCCCCGGCAGCTCTCGTCGTACCGCTGCGCGGTGCCGGTCTTGCCCGCCACGCGGTAGCCGTCGATGTGGGCGAGCTTACCGGTTCCGCCCTCGCCCACGGCGGCCTCGAGCATGAGCGCGAGGTCCTTGGCGGTGCGCTCGCTGATCACCCGGGTGCGCCTGCCGGGCGCGGCGGGCGTGAAGTCCTTGCCCTTGCCGGTGCCCGCGACGATCCGCGGGGTGACCCGCACGCCGCCGTTGGCGATCGTCTGGTACACGCTCGCCATCTGCAGCGCGGTCACCGCCAGGCCCTGGCCGAACGCGACCGTGCAGCGCTGGCTGCCCGACCAGGTGTCCCACTTCGGCAGCAGCCCGGCCTCCTCGCCGGGGAAGCCGCCGCCGGTCCTGGCGCCGAACCCGAACGCGCGCAGCGCGTCGTACAGGGCGCGGTCGCCGATCCGGTTCGCGACCATGATCGTGCCCACGTTGCTCGACCGGGCGAGCACCCCGGTGAAGGTGTACGGCCGGACCGGGTGGTGCTCGGCGTCCTCGATGACGCGGTCGGCGCAGCGGATGCGGTCGGCGACCCGCAGGACGGTCTCCGGGCGCACCGCCCCCGCCTCGAGCGCGGCCGCGGCGGTGATCACCTTGCCGGTGCTGCCCGGCTCGAACACCTCGCTCACCGCCCGGTTGACGTGGTTGCGGACGGGCTCGTCCCGCCAGCGGCTCAGGTTGAGCTCCGGGGCGTTCGCCATGGCGAGCACGTCGCCGGTGCGCACGTCCATCACGATCACGCTGCCGCTGCGGGCGCCGGTCGCGGCCACCTGGTCGGCGATCGCCTTCTGCGCCGCCCACTGGATGTCGTGGTCGATGGTGAGGCGGACGTCGCGCCCGTCCACCGGCGGCTGCTGCGAGCTGCGGGTGGTGGGGATGCGCAGGCCGTTCGCGCCGACCTCGACGCTCTGCCGGCCGTCCCGGCCGCGGAGCACCTCGTCGTAGGCGGCCTCGATGCCGGACAGGCCCTTGCCGTCGTCGCCGACGAAGCCCATGAGGCTGCCGGCGAGGTCGTCGCCCGGGTAGAGGCGGCTGTAGCGGGGCTTGGCGCCCACGCCCGCGAAGCCGCGGCCGAGGATGCGCTTGGCCACGTCGGGGGCGGCGTCGCGGGCGACGACGAGGTAGCGCCTGTCGGTCTGGGCGAGCTTGTCGTCGATCTCCTTGCGGGGTTTGCCGAGCTCCTTGGCGAGGGTCTCGGCGACCTCGGCGCGGCGGGCCGGGTCGACGGCGGCCGGGTCGACGTAGATCTCGCGGGCCTCGGTGGTCATGGCGAGCGGGCGCCCCTTGACGTCGGTGATCGTGCCGCGGCGGGCGGGCAGCCGCTCCGGCTGCACCCGCTGCTGGGCGGCCTTCGCCTCGTAGACCTTGGAGTCGAGGCCCTGGAGCTGGACGAGCCGCCCGGCGAACAGCGACAGCACGACCGCCATGCCGACCAGCCCGATGTTGATCCGGCGGGCGGGGTTGCCGAGCCGCACGATCGCCGGCGGGCGCGGCGGCGGGCCCTGCGGCGGCCGGGGCGCGCCGGGCCCTCCGTTCCCCCGGGGACGGCGCGGAGCGCCCGCGTCACGGGCGCCGTCACGCGGGTCGCGCCCGGGCCGCGGGGCACGCCGGGTCCGGTCGGCGCGCGGCGCGCCGGAGGCACCGTCGGGCCCGCCCGCGCGCGGCTCGCGCTGGGCCGCACCCCGGGTTCGGTCGCGGGGCACACGGGGCACGCCACGGCGCGCGCGGTCGTCGCCGCGCGGGCGGGCGGCGCCGTCCGGCCCGGCCGTACCGTCCGGGCGTCCCGGGACGCCGTCGGGGCGGCGCGGCCGCCGTACCGGGCCGTGCGGGTCACGCCGGCCCGCCCCGGGGCCGCCCGGGCCCCGGCGCCCGCCGGTGCCACGGCCGGGTCCCGCGCCACGGCCGTCGCCGTCTCTCACCGGGCAGGCCTCCTAGCGGGACGGCGCCGGGGTGATGAACTCGGGCGCGGAGTCGTCCGGGTACACCCCGTACCTGCGCGCCTCCCGGTCGAGGTTGGCCGCGCTCTCCAGCCGGGCGTTGGCGTTCCGCGTGCGCTCCTGCTGTTCCGCGATCCGGCGGTTCTCCTCGCGCAGCTCGCTCGCCCGGAACGACTCCTGCGCGAGCACGATGTTGAGCAGCAGCAGGCTGATCAGGCCGCCGCAGAGCAGGCCGACCAGCAGCAGCACGAACGGCGCGCGCGGCGGGCGGGTGCGGCCGACGGAGCGGGGCCGGTCGGGGCGTGCGGCCGCCGCGGGCGCGGCCGTGCCGCGACCGGGGCGCGGCGCCGGTGCGCGCCGCGGGCGGGCCTGGTCCGGGCGCGGCCGCGCCGGGGCCTCCCGTACGGCGCGCTCCCCCGCCCGGGTACGCGCCCGTGCGGCCGCGGCCGTGCTCCGTGCCGCCGCCTGGCGGGCACGCCGCGCCGCCGGGGCGCCGGTCGCCGTGGCGCGCCGGTCCCGGCGGGCCGCCTCGCCCGCGACCTGCGCGCCGCGCTCGAGCAGGGGCGTCCGCCGGGTGGCGGTGCCGCGCCTGACCTCGCTGTCCGTCTTCATCCTTGGCGGATCCTTTCTGCCGCCCGCAACCGGGCCGAGGCGGACCGCGGGTTGCGGGTCACCTCTTCGTCGGTGGGAAGCTCGGCCCCCCTGGTCAGGAGGCGGAACGTCGGCTGGTGTGCCGGCAGGGGGACCGGCAACCCTTCGGGGCTGGTGTCCTTGGTCCGTGCCGCGAGGATCCGCTTCACGAGCCGGTCCTCGAGTGAGTGGTAGGCGAGCACGACCACGCGCCCGCCCACGGCGAGCGCGTCGAGTGCGGCGGGGAGCGCGCGCTCCAGCGCGGCGAGCTCCCCGTTCACCTCGATGCGCAACGCCTGGAACGTCCTCTTGGCCGGATTGCCACCGGTTCGCCGGGTCGCCGCGGGGATCGCCTCGCGGACGATCTCGGCGAGACGCGACGTGGAGGTGATGGGACGCCGGGCGCGTTCCCGGGCGATCGCCTGGGCGATGCGCGCGGCGAACCGCTCCTCGCCGTAGTCGCGCAGCACCCGGGTGAGCTCGGCGACGGGGTAGGTGTTGACGACGTGCTCGGCGGTGAGCTCCTGCTCGGGATCCATGCGCATGTCGAGCGGGGCGTCGTAGGAGTAGGCGAAGCCGCGTTCGGGCTCGTCGAGCTGCGGGCTCGACACGCCGAGGTCGAACAGCGCCCCGTGGATCCGCTCGTGGCCGCTGCGGCGGAGCACGTCGGGAAGCTCGTCGGAGACCGCCCGCACGATCGTGACGCGATCCTCGTACGGGGCGAGGCGCGATGTGGCGCGGGCGATGGCGTCCGGATCGCGGTCGATGCCGATGAGGTGGAGCCGGGGGTGGGCGGCGAGCAGCGCCGCGGCGTGCCCGCCGAGGCCGAGGTTGGCGTCGACGATCACGGCGTCCGGCGCGGAGGCCACGGGCGCGAGCAGCTCGAGCACACGATCGAGCATGACCGGGACGTGCCCGCTCTGCTCGATGTGTCCGGAACGCATGCCGTAGCCCCCCTTTTCGCGTATCCGTGACTCGGTCCCCCCGTCGGCCCCCACCTGAAAACGTCGTTCAGCCAGCGCCGGGCGGGCCACACCCAAGCGGCCGCCGCAAGGCGGCCGGCGGCGGCGCCTCCCTCGCCAGGCGCGGCTTGCGCGCCCCGAATCGTCCGGCCAGGTCCCCATCCGCGTCCTCGCGCTCACGTCCGCCACCTGACACCGGGGAAGGTGCATCAGCTGACGGATCCGTCCCGTCGCTCCGGCGCGAGCCCGGAGACCGAAGGAGCGGGTGGAGACCTCGCCGAACGACGTTTTCACCGACGGGTGACCGTGATCTACAGGACTCCGGGCAGCACCTCCTCCGACAGCTCGGCGAACGCCTGCTCCTGGTCGGCCAGGTACCTCTCCCAGGCCTGGGCGTCCCAGATCTCGAGCCGGGTGTTGGCGCCGATCACCGCGCAGTCCCGGCGCAGCCCGGCGTACTCGCGCAGATGCTGCGGGATCGTGATCCGCCCCTGCTTGTCGGGCACCTCGTCCGAGGCTCCGGCGAAGAACACGCGGCTGTAGTCGCGGACGGCCTTGGCGGTCACGGGCGCGGTGCGCAAAGCCTCGGTGATGCGCTGGAACTCCTCTATGGGAAACACATAGAGGCAACGCTCCTGGCCCTTGGTGATCACCAGACCCTCCGCCAGCTCCTCACGGTACTTCGCCGGCAGGAACAGCCGTCCCTTGTCGTCCAGACGCGGATGGTGAGTGCCGAGAAACATCGGCGCCACCTCCCGTGTCCGGTGGAGTACTCAGCGCTGCGGCACCGGCCCTCCACTGCGCACCACCTTACTCCACATCTCCCCACCGTCAACCGTTTCACACGCCTCACTCGCGCATTTTCCGCGACGTTTTCCCAGGTCAGCGGGGGTGGTGCGGAGTGGGGCGGGGCGCGGTGCCCGCCGCGCGCACGGCGTGTCGCACCGGCACGGCGAAAGCCGGCGTGCCGCCCGACTTGACAGTGCGCCCCGACAGGCCGCGGACGCTCCCCCGCGGCGGCGCCGGCCCGGCGTCGGCGACGGCGCGGGCCGCGCGTGAGCCGATCGCCGCCCGCCGGACGCCCGGCACGGCGCGCGCGGCCCGGCCCCACGGCGGCCGCGAACGTTTCTGCGGCTCCGGTCGTCTGACGAGGGCGACGGAAAACGGCCCCGCCAGGACGTACGGCACCGCCCGTGTGGCGCGCGAGAACCGGGGACCGTTCGCCTCACCTTCATCCGCAAACCACAGCAATGTGGATGAAGGTTCCATAAAGTCGTCTCGGGACCCGCCGAGACGTAGGGTCGGTACATGTAGATGGAAAAGGGTTCGCAAGGCGCCGTACCACACCGTCTTGCGGGATCTCACGGGGAGGCCCGGTGGCGATTACTCACGATGTCGGCGACCGGCTGGAGGAGCTCGCCTCCACCGCGAACCGGATCCGCGAGGCGATCGAGTCGGTGATCGAGGGCAAGGGCGCCGCCGTCCGGCTCACCCTCACCGTGCTGCTCGCCGAAGGCCACCTGCTCATCGAGGACGTGCCCGGCGTCGGCAAGACGATGCTCGCCAAGGCGCTCGCCCGCTCCATCGACTGCTCGGTGCGGCGGGTGCAGTTCACCCCGGACCTGCTGCCCAGCGACATCACCGGGGTGAGCGCCTACAACCAGCAGACCCGGGAGTTCGAGTTCAAGCCGGGCCCGGTGTTCGCGAACATCGTGGTCGGCGACGAGATCAACCGCGCCTCCCCCAAGACGCAGTCCGCGCTGCTGGAGTGCATGGAGGAGCGGCAGGTGACCGTGGACGGCCGCACCTACCACCTCGAGCCGCCGTTCATGGTGATCGCCACCCAGAACCCGATCGAGATGGAGGGCACCTACCCGCTCCCCGAGGCCCAGCGGGACCGGTTCACCGCGCGCATCGCCATGGGCTACCCGGAGCCCGCCGCCGAGCTGGAGATGCTCGACGTGCACGGCGGCACCTCGCCGCTGGACAAGCTGCAGCCGGTCGCCACCACCACCGAGGTGCGCGAGCTGATCGAGACCGTGCGCGCGGTCTACGTCGCCCCCGCGATCAAGCGGTACGCGATCGACCTGGTCACCGCCACCCGCACCACGCCGGAGCTGTGCCTGGGCGCCTCGCCCCGGGCCACCCTGCAGCTGGTGCGGGCCGCGCGGGCGCACGCCGCGCTGTCCGGGCGCGACTACGTCATCCCCGACGACCTGCAGGAGCTCGCCGTGCCCGTGCTCGCCCACCGGCTGCTGCCCAGCGTCGAGGCGCAGGGCCAGCGGCGGATGCCCGAACAGGTCCTCGCCGACCTGGTGCGCACGGTCCCGGTGCCGGAGACGCATCCGGGATCGCGGCGGTGACCACCGGGCTCCGCGCGCTGACGCCGCGGGGCAGGTCGTTCCTCGCCTCCGGCGTGGCCGCGCTGCTGTGCGCCTTCCTCTTCGGCGAGCACGACCTGCTGCGCGTGGCCGTGCTCATCATCGCGCTGCCGCTGCTCGCCGCCCTGGTGGTGGCGCGCACCCGGTACCGGCTGGGCTGCGCCCGGCGGCTGTCCCCCACCCGGGTCGCGGTGGGCAACGACGCCACGGTGACGCTGCGGCTGGAGAACGTCACCCGGCTGCCGACCGGGCTGCTGCTCATCGAGGACACCCTGCAGTACGCGCTCGGCGCGCGCCCCCGGTTCGTGCTCGACCGGGTGGAGCCGCGCGGCGTGCGCGAGATCGACTACAAGGTGCGCTCGGACCTGCGCGGCCGGTTCGCCATCGGCCCGCTGTCGGTCCGCATCACCGACCCGTTCGGGCTGGTCGAGCTCACCCGGTCGTTCACCATCACCGACACGCTCGTGGTCACCCCCGAGGTGACGGCCCTGCCGCGGGTGCCGCTGTCCGGCGAGTGGGCCGGCGGCGGCGAGAGCCGTACCCGCAGCGTGGCGGTGGCCGGGGATGACGACGTGGCGCCGCGCGAGTACCGGCACGGCGACGACCTGCGCCGGGTGCACTGGCGCTCCACCGCCCGGTACGGCGAGCTCATGGTGCGCCGCGAGGAGCAGCAGTGGCAGAGCCGCGGCGCGCTGCTGCTCGACACCCGCAGGTACGCCCACCGCGGCGAGGGACCCCGCTCCTCGTTCGAGACGGCGGTGTCGGCCGCGGCGTCGATCGGCGTGCACCTCGCCCGCGAGGGGCTCGGGCTGCGCCTCGTCACCGACCTCGGCCCGCAGCACCTCGCCGCCGACGGCGCCGGCCACGGGCTGCTCGACGCGCTCGCGGTGGTGCGGGAGAGCCCGGCGCGGTCGCTGGAGCTGGGCGTCGCGGCGCTGCGGCAGGGCGGCGGCGACGGGCTGATCGTGGCGGTGCTCGGCGCGCTCGACGAGACCGACGCCCGGGCCCTCGCCCGGCTGCGGCACGGCGGCATGACCGGCGTGGCCGTACTGCTCGACGTCGCCACCTGGCGGCCGGGCGGCCGCCCCGAGGACGAGGAGGCGGTCCGGGCGGCGGGCACGGTGCTCGCGTCGGCGGGCTGGCGGGTGGTCCGCCTGCCCGCGGGCGTGCCGCTCGCCGCGGTGTGGCCGCAGGCCGGCCGGTCCACCGTGCAGGCGCCGAGCCCGATCAGCGGAGGTGCGGCATGAGGCTTCCCCTCGCGTCCGGCCTCGCCACCGGCGCGGTCGCGCTCACCCTCTACCCGCTGTTCCAGGGCGGGGCGTGGTTCTGGTCCGGGCTGGCGGTGCTGATCGCGGTGACCGGCGTGGGCGTGCTCGCCTCCCGGTTCACCCTCGACCGGCGGCTCGTGCCGGTGCTGCAGCTCGTCGTGCTCGGGCTCATGCTCACCTGGATCTTCGCCGGGGACCACGCCTGGGGCGGGGTGGTGCCCACCCGCGACTCGGCGTACGCGCTGTGGCTGCTGCTCGTCGCCGGATTCGAGGACATCCAGCGGTACGCCGCGCCGGTTCCCCCCGCGGCCGGGATCACCCTGCTCACCGCGGGCGGCGTCGGGCTGATCGCGATCCTCGTCGACGTGTTCGCGGTACGGCTGCGCCGCGCGGCCCTCGCCGGGCTGCCGCTGCTCGCGCTGTTCAGCGTGCCCGCCGCGGTGATCAGCGACCCGATCGCGTGGCCGGTGGTGGTGATCGCCGCGCTCGGCTACATCGGCCTGCTGCTGTCGGACGGCCGGGAGCGCATCGGGCAGTGGGGGCGCGCGGTGCTGCTGCGCCGCGCGCACCGGCCGGCCGCCTCCGCCCCGCCCGGGGCGTACGCGGCGAACAGCGCGCCGTTCCGGCTGTCCGGCAAGCGCATCGGGTTCGCCGCGATCGCGCTCGCGATCCTGGTGCCCGCGCTCGTGCCGACGCTCGAGCCCGACCCGCTGTTCGGGTTCGGGGCCGGGGGCGGGCCCGGCGGGCGCGGCAACACGATCACCATCCCGAACCCGGTCGCGGGCATGCGCGGCCAGCTCACCCAGGACGAGAACGCCACCGTCCTCACCTACACCACCTCCGACGGCCGGCCCCGCTACCTGCGGCTGTGGTCGCTCGACCAGTTCGACGGCGAGGAGTGGGGCATGTCGAGCCCGCGCGGGCGGCCCGAGGACCGCGTCTCGGAGGGCCCGCTGCCCCGGCCGCCCGGCCTCGGCTCGACGGTGCGGACCGAGCGGGTGGAGACGCGGGTCACGATGAGCGAGGACATCTCGCGGCTGCACTTCCTGCCGCTGCCGTACCCGCCGACCCTGGTCGAGGTGGAGGGCGACTGGCGGGCCGACCAGACCACGCTCATGGTGTTCTCCACCCGTCAGGAGGCGCGCGGCCTCACCTACCGGGTGATCAGCGACGAGCCCCGGCCGACCCCCGAGCTGCTGGAGCGGGCCGGGCCGGCGCCCGCCGACGTCGTCGACCGGTACCTGCGGCTGCCCGCCGACCTGCCCCCCGAGATCGCCCGGCTGGCGCGCCGGGTGACCCGGGACGCGCCCACGCCGTACGCGAAGGCGGTCCGGCTGCAGGAGTGGTTCACCAAGGACGGCGACTTCACCTACAGCCTCGCCACCCGGGGGCAGAGCAACTCCGCGCTGGTCGACTTCCTCATCCGCAACCGGACCGGGTACTGCGAGCAGTTCGCCGCGGCGATGGCGGTGATGGCCCGGGTGCTCGACATCCCCTCGCGGGTCGCGATCGGCTACACCGGCGGCACCCGGGTGGGCCAGGGCTGGCAGGTCGGCACGCACGACGCGCACGCCTGGCCGGAGCTGTACTTCGAGGGGGTCGGCTGGCTGCGCTTCGAGCCCACCCCGGCGGGCGCGTTCGGCCAGGGCACCGCCGTGGCGCCCGACTACTCCGAGCCGTCCACGCCGGTCGGCGACGGTGAGCGGGACACCACCCCGTCCGACGAGCCGGCCGCCACGCCGGAGGAGAGCGAGCAGAGCGGCGAGTCCGGCCAGACGCAGCGCAACCCGCGCGAGCTCGACCAGGGGTTCGGCGCGCTGCCCGTCGAGGTGGACGAGGGCATGCCGCTCGCCGCGAGGATCGGCATCGGCGCGGCGGCGCTGCTGCTCGTCGCGCTGCTCCCGGCGGCCTGGCGCGTGCTCGTCCGGCTGCGCCGCCGCCGCGTCTGGACCACGCCGCCGGCCGTGGCGGGCGGCGGGACGGCCGACGCTGCCGGCGGCCGGGTGACGCACGCGGGGACCGGGTGGCGTGCGGGCGGCGGCGCCCGCCGGGCGGCGGTGCACGCCGCGTGGGCCGAGCTGTGTGACGTGCTGTACGACCTCGGCCTGGCGCGGCAGGCGAGCGAGAGCCCGCGGGCGCTCGCCCGGCGGCTCACCGAGCAGTACGACCTCGACGCGGAGGCGGCCGCCGCGGTGCACCGGATCGCGTACGCCGAGGAGCGGCTGCGCTACGCCCCCGACCCGGGGCGCGAGGCCCCGCACCGGGACGACATCCGCCGGGTACGGCGCGCCCTCGCCGCCACGGTGCCGCGACGGCGGCGGGTGCGCGCGGTGCTCGCACCGCCCTCGACGCTGCGCCGGCTGCGCGGCCTCGGCGAGGGCATCCTCGACGCGTTCGACCTGCTGGAGAACATCCGGCCGCGCCGCCGCCGTCCGGAATCACGGGAGGCGTCCGAGGCCGGCCGCTCCGGCCGGGTCCTCACCCGGGCGGGCCGCTGACGGGCGCGCCCTGCCGGCGGCGCGTCCCGCGGGCAACGCGATCAGGCCGCGGACGGCCGGGCGGGGCGGGTGCGGGCACGGCGAGGCCCGCCCGTGGGATGAGCGATCACCGGCCGCGGCGGTTCCTCCGGGCCGGTCCCGTGTCATGCCCGATCCGTGCCGTGCCGCGGGAGGGGTGCGGTCACGCTCCCGCCGGCACCCTGCCCATGACAAGGCGGCGGACCGCTCCAACGGCCCGCCGCGACGCGAACGGTTCGGTCCGAGCGCATGCTGTGCGGGCCCGAGGGCCGGCCGGGCCCACGGGCCGCCGCCCGGTGGCCGTCCGCGGGACGCTCAGCGCTCCTCGTGACGGCGGCGCCAGCGCTCCTCCATGCGCTCCATGAAACCGGGGCGGCCGGCACGCCGGCCCGGCCGGCCCGCCGGCCCGGCCGGGTCGGCGGCGAATCCGTTCATGCGCTTCCAACTGGACAGGCCCCACAGCGACGTGGCGAGCA
>Ga0310834_101597_pt1 | contig 13068 bp, 11 predicted proteins | sample SM_ome_2_FD_201314 | JGI IMG/M metagenome (GOLD analysis project Ga0310834, IMG submission 201314) | Sorghum-adapted microbial communities enriched on stacked mutant (SM) sorghum from Joint BioEnergy Institute, Emeryville, California... ... | reverse complement strand
ACCACCAACCAGGACCGCGCCAACGCCCTACCCGACTGGCTCCACATCTACAATCACCACCGCACCCACACCGCCCTCGGCGGCCACCCCCCGATCAGCCGCGTCAACAACGGTCCTGGTCCCTACACCCTACCGACCCGTCAGTTTCACAGTCCGGCCGCGTAACGGATGCCGCCGGCGAGGTGGGAACGGAAGGCCGGCTCGGCGTACGACTCGACGGTGTGCCCGCCCGCGGTGTAGAAGGAACGACCGCGCCCGTACGTGCGGTACCACGCGTGCGGGTGGTCAGCGCCCATGGTCCCTCCCGTGTACGAGGACTCGTCCAGCGTCAGCAGCACGTGCACCCTCGCCCGGGGGTTGGTGCGGAAGTTGTACCACTCGTCGGTGCGCGTCCAGGTCTGCGGTAGCCCGGCCGTGGCGGGATGGGTGGGGTCCTCGACCCGGACCACCGCCGGCTGGATCTGCGGGTGGGAGGCGAAGTGCGCCCCGATGAGCTCCCCGTAGAACGGCCAGTCGTACTCGGTGTCGGCCGCCCCGTGCACGCCCGCGAACCCGCCACCGCCGCGGATGTACTCCTCGAACGCCGCCTTCTGGGCCTGGTCCAGGATGGTTCCGGAGGTGTTGAGGAAGACGACGGCGCGGTAGCGGGCGAGGTTGTCCGGGGTGAACGCGCCGGCGTCCTCCGTGGCGTCCACCTGGAAGAGATCCCGCAGCGCCTGAATGCCGGCGGCGATCGACTCGTGCCGGTAGCCGGCCGTCTTGGAGAAGACGAGAAGCCGCCCGCCGGCCGGGCGCCCGCCCTCCCGCGCCGGCGCGGGGTCGCGGCACGCCGCGAGCGCCACCGCACCGGCGGCGCCGCCGAGCAGCGGGCGGCGCTTCACGGCCGGCTGGCCACGTCGTGCCTTCCGGCCGGGACGAGGCCGAGCCCGCGCAGCTCGTCCCGGACGAACGCGAGCTCGGCGGCGATGCCGGCGGCGAGCTGGTCCGGGTTGCGGGGCGGGCTGGCCAGCACGTCCCAGGTGTGCGTCTCCACCTCCAGATGGTCGCAGACCGCGGTCTGCCCGCCCAGCAAGGCGTCCAGGGCGTCCCGCAGCACCGGGACCGTGGTCGCCAGCGGAGGGGCCGGCTCGGCGTGCGCCGGCACGTGACAGCGCACCCGCCACGGCCCGGGCAGGTCTTCCGCCAGCGCCTCCTCCACGTCGTCGGTGCCCAGGCCGGACGCGGTCCGGGTCTGGCGCAGCAGCCCCGGCCCGGCGAGCCCGCGCAGGGTCTCCTGTGCGGCGGCCGGGTCGGCGACCTCCAGCGCCGCGGACACCTGCACCTTCACCACCGGCAGGCCCTCCTCCTCCAGCCTGGTCAGGGCCTGCACCGGGTCCTCCCAGGCGCAGGCGAGGTGGGCCAGATCCAGGCAGAGGCCGATCCGGTCGGTGTTCACCCGCCGCAACGCGCTGACCGCCTGCTCGGTGGTCTCCACGACGCAGCCGGGCTCCGGCTCGAAGCCGACCTGGATCAGCCGGCCGGTGCGCCAGGCCACCTCGGTGAGCCCTTCGGCCAGCTCGTCCAGCACCCGGCCGGCCTCCGCCGCCGCGGCCGCGTCCCATGGCTCGCGCCAGGCCAGCGGCAAGGTGGAGACCGAGCCGCGGACCGCGTCCCCGGGGAGCAGGTCGGCGAGGATCCGGGCCAGGTTGAGGGTGTACTCCAGCCGCTCCCGGCTGGTCCAGTTCGGCTGGTACGCCGCGTACTTCGTGGACCGGTCGGCGCCGGCGCCCTCGGTCGTGCCCGGCGACGGGTACGGGGAGCCGCTGAGCGTGACCACCTCCAGCCCGTGGGCGTCGAGGTGCCGGCGCAGCCGCCGGCGCGCCGCCGGGGCGTCGGCGAGCGCGGCGGCGAGCCGCGCGGGCAGCCACAGCCCCAGGCCGACCACCTCGCCGTCGAGGTGCCGGCGCACCGCGGCGGCGTACGTATCGAGCTGCGCCAGGATGCCGGCCAGGTCCTCGGCCGGGTGGACGTTGGTGCAGTAGCCGAGGTGGACCAGCTGGCCATCCGGGTGCCGCAGCCGCATTCAACCGCCTCCCGCGCAGAATCGAACGACCGGCGCAGCTCACCCGCCCACATCGGACAGGTCCAGCCCGCCGGATCGTCGTAGAACTCTACTGGGTCGCCCCAGATCGCTCGATTCGCACGCCGGTGGTACCCCCGGGGCAGTCCCTCCCCGACCGCATGCCGTCACGACTGCCTGGCAGGACGCGGCCGGGGCCCTCGCAGGACCCGCCCCGGGGAGTCTTCGGCTACCCGCGGCGTCAGCCCACCGTGCTCGCCGGTGCCACCGGTGCCGCCTCGACCGGCGTCCAGGACGCCCCGGTCGCGGCGGAGCGGGCCACCGCGTCCAGCACCAGCTGGACCTGCAGCGCGTCGGCGAAGGACGGCTCGGGGTCCTGGCCGCTGGCGATGGCCGCGAGGAAGTCCCGCACCTCGTGGGTGAACGAGTGCTCGTACCCGATGACGTGGCCGGGTGGCCACCAGGCCGACATGTAGGGGTGCTCGCTCTCGGTGACCAGGATCCGGGTGAACCCCTGCTCCGCACCGGGCCCGGTGGCGTCGTAGTACTCCAGCTCGTTGAGCCGCTCCAGGTCGAACGCGACGGAGCCCTTCGAGCCGTTCAGCTCGACCCGCATGCCGTTCTTGTGTCCGGTGGCGAACCGGGTCGCCTCGTACGTGGCGACCGCGCCGCCGTCCAACCGCGCCACGAACAGCGCGGCATCGTCCACAGTGACCGGACCATACGCCGGGCCGTCACCGCCGTTGCCGCCGGCGGTCGTGGTCGCGGCGAGCCCTCGGGAGGAGACCGGCAGCGGGCGCTCGGTGACGAAGGTCTCGGCGATCCCGCTGACACCGGTGATCCGCTGGCCGGTGACGTACTGGGTCAGGTCGATGATGTGCGCGCCGATGTCGCCCAGCGCGCCGGAACCGGCCCGGTCCTTCTGCAGCCGCCACACCAGGGGGAACTGGGGATCGACGATCCAGTCCTGCAGGTACACCGCGCGCACGTGCCGGATCACGCCCAGCCGCCCAGAGGCCACGAAGTCGCGCATCAGGGCGACCGCGGGCACCCGCCGGTAGTTGAACCCGCACATCGACCGCACGCCGGCGGCGCGGGCCGTGGCCGCCGCATCGACCATGGCCCGCGCCTCCCCCACGGTGTTTGCCAGCGGTTTCTCACACAGCACGTGCTTGCCGGCGGCGAGCGCGGCCGTCGCGATCTCGGCGTGGCTGTCCCCCGGCGTGCAGATGTCGATCACGTCGATGTCGTCGCGGGCCACCAGCTCGCGCCAGTCGGTCGCGTGGCTTTCCCAGCCCAGCCGCTGCGCCGCCGCCGCCACGTTGGCGGCGTTCCGGCCGCAGATCGCGGCCATCCGCGCCCGCACGGGCAGGTCGAAAAAGCGGTTCACGGTACGCCAGGCCTGCGAGTGCGCGGCGCCCATGAAGGCGTAGCCGACCATGCCGACGCGAAGCTCCCGCGGAGCCGGTCCGCTCCCCGCCATCCCGCCCATCGGTGCAGTGGACACGTGAGGTCTCCCCCCAGTTGGTTCAGAACCCGAGCGGCAGGTACGCGCTCGCGTTTTCCTTGGTGACGGTCTCCGACGCCAAAATGATCTCCTTCGGCACCTGCAGCTCGGCCAGATCGGACATGCCCCGGCCCTGGGCGATCAGGCGGGCCAGCGAGATGGCGGACGAGGCCATCGAGGGGCTGTAGGTGACCGTGGCCTTCAGCACCGTGTTGTCCGCCTGGATCGCTTCGATCGCCGCCTTCGACCCGGCGCCGCCGACCATGATGAACTCCTTGCGGTTCGCCTGGTTGATCGCGGCGAGCACGCCGACGCCCTGGTCGTCGTCGTGGTTCCACAGCGCGTCGATCTTCGGCAGCGCCTGCAGCAGGTTGGCCGCCTCGCGCTGCCCGCTGTCGATGGTGAACTCGGCCGCGCGCCGGTTGGCCACCCGCATGCCGTGCTGGGCCAGGGTGTCGTTGAATCCCTTGGTCCGCTCCTGGGTCAGCTCCAGCGAGTCGATGCCGGCGATCTCGGCGATGATCGGGTTGCTCACGCCCTTCGCCTTCATCTGCGCGGCGATGAAGTTCGCGGCGGCAACGCCCATGCCGTAGTTGTCGCCCTTGATCTGCAGCCGGTACGCCAGCGCGTCGGGGAAGGCCCGGTCCAGGTTGACCACCGGGACGCCGGCCTGCATCGCCTCCAGGCCGAACGAATTGAGCTCCTTGCCGTCGTGCGGCAGCACCACGATGATGTCCGGCTTCTGCGCCAGGAGCGTGGCCAGCGCCGCCCGCTGGGCCGCCGCGTCCGCGCCGGCCTCGACCGTCTTCAGCTCCACATCGGAGTACGTGGCCGCCTGCGCCTTGGCGTTGTTGGTGATGGCGGCGATCCAGCCGTGGTCCTGGGCGGGCGCGGAGAAGCCGATGACCACCCGCTTGCCCGGGCTGGCGTTCGCGCCGGCCTGGTTGGCGCCGGTCTGCGCGGTGTTCGGCGTCTCCTTCTCGTTGCTGGTGCATGCGGTGAGCAGCGCGCCGGCGCCGACCGCGGCGGAGCCGAGGAGCAACCGGCGACGGGTCAGGTCGCTACCTGCGTGAGCCATGAGGACCTCCAAAGGGTCAGTCCATCCCGGCGGCCGTCTTATTCAGACGGTCGACAATGGAATATTGGCGGCTAGGACTTGCTTCTCGCGATGATCTGGTTTCTCGACAGGAACTGGCTCATCGACTTGAACTGGACCTGCTGGACCAGCACGGCGGCGACGATGATGCCGCCCTTGACCATGTTCTGCACCTCGGTGGACAGGTTGTTGATGGCGAACAGGTTGGTGATGGTGGAGAACACCAGCACCCCGAAGAGGGCACCGATGATCGTGCCGCGGCCGCCGGAGAGGAGCGTGCCGCCGATGATCGCCGCGGCGATCGCGTCCAGCTCGTAGAGGTTCGCCATGGCCGCCTGGGCGGAGGTGGCCTGGGCGGTCAGCATGATGGCGCCGATGCCGCAGCACAGTCCGGACAGCGCGTACAGCAGTACGGTGTGCAGCCGCACGTTGATGCCGGCCAGCCGGGCCGCCTCCGGGTTGCCGCCGACGGCGACGGTCCGGCGGCCGAACGTGGTGCGGTTGAGCAGGACCCACCCGGCGGCCACCACCACGGCGAGGATGATGACAAGCTCCGGTATGCCGAGCACGTCCCTGCTGGCGATGCCGTTGATGACCGAGTTGGTCGACACCTGGGTCTGCTTGTTCGAGATCTGCGCCGCCAGGCCCCGCGCGGCCACCAGCATGGCCAGCGTCGCGATGAACGGCACCAGCCGGCCGTACGCGATGAGCACGCCGTTGACCAGGCCGACGCCGAGCCCGACCACCAGCGCCGTGAAGATCATGCCGCCGGCGCCGTACTCCTGGGTGGCGACCGTGGTGCTCCACACGCCGGCGAGCGCGACGATGGCGCCGACCGACAGGTCGATACCGCCACCGATGATCACGAATGTCACGCCGACCGTGATCACGCCGATCGCCGAGGCCTGCTTGAGGATGGTGAAGATGTTGTCCACCACCCAGCCACCGTCGCTGTAGAGATCGGGCTTGGTGACGGCGCCGATGCCGAACAGCGCGGCGAGCACCACCACCAGGCCGAGGTTGCGCCGGACCGGCTCGCCCGCCTCGTCCCGCCACCAGCTGCGCCGCGGCGGACCGCTCGGGGGAGCCTCGGGCGCCTGGGTCAGTTCCACCTGCCTGCCCGCCTGCCCACCAGCCGCTTCCATCACGAGACCTCCGTCAGCGAACCCGCCATCACCAGATCCAGCACCCGGTCCTCGTCCAGCTCGCCGGCCGGGGCCTCGTGGACCACCCGGCCCTCGCGCATCACCAGCACCCGGTCGGCCAGCCCCAGCACCTCGGGCACCTCGCTGGAGACCAGCAGCACCCCCGCCCCGCGGCCGGCCAGCTCCCGGATCACCTGGTACAGCTCGGCCCGCGCGCCGACGTCGACCCCGCGGGTGGGCTCGTCCAGCAGCAGCAGGTCCGCGGTGCCCCCCTGCGCGTGCCGCCCGGCGCCACCCACCAGCCACCGGGCCACCACGACCTTCTGCTGGTTGCCGCCGGAGAGCGTGCGCACCGGTCGCCGCACGTCGCGCGGGCGCAGGTCGAGGTCGCCCGCGACCCGGTCCGCCTCCGCGCGTTCCCGGCCGGAGTTGGTGAACCCGCCGCGGGCGTACCGGGCGAAGGTGGCCAGGGTGATATTGCGGTAGATCGGCTCGCCGAGCAGCAGCGCCTGGCTCTTGCGCTCCTCCGGCGCCATGCCCAGTCCGGCCCGCACGGCCGCGCCCACGCTGCCCGGACGCAGCACCCGGCCCCTCACCTGGACCGTGCCGGAATCCGGCCGGCGCGCGCCGAAGATGGTCTGCAGCAGTTCCGAACGGCCAGAGCCGACCAGACCGGCGATGCCCACGATCTCTCCGCTGTGGATGGTGAGCGACACGTCGGTGAACTCGCCGTGCCGGGTCAGCCCGTCCACTCGCAACAGTTCCGGTCCCCTTGTGGCCACCGCCGGCCGGTCCGGGAAGACGTACTCGATGGTGCGGCCGGTCATCCGGCTGACCAGGTCGCGGGTGGGCGTGGTGCGGGCCGGTAGGTTCGCCGCGGTGGTGCGCCCGTCCTTGAGCACGGTCACCCGGTCGCCGATCTCGCGGATCTCCTCCAGCCGGTGGGAGATGTAGATGACCGCGATGCCCTGCGCGGTGAGGTCGCGGATGATCCGGAACAGGTTGGCCACCTCATCGTGGGCCAGCATCGCGCTCGGCTCGTCCATGATGATCAGCCGGGCGTCGTGGGACAGCGCGCGTACCATGCTGACCACCTGCTTGCCGGCGTTGGGCAGCTTTCCGACCGCGCGACCGGGCGGGATCTCCGGGTGCCCCAGCCGGGCCAGGACCTGCCTGGTGCTGCGCGCCATGTGTCCTCTCCGGACGAAGCCCAACCGGCGCGGTTCGTGGCCGAGGAAGGCGTTCTCCGCCACGGACAGCTCGTCGACCAGGTCCAGCTCCTGGTAGATGGTGGCGATGCCGGCCTTCATCGCGGCGTGCGGGTTGGCGAAGCTCACCGGCTGGCCCAGCCATTCGATGCGGCCTGCGTCCGGCCGGTGCGCTCCGGAGAGCACCTTGATCAATGTGGACTTTCCGGCGCCGTTCTGCCCGAGCAGGCAGTGCACCTCGCCGGCGCGCACCTCCAGCTCGACGCCGTCGAGCGCGCGTACGCCCGGGAAGGTCTTGACCACGCCGGTGAGCCGGAGGATGGCCTCGGTCATGACGCCGCCTGCTCGAAGGCCACGTCGCTGGCGAGCACCGCGGCTCCGGTCACGCCGGCGCGTGGCCCCAGCTCGGAGAGCACCACCGGCAGGTTCCCCGTGGCCAGCGGCAGCGACCGGCGGTAGACCACGCTGCGGATCTCGGCGAGCAGGATGTGTCCCAGCTGCGCCAGCCCGCCCCCGATGACGATCATCGACGGATTGGCGAAGCTGACCAGGCTGGCGAGCACGCCGCCGAGCCGCCGGCCGCCGTCGCGGATCAGCTTGATGCAGGTGATGTCGCCCTCGCTGGCCCCCTCGGCGACGTCCCGCGCGGTGACCGCGCCGCTGCTCGCGAGCCGCTCGGCCAGCGCCGGGGAGGCGCCGCTGCGCGCCGCCGCCGCGGCTTCCCGGGCCAGTGCCGCCCCGCTGAACATCGCCTCCAGGCAGCCCACGTTCCCGCACGAGCAGACCGGTCCGTGCGAGTCGACCTGGATGTGCCCGATGTCGCCCGCGCAGCCGTCGGTCCCCCGGTACACCTCACCGAAAAGGTGGATCCCGCAGCCGATGCCGGTGCCGATCTTCACGAAGAGGAAGTCGTCCACCGAGTGCGCCACCCCGCCGTGCCGTTCCCCGATCGCCATGATGTTCACGTCGTTGTCCACCACGGCCGGGCAGCCGTGCTCGCGGGTCAGGAACTCGCGCACCGGGAAGCGGTCCCACCCGGGCATGATCGGCGGGGAGACGGGCACGCCGTCGCGGAAGCTGACCGGTCCGGGCACGCCGATGCCGATGGCGTCCAGCCGCTCGTACGCCCCGTCGGACTTCGCCTTGGCCAGCAGCTCGTTCACCCGCTGCAGGATGGCCCGCGGGCCGGTCCGGATGTCGGCCGGCTCGGCGTACGCGGTGACCGGCTCCAGCCGCCCGTTGGTCACCTCGACGTCGATGGAGCTGGCGCCCAGGTCCACGGCGGCGAACCGCAGGTGCGGGTTGAGCTCGACCAGGGTGGACCGCCGCCCGCCGCGCGAGGCGGCCATTCCGGCCTCGGCCACGTACCCGGTGGCGACCAGCCGCTCCAGCTCGGCGAGCAGCCGGGGCCGGGGCACCGCGAGCTTGTCGGCGAGCTCGGCCCGGGAGATCGCGCCCTCGTCCCGCAGCAGCCGGAGCATCCGCAAGTAGAGCGGCACGGTCTGGTGCACGGCATGCCTCCGCTCTGGCTACGGTCCGTCACACAACCGGAATCCTCCGGTGTTGTGCCCGTCACAGTAGAAGGCTTCCGGTGCGCCTGTCCAGACTTCGATTCAATCTGGCACGAACTTTTGTCTTGATCAGCGAAAGTGAGCCAGCACCCTACCGAGGGGCCGTCGGCTGCGGCGGCCGCGCCCGCTCGCGGGCGGCGTCCGAGATCGCGATCCCGGCGAGCACGGCGGCCACCGCGGCGGCAGCCACCAGCGACGGCGTGCGGACCAGAGCCGGTGCGGTACCGGCGAGCACGCCCGCGCCGACGAGCCGGGACCAGGACACGCGGCTGAACACCCCGTACTCCAGTGCGCCGCGCCCGAGAAGAAACAGCGCGGGGCCGCCGAGAACGGCCGCGGCTACGGCGGAGTCGTTGCTCCCGTCCGGATGGGCGATGGTGAGCTCGAACCCGGCCGCGGCTGCGACGATGCCGATCAGCATGACCAGGTGAGCGAAGGACAGCCACAGGGCGAGGCGGCCGGGGAGACGAGCGATCGCGATCGCGGCGGGCAGCAGCTCCCCTGCCCGGTAGATGTAGATCCGCCAGAACAGGACGGTGGTGATGAACGACACCACGAACGCGCCCGCTCTGGCGGGACCGAGGTTGCTGCCGCTCGACGTGATGCCGATGACGAGAACGAGCTCGCCGAGGGCGACGATGAAGAACTGCCGGTACCGCTCGGACAGATGCCCGGCAACGATCGGCATCTCCGCTTCTTGCGGGCGGCCAAGCCGGGGGACCGGCAGGCGGAAAATCTGGGCTGCGTAGTCCAGCGTTATCGCCGTGGCCCACAAGACCCCACGGATCACGCCCTCGGGGAAAAGCGAACCCACGATCCACGGCACAGCGGACAGGCTGAACCAGAACAGCACGCGTGCGGCGCGGCGCTGCGCCGGGTGACCGCGAAGCGCGGGCACCAGGAACAGGCCGCGGCCGAGGTGGATCGCGACATACGCTCCGGCGAAGGCGGGGCCTCGCTCGCCGAACGCGGTGGGGACCGCCACCGCCATGACCAGGCTGGCGAACATGGTCGCGACGACCAGGAGCTGGATCGGCGTCTGCTCAGGGTCGTACAGGTCGGTGATGAGCGCGGTCACGAGCCAGACCAACCAGAGGGCGAGCAGTACCAGAAGGGTCTCGGCGGCTTCGGTCATGACGATATGACGCTGGGAGGTGATGTCCTCGACCAGCCGCTGCGAGACCCGGGTGAGCGCGAACACGAACACCAGGTCGAAGAACAGCTCCAGGAATGTCACGTGCTCCGGCTGTCCTGGCTTGCGCAGCAGCCGGACTCCCCAGCTGGTCGTCATCGGTCCGTCCCGTCGCGTCGCGGTAGCGACAGGTGTCGTCTCCCCGGTGGCCGATCGGAAACCGATCCTCCCCCTGACCGGATCACCGGCCTTTCGGTAGTGCCGGGGTGCGCGTCGCCGGTGCGGTACCGCCAGGCGAATCCAGGTGACTGGCTCGGCCAGCCGGTTGCTCCGGTCGACCGGCGCGTGGAACCCCTCGAGTGCGCCGGGGGAACTACGGCCGCGCCAGGTTGACCCGGGCGAACTGGACCGTGGTCACTTGAGCAGCAGCTTGCCCATCCGCCGGCCGGCCACGGACAGGCCGAGGAGGGTCGCGGCCAGCAGGTACCCGGCGTGGCCCACGGCGGGCCAGCCGGCCGAGCCCATGCTGATCGCCCGAAGCAGCTCGACCGAGTGGTAGAGCGGGGTCAGCTCGACGATCACCCGTAGCGCCGCCGGGTAGCTGTCCGGCGGCACGAACGTGCCCGAGAACAGAAACAGCGCGTACTGGGCGCTGCCCATCAGGTCGAAGTCCTGCCAGCTGCGCATGAACGTGGTCAGCGCCATGCCCAGCGCACCGAACGCGAAGCCGACCAGCAGGCTGGCCGGGAAAGCGAGCAGCGCCCAGCCGGCCGAGGTGAGGCCCATCGCGACCATGATCACCAGAAAGCCGGCGGAGTAGATTGCCCCGCGCACCATTGCCCAGGACAGCTCGCCGAGCGCGATCTCGAACGGCCGCACCGGGGTGGCGAGCACGCCGTCGTACAGCCTCATGAAATTGATCTTGCCGTAGAAGTTGAAGGTGCTCTCGGCGAGCGCGCCGTTCATGGCCGAGGCGGCGAACATCGCGGGGGCGACGAACGCCGCGTAGGAGACCGTCCGTCCATCCGGGAGGGTGAGGTCACCGATCAGCTCGCCCACGCCGACACCGATGGAGAACAGGTAGAGCAGTGGCTCGAAGAACCCCGACAGGATCACCAGCCAGTACGCCGGGCCGGAGCGAAGCGCGCTGACGTTGCGCTGCGCTACCGCGGCCGAGCGCTGGCCGGTGCCCTCGAAGCTGACCAGCCGGGGCAGGACAACTGTCAGCATCTAGATCACCAACCGGCGGCGGAACTGGCGGAGCGCGAGCGGGAACCCCGCGGCCGCCCAGACGGCCAGGTAGAGCAGGTGCCCGGAGACCGACCAATCCGGCGCGACCCCCAGCGTCGCCGCCCGGCACAGGTCGACGCCGTGCCACAGGGGCAGCGCGTACGCCAGCGCCCGCAGGCCGACCGGCAGCGACTCGACCGGGAAGAAGGCGCCGGAGAAGAGCGTCATCGGGATCACCGCGAAGCGGAACAGCAGGGTCAGGGAGCCGTCGAACCGTATGCTCGCGGTGTACGCGTGGACCGGCGCGGCCACGGCGAGGCCGACCAGCCCGGACGCCGGCAGCGTGGCCAGGGCCCAGGGCGAGTGCAGGGTGCCGAAGGCGGCCATCACCGCCAGGAACGCCGCGCAGCTGGCCAGCACCCGAACCAGGACGAAGGCCAGGTGCCCGGCGAGCATGTCGGAGACCCGCAGCGGCGAGGCGAGCTGGGCAAAGTACACCCTGATCCACTCGAAGCCGCTGAACACGCGGAACGTCGACTCGGACAGCGCCACGTTCACCGCCGTCGAGGCGAGCAGGCCGGGGACCACCCAGTCCAGGTACGGCACACCGTCGATGCCCTGGTCGACGAAGCCGCCCACGGACAGGCCGAAGCCGAGCACGGTGAGCAGCGGCAGCACGAACGAGGAGAGCGCGCTCGCCCGCCAGGTGCGCCGGTAGCCGACCAGGTTGTACTCCAGAACGGCCAGCATCAGTCCACCAATGTCCGGCCGGTCAGGTGCAGGAAGACGTCCTCCAGGGTGCTGCGCCGCACCAGCACGCTCGCCGGGGTGAGCGCCCGGTGGTGCACCGCGGCCGCGGCGGCGTCACCGTCGGCCACGTAGAGCAAGATGCGGTCCGGCAGCACCTCGACCCGCTCGCCGAGGCCGGCCAGCTTGCCCGCGTAGTCGTCCAGCGAGTCGGTGGCGAACCGCAGCTCCACCACCTCCCGCGTGGAGTACCGCTCGATCAGCTCGCGCGGGGAGCCCTCCGCCACGATCTTGCCGCCGTCCATCACCACCAGGCGGTCGCACAGTTGCTCCGCCTCGTCCATGTAATGGGTGGTCAGCACCAGCGTCACGCCCTGCTGCTTGAGCCGGAACAGCCGCTCCCAGACCAGGTGCCGGGCCTGCGGGTCCAGCCCGGTGGTCGGCTCGTCCAGCAGCACGATGTCCGGCTCGTTCACCAGTGCGCGGGCGATGGTCAGCCGGCGCTTCATGCCGCCGGAGAGCGGCTCGACCTTGCTGGCGGCCCGGTCCGAGAGCTGGACGAAGTCCAGCAGCTCCAGGCTGCGCTGCCGGGCCACCTTGCGCGGGATGCCGAAGTAGCGCGCGTAGGTGGTGAGATTTTCCAGGACGGTGAGCTGGGGGTCGAGGTTGTCCATCTGCGGGCAGACCCCCAGCCGGGCGCGGATGCGCGGGCCGTCCCGCGTCGGGTCCATGCCGAGGATGCGCAGCGTGCCGCCGCTGGGCGGGGAGACACAGCCGATCATCCGCATGGTCGAGCTCTTGCCGGCGCCGTTGGGCCCGAGGAAACCGAACGCCTCGCCGGCCGCCACGTCGACGTCGATCCCGTCGACGGCGGTGAACGAGTCGAATCGTTTCACCAGGCCGCGGGCGTGGATGAGGGGCTGGTCAACAGGCACGGGCCGACCCTAGCCCGCAGGGACGACACTCCCAACCGAGTTTCGCGGCGCCCGGGCGCCGGGGGCTGGCCCGCCTGGCGGGTACGCACGGCTCCAACCGCGGCTCAGGTCACCTCAGGGAGCGCGTGTATCCGTCGCTCAGCGAGATCCGGCAGGTGTCGCGCAGCCACGGCGAAGTCGTTGTCATCGTGCAAGACCACCAGGCCTCGGATGGCCGCACACGCACCGCCGGGTGGAGTCCTCGCCAGTCGACGCTAGGACCGCGGGTCGGTGACGGCACCGAGGAAGAGGACGGTCCCGGTCTCCTGGTCAGAGCCTGGTAAATAACCGGTTCGGGGTTTCGCATACGGACGTGATCATCGATACATCGGGCAGGTAGCGGCGTGTCGCGCTAGCGGCGAGGGGTCTTCGAGTACGAGCACTGGTGACGAAACCTCT
>Ga0310834_101596_pt1 | contig 13075 bp, 12 predicted proteins | sample SM_ome_2_FD_201314 | JGI IMG/M metagenome (GOLD analysis project Ga0310834, IMG submission 201314) | Sorghum-adapted microbial communities enriched on stacked mutant (SM) sorghum from Joint BioEnergy Institute, Emeryville, California... ... | reverse complement strand
CTCCTGGGGCGTCACGATGGTGTTCGCGGCGACCGGGCGGCTGCCGTTCAACGGCGACACGATCCCGTCGATCCTCAACGCGATCCTCAACAAGGACCCCGACCTGGCCGGGGTGCCCGAGCCGCTCCGCTCGCTGGTGGCCACCTGCCTCGCCAAGCACCCCGGCGACCGGCCGACCGCCGAGGACCTGCTGCGCAGGCTGACCACCGCCCAGGGGCCGTGGCCCGACCACCGGGTGCCGCCCGCCCCGGCGGTGGGGCCCGCCATGACCCGGTCCCTCCGCGACCAGGAGACGCGCCCCTCACGCCGTCCGCTGGTCCTCGCCGGAACCGTGGCGACCGGGGTCGCCCTCGTCGCGGGCGCGATCCTCCTGCCCTTCCTGCTCCCCGACGGCACCGGCGCCGACGGCCGCGCCGGCAACGGTCCCCAGGTCGCCGCCTCGGCCGGGCCGCGCCCGGCGCTCGACCTCAACGCGTACCCCAAGCGGGACACGATCGAGACGTTCGACGACCCCTCGCGCGGCGGGTACGAGACCATCCGGCCCAGGAACCCGCAGATCGCGTCCTTCGAGGCGCCGCCGACGCCCGGCTTCGGGGGCGGCCGCATCATCGCCGACGGCCAGGGTTCTACGGCTGGTTCGCGCTGAGCGGCACCCCGTCCTCCGGCAGCACGGTCACCATCATCACCCTGGGCCCGTTCGCCAACACCGGGCGTCCGAGGACAGCGTGTTCGCCGGCCGGATCAAGGACGCGACCAACTACGTCGGTGCCTGGTACAACAACACCCGCAAGGAGGTCGGCATCGACGTGATCGTCGGGGGCGTGCCCCGGCACAAGCCCAACAAGGCCCCGCAGCGGCTCAACCCCGGCGACAGGCTCGCCCTCGCGGTGTCCGGTGACATGGCGATCGCGTACGCGCAGATCGGCGAGGAGTGGCGCAAGCTCACCGAGGTCCGGATCGAGCCGCCGACCGCCCTCCAGAACCACACCGAGTGGCGCCACGGCTTCGCCCTGCGCGGCACGCGCGGCCCGATCGCCCTCGAGGAGATCGAGGGCCGCAGCGCCGACGGCTGACGGTCGCCGGTACCGCGGCATCCGGTGACCCACGTCCTGACGGGAGTCCTGGTCACACCCGTACGGCCGGGCGTTCACCCGCAGACACCGGAAACCGCCCGCGGCCCCTCGTGCAGGGGGCACATCCTGTCGTCCCGCGGCCTCGGCACCGGGACGAAAGCAGGCTCAGGACCGTCGCTGCCGGTACTCGATGTGTCTGAGGAGGTTGCGGAGCACGATCAGGCACATCACGTCCGTCCGGTCCCGCAGGTTCAGGCGGATGGCCGTCATGGCCGCGCCCTCTGCCGCCGACACGGCCGGTGAACCAAGAGCCTCACCGAGCACCAGCAGCGGAAGCCCGATGCGTTCCATCCGAGCCGCCTCTTCCGCGGCCTCCGGCGTGTTCTCCCGCAGCAGCGCGCCGGTCCGCTCACGGTACTCATGGGCCTGCGTCAACAGCCGATTCCGTAGCGCCTCCCGCTCCCCCGGTGCGCGCTCCCCGTCCGTCACCAGCCGGATGACCTCCGGCACGAGCGGATGGTCGAGCCCGGTGGCATCGACGACGATCGACACGAGCGACCGGACGACGTCCGGGACCGTGGCCTCCGACGGGTCGGCGAGCAGGCGCGCGAACTCCGGCTCGGCGAGGAAGGCCGCCCGCGGATGCAGGTAGGCGGGAGGGATGATCGCGTCTAGGCGGGAGGGATGATCGCGTCCGGGAGCGGATCGGTGATCGTGAACGTCCGCACCGGGGAGCGGAACAGGTCCACCGTGAGCGTCTGCCCGCTGATCTCCTCGCCCAGTGCGAGTGCCCGTTCCTTGCGGGCACGGGCCGGCAGGCCGCCGTGCAGTCCTACCCGGGCCAGCATCCCGTCCAGCGCCGCGGGGTCGCTCCCCGCCCGCTCCCCGATGTCCGCCATCAGGTCGAACGTGGTGAGGACGCGGCCGTTCTCGGCGTACACGACATCGCTGCCCAGGTTCACGTTCCAGTAGACGGCGAACGCGCGGCCCTCGTCGCGGGAAAGCTCCTCGGCGACCTCTGGCCGCACCCCCTCGAGCCCATAGGGCTCGACGGCGAGCGTCCATCCGCCCAGCGGTACGAGCTGTACGGCGGCGCCCACCTCCGGGAAGTCGACGTCGAGGAAGTCCTCCCACGTCCCGGTCGCCGGGTCCGCGCCGAAGCGGCGCGCGACCTCCTCCACGTCCCCGATGCGACACCAGGTCAGGCACACCTGGTCCGATATCCCCGTTTCCAGCAGCTCGGCATATCTGTTTGCGGCGGACATCACAAAAGGCTCCTAACGGCCCTCGGTGGCGGTGTGCCACCATGATCCACTATCCGAGCGGGCTCGGGAAGCCTTGTCCTGGCGAGCGGCTCAGGATGCGCCTGGTGCCGAGAGAGGCCGGCGACGCTCTTGCTGCATGGCCGATCGACATGCTCTCCACACGCGCAGAGGCCCGGCCTCCGTTGCCGGAGACCGGGCCTCTTCTTCGTAGCGGGGGTAGGATTTGAACCTACGACCTCTGGGTTATGAGCCCAGCGAGCTACCGAACTGCTCCACCCCGCGTCGGTGTGCCTTTAGGTTATCGGCCCCGCGGTACCGGATGCAAATCGAGACGGGAGCGCCGTGAGTGCCCCGGAACGACACGGCCCCACACCTGTGCGTTCGAGGCGTGGGGCCGGTCGTCAGCCTGGGCTAGGCGCCCGGTGGCGGGGATCCCTCCGGGCTCGCCGTCGGCGAAGGTGACGGCGACGGGGACTCGGCCGGCTCGGGCGAGGTCGTCGGCGAGGGCGACGGGGACGGCGCGCTCTCGGCGCGGCGCACCGCCTCCTCCATCTCCTTGATCGCCTCGCTGAGCGCCTTCTGCGCCTCGCCGTACTTGGCCCAGTCACCGGCCTTGAAGGCCTCCTGGGCGTCCTCGTAGGCCTTCTTCACCTTGTCGGCGGCGTCCGCCACCGCGGTCCGCTCGGTGGCGGTCTCCTCGCGGGTCTCGGACTCCGACCGCTCGCCCTGCGCGTCGCTCCTGCCGAACACCTGCTGGAGCGCCTCCTCCAGGGTGCGGCCGTGGCCCACCTGGCCGCTGCCGAACATCACCATGACGCGGGTGAGCACGGGGTACTGCTTGACCGCGTCCTTCACCTGCACGTAGATCGGCTGCACGTAGAGCAGGCCGCCCCGGTACGGCAGGGTCAGCAGGTTGCCGAAGATCGGCTCGGTGGAGCCGCTCCGCTGGAAGGTGGGATCGTTCGCGATCGCCGCCTTGAAGTTCGTCTGCACCTGGACCGGGCCCTGGATCGGGCTACCGGCCGGCAGCTGCAGGATGCGGATGCGGGCGTTGGCGTCCTCGGTGGTCGCCTCCACGGCCATGAACGCCGCGAGCTGCGCCTCACCCTTGGTGAACGTGCTGGTGAGGGAGAACGTGGGCTTGTCCGAGCCGGGCATGCGCAGCGTCACGTAGTAGGGAGGCTGGCGGATGCCCTTGGCGTTCGGGTCGTCCGGGACGTTCCACACGTTCGTGTTGCTGAAGAACGCCTGCGCCTCGGTGACGTGGTACTTCGAGAGGATCTCCCGCTGCACCTTGAACAGGTCCGTCGGGTAGCGCAGGTGCGCCTTCAGCTCGGGGCTGATCTCCGAGCGGGGCTTGATGATGTCCCCGCCGAAGGCCTTCTGCCAGGTGCGCAGCAGCGGGTCGCTGTCGTCCCAGGCGTACAGGGTGACGGTGCCGTCGTAGGCGTCCACCGTCGCCTTCACCGAGTTGCGGATGTAGTTGATCCGGTCGGCGGGCTGGCCGACGACGCGGTGCGCCTCGGTGGAGGTGTCCCGGGTCATGTCCCGCAGGCTGTTGCTCTGCGAGTACGGGTAGGCGTTGGAGATCGTGTAGCCGTCGATGATCCACAGGATGCGCCCGCCCACGATCGCCGGGTACGGGTCGCCGTCGAGGGTGAGGAAGGGCGCCACCTGCTGCACCCGCTCCCGCGGGTTGCGGATGTAGAGGATCTTCGACTTCTCGTTGATCGCGCCGGAGAGGATGAAGTTCGGCTCGTTGTACTTCGCCGCGTACAGCAGGCGGTTGAAGAACGAGCCGATCGGCACGCCGCCCTTGCCGGTGTACTGCGTGCTGACCTGGCGGTTGGTGTCGTCGACGTAGTCGAGCTCGATCTTGCCGCCGCCGACCACGGAGTATTCGGGCGAGTTCTCGCCGAAGTAGATGCGCGGCTCGTAGGTGCCGAGCGCGTTCGACGGCGGGATGTTCGCCTCGACGAAGTCGGGGTTGCCCTCGTCGCTGACCTTGTTGCCGGGGGCCGCGACCATGCCGTAGCCGTGGGTGTACACGAGGTGCCGGTTGATCCAGTTGTTGGTCTCCGGGGCCTTCACCTCGCGGACCGCGACCACGGTGTCGGTCTCCACGCCGTTGATCGTGTAGCGGTCGATGTCGAGCTTGACCGGGAACTGGTAGTAGTCACGGAAGCCCTGCCAGCGCTGGTAGCTGGAGGAGATGAGCGACGGGTCGAGCAGCCGCACGCCGGGGACGGTGTCGTCCTCCTGCGCCTTGGCCTGCGCGGCGTTGGTGACCGCGTTGTACTCCTCGACCTGCGCGTCCTCTACGCCGTACGCCTTCCGTGTCGCCTCGATGTTGCGTTGGATGTACGGCGCCTCCATCGCCTGCTGGTTCGGCTTGACCTGGAACTGCTCGACCAGCGCCGGGTAGACGCCGCCGATCAGCACGGCCGAGAGCACGAGCAGGCCGAACGCGACGCCGGGCAGCATGCCGCCGGGCCGTACCACGCCGGCGAAGAACAGCGCCGCGCACAGCAGCGCGATGATCGCCAGGATCGTCTTCGCGGGCAGCACGGCGTTGACGTCGGTGTAGGACGGGCCGTGCACGAAGCCGCGCTCGGAGAACGCCAGGTCGTACCGGTCCACCCAGTAGGCCACGGCCTTGAGCAGGACGAACACGCCGAGCAGCGCGGACAGGTGGGCGCGGGCGCCGCGCGTGGCGTGCACCCCGCCGGGCTGCCCCAGCCGGAAGCCGCCGTACAGGTAGTGCACGATCGCGGCCGCGATGATCGACAGGATCACCGCGGTGAACAGGAAGTTCAGCAGCATCCGTATGAACGGAAGCGTGAACATGAAGAACGAGACGTCCAGGTCGAACTGCGGATCGCGCACGCCGAACGGCGTCCGGTTGAAGAAGGGCAGCCACGTGCGCCACTGCCCCGCGGTCGAGGACCCGGCGAACAGGGCGAGCAGCCCCATGCCGATGAGGAAGATGACCTTACGATGCGGGTCGACCGCCATGCGGTACCGGTCGGCGCCGGAGGCGCTGCCGAACATGCCGATGCCGAACAGCGGCCGGATCCGGTACGCCAGGAGCATGTTGCCCCCGACGATGCCGACCATGAGCAGGGCGCCCACCGCGAACAGCAGCACCTGGGTCCACACCACGGTGGAGAAGACCGTGGTGTAGTTCACCGACTCGTACCACAGGTAGTCGGTGTAGATCCCGGTGAAGATGTAGAACAGCAGCACGATCGCCCCGAGGGCGATCAGCACGGGAAGCAACAGTCTTGGCCGGCGGGGCAAGCGCATCGCCCGGCCGGCTCCGGGGGTCCGGAAGCTCAACGCCCACCCCTCGTCTCAGAGCATCGGTCCGTCAGTGGCAACGTACACACTGGGAGCGTCGTTCACGCCCCCTAACGACCCATCGGCCGCCGTGGTTCCCGAACGAGCTCCGTTTCGGTGTCGGAATGTGTGTCGGTCAGTGATGTCGGTCAATGGTACGTCCCGGCCGGTGGTGGTCCCACGTCCCGCACGAGGGCCTCACGCTTCCGCAAGCGCATCCGGCACCGGGCCGGATGCGCGGATCAGTCGGCGGAGACCGAGGTGCAGGCCGGCACCCGGTCCGCGGCGGCCTTGTCGCCGCTGTTGAGCGCCTCGATCGCGTCGAGCGCCCCGCGCAGCGTCTCCACCTTCACCAGGCGCAGCCCGTCCGGCACCGCCCTGACCGCCTCGGCGCAGTTCGCCGCCGGGGTGAGGAAGATCGTGGCGCCGCTGCGGCGGGCGCCCACCATCTTCTGCTGGATGCCGCCGATCGGGCCCACCCGGCCCTGCTCGTCGATCGTCCCGGTGCCGGCGATCGTCTTGCCGCCGGTGAGCGAGCCCGGGGTGAGCTTGTCGTAGATGCCGAGGGCGAACATCAGGCCCGCGCTCGGGCCGCCCACGTCGCCCACGGTGATGTCCACGGTGAAGGGGAACTTGAACTGCGGGGCCATCAGCACCCCGACCTGGACGCGGCCGTTCCCCGCGGCGACCGCGTTGAGGTCCACGGTGACCCGCTTGCCCTTCCGCTCCACCACGAAGCGCACCCGCTCGCCCGGCTGGTGCCGCTGCACCGCGGCCGCGATCTCGTCGGTGGTGGACACCTCCCGGCCGTCCACGGAGACGATCTCGTCGCCCACCTGCAGCCTGCCGTGCGCCGGCGAGCCCTTCTGGGTGCCCTGCACCGCGATCACGGTGCGGATCGGGATCTTCAGCTCGTTGAGCGCGGCGGCCGTGGCGAGCTGCTGGGAGTTGCTCATCTCCCAGGTGTTGCGCTCCTCGACCTCCTGCACGCTGTCGGTCGCCGGGAAGATCGTCTCCTGCGGCACCACGGCCGTGGTCGGGTCCACCCAGCCGCGCAGCGCGGTGAGCAGGTTGATGCCGCTGCCGGGGCCGCCCTGGTAGGCCACGGTGACGAGGTTGAGCCCGCCGGTGGTCGGATAGGTCTCGCGCCCCTCGATCCGGATCACCGGCCTGCCCTGGACCTCGCCGAGGGTGTTCTCGGTGGGCCCGGGGCTCAGCACCACGTACGGCACGGGCAACCAGGCGCCGACCGCACCGAGCAGGAGCGTCAGCAGGCCCGCCAGCAACAGGGTCAGTGCGCGTCGGGACATGAGGGAACTCTACGCGCGGGTCGCGATCAGGACGCCTCGCAGGCCCCGACCCACTCGCTCGTGCCGTCCGCGAAGAACTGGTGCTTCCAGATCGGCACCTGGGCCTTCAGGTCGTCGATGAGCCGCCGGGACGCGGCGAACGCCTCGCCGCGGTGCGGCGCGGCGACCGCGACGATCACCGCGATGTCGCCGAGGGCGAGCTCGCCGACCCGGTGGACCGCGGCGATCGCGGTGACCGGGAAGTCGGCGGCGATCTTCTCCGCGACCCGGCGCAGCTCCGCCTCCGCGGTGGGGTGCGCCTCGTAGGCCAGGCGGGTGACCCGCTTGCCGTGGTCCTCCTCCCGGACCGTGCCAATGAACAGCGTCGTGCCGCCGGCGGCGTGGTCGGCCACCGAGGCGACCACCTCGTCCGCGGACAGGGGGGTGTCGCGAATGCCGAGCAGTCGGATGACGTCCACGATGTGCAGCCTACTCGTCCCGGAATCGGCGGGGCCGGGTGCTCAGGCGCGGCGCCTGCGCACCCGGCGGACGATCGCGGCGGTGCCGATGAGCGCCGCGGTGGCGCCGGCCGCGGTGGCCGCGGTGAGCGTCGCGTCCTTGCCGGAGACCCGGCGGCCCACCACCGCGTGCCTGCCCTCGCGCAGCTCGATGAGCTGCCGCAGCGCCGCCTCGTTGGTCCAGCTCGGCTTCCATCCGGCGGCGCGCAGCGTGGCGCAGTCCACCACCCACGGATAGACGACGTAGTGCAGGTCGGTGGCCGGGGCCGGGGTGAACCCGAGCCGGTGCAGCCGCTGTGCCGTACCGAAGGTGAGTCCCGCGGGCAGCTCCAGGCGGCGCAGCCCGGAGATCTCCTCGACCTGCTCCATCTCCAGCCAGCCGTCGCAGCCCACCGCCACCACGCCGGAAACCGCGCCGAGCGCGGCGAGCTCGAGCGCCGACACCAGGTCGTCGACGTGGCAGAACTGCCAGCGCGGCGAGCAGCCCTTCACGGTGAGCAGCCGCGGCGCCTCGAAGTGGCGGGTGAGCACGGTGTCCACGCCGGGGCCGACGAGCGTGGCCGGGCGCAGCACGGTGACCTCCAGCCCCGGGTGGCTGCGCAGCGAGCGCCGCGCCAGCGCCTCGATCTCCAGGTAGTCGCCGACGATTCCGGCGGTCGGCTCGGCCGCCACCGGCGCGTCCTCCGGCAGCGGGACCGGGTTGTCGGGGGCCGCGCCGTACACCATCGCGCTGGTGACGAGTACGGCCCGGCGCACCCGGGCGGCGGCGCAGGCGGTGAGCACGGTCTCGGCGGCGCGCAGGTTGTAGGCGCGGCGGGCCGCCGGGTCGGAGTCGAGCGCGAAGTCGCCGCCGAGATGGACCAGGACGTCGACGTCGGAGATCCGGTTCGCCAAGAGCGGATCCCGTACGTCGAGCACCCGCCAGGTCACCTCCGAGACGTCCCCCCGGTGGTCGTCGATCGCCACCACGCGGCGGAACTCCGCAGACGAGGCGACCCGGGCGAGGAACGCCCGGCCGATTCCACTGGCCGCGCCCGTCACGGCGACGACCGGGCGGCGATGACGTTTCGAGGTTGGCACGAGGTCCTCGCTTTACACTGATCCTGCATATGGCGGCTAACGTGGCGGTGTGGACTCCTCCATCCTGCACGAGGTAGAGCGGTGACAGACCTGCCAGGTCGCGAAAACGACCCCAACGAAAACCCGTTCTCCATGTTCGTCGACCTGGAGCAGATGGCGGCCGCCATGCGGCAGTTCGCCGACATGCTGTCCGCCCCCTCCTCCGGGCCGGTCAACTGGGACATGGCCAAGCACATCGCCCGCCGCGCGGTCGCGACCGAAGGTGACCCCAGCGTAATGGAGGGTGAGCGACGCGAGATCGTCGACGCGCTCCAGCTGGCGGATCTTTGGTTGAACGAGGTGACCACGCTGCCCAGCGGGATCAACTCGCCGGAGGCGTGGAGCCGGTCGGAGTGGATCGAGAAGACCGTGCCGGTGTGGAAGCAGCTGTGCGACCCGCTGGCGGAGCGCATGGTCGAGACGATGGGCGGCACGATCTCCTCGGCCGGCCTGCCCGAGGAGGCCAAGGCGATGGCCGGGCCGCTGATCGGCATGCTCAAGCAGATGAGCGGCGTGATGGTCGGCACCCAGATCGGGCAGGCGCTCGGCACGCTCGCCGGCGAGGTGGTCGGCTCCTCCGACATCGGGCTGCCGCTGTCGGAGAACGCCGCGCTGCTGCCCGGCGGCGTCGCCAAGTTCGGCCACGGCCTCGACATCCCGCCGGGTGAGGTGCGGATCTACCTCGCCCTGCGCGAGGCGGCCCATCTGCGGCTGTTCAACCACGTGCCGTGGCTGCGGGCGCGGCTGATCGGCGCGGTCGAGGAGTACGCCAAGGGCATCACGATCGACGTGTCCGCGCTCGAGGAGCAGCTCGGCCGGCTCGACCTCACCAACCCCGAGGCGATCCAGGAGGCCCTCACCGGCGGCGCGATGATCAAGCCGCAGGAGACCGAGCGGCAGAAGGCGGCGCTCGCCCGGCTGGAGACGCTGCTCGCGCTGGTCGAAGGCTGGGTGAGCACGGTCGTCGACGACGCGGCCACCGGCAAGCTGCCCGCCGCCTCCGCGCTCGCCGAGACGGTACGGCGCCGCCGCGCCACCGGCGGCCCGGCCGAGCGGACCTTCGCCACGCTCGTCGGCCTGGAGCTGCGGCCGCGGCGGCTGCGGGAGGCCGCGGCGCTGTGGCGGGCGCTCAAGGACGCCCGGGGCATCGAGGGCCGGGACGCGGTGTGGAGCCACCCCGACCTCATGCCGACCGCCGAGGACCTCGACGACCCGACGTCGTTCGTGCGCGGCGGCGGGGACTTCGACATCTCCTCGCTCGGCGAGGGCGGCCGGGACGACAAGGGCGACGGGCCCGCACCGGGCGGCGGGGACGCCGCGCCGTCCGCGTGAGCGTGGCGGAGGAGGCGTCCCGCGCCGGAGGGCTGCGCGCGGACGCGATCGCGGTGCTGGAGGCGTGGCGCGCGCCGTCCGCCGCCGAGGAGGAGCTGCGCGTGCGCTTCCTGCGGCACCTGCGCGCGCACGAGGACGGCATGTGGCGGGAGTGCGTGCCCGGGCACGTCACCGCGACCACCGCGGTGCTCTCCCACGACGGGGAGCGGGTGCTGCTCACGCTGCACGGCAAGGCGGGCATGTGGCTGCCCATGGGCGGGCACTGCGAGCGCGGGGACACCACGGTGGCGCAGGTCGCGCTGCGGGAGGCCGTTGAGGAGTCCGGCATCCCGGACCTGCGGCTGCTGCCGGGGCCGCTCGCGCTCGACCGGCACCGGGTGTGGTGTCACCCGCCGCACAGCTACCACCTGGATCTGGAGTACGGCGCGGTCGCGCCCCCGGGCGCGGAGGCCGTGATCAGCGACGAGTCGCTGGATCTGCGCTGGTTCCCGGTGGACGCGCTGCCGGAGCCGACCGACGACGCGACCCGGCGGCTGGTCGCCCGGGCGCGCTCTTTGCACGCGCGTTATGTCACGCCCAGGTAAAGTCGGTCGCCAGGGTGGCCGGGCGTGACGCCCGGGAGGGGATCCGGGAACGGATCCGGGAACGGGAGCCCGGGAGTGGAGCAGGGCAGCGTGGACGTCACGGAATCGCGGTCCGCGGTCGGCGGGGTGATCGTCACCCCGCGGCGCGGGCGGCCGAAGGTGTCCGCCTGGTTCGCCTGGATCGCGGTCACGCCGTTCGCCTGGTGGGCCGTGGTCCGGCTCGGCGGGCTGGAGAGCGGCTCGTTCACCGCCCAGCTCATGACGGCCACGCCGTACGCGGTCCTCGCCTCCCTCGTGGCGCTGCTGCTCGCGGTGCTGTCGCGGCGGCGGCTCGCGATCGCGGTGGCGGTGGCGGCCACCGCGTCGCTCGCGGCGGCCGTGATCCCACGCATGACGGCCTCGGCGCAGCCCGCGGCGGACGGGCCGACGCTGCGGGTGCTCAGCGCCAACCTGCTGTTCGGCCGCGCCGACGCCGAGGCGGTGGTGAACCTGGTGCGCCGGGTCAGGCCCGACGTGCTGAGCGCCCAGGAGCTCTCCCCCGCGGCGGTGGCGGAGCTCGACGAGGCCGGGCTGAAGGAGCTGCTGCCGCACCGCGTGCTGCACGACGAGTTCGGCGCCGGGGGCAGCGGCCTGTACGCGCGGTACCCGCTCACCGAGGTGACCGGCATGTTCCAGGCGATCGGGCACAACATGCCGGCGGCGCGGCTCACGCTGCCCGGAGGCGGCCAGGTGGAGCTCGTGGCCGTGCACACCTACCCGCCGCTCGGCCCGCGGATGACCGCGCTGTGGCGGGAGGGCCTGCGGGCGCTGCCGTCGGCGCCGTCCGAGGGGCCGTACCGGATCCTCGCCGGGGACTTCAACGCGAGCCTCGACCACGCCGAGTTCCGTGGCCTTGTGGAGCGTGGGTACGTCGACGCCGCCGAGGCGAGCGGCAAGGGGCTGATCCCCACCTGGCCGGCGAACCGGCGGGTGATGCCGCCGATCATCACGATCGACCACGTGCTCGCCGACCGGCGGCTCGCGGTGACCGGCTACGAGGTGCACACGCTGCCGCGCACCGACCACCGGGCGGTGTTCACCGAGCTCCGGTTGCCGCGCTGAGCAGGGCGCGGGTGCCCTCCCAGCCCTCCAGTCCGGGGTCGAGGCGGTGGATGTCGGCCGGGCGGCGCAGCCGGTGCCAGCCGGGGCCGGTGGCGACCATGCGGCGGCCGGGGGCGGCGGCGCGCAGGCGGCGGACGATGTCCGCCTCGTCGAGTTCGACCGCGGCCCAGTCGGGCAGCGGGAGCCGGGCGGCGACCGCGACCGCGGTGCCGTCCTCGGCGGGGCAGACCGTGACCGGGGCGCGGCCGAGCTCCCGCAGCAGCTTGCCGACGAGCAGCGGCGGCAGGTCGGGGGCGTCGCCCGCGACCACCACGGCCTCGTCGCCGTACGGCCGCAGCGCGGCGAAGGCCCGGGCGAGCACCGGGCCGCCGGGGGGCAGGCCGATCACCGGCGTGCCGGGCCAGGCGATCTCGTTCGCGAGCTCGTCGAGGCCGGTGTGCAGGATGACCGGCCGGACGAGCTCGAGGCCCGCGATCACCTCGTAGGTGTCCTCCGCGACCGCGGCGAGGAACGCGTCCGGGTCCACGCCCGGGGGCGCGGCACCGGCCGTCTCGGGTCGGATGAGCACGCCCGCGACGCGGCGTACGGTCGCGCTCCGCGGCGCCGGGCCGCCGGGCGCGTCGGCCTCGGGTCCGGCTGCGGGAGCGATCAATATTCCTCCGCTGCGGCGTTGGCGGCCATGGAAAATCCCTCCAGAAAACCGCGTGCCCGCTCGGCTCGGGGGTAACGTTCCACGAGCTTCCAGAAGCGCGGGCCGTGGCCGGGTACGAGCAGGTGCACCAGCTCGTGCATGATCACATAATCGACGACCCAGGCGGGCATGCCGCGAATCCGGGTGGAAATCCGGATCGTTCCCTGGTCGGGCGTACAGGATCCCCAGCGGTGCCGCTGATTTTCCACCCAGCGCACGCTGCGCGGCACGGCCTTCCCGTCGAGATAGCGGGCGGAAAGCTCCTTCGCCCGTTCCATGAGATCCTCGTCGGTGGGGCGTCTTCGCTGCTCCTTGGCCGCGAGCCGGTCGAGCATGCGGCGGACCCACCGTTCCTCGTCGGTCCTGCTCAGTCCGGCGGGAAGCAGCACTATTGTCTTGTCGCCATCGCGATACGCGGATACGGTCCGTCGGCGCCGTGCGCTCCGCCGAACCTCGACAGTCTCGGGGGACACATATGCACGGTAGCCCAGTCTCGCGAATTTCCACAGGGGGGCGATCACGTTTTCGCTGGTCAATCCCTATTTGTGTGACGCGGTCGCGGGCGGCGCGCCGAGTGGTCCAGACCGCCGCCACAACGGCGAAACGCAGCGGATTCGCGGCGGCCGCCCCGTGCGTGCGGCGCGATCGCCGCACGGCAAAAGTGTGATGTAAATCACAGTTGAGGAGTTATCCACAGGCGGGCGCCGACCCCGCCCCGGCCCGGGGCGCGATGTGGCAGGGTCTCCGTCCATGAGGCCACGAGT
>Ga0310834_101592_pt1 | contig 13107 bp, 13 predicted proteins | sample SM_ome_2_FD_201314 | JGI IMG/M metagenome (GOLD analysis project Ga0310834, IMG submission 201314) | Sorghum-adapted microbial communities enriched on stacked mutant (SM) sorghum from Joint BioEnergy Institute, Emeryville, California... ... | reverse complement strand
ATCTCTCCAATGCGATAACTGGATCAAGCAGTTCTTCTTCTATCGAATGAGGGTTTTTTACATCTAAGTTATAATTCTTTTCCTTGACTTCCTCTACGGTCACTTTCCAGGCATATTCATTTTCAATTCGATTTTCCCACCACTGCTTCTCCAGATCAAATTCCTCAATGCGGATCGGTTTTGTCTTGGAATAGGACTTCTGACCTTCGGGGTATGGATGCTCAAAGTACCAAATTTCCTTAGTCGGTTCACCCTTGGTAAAGAACAACAGATTGGTTCGAATACCCGTATAAGGAGCAAAGACACCATTAGGCAAGCGTACGATCGTATGCAGATTGCATTCGCTGAGTAATTTTTCTTTAATGCGTGTCTTGACTCCTTCGCCAAAGAGAAAACCATCAGGCAATACAACAGCCGCACGTCCGCCATCTTTCAATAAGGTTAAAATCAAAACCATAAAGAGATCAGCGGTCTCTTTGGTGCGGAAGCTGGCAGGGAAGTTCGCCTGAATACCGTCTTCTTCAATTCCCCCAAAAGGTGGATTGGTCAAGATTACGTCGACTTTATCCATTATGCCGTAGTCACGCAACGGTCGGGATAGCGAATTGTCTCGGCGGATTTTGGGAATATCAATGTCATGCAAAATTAAATTCGTCACACTGAGAATATAAGGCAATGGTTTCTTCTCTATACCCAATATAGACGATTGAACAAGTTGCCGATCTTCAACCGTTTTCGCTTGTTTCATCAAATGTTCCAATGCACAGGTAAGAAAGCCCCCCGTGCCACAGGCAGGATCCAACACCTTCTCCCCCAATTGCGGATTGGTCATATCTACCATAAATTGTGTGACTGCACGAGGCGTATAGTATTCTCCTGCATTTCCTGCACTCTGGAGGTCACGCAAAAAAGTCTCATAAAAGTCATTGAACAAATGGCGATCTTCGGAGCTGTTAAAGTCAATTTCGTTGATTTTGTTAATCACCTGACGCATCAATGTTCCCGACTTCATGTAATTGTAGCTGTCCTTGAACACTTCTCTTACGAGGTAACCTCGACTTCCTTCCTCAACATCCGAAAGCTCCTTTAAAGCGGGAAACAGCTCATTGTTTACGAATTCCAACAACTCGTCTCCTGTCATGCCCTCATCGTTTGCCGCCCAGTTACGCCAGCGATATTTCTCTGGAATTGGCGAACGATATTCTTCATCTAAAAGCTCCAATTCCGCTTCTTTATCATCAAAGATTTTCAGGAAAATCATCCAGACAAGTTGAGCAATCCGTTGTGCATCGCCATCTACCCCAACGTCTTGCCGCATGATGTCCTGAATCGATTTCACGATATTGGCTATCGTCATGTTGTTCCTCCTAGTTGAAAACTATGCTGATGTGTAGATTTGTTGCTTCAACTCTTTTAACGCTTCCAAATACTTCTGCTTGCCCCCGAAGAGTTTGACGATCTCAACAAGAGATCCGTACTGATCAAACGGATGAAGCTTTAGCACTTCCATACTTTCAATATTTTCAATGCCTTCATCCGCATATTTGTCCAGCAAGGCTTCCAATACTGCCCTTGCTTTTTCTCCATATTTGGTAAAGTAATTCCGTTTTTTCACATTCATTGCCCGTTCTCGACGAGTGAGCGGCTTCATATCGAAGGCTACATGGCAGATGAGATCAAAAGGATCGAAGTCTTTTCCCACTTCTTGCTGTAATTCATCCAAGAGCACACCCTGTTCAAGCAACTCTTCTATTATAGCATCCTTACGTTCGGCGGCGTTCCATTTTTGCAGAAACTCGTCAAGCGAGGCGTAATTTTGATTGACTCTTTTTTTGGTATAATCTTTCAAAGACTCTGTGATCAACTTTCCTTCCTCATTGATGTATTGAACCCTCTCGTTGATCACTTTCACCTTAACATTATCGACGTAATACGTTCGCGATCGCTCGCGAATCACGTCATCTCCTTCGGCTCCATCCTCCTTGTTACCGCCGTAAAAGTCATCTGAGAAATCTTCTTCTTCATCGTCTTCTTCTACTACATCAGGCGGAATGGAAGAATCGCCCTCTTTGGGTTCATAGATTTGTACAGGATCTCCGTCAAACGCAGGGTCGGCAAACAAGTTGGTAACATTGCGAAAATCGATGATGGTGAACGAATATTTGCCGTATTCTTCGTTTACACGAGTGCCCCGACCAATGATTTGTTTAAATTCTGTCATGGAATTAATGTTGGCATCCAAGACAATGAGCTTGCACGTTTGGACATCGACGCCAGTCGTTAACAACTTGGACGTCACTGCGATCACGGGGTATGTACTGGCTGGATCGATAAAGTTGTCCAGCTCCTCCTTCCCCTCCTCGTTATCCCCCGTTATTCGTACAATGTATTTTGGATTTTGAGCCGCCAAATCGGCATTTTCGTTTACCAAGGCCTGACGCATTCGTTCAGCATGCGGTATGTCTACACAAAAAACAATGGTTTTCTGAAAACGATCCGTTTTCTTTAGATACTCCGTAATTTTTTTGGCGACCAGGGCGGTTCGATCATCAATAACCAGTGTTCGATCGAAGTCTTTGACGTTATATATCCGATCCTCAATAACTTGTCCGTATTTATCTCTCTGTCCTTCTTCTGGCCGCCAGCCTTCCACGTCTTTATCAATGGTGTATCGAATGACCCGATAAGGAGCCAGGAATCCATCATTGATCCCTTGTTTCAAACTGTATGTGTAAATTGGCTCCCCGAAGTAATGAATGTTCGAAACGTCTTTCGTTTCTTTAGGGGTTGCCGTGAGTCCAACCTGAGTCGCTGACGAGAAATATTCCAAAATCTCCCGCCAGGCTGAATCTTCTTTGGCACTACCACGATGGCACTCATCCACAATAATCAGATCAAAGAAATCAGGTGAAAATTCTTTATAGATGTTCTTCCATTCCTCGGCACCCGACATCCCTTGGTACAAGGCTAAATAAATTTCATATGACTTGTCCACCTTACGATTCCTGATTTTGGTCATCTTATCGCCAAAATGCTTAAAATCATTTGCCATCGTCTGATCAACCAAGATGTTACGGTCGGCAAGAAACAGGATTCTTTTCTTTGTCCTGGACTTCCACAATCGCCAAATCAATTGAAAAGCAATGAGAGTCTTGCCCGTCCCCGTAGCGAGAACAAGCAAAAGTCGTTTTTGTCCTTTGGCAATCGCCTCTACAGCACGATTGATGGCAATTCGTTGGTAATAACGCGGCGTTTTACCGCTGCCATCTGAAAAATAGTCTTGGGTAATGATTCTTTCCTGCTCTTCCGTAATGCCTTTCCATTGTTTATACCTTTCCCACAATTGTTCAGGAGAAGGAAACTCATCAAGCCCAATTTCCCTTTCAACGTAATCCGCCATACCTGTTCGGTCATGTTCTAAAAAAGCCTTTCCGTTTGAACTGAAAACGAAGGGAATATCCAAAATCTCTGCATACTGTAAGGCTTGTTGCATCCCGTCGCCCACGGAATGCGTGTCATCTTTTGCTTCGATAATCGCCAACGGCAGATTAGATTTGTAATATAGAATGTAGTCCGCCCGCTTTGCCTTTCTTCGGGTATGCATCTTCCCTTTTACAATAATTCGTCCCGCCGTAAACGTTACTTCTTCCCGAATTTGCTTATGTATATCCCATCCTGCCTTAATTAAAGCGGGAGTAATAAACTTTGTACAAATATCCCGTTCCGAATATTTGGGCATTACCATTACCCCCTTTTCGTGCCATAATCCCATTCTCCCAAGCGGTTGTTTCCATTAGTTACTACAATTTTACCAGAATTTTTGGGTTGTTCGTAGCTCGAAAGATACATCGAAGCACAAAGAGCAGGATGTAAAGTCCTCCAAAAAACAAAACCGCCACAAAGGCGGTTCAATGGACGGTTTTAGACGGGTTTAGAAACGGCAGATAAGATACTCCGATAATCGTTCCTGTTTGGCTAAAAACGCCCGTTCATCCGTGACTTCTTCCAACAAGACCTCTGCCAATCTTGGAGCAATCATCGACGATCTCAACCATTCTCTGTCGATTTTCATCACCTCTTCAACGATTTTCCCCTGCTCGCCTTGACTGCTACTCTCTTTCCCAGCCTCGCCAAACAATTCATCTGGAAGCTCCGCACCCGAACCATGCAGGTATGGCGTGAAGAATTGAATGAATTTCTCCAGCACATCCTTGATTTCCGCCATCGTGTCAAACAAATCCGCGTAGGGTTCGAAGTATACCCTGAGTGATCGGTTCTCCATCACAATGTTTGGATGCACTTTTTTCTTGATGAGGGACTTGTCAAGACAAAACCTTCGATACATGTCCTCACGGCTTTTATCAAAGTGAATTCCCACAAACGCCTTCTCTTGCTGATTTCGGCATGATAGCTGATAAACCACACCGCCGATTCCCGCACCCAGACTAATCGTCAAACTGTATGCCAAATGCTTTTTGCTTTTATGGATGTTGGGAAAATAGGCGAGATGCTTTCGCAGATATTCCATGAGACACCTTTTCACGTCCTCAATGCGGTTAAAATCATAATGATATTCACCGACATACGCTCTTCCAATGTGAGCGTTAGGCATTTGTTCGTGCCGATAAACCAGTTTCAGCGGATATGCAACCTTGTTTATTCGCCATAAATTAGGCCATATGATCAAGGGACTTAGGTTGTCCAGGATCTCAGCCTGTTTTATTACTTCAGGATGCAGTTCCAAGCCGTAAAAATTCACGTACTTTTGCGGATTGGCTTTCAGAAATGCTTTGACCGCAGACAGAGGTGCCGAGTCAAACCGTTGAGCCGTCCAGACTACGATGCCCTCTTGTATGCTCTGCAGAATGGGCATGATTTTTTCTTTCAAATGTGCTTCATCGGATGGCGTCAATTGATTTTCAACGAAAACCTCCACCCGTTTGTTTTTGGACACCGCATAAAAATCAATCTTCTTGCGTCCATACGGAATTTCCAGTTCAATCTGAGTCAAGTCAACGCCTATGATACGTCCCAGCACCTCAGGATATTTCTTGAAATACAGGTTTAAAATCATCTCTTTTTCCGAACGTTGTTTCGGCAATGCACTCCCACCTTTTCATCATGATTAGGAAGGGAGAGACATTCGTCCCTCCCATCGCAATGTTTTTCAAACCGCAAGTTTGAATTGATCAATCAGCTCTGCCAGGACGAAGATGTCACGGACTTTCGTGTCAGAGTTCCATTGGCACTGGGCAATGTGCTCGACAATTTTCAGCAGTTTCTCTTTTGCCTCCCTGCTCAGTTCTTCTCCATTGAGCAGAAATTCATGCTTGATCAGAAGTTCGGATAAAGTGATTTTTTCAGAAGCCTGTGGTTCCTTGATGTTAATCGCTGCTAACAACACCGAACTCGGGATATCTAATACCCCTGCCAATCTTAAAATAACGGAAATACTCGGCGATCTCCTTTCCCCTCTTTCCAACCTGTTGATGTATGAGGCAGAAACTCCGCACAGATTTTCCAGTTCCTTTAAAGACAGATTTTTGATTTTCCGATAATGCTTCAGCATGATTCCGAAATTGTCGGAAACCGTAAGACCACCTTCTGCCTCTTCTTCCTTTTCATCCAACATATCCACATCTTTCAGCATGTCTTCACCATACATGATACATTTCTCCTTCCTTTCCATCTGATTCCCAGTCGGGAAACCTGTTATTTTTGCCTCGACATATCTTAAGCGTTGCCATCCTTGTCAATCATGTCAGCCCTTTATACCTCACAACGTCCTTCACCCTCTGTCGCACAACTCCTGAAACGCACACCTGCGGCAGATCGCCCGATTTTTCGTTTGTTCGAACCTCTCCATGTCCAATGGCACATTTTGTTCTGGAACACGCAAGTAGGCCTTCATTTCCTTCACGCTGGTTCGAATCAACGACTGCACGTACTCCAGATCAGTTTGTCTAGGCGTAAACGAAGCATGTTTTCCTGTTGCCAAATATTCATTCCGTAATTCAATTTGATCTAGCCCTGGGAGGTGAAACGCTTCTTTAAGGAATAGGGCATAAAGTAGCAACTGCACCTTATCACTGGATGAGGGTTTTCCTGTCTTGAAATCGACGACAACAAATTTTCCGCTTTCCAGCTCTTGAAACACCAGATCCAAGACCACCCACGCTTTTACGCCTTCCATCTCAAATAATCGGAACCGCTCGGATGAGATCAGCTTAATCCTTTTTCCCTTTCCGTCAAAAATGTCCATGAAGGTTTGACTTGACAGCAAATGGTTAGCGATGACGGCCACCCGCTCCCGATATTCTTCGATTTTTTGTTTAGGAAGCTCTCCATCGTAATAAATTTCATGCAACATGTTGATGTTACTGGGTTGTTCGTACCACTCCTCCCGTTTGTATTTTGAATCCCAGAACGCCCTGTTCAACGCTTTTCGGACGGATGCAATAAATGCTTCGACGGTCATCTTTTGAGACTCGTCAATCATCCGATGAATCTGGTTGTGCACCGAAATCCCGAACAATTGGTCAAGCGTAACAAGTCGTTTCAGACGGTAGGCGTGCTTGGAGAGATTGGAAGCTTCACGACGCCATCCTCCCCAGGAGGAATAATAAGCGTGAAAATACCACCTTTTGCAATTCAAAAACACTTGGCTTCGAGTCCATGACCAACTGAACTCTGGAAAGGGTTGAGCATCCATCATCAACCCACCTCCATCCGCTCCAACTCGATGGGCATGGTTAATGATGTTCCAGTTTGTAGGTTTTGTTTCGTCCATATATCCCCCGTTTTCGCTTCTCGATGCCAACCACCGTGATGAGAACAAGCCGATTTCCCATCCCATCGACAACGATTTCGACACCATTTTGCAGTCTCCACTTTGCGATCCCCTGGATTTTCGGCATCTCTTCTTTCAGGCAATTGGTTATGTCCTTGGGATCCAGATTCTGCTCATTGCAACGTTTCAAAAAATGCCTGGTGCATTGGATCTTCATGCCGATCTCCCTCCATTGGATAAAGTTATGTTCTTAATTCAATCGAAAAAATTGAAGGGGCATCGACTCCAACCACTCTGGAGTGATGCCCCTGGGAAAAACAGGTATTGAATCTGGCATTGGTAAATATAACATTCGCATCGTTTTCCGCTCCTCATCAGAACGAATGTTTGCGTGGTGTTAATAAAAGTTTATCTGGCCTATTGCAGGTTTTCAACGCTTGCTTTTATTAAATTTTCCTGCTGAAGTTGCTTGGTAGGCAAGCAGGCAGTAATAGAGACAGGAGTGAAGGGAAGAAGTTTTCCACATCTTATACACAATGTAACTTGTGAATATGTGAACAATTGGCTGGTTACTTGCTTTCTTCAAACTGTTCTTTTATCTCCTGCAATCTACCGAGAATGCAATGCAGTTTGCCGTCCACTACAATGCGTTCCAACAATCCTTCGTTAAATCTGTCGCCTCTTACGTAGCTGGTCATCAACTTTCGTAAGGTTTCCAAATCCGCAGACTTGATCTCTTCGTGAATATCCTTGTTTAAATCCTTAAAAACTTCATTCCTGTTTAGCCACTCATGCCAGTTAAGCACCATCAGAAAACCTGTCTCAAACAGTGTTTGAAGCAGTTCATGGGTAAATTCTTGCAATCTTCCGTCAAGTTGATCCGCACCCACTAATTCCTTTGAATTTGCATAAAGATTTAATATTTTTTCTATATCTTTTGGCGTGATTTCCTTGTCATACAATGGCGAAAACCCCTTTTCGTCCAAGGTGAGTTCCTGGATACCTTATCTTTTCATAAATCTTATGCAGGTTTTATGAACCACTTCTATAATTCATTCATAAATTCATTCAAACAACTTATGCATCTGTTTGGATTCCAATTGTAAATACAGCAAAATCAGGCCATTTGGAGTTGAACGATTATGCATATTTTATGAATTGATGTCAGCCGACTGAGCAATTAAAGGGAAAAGGAGCCAGTCATTGACGATCATTGTAATACTCATTCGAAGCAAGACGCCATAGGCTGAGTAACTGTAATGATTTAAAAAACACCTGTTGTCCTGTAAATGGCCTATAATTGTCCTATATCTGACCTTAAACTGGGTTGAGCCTGGATATATAATTGAGACAAATACACAAAAAAGGAGCGGAATTATAAAATGCACATAGGGTTAAAAATTAAACAATTAAGGAAACTAAAACTGTTAACTCAAGCACAATTAGCAGAAATCTCTGGTGTAAGTGAGAGAACAATCCGAAGATTAGAATTAACTGGAGTAGCAGAAAGTACAACTTTAAAACTAGTTTTAACTGCGTTGGGCACTAATTTGGAAGAGTTAGAAAACATGTTTAAGGATGAAACCTTAACGGAAGAAAGTAAAGAGAAACATGGGCATATTCGTTTTCTTCAAAAAATCGAAAACGGTCGAGAACTTACTAGAATTTTATCAAACGCCCACCAATTAGGATATGACTACCATGACTGTAACACACAAGAACAAGTTGAGCTTGCTCAAGTTTTTTTGACTACAGTAGCCGACGTAATGGACATTTGGGAAATGATGGAAATTGGTCAAAAATTTGAACTGGAGAATGAATTATCCGAACAAATAAAACAGTTGGAACAACAAGGCTTATGGGTATTTGGAGATAGAATAATTAATAAGGAAACCCAATGGGTTACAGCTATAGTTGAAATTTATTCAAAAAATAATCCTTTGATTCGAAAAGTAAAATTTGATAAGAACTTACTGCAAAAGAGTACGTAAATTTCGTCTCTTTTCTTTCTCTCTTCTGACTCTACAGAGAATTGCCGTTGCCATACAATTCCCTGTTATTAAAACTTCATCCCTTATCATCTATCAGGCAACTGAACACGCAGATCGGGAAACAGCCGTGATTTTTCCGTTTCCTGATAGGTCCCACCAACCAGCACATACTTCCTAACCGCTTTTTCAGATGGATCCGCGACCCAATATTCAGGAACCTCACATCGGGCATATACATCTTTCTTTTTAATCAACAGTTTGTCACGATGGCTTGGATTCGACACGATTTCCACAACCAGATCAGGCACGCCGCAAATCCTGGTTTTCTGGATGATTCCGCTTCTTGCTCTCTTTACGAAGACGATATCGGGAATGACCGCAACTTCTTTCTCCTCGATATTAACCAGCGTTCGGGGCAAAACCGTTCCCGACTGGTTCTCCCTGGCATAGTGGGTCAACTCAGTTAACAGGTGTACAAACGCCAAATCTCTTTGACTCATGCCCTTCAAACCCTCTCAACTTTTATCCCTTAAAAGCCTTTCAAGCTCGTCCCTTGATTCATGGGGAAGAATGTCGATCAGTTTTTTTAACCCGATTTGGCTTACCAGCATGAGGATGACTTTACGCATCTCTTCATCTGAAAACAAAAGCTCTCCATCGATCAATTCCCATTTTCCTTCGTTCGGGATGGAGTTCTCAAACACCTGAAACGGAATTTTTTGCGGCTCGGCCTTTGGTATGATTTCCATACATATTCGCCCTCTTTCGTTTTACATAAGGATACCTGATCAAACTATAAACTCGTTCCCTTGTTTTCCAGTATACCATCGTGCAAAAAGAAAAAGAGGAGTCCGTGTTATCTCCTCTTTGTCTAATTCGTTTTCTGTACTTTATTTCGTTGCCTTTTAAGAGCATTAAATATCAAATTTACGTGTACAGAGCCATTTCACGATTTCAGGATCGTTATGTGAAAAGAACAAACTCTTTTTCGTATCTAACGTAGCAATTGTCTCCATATCCTCTTGGCTTAATTCAAAGTCAAAGATATTGAAGTTTTCAATGATTCTTTCCTTATGAACAGACTTTGGAATCGCAACGACTCCTCTTTGTGTCAACCAACGTAAAATCACCTGGGCTACGGATTTATTATGCTTTTCAGCTATTGATACTAAAACTTCATTTTGGAAGATGTTATTTCTTCCTTCAGCAAAAGGTGCCCAGGACTCGATCTGCACATTGTTCTCTTTCATAAATTTAGCACTTTCTATTTGCTGGCAGAAAGGATGCGTTTCGATCTGGTTTACGGCAGGAATGACTTCATTATGGATGATCAGATCGATCAGACGATCCATCTGGAAATTGCTTACTCCGATGGCCCTGATCTTTCCCTCGCGATACAATTCCTCCATAGCACGCCAAGATCCATATACATCGCCAAATGGCTGGTGAATTAAATATAAATCCAAATATTCCAGTTGCAGTCGTTCCAGTGATTTTGCGAATGCTTTCTTCGTGCTTTCATAACCAGCATCCTGAATCCAGAGTTTGGTAGTTACAAAAATTTCTTCTCTTGGCACGCCACTCCGTTTGATTGCTCTGCCGACCGCTTCTTCATTTTGATAAGCCGCAGCGGTGTCAATCAGACGATAGCCTGTCATAAGAGCATCGTAAACGCATTGTTCACATACATCCGCATCATTAATCTGATAAACACCAAAACCGAGTATAGGCATTTCAATACCATTGTTCAAAATTACTTTTTGCATTTGTGATCCTCCTGTCAAAACATTCATTTTTATCCCTTTTTACATCCTCTGTTGTTGGGATTTACAAGTTCAGCAACTAAGGCTAGTATAAGCCTATCATCTTCGAGTAACACGAAGTCAAGACGTTGTTAGTAACTTTTAATATAATTTTTTCGAGGGAGGTCTTGCAATGTATACTGTGAAAGAAGTGGCAAAACTACTTGATCTGACTGAACATACCGTTCGCTACTATACGGATAAGGGATTAGTTCCAAGTGTACAGCGTGACAAAAATAATAATCGTCTTTTTGATGACGAATCCATCAATTGGCTTAGGGGTATAAAATACTTGAAACAATGTGGTATGTCAGTGAAAGACATCAAAACTTATGTAGATTTGTGTTTGGAAGGCGATTCAACCATTCACGAACGCTATGAAATCATTTTGAAACAAAAAGCCGTTGCTCTGGCTCAGTTGGAGGAAGCGAAACGAAGAGTCAAATATTTGGAAGACAAAGCAAATCACTACCTTGATATTATTAATCATGTGATCCCTGATGACACGAATCCTGGCAAATGGCAATAAAAATGAAACGCAGATACCCAACTAAACAGTTGCTTTCTCATTATGTAAATTCTTTGATTAAGCGTGATCCACCATCCCACTATACAAGTCAATTTCATACTGATAATGAACAATTCTAATCGATTTGTTTATTAATAAACAAATTGTGCTGATTTAACAATTGTAGGTATCATGTTTATTTTTATAATTATAAACAGAGAGCAAATTTGTTGGACCTAATAGAAAGTGAGGGTTATTCAAATGGAATACACAAAACTTGGAAAATATCCGATGATTTCGTTCGCATCAGAATTATGTCTCCAAGATCATCGCTTGTGAAAACGGACGGTGCTCTTTCAATAGTAATTTTGTAACTGTCTCGGAACTGTGTTTTGGAAGGAATCATCTTTTTTATTTTGTTCCATTCTTCTTCATTGCATCCTGTTACTTTGCAGTACAAGGAACGAAACTCTTCAATCATCTCATCGTACTGGTCAACAAGTTCATCCCTTAATCCATAAAACTCTTGTTCATACTGCTTAAAAGCGATCAAAAAATCCTCATACATGGTTTTCGTCATACTGACAACACGGTGAGCAATAACTTCTTCCCTGTCTTCATCTTCTTGAGATTCAACTTCCCCCCTGCTTTCAAAATCTGTTATGATTTGTTCTGCAAGCCGATTTAGTATCTCCCTCTTGGATTTCGGAACGATATACATCGGATCAAGTTCTATATGGTCGTCCAATTTCTTAAGCATTTTGAGATCAATGCCCAGCTTTGAAGGGTCGTTGATCGGAATTGCCATAGGGTTTCTCTCCATGCGAAGTGATGCCAGCACCAGTTCTTTTGCCATCTTTTTCTCCTCCTGATTCGTAATCAAAAGTTGAACGCAATCGCTCTCCATTACAAATATCGACGTTTTATTATAGATTTCTTAAGTGCCAATATTCGTGACAGGAAACTAAAGAGGGGCAAGGCGAAAGGTAATCGGGCAAATCTATGTCACAGGCATTCGCTGACATTCCCCTGTTTCATCGAAGAAGCCTCTGTAGCAAGGTTTTGATGCAAACGGAGCTTCTTCCATCTCTATCCTGTTTTAAAGCAAAAAGCCGCAGAACAACCCAGTTCGGGTGATCTGCGACAAACACGTGGGTTCACGTCAGCTTTTTTGTGCTTTGGTATCAGAACGACGCTGTCCATCACCGATGAACAGCCATGGCCTCGGCTTTCGTCCTGTGAACCGTGCCAAACGGATGCTCGGGCGGAGCATAAATGGAATACAGCTTCAAGGGAACATGCCCCGTATTGGTCACATTATGCCACGTCCCAGCTGGAATCATGATGGCGTCATCTTCGGACACATTCCTTTCAAATTCCAGACGGTCTTTGCGTCCACCCATTTGTACAAGTCCCTGTCCTTGTTCAATGCGGATGAACTGATCGACATCGGGATGCACTTCCAGACCGATATCGCCTCCGACATCGATGCTCATCAACGTCACCTGCAAATGTTTTCCCGTCCATATTGCTGTCCGATAATTCGGATTCCGTTTGGCGGCTTGCTCGATATTGACCACGAACGGTTGACCACCGTAATCCTTTAATTCAACGAGAGGGTTCTCGTCGTTCCTTGTATATTGGATAATACCGCCAGCATACGGTTGCCAGTACCGCCAGTCTTGTTGAGGGGGCCAATAAGCGGGCATGGGATAACGCCACTGCATCCTGTCATACGAGTAAGAGTAGTAAGAATTCAAAGGTTCACCCTCCTTTGAAGTGGGATCAACACAATCTGCGATTATTTTATGCGATGGCCCACTATAGGGTGAAAAGGAGCATATGGATCAGGTATCCTAGCCATGCCGCTCCGATGCCGAGAAGGTACGTCATCCCCATGTACAGAAGGCTTGTCTTCCCTTCGCCCCGCCGAAACAGATTCACGCTCTCCAGTTTGAACGTGGAAAACGTCGTAAACGCCCCAATGATTTTTCGATGGCCATCTTTCCTCACTTC